>Ga0102893_1000122_pt1 | contig 29064 bp, 31 predicted proteins | sample Colrivmet1553A02_FD_81593 | JGI IMG/M metagenome (GOLD analysis project Ga0102893, IMG submission 81593) | Estuarine microbial communities from the Columbia River estuary - metaG 1553A-02 | ecosystem: Environmental > Aquatic > Marine > Intertidal zone > Estuary | place: USA: Columbia River...
CATATTGACCCCCGATGAGGCCTATGACAGCAAAACAGAACCAATGAGATTAGCAGCCTAAATGAAACCCTGATCCATCTTAACAAGGCTGCAAACTGGTCTAAAATCTAGGACCACCTCTTTTCAACAGGGTATACGCTACATCCTTTCGCATATTCACAAGCGCGCCAAAACATGGGCAGCAGAGGGTCGCAGTGGCGGTCATCTGATTCTTTTGTCCTTAATCGGTGGACAGATTGTGATGCCTGCTGCGTCCGGTTACCAAACATCCAAGTATGCAATCAACCGATTGAGCGAATTTGAGTAACGTGATGACGGCGCGGACTGGGATGCCGCAGCATTCATCGGGCTCAAGCCGAAATTCTGGGGGACGACTGGACGGTGAGGAGGTTGCGGACAAAGGCGTGAGATCAGCGTTGAGTAAGGTCGCCACTGTCACAGAAACGGCCGGTCTTGCTTTGCATGACGCTCAAAATTTCAGCCGCTAAGTTTCAGTGTAGATGTGGCATTTCCTAACATCGCTGCATCAAATGCAAGTTCTGCAATCAATGGGCGTCCGAACAAATAGCCCTGACCCTGCTTTGCTCCCATAGAAAGAAGGATTGATGCTTGCTGAGATGACCCAATACCTTCGACGGTGACATCCATTCTTAGGTTTCGCGCGATTTCAAAGATTGACTTCAGCAAAAGCCGCGCCTTCGCGGATGTCTCAAGCTCGATAATTAGAGAGCGATCAATTTTCAACTCATCTGGCGATGTTGAATAAAGATATGAGAGTGATGAATATCCCGACCCAAAGTCGTCAATCGCTATATTGCAGCCCAAATTTCTTATTTCTGCGATTACCTCACCCGCACTTTTCCAGTCCAGCATCTCTACGGTCTCTGTTATTTCAAATGTCAGCAAAGTTGGTTGGAGATCGGAGTCGCAGAGCGCCTCCTTTATCCAAGTGACGATTCGACATGAGGCAAAATGATGTGCGGAAAGGTTCACGCTGACTGAAAAATTGCTTCCGCTGGTTCGATTTATTTCCGAAACTTGGCTTGAAGCGCGGTTCAACACAAAGCGGTCAATATCGAGGACAAGATCGCTTTCTTCTGCCAGCTTGATGAAGTCATCCGGCCCAACTAAATCGCCGTTCCTTCTCCAGCGAACCAGCGCTTCGAACCCAAATGTTTCGCCGTTTATCAGGTTGACCTTTGGCTGATAGTGGACCTCCAGCGCATTATTCGCAATTGCGTCGGGCAATTCATCGAGCATCTCGCGACGCATCCGGAATCGCTTTTCAAGCGTTTCATCATAAATTGTAAACCTGTTACGGCCCTCATCTTTCGACACATAAAGCGCGAAATCCGTGGCGCGCGACAACGCCTCCGCAATAACGGACGCACTTCCCTCAATCATTTTGGAAGTGGCAAGGCCGATACTGAAGCTTAGCTTGAGCTGACCTTTTTCGTAATCGAAGTATCTGGAGCCTTTATCAAGCAGTTCCTTGCAGAGATTTTCAAGACTGACCAAGTCAACAGTTGGAACAATGAAAGCAAATTCGTCGCCCCCCAGACGGGCGGCGAATCCGAAATTATTTTCAGCGGCGTCCTGCAGAATCCGTCCGACATGTTTGAGTGTTGCGTCCCCTGCGCTATGGCCTTTGGTGTCATTAATCTGTTTGAATTCATCTAAATCGATAAAAATAAGAGCAAAATGCGCACCAGACTGAATATACTCGGCCAATTTATCCTGAAACTGGATACGATTGGGGATTTCGGTTAAAGAGTCAAAGTAGGCCAGAAACTCGCTACGACGTTCCGCAATTTCCCGCCCGCGTCTCTCTAATACTTCTCTGCGGAGCAATAGCAGCGCACCGCTCCCGACAAGAGTTAGGCCAGCCAAGTTCGCAAGCACAACGAATTGTTGGTGGCGCATAACACCAGCTTGCTGTTCGGTGATCAAATCGGCTTGGCGCCGCATTTCATCTAGGAACTGTACTAAGTTCTCCCGTGCCTTTGATGAGAGAGAAATCAGTTTCTTGAAGACTAAATCGCAATCCTGAAAATCATTCGAAACAGTGTCATCCGCCAGCGCGACGATTTCATCCAGTGTTGCGAGCGCTGAGTTTTTTATAAACGAATTCTCTTTGCCCTCTGACAACTGCCGGAAATGATTTGCTCTTACATATAAAATATCCGCTGCCGTGCGGAACTCTGTCGCCAAGGGTTTTGACATTACGCCAGCATTTACGGCCTGATGCGCAACCAGAACCAGTCGTTGAACGTCACTCATCGCAACGTAGCCATTGCGAACCTGCTGGTCCTCAAATTCCACGAGCGATTTGTCCAATTCGATAACAACCGACTGCAAATAGGTGCCCATCCCGACGCAAATCAGGATTAAAACACCTATCGCAGAATAGATGCCAAGGCGTGAAGCAATGGCATCAAGAAACCGCTGAAACCTAAATTTGGAAGAACTAGGAGGGATCATCACAAACTATTCCGCAGCCTCAATCCGCGCTGCCATCCAAACAAGACTAGCTTCTGTGGCGAGTGAGGAACCTGCAAAAGCCTCTGCATCGATGATAAACTGGATTGGACCGCGAACGCGTCTTGAATGTGCTTTGCCATCGACGCGTGTCGCAACCAAAATTTGAACGCTATCGATGAGGTCTTTTGACATGGTCGTCTGGTAGTCATTTTCCGCAGTTACCAATATACTTGGCGAACCGTTCAGGCCGTTCTTTTCCAAAATATCCGAGAGTAATACACCCTCAAACACTGTGGGTTCATCCCGCCACGGCGTCGTTGTTGTCAAACTGTACGTCGGGAACATTTCCAATTCCGCTGCGGAATATCGTGTTTCCACGCCATCAGACGCAACAACTGTCAAAGCCGCCTGTTCATGCTCGATTGGGGGTAAGGTGGCTTGTTTGATAGGTCCTGCGTGCAGTTGGCCCGCAAATAGACCCAAGGTGAATAGCATTGCCGTAATTTTAAGATTCATTTCAATCTCCCGGTTGCAAAAGCAAAGTAAGCTGTCTGCATAGCGACGGGATATTTAAAAGGCCTTAAGATGTAACAGAATTCAAACCCGAACATGTTCGCATCGGGGCATCAAACCATGCGGATCACGTCTTTATCAATCGCAAGCATATAGCCTTTGCGCGCGATGTTCTTAACTAACAACTCGCTGACCATCTGATTGCCAAGGGTATCGCGTAATCGCTTGATTCGTGTAGCACCCGCTGCCTCATCACATTCCGACGCGTGGCGGCCAGAAATAACGCCTTCAATCTCGGCACCTGACAGAACTTCATCATCCATGCGGGCCTCGGCCAGTACAGAAAGCGTTTCAATCGCGGCCTCGGTCAGCTTGAACTCAAAGTTATTGAGATAAACCGATTTCTGATCACGACTAATCAGGAGTGAATTGACCTCAATGCCTTTACGCTCGATCTGGCTCATGCGGCGGTTCATCGCGACGAGCATGACAAGAAAAGCGACGGCGGCAATCAGCAGTGCAGTCGCAAACACCAGCAGCACAAAAATCACAAAACGATAAGAGGAAAGTGTATCGGAAAACGCGGTTCCGGACCCTGCGAGAATTTCCAACAGCTTGATCTCGGAATTGCCCGTCAGCGTGTCGTTCTCGACGAAAAATTGCTCGACCCGCGCGTTAAACGCATTGGCATCAGGCAGGTTGATAAACAGCAAAACGGCCGCGACCAGTAAGATCAAAACAATCGCAGCGATCCCTGCGACGACGGTCCGATTGCCAATCTCGCGGGCTTCAATAGCGGAGGTAGTATTCACCAGCGCTTTCCTTTCGTTCCTCAAGCCCAGCATCGTCAAAGACGCCAAGCACGTTCAGCAGTTGCCAATCATCAGCCGAGAGTTTGCCGCGAAGCTCAACTTCGGCCTCTGCAACAGAGCAATCGCCAGACACCTTTGCGACACCGTAATGAAGCCGCAATGGATCGTCCCGCTTTGCTTTATAATCAGCATAGCAATCGGCCTGCGCGGCACTTGCCCCGCCTGCCAGTATAAGGAGTGAAAGAATAATGTGTTTCATGCCCGTCACTACGCCTGATCCTGCGCTGCTATTCAATATCGTCTCATGTTATCGCGACTGACACAGCATAACCATCCCTTGTTATTGAATGAATAAGCCTTTCGGAAACATCCTTTTGCCATGCCCAACGCATGAAAGGAAAACACGATGTATAGAACATTTATTGCAGGGATCACGGCTCTTTCGGTGACACTGACCGCAGCTACGCCCGTACAGGCGCAAGGGATCAGCGACGAAGACCTCGGCAAGTTATTGTTTGGTCTCGTGGCAACCGTCGCAGTTGTCGCAATGATTGAGGGTCGCAATAGTGGGGACAGTCCCGAAAGTGTCGCAGCACCTGCGCCGCGTATCGTCGAGGCACCAAGGCCTCGCACAGATCGTCCCAAGGACTGGATCGGCGAGGAGCGTCGTATGCGCTTGCCCCGCGAATGTCTACGCACCGTGCAAAAGCGGTACCGGAGTGTTCGGATGTTCACGCGCGACTGCATGAGCCAAAACTATCCACGCATAGCGAGCCTGCCGCGCGAATGTCTTGTGCGCACACGCGGCCATGACAATTTCCGCCAACAACGCAGACAGCAAGGTTGGGAAGTGCAGTGCATGCGCGACAACGGCTACCGCATCGCGCGCCGCAGATAACCCATCGGCGCGTCCACTTTTCCAGTTGGGCGCGCTGGTTTTGGGGGCATCGGGTGTGGACATGGCCCGTTGCCCCCAATTTTACCCTTGCCCAATTTTACCCTTGAACGACAGGCGGGGGTCTGGTCACTGGGGTCATGATAAAAACAACGCCAGACTTTTCCTTCGAGACCGCCGCGATGGCGCAAGGCTACTCCGCAATCGCAGGGGTGGATGAGGTGGGGCGCGGGCCATTGGCAGGGCCAGTCTGCGCGGCTGCCGTGGTTCTGGACATCCACAACATCCCTGACGGCTTGAACGACAGCAAACAACTGACGGCCAAAAAGCGGGACGCCCTCTTTGATCAACTCATGGCCTGCGCCGACGTCTCTATTGCCGAGGCAACCGTGCGCGAGATCGAAGAGATCAACATTCTGCGCGCCTCTCACCTCGCGATGGTGCGGGCGATCAACGGGCTTTCTGCACCTGCGGACTTTATCCTGATCGACGGCAACCAAGTGCCACGCGGTTTGAACACCCCAAATCAGACAATCGTGAAAGGTGACACCCGTTCACTGTCCATCGCGGCGGCCTCAATTGTGGCGAAAGTGTGGCGCGACAGACTGATGGTGGATTTGGCGCAACAGCATCCGGGCTATGGATGGGAAACAAACGCGGGATACCCGACACCTGTGCACAAAAAAGCACTGCAAAATCTTGGGGTGACCCCACACCATAGACGAACCTTCGCACCGGTCCACAAGATATTGTGGCAACAAAATAAATAAGTATTTGATTAGATAAACTTATTGCCAGGCTCGGCGTCCTGAATCACATTGGGTGCAACCATAAAGCGGATCAACCGCCGGTAAATGAGGCAGTATAAATGACGATCAAAACCAAGGGCGCAGCTGTGCCCAAAGAGGCGGCGACGCTTCCCTTGAATTCCATTCTTGACGGCGACTGCATTGAAATCATGAACAGCCTACCTGCGGGTTCGGTTGATCTTATTTTTGCCGACCCGCCCTATAATCTCCAGCTCAAAGGCGACCTGCACCGTCCCGACAACTCTAAAGTTGATGCGGTTGATGATGCGTGGGACCAATTTGATAGCTTTGCGATTTATGACAAGTTCACAAAAGACTGGCTCGCCGCGGCACGCCGCCTTTTGAAACCAAACGGTGCAATCTGGGTCATCGGCTCCTACCACAACGTGTTCCGCATGGGTTACGAGCTGCAAAACCAAGGGTTCTGGATTCTCAACGATGTGGTTTGGCGCAAGTCGAACCCGATGCCAAACTTTCGTGGCAAACGACTGACCAACGCCCATGAGACACTGATCTGGGCGGGCAAGTCCGAGGCCAGCAAATACACCTTCAACTACGAGGCGCTTAAAGCGCTCAACGAAGGCGTGCAAATGCGCTCAGATTGGGTTCTGCCAATCTGCACTGGCCACGAGCGTCTGAAAAACGAAGACGGCGACAAGGCACATCCAACGCAAAAGCCGCAGTCATTGCTGCACCGCGTTCTGGTCGCCACCACCAATCCCGGTGACGTTGTTCTCGATCCCTTCTTTGGCACAGGCACCACGGGTGCAGTCGCCAAAATGCTGGGCCGCGATTTCATCGGCATCGAGCGCGAAGAGGCCTACCGCAAGGTTGCCGAGAAGCGCATCAAAAACACACGCAAGTTCGACAAAGAGGCACTCGAAGTCTCGACGTCGAAACGTGCTGAACCACGGGTCGCCTTTGGCGTCCTCGTCGAGCGCGGCATGCTGCGCCCCGGCGAAGAGCTGTGGTCTATGAACGGTCGCCACAAGGCCAAGGTCCGCGCAGACGGCACCTTGATCGGTGACGACATCAAAGGGTCAATCCATCAGGTCGGCGCCCATCTCGAAGGCGCGCCAAGCTGTAACGGCTGGACATACTGGCAATTCAAGCGGGACGGGCAAAAAGTGCCTATCGACCTGCTGCGCCAGCAAATCCGCTCGGAGATGGCCAAACACTAGTTTTCAAAGAATACCGCCAGTGCGTCTAGTCAACCACCCCGTCCGCGGGATGGTTCACAAAGCGCACAAACTTCAAACCCGCTGTGCCTCTGTGCCAGCGGGTTTTTTTTGATGAAATCGGTTTCATTCAATTTACAGTTTTTCCCCAACACCAAGCCAGTGCACGTTCGGTGCACGCCCAGTGCACGCGAATCACACCCTATTTCGGCAGCGGTAGCGACCCGTCTTTATGGGGCGCCCAGTCGGTGATTTCGGGGTAATACATCGCCCGCCATTTGCGCACGCGCGGGTTCATCACTCGCCGCCAAATGCGCGGCGAAAGTGCGGTGAGTGTCATGATTGAATAGCCAAAGGGCAGTTGCGGCGCGTCAGCGGCACCATGGTTTTGTAGCAGTGGAAAACGTCTGTCAGGCTTGTAATGGTGGTCGGAATGGCGTTGCAAATTGATCAGCAACCAGTTGCTCGCCCGCTGTGCAGAATTCCACGAATGGCGCGGCATCAAATGCTCATATTTACCCTCGCCAAGGTGCTTTCGCGTCAGGCCGTAATGCTCGACATAGTTGACCAGTTCGAGCTGAAAAACGGCCACAACCGCTTGAATCAAAAACAGAAATAATCCCGAGACATCGCCTAACAAAAGCGCCAAAAGCAGGAAGCTCGCCTGCCACAACCAGTACTGCCAGAAAGGGTTGGAACGGTGATGCCAAGGCAATCCTTTACGTGCAAGCATGGCCTTTTCCGCCAGAAATGCAGAGACATTGCACTCCACCAACACCCGCACAAAGAACCGCCAAAATCCCTCGTTATACCGCGCCGTCACAGGGTCGCGCGGGGTGCCGACATAGGGTGATGCACGAGCAAATGCTCGGACCGGAAATGGGAATAAAGCACCATACCAAGCAAAGCATCACCCATGCGGCGTTCAATTTTTGGTTTTTGGTGCATCAATTCATGGCTGTAATTGATCCCGATGACACCTGTGATCACCCCAACGCCAAGAAATAAAAATAATTTTTCCCAAGAGCTTAGATGATCTGCGCGGGTCACAAAATAGATCATTCCAAAGATAATACAAAACTGGATCGGAGCCCAAACAGCAGTGATCAGTTTATACCAAGTGAGCTGATCATCTGGCGTCTGCGGGTCCGCGTTATCCTCGTTCACGCCCGAGAAAAAATCGATTGCGGAAAACAGATACCACGTCGCGAAAGGCACCAAGAGAACCGCCCAACCCCCAGCATATGCTGAATACATCACCAAAGGAATCAGAAGTAGCGACAACCAAAATGGCATCGCAGAGGTCAGTTTAGAAACTTTGGACGCAGGAATCGTGCTCATGGCGTTTCACCTATTTCAGGATTGTGGCAACCCTATGGAATGGTTTTCAAAACCTCAATCGTTGCGTCACGTCGTAGCGATTTGAGCGAAAACCTTCCGCATGGCGGTTGGCAGGGACTTAGCGTCGAAGTCATTGTGATAAATGAAGAAACCACGTTCAGGGCTAACGTGATTGCCGACAACCGCCGTCAAGATTGTCAGCTCCAGATGGAAGTGCGTGAACGTATGCCGCGCCTGTTCATTCAGCGTGGTCCAATCCGCCTCTAGCGGGGGATTGGCCTCAGGCGTGTCGTTCCAATCCGTCGTCGGAAACCCGAGCATTCCGCCTAAAAGTCCGCTGTCGGGCCTTGTTTCCAACAACCAAGCCCCATCCTCGCGGCGCACAACATAGGCAATCCCCTTGCGTGTCGGCACCTTTTTCTTTGGTGTTTTCTTTGGCAGTTCCGCCGCAGTCCCTGCAATCCTCGCCGCACAGGGATCACGCCAAGGGCAAATACCACAAGCAGGATTGCGCGGAGTGCAGATCGTGGCCCCAAGGTCCATCACTGCCTGTGCGTAGTCGCCCGCTCGCTTTTGCGGGGTCAGCTTGGCGGCAAGCGCTGTCAGCGCTGGTTTTGAGGCGGGCAGGGGGTCGTGCACATCGTGCAGTCGCGCCATGACCCGTTCCACATTCCCGTCCACAACGACAGACGCCTGATCAAACGCAATCGAGGAAATCGCAGCGGCTGTATAGGGCCCAACCCCAGGAAGCGTCAGTAATTCATCGTTTTTTTGCGGGAACTTAGCGCCGTGATCGGCGACAACGGCACGGGCGCATTTTAGCAAGTTACGCGCTCGCGCATAATATCCAAGGCCCGCCCACGCTGCCATGACATCAGCATCTTCCGCCGCTGCCAAATCCGCCACGGTCGGCCATAGCCCCATGAATTTTTGATGATAGGCCCGCACCGCCGCAACGGTCGTTTGTTGCAACATCACCTCTGACATCCAAACCGCGTAGGGATCAGGCAACTGCCCCGCCTTGCGCGCAGCAGGCCCTACGCGCCACGGCATTTCGCGGGCGTGTTGGTCGTACCAAGCGAGCAAATCTGTCGACAGTTCACGCAATGTTTATTCATCCTGTTATCGGGTTTCGCTGGCATGCCGCCCGCATTCCATTAGATTAGCGCTTAGATATGAAACAGCCACGCCACAATAGCACCACCTACGGGTTTTCCCGTGCCGCGTCCCTGATGCAGACCCGCATCAAGACTGCGAGCGAGAGTCGGGGATTCGCGGTCACGCGGCTTTTGACCCATTGGGCCGAGATTGTGGGCGAGGCAACAGCGGGTATCGCAACCCCTGTGAATGTGTCTTATGGCAAGGGCGGTTTGGGCGCGACCCTGACGGTTTTGACCACAGGTGCGCAGGCCCCGATGCTTGAGATGCAAAAGGAACAAATCCGCGAAAAGGTGAACGCGTGCTATGGCTATAAGGCGATTGCGCGGGTGCGGATTACGCAGACGGCCCCCGTAGGTTTCCACGATGGACGGGCCGCGTTTGAGCAGAAACCTGCTGCCCCGAAATTGCCCGATCCACAGGCGATCGAGACCTCTGTAGACCTGTCCAAAGATGTCCAAAGTGATGCGTTGCGCGCGGCCCTTGCCGCCCTAGGCGCAAACGTCATATCAAAGAACAAATCTTAAGAAATGAAGGAAAATCGATGCAACGTAGAAATCTGATCGCTGGCGGTGTCGCTGTTGTTGGGCTTGGTGGCTGGGCGCTGACACGCCCGTCCAAAGACCTGCCGTTTGACCCGCTTATGGCGGCGAATGCGCAAGAGGCGTCTACCGATATGGTGGAAATTCCGGATATGGTCATGGGGGCCGCCGATGCGCCTGTCGAGATCATCGAATATGCCTCATTCACTTGCCCGCATTGCGCCAACTTTCATGCGACCACATATCCATTGTTGAAGGCGGATTATATCGACACGGGCAAAGTGCGCTTTGTTTACCGCGAGGTATATTTCGACCGCTTTGGCCTATGGGCATCGATGATTGCCCGTTGTGGCGGCGAGATGCGCTTCTTTGGCATGGCCGAGCTTATCTACGAAAAGCAAAAAGAATGGGGCGCAAGCGGCGATCCAGTTGTCATCGTCGAAGAGCTGCGCAAGCTGGCAAAAACCGCTGGTTTGACCGATGGGATGCTTGATGAGTGTATGAATGACGCAGAGCAGGCGAAGGCCCTTGTCGTGTGGTATCAGGCAAATGCAGAGCGCGATGACATTAATTCGACACCGTCTTTCCTGATCGACGGCGAGAAGTTTTCAAACATGGCCTACCCTGAGTTCCAAAAGATCCTTGACGAAAAGATCGGCGGCTAAATGCAGCCGCTCCAAGGTCTGAAAGTTGTCGAACTGGCGCGGATTTTGGCTGGCCCTTGGGCTGGTCAAACCCTCGCCGATCTTGGGGCCGAGGTGATCAAGGTGGAATCCCCCGCAGGCGACGATACGCGCCAATGGGGCCCACCGTTTATCGAGCGCGAAGGCGACAAATCCGCCGCCTATTTCCATAGCTGCAATCGTGGGAAAAAGTCGGTTGTGATTGATTTCCAGACGCCTGAGGGGCAAGCGCAATTGCGCGTGCTTCTCAAAGACGCGGACATTCTGATCGAGAATTTTAAGGTCGGCGGGTTGGCCAAATACGGGCTCGACTATGCGACCTTGTCGCGGGATTTCCCAAAGCTGATCTATTGTTCGATCACGGGGTTCGGCCAAACTGGCCCTTACGCCCACCGCGCGGGCTATGACTATATTATTCAGGGCATGTCTGGCCTGATGTCTGTCACAGGCGACCCTGATGGGCAGCCGCAAAAGGTCGGCGTTGCTGTCACTGATATCTTCTCGGGGCTTTACGCCAGTACCGCGATTTTGGCAGCCGTGAACCAACGTCATATGACAGGCAAGGGGCAGCATATTGATGTCGCGCTCTTTGATGTGGCGACGGCAGTGATGGCCAATCAGGGCATGAATTATCTGGCAACAGGCAATGCGCCGAAACGCCTTGGCAATGCCCATCCGAACATCGTCCCCTATGCGGTTTTTGATTGTGCGGACGGGTTTATCATCATCGCCTCTGGCAATGACGGACAGTTTGGCAAGCTGTGTAAATTGCTTGGGCTTTCGCTGGGAGATCGCTTCGCGACGAACGCTGATAGGCTTGCGAACCGTGATGAATTGACCGCGATCCTGACGGCGGAAACGTCGAAGTGGACGAAGGTTGATTTGCTTAGCGCTTGCGAAGCGCACGGCGTTCCCGCAGGCCCAATCAACGATATGGAAGAGGTCTTTGCCGACCCTCATATCGTGGCGCGTGGTATGCGTGTTGATCTAGACGGTGTGCCGTCTGTCCGCCTGCCAGTTGTGTTCTCGGGTGGGGATACAGCGCCTAAAACGGCCTCGCCAAAGCTGGGCCAAGACCAAGGTTTGTCGGGTTAAACCCCGATTTTACCCAAGGCTGCATCCAGCGGCGCCCAATCGTCTAACGCCAAGCGCACTGGTACTGTCAGCACTTTAGCGCGGAACCTGTCAGGCAGGCGCACGGCGTCTTTTTCGGTTGTCACCATCTGCGCCTTGCGCAGCTTCGCCTCGACCTCTAGCCGCGTCATAAGGGCCTCAGTCAGCGGTTGATGATCCGATAGCGCCTCGGCGTGAATGATCTTGGCGCCCATCTTGCGCAGGGTGTCGAAAAACTTTTCTGGATGGCCGATCCCTGCAAAGGCAAGCACGGGCATATCCTGCCATGTCATGCCTGTTTGAAGCGGCGCAAGGTGACCGCGCCCATGGGGTAGGGTGGTTTCAATCGGGGCGTTTGCCTTGCCGATGGAAATCACCAGATCGGCGCGTTTTAACCCCACATCAGCAGGTTCGCGCAATGGCCCCGCAGGGATCACGCGCCCGTTGCCAAACCCGCGCCACGCATCCACGACGATCACGCTGAGGTCTTTGTGCACGGTAGGGTTTTGGAAGCCGTCATCGAGGATTATCACGCTGGCACCCGCCACCTCAGCGGCCTTCACGCCAGCCGCGCGATCTTTGGCGACCCAAGTGGGCGCAAAGGCCGCGAGCAAAAGCGGCTCGTCACCCGTCTCATCTGCACGATGCTTTTGTTCGATCACTTGGGTAGGGCCAGCAATGCTGCCGCCATAGCCACAGGTCACAAAATGCGGGGTGCCACCGCGTGCGATGATGCGCTGGGCGATGGCGATGGCGGTGGGCGTTTTGCCTGTGCCGCCCGCGTTAATATTGCCAACGCAGATCACGGGCACGGTAGCCTTATAGGGGATGCCATTCGCCAAACGTCGTGCCGAGGCTGCGGCATAAATTGCGGCAAGTGGTGCCAACATGCGGGCGATCAGGGCGGGTTTCTCGGCGGAGGTGAACCAGAAATCAGGCGCGCGCATCAGTAGGCCGTCCCATCGAGGTACTTATAAACCAAACTAACCAATTGGTTCGTTGCGTCAGCCCCCCGCGAGGTGGCGTCCCATGCGTTCAATGCAAGTTGTGCCGCAAGATCTGTTGCCAGAAGCGCTTCGACAGCAGGACCGAAGTTTTTGGTCGTATCAAACGGGTTTAACGCGCTTGCAGTCAAAAGCCGATCATAATGCGCCTTGTGCGTATTCACATGGGGTCCAACAAGAACGGCAGAGCCAACTGTTGCAGGAGAAAACGGATCGGGTATGAGCCCATCGCTCAGACTGCCACCCAAATAGGTAATGGGTGCAAGCCTGCACCACAGTCCGATCCCTTCCTCGGGACCGACGACATAGACCTGCGTCGCGTCGCGAGGCTGTTCCTCTGCTTCCCTGCAAGCGACAGTGAGCCCGTCGGCGCGTAAGCGTGTGACAATTTCTTGTTCATCAGACGCGTTGCGGGGACAGAGAATCAAAAGTGTCATATGCGCGCGCCGTGCTGCATGCCGATGCGCAGCACAGACGCTACTCAATTCATTCAATGGAACGTGCGCCGCAAACCACTTGGGACGGCTTCCCAAAGTAAGCGAAATATCGGCCCGCTCCGCCTCGTTATAAGAAGGGGGAGAAATACCGTCCTCTAGTGGGCCTGTCGTCCGTAATTTATCTTCCGCAACACCAAATCGCGCGATACGCGCCGCCGATTGCGCGTCCAAGGCGAGGATTTCCGAAAAAGATGAAAACAAGCTGCGCATCAACCCTGGCACGCGACGCCCAGCCGTAAGATCGAATTCGGCGGCCTTTGCTTCGACCAAGAGGATCGGCGTTTCGCTTTTGTTAATTTCAAAGATTGTGGACGCATCAAGCACCCCGCCAAACCACACCACGATATCGGGCTTCCAGTGTCCAATGAATGCGCGGGTTGCAGCTTTGGTATTTGGGGTGATTTGGAAGTTAGGGTCGTTCGATTGCGGAAGCGACGCAAGCACCGTGACCAATTCCCCGTCTTCGACAAGACGTGCGGCAAGCGCCCTAACGGCCGCCAGCCTCGTTTCATCAGCACACACAGTCCAGATAACGGCCCCTGCGGGCCGCTGTGGTGTTTCTGGGCCCACCATGCCGCGTTCCGTCGGGTTTACCGTTGCCAGATATGCGGCGATAAGTGGGGAAAGTGCCATTATCGACCTCTTTGTTCGGCCTAGTGTCCCAGCTCTTCTGTTGGTGACGCTGGTGTTTCTTCGTCCCGCAGGCGGTGAATATGCGCGATGAAATAGCGTGTGTGGGCATTGTCCACGGTGCGCTGAGCCGCGTTTTTCCACGCGTTGTAGGCGGAATCGTAATCAGGGAACATGCCGACGATGTCGATGTCCTTGACGTCTTTGAATGCGTTCTTTGTTAGATCAACAAGTTCGCCACCAAAGACGAGGTGCAAGCGTTGGGTCATTTTGAAAGCCTTTATGGTTAGTCTTGGTTTTGCCGTAGCCTATGCGTTTGTAAGTGCGGTCTCAAGCAAGTTGCGCAAGCAGCGGCTCATGAATCCCGCCACCGGCAACCAGTCCGTCTAGCTGTGGATGAGGGTTATTAAATTTCAGCAAACGCCCCGTTTGATCGGTCGCGGTGCCGCCAGCCTCTGACACGATCAAAGTGCCTGCCGCGATGTCCCATTCCCACGTCGGTCGTAGGGTAATCATCGCATCAAAGCGGCCTTGTGCTACCAGACAAAGACGGTAAGCAAGCGATGAGCGGAACGCGATTTTCGTGTCGGGAAAACAGCCCGCCTTCCAGTACTTCTTGTTACAGTTCGCCTTGTGGGTCAGGATCGTAGCGTCACATAATTGCGTTTGTGTCGTTGGCTGAATAGGCGCGCCATTGAGAAATGCACCGCCACCAAGCGAGGCCGTGAACATCATATCGCGCATCGGAATATAGACGGCCGCCGCCGTAACATTGCCCTTATGCACCACCGCTAAAGAGTGCGCCCAATCTTTGCTGCCCTCGATAAAGGACCGTGTGCCGTCGATGGGGTCCACTACAAAAAGCGTGTCTGCATCAAGCCGAATAGCGTCGTCTTCGGTTTCTTCCGATAGCCAACCATAATCTGCACGCGTACCACCGAGGCTTTCGAGCAGCATCGCGTTGACCGCGAGATCAGCAGCCGTCACCGGACCAGCATCATCGGGCTTGTTCCAGATTTTGGGACTTTGGCCAAAGTAACTTTTGGCAATATCCCCAGATTTTCGGGCCGCGTTGGTCAGAAGGTCTAGATCAGTCGCCTGCAAGGGTAAGCCCCTCAATCAAGAGCGATGGCACAACGTGGCTCAGGTGCAGTTGTGCGTCATTCGCAGGCGTCATCCGCATCAGCATGTCGCGCAAATTGCCAGCCACGGTACATTCGTTGACCGCATAGGTGATCTCACCGTTCTCGACCCAGAAGCCCGACGCGCCACGCGAATAATCCCCCGTATTCGGGTTTATGGTAGAGCCGATCATTGAGGTGATCAAAAGCCCGGTACCCATTTGCGCGATAAGCTCTGCACGGCTTTGATTGCCTTGGGTCAGGGCGATGTTGCTCAGGCTTGGCGACGGCGGCGACGATGTGCCGCGCACAGCGTTTGCGGTGCTTTCCATGCCAAGCTTGCGGGCATTGGCGAGGTCGAGCGTCCAGCCCGTTAACGTGCCGTTATCCACGATAGCGCGGCGTGATGTGGCCAGCCCTTCGGCGTCAAACATACGCGAGGAAGAGGTGCGCACGCGGTGCGGGTCTTCGATAATCGATAGACCGTCAGGCAAAACCTGTTCGCCCAGCGCATCGCGCAGCCAGCTAGAGCCACGCGAGATTGCAGCGCCGTTGGTTGCTTGCAAAAGATGACCGATCAGCGAGGAGGAGATACGCTCGTCGAACAAAACCGGATAGGCGCCCGTCTTGGACTTACGCGCGCCTACGCGTTCAACGGCGCGTTCGGCGGCGATGCGGCCGATGTCGGCGGCGTCGCGCAATTCGGATTGGAAAATGCGGCTGTCATAGTCGTAGTCGCGCTCCATCCCCGTGCCTGTGCCGCTAATCGCGACGCATGACAGGCCACGGCTCGTGCGGGCATATCCTGCGGAGAAACCGTTAGAAGCGGAGAGATGTACGCGGCTTTTGTTATAGCCCGCTGAGGCGGATTGGACCTGCGAGATACCCTTGTTTTCCAAAGCTGCAGCCTCGGCGCGTGCGGCGTCTTCTTGCAAGGCGGCGGGGTCCGGCTCTTCGCTTGGGTCGAATAGCTCAAGCGCGGAATTGTCGGTGGATTTGGCAAGTTGGGCCACATCAGCAAGGCCTGCATAGGGGTCTTCTGGAGCCTCTTTCGCCATGGCAATCGCGCGTTCAACCATCTGGCGCAGGGTGTCAGGCTTGGTATCGGACGACGACACATTGGCCTGCCGCTGACCGATCAATACGCGCAAACCGATGTCGACCCCTTCGGATCGTTCCGCCTGCTCAAGCGCGCCTGCGCGGACATCGATGGAAACAGAGGTGCCTTCAACCGCGATTGCGTCAGCCTGATCAGCACCCGCCTTGCGGGCCAGATCAAGAAGTTGGGCGGTAAGGTCTGATAGGGGTTGGGTCATCGGAATTCCTTTTCTCCCCCATCAGGTAATCTGCGGCGCGGTCTGCTGCAAGGCTTTGACCGCGCCACAAAGAATTATTGCAGGCGTTGACCGTTGGCGATCAGGTGACCTTCATCGTTGACTTCGATCTTGGATGTCAGTTCATCGTCGCCCGTTGGGGTCGCAAACATACCCATCATCATACGGCCCATCATGGCTTGATCTTCAGGGAGTAAGCCCATCGCGATCAGCTTGTCGATCAGCGTGTTTGCACCTTTGACGTTGACGGTCACGTCGCCGTTTGGACGTGGTATGCCGTTGAAGGTCGTAAGATCGGTGTTGTCAAATGTGAATGCACCAGCGCCAGTCACCTCTGCGCCCGCAGCAGAAATTTTCAGGTTGTTCAGCGTCAAGGCATTCAGTTCACCCGGTACTGGGGCGTTCGCAATGGCATCGGCTTGCGTTGGGTCAAGCAGGTCGAAAAACAATTTCGCTTTGCCAGACAGGTCTAGCAGGATGGTGACAGGATCATGTGGCAGGGCGCCGCTTGGATCGGCAAGCGTCCAGATCGTGTCGTTGACGTTCAGGTCGGTAAAGTTGACCAACAAACCAAAATCAGTGGGCTCGTCGGTTTTCGCAAGCGGCATGCCAAACCCAAGGCCTGCTTCTGCCAAGCTGATCTCAATCGGGAACGGGATATTCGCGCCATTCATCGCAACCGCAATATCTTGCGAGAGAGTGTCATAGCGGACGGCGGTTTCATCCATCGTCATCTTCAAATGACCAGAACCGACACTAGCAGACCCAGACGTTTGCTCGCCCTCGGCATTTACGTCAAAAATGTAGTTCCCTTTGCCATATGTATAGCCACCACCCAGACGGTAACCGTTGAAAAACATATCCTCTGGCTTTGTCATGTTTTCAGCAAGCGGGAGGACCATAGACGCTTTGGTCGCGAGGTCTTCGATCTTACCGCTGAGTGTGAAATAGTCGCCAGCCGTGTCGGGCGGCGTCACATCTACTAGCATGCTGAGTGAACCCGCAGTCATATCGTAATCGATTTCGCGCATATCGCCCGTCGTGGTCGTAAAGGCCCCTGCGAGGTTATTGAGGGTGACGCGCACGTCGGACTTTAACTTTTTGCTATTCTTAGTGATGTCATCAACGATAAACCCGTATTTATCTGCGCTGACATTATAGATCATCGCCTCTGGCGTGCCGCTCACGTCAAGGTCCATGCCCGTCATTAGCACAGAGACATTTACCTCCGCACCCGTCGCAGTTTCGATTTTCAGCGGATAGGACTCGGCCAGTTTCACCGAAACGGTTCCATTTCCGTTTTCCACAAAAGCGATCGCGCCCATATCCATATCAAAGACGGTTTGGTTGTCGTCCACATGAAACGAAACACTGGAAACCGTGAGCGTATCGCCATCCTTTGAGACATCACCAATCGTGACGCCATCGTCGCCGTACATAGCAAAGTTTTCCTGCCAGTTGGCCCAAACATCTTCAGCGGTCACATCCGCATGCGCCGCACCAGCAGAAAGCAGAGCAATTACACAGGCAGTGCTACCGAGGGGGGTGAATTTCGTCATGGTTTAATCCTTTCGGGCCGAGGCCCGCATAATGCGAACACCTTGCACAAAGCGGCAAGGTCGGGAATTCTACCGTTAACGTAGCGATAGCAGTGACCAACAAAAAGGGGCGAGCCGATGAAAAAGCGCGATATGAGCGGAAAAACCGTGATGATTACGGGTGCAAGCCGTGGAATTGGCGAGGCAACAGCGCGGGTATTTGCCGAAGCGGGGGCCAATGTTGCCCTTCTGGCCCGCTGCGTGGACGAGATTGCTCAGACGGCGGACGAGATTGGACGATCTGCGATAGCGATCCCATGTGATGTGTCGCGCCGTAGCGAAGTCGAGGCCGCTGTCGCCGCAACAACCCGCACGTTTGGCTGCCTTGATGTGCTGATCGGCAATGCAGGAATGGTCGCGCCTATCGGGCTTTTGGGGGACACTGATCCCGACGCTTGGTCTCATGCGATTGATGTGAACCTCAAAGGTGTGTTCTATGGCATGCATGCCGTTTTGCCTGGCATGATCGCGCAGGGGCACGGCACAATTTTGACGGTTTCTTCAGGCGCTGCGCATAGCCCAATTGAAGGCTGGTCAGCCTACTGTAGCGCCAAGGCCGCCGCTTATATGTTGACCCGATCGGTTGATAATGAAGCGCGTGACAAAGGCGTGCGGGTCATGTGCCTATCCCCTGGTACCGTCGCTACGCAGATGCAGCGCGATATTAAAGCGTCGGGGATCAATCCTGTGAGCAAGATGGAGTGGTCCGATCACATTCCGCCCGAGTGGCCCGCGCGGGCGTTGTTGTGGATGTGTACGGCAGAGGCCGATTCGTATCTTGGCACTGATGTGGTACTGCGCGATCAGGCCATCCGCGATCTGGTAGGCTTGGCATGATCGAGGTCAAACTAGACGGCGCAATGTTGACGGTGACACTCAACAGGCCTGACAAAGCGAACGCGTTGACGCTCGAGATGCTGTCGGACCTTGTCGAAATTTACCGTAACGCCGATGCAAAGGTCATTATCCTGACTGGGGCTGGAGGCGTGTTTAGCGCTGGTGCCGATTTGGACGCGGCACGCGCTGGGCTGGCAACCAGCCCGTTATGGGAACAGTTATCTGGCGCAATCTCTGCCCACGCTGGCCTGACTATTGCGGCATTAAACGGTACGCTCGCAGGCGGCGCGTTTGGTATGGCCTTGGCTTGCGATCTGCGGATTGCCGTGCCGAACGCAAAGTTTTTCTATCCTGTTATGAAGCTTGGTTTCCTACCGCAACCCAGCGATCCCGCGCGATTGCGTGACCTGATTGGGCCTGCACGCGCCAAAATTATCCTGATGGCAGGGCAAAAGGTACTGGCTGACGAGGCGCTCCAATGGGGGTTGATCGACCGCATCGTGGCCGCCGATATGTTGTTGGAGGCAGCGACTGCGTTGGGCCAAGACGTCATGGCCGCCGCACAAGTTCACGCAGCAGGCATCAAAGGAATGATCTGACCGCTTGTTTTGAAAGACGACAACAGGCAATAGGGTTAAAACTAAAGGGAATTGCGCGATATGGAAAGTCAAAGCACGATTGTCGATCAGGGCCTCGAGCTACTGAACAAGGGAATGGACCTCGCGCTGGTTTGGCTTTTATCGCCTGCGGCGTGGACACAATTTGCGCTGCTGGTCGGGGCTTATTTCCTCGCGCTTATTCTCAATCGGATCATCACGCCGAAACTGTCGCGGCTCCTATTACCTGAAGCTGATAGCACGACTTTGCTATCGAAAGGGCGCCGCTTTATCCTGATGTTCCTACCGCTCTTGTTGCCGCTGTTTGCCTACGGGTTCACTGCGATTGGCGAGCAGGTCACGCGGTCCCTGTTCGGCTCTGGTGCCGTGATTGCCTTCGGTAAGCGGTTCTTCTTGTTCTTGGCGCTACGCAGCTTTGCCCGCAATATTCTGACCGATTCGTTCCTGCGCCTTTTGGGTAAATTTGTCGTGATTCCCGTGGGCGCACTTTACGCGCTAGGCGTGCTTGATCCTGTGATGGTGGGGTTGTCTGAGACGGGCGTCAGCATCGGACATATCAACTTTAGCGTTCTAGCGCTGGTGCGCGGGATCATCGCAGGCATTTTGCTGTTCTGGCTTGGCCATTGGTCCAATACCCAATCGGTCGCCTATATAGAACGACAGCGCATGCGCCCTGCGATCCGCCAACTGCTGACCAAAGTCGCCGAATTCGCGATCTTTGGTTTTGCCTTCCTTCTGCTGATGAACATCATGGGCGTCGACCTTGTTTCGCTTGCGGTTTTGGGTGGAGCGATTGGTGTCGGCCTTGGCTTTGGCCTGCAAAAAATCGCATCGAACTTTATCTCTGGCGTAATCCTATTGGTCGAGGGGCAGGCAACCGTTGGCGACTATGTTGAACTCGACGGTGGCGAGGCGGGCACGATCATCAAAATGACCGCGCGGGCGACTTTCCTAGAGACATTCGACGGGCGCTGGATAGTTGTTCCAAACGAAGACTTTATCACAACCCGCGTGGTGAACTACTCTGATAGCGGCTCTGCCAACCGTCTCGAAGTGCCGTTCTCGGTCAGCTACGACACCGACATCAATAAGGTCCCCGCATTGATCGAAGCTGCGGTCTCGGCACATCCATCCGTCCTGCAAAAGCCAGAGCCACCCGATTGCGAGTTGCGTGGGTTTGGCGACAGCAGGATCGATTTTGTCGTCGAATTTTGGGTCAACGGGATCGACGACGGCAAGAATAAATACACTTCCGACATTCTCTTTGTGATCTGGAACACGCTGAAAGATAACGGCATTGAAATCCCTTACCCACACCGTGTGATAGAGATCAAAGGCGGATTACCAAAGTGACCGACGTGCTCGTCATCGGGGCAGGGCCTGCGGGCCTGATGGCCGCCGAAACATTGGCCGCCGCGGGACGCAAAGTCACCATCGTCGACGCAATGCCGTCTGTTGGACGCAAATTCATGATGGCGGGTAAGTCTGGGCTAAACATCACGAAAGACGAGGATATCGAGACGTTTCTGTCAGCGTGCGGTCCAATGCCTGAGGTCATGCAAACAGCCCTGCGCGCGTTTGGTCCTGAACAGGTCAAGGCATGGGCCGAAGGCTTGGGGCAGCCGCTTTTCACGGGATCAACGGGGCGCGTGTTTCCGAAGGCGATGAAAGCCTCCCCGCTTTTGCGGGCATGGATGGGTCGGCTGACCGATCTTGGGGTAACGTTCCATACGCGTTGGCGCTGGACAGGGTGGGACGACGACGCGGTCACGTTTGATACGCCTGCAGGGCCACAGCGCCTCAATCCTACGGTAACGATTCTGGGGCTCGGTGGTGCGAGCTGGCCACGGCTTGGGTCGGACGGCACTTGGTCCAAGCATTTTGAACAGATTGCGCCATTTCATCCTGCGAATATGGGGTTCTTAGTACAATGGTCCGAACACATGGCGGGACACTTTGGCAAACCTGTGAAAGCCGTCGCGCTGAACGCTGGGCAAACCTCATCGCGCGGCGAGTTCGTCATTTCCGCCCATGGGATCGAAGGCGGCGGCATATATGAAGTGAGCCGTGCGATGCGTGAAGGTGCGTCACTGACGATCGACCTCCTTCCAGATTGGTCGCTAGATCGGGTTCGCAAAGCGGTACAGCGACCACGTGGGAAAAACACGCTGACAAACCATCTGCGCAAGGCGCTCAAGCTGGAGCCAGCGCAACTCGCGATACTGTCTGAATTTGGCCGCCCCTTCCCGCAGGATATCGCGTCGATTATAAAATCAGTCCCAATCACGCATTCTGGACCGATGACTTTGGACCACGCAATCTCCTCGGCTGGCGGAATCAGGTTCGAGGATTTGCAGGGATTCCAAGTGCGGGCCCGCACAAACGTCTATTGTGTCGGCGAAATGCTAAATTGGGAGGCGCCAACTGGCGGATACCTCATCACGGCATGCCTCGCGACAGGGCGTGCCGCTGCATTGCAAGCTTTGGTTCAATAAAACCGTCGTTCTTGCGGAACAACGCGGTATGGCGACTCGAAGGCGGCGGCGCCCCTAGCCTAAGCAGTGCTGAAGCAAGCAAAGAACCGCTCAAATACAGCGTTTGTATCGGGAATTTCGAAAATTTCATGTGAGGAGTGTTGCAGCGTAGCATCGCTTATAGGGGCTTTTTAAACCCTTTTTGCGAATAAAACGGCACGAAACCTCAATCCGAACGGTCGGTTTTAAACTAGAATCGATGATATAAGCCAATGTTTATTGGCTGTTTTGCGGATCCCCGACCTTTGAGAGAAGGAATTTGCAAAAACGGGACGAGACCTTCGCCCAAAATATCGCGCCTAAATTGTGTCGAGAACATCTTGGGAAACAAATATCCACTTGTTTTATTAGCCCAGTTTCGCTAAAAAAAAACTTGATCGTCTACATCGTGCATTTTATTTGGAGTATCGACATGCGCCTTACAACTACACTCGCTGCCGCAGCTGTTATCGCAGTTTCCGGCGTTGCCGCTAACGCTGGTGGCCTCGGTGATACTGTCACTGAACCAACAATCGTCATGGAAGAAGTTGCTGCGCCAACTAGCTCAGTGAGCAGCGGCTACATCGTGCTTGGCCTTTTGGCAGCACTCGTTGCAGCTTCCGCGTCTTTCTAAGCTTCGCTTAAAAGACTGGAATGTCTAGAAGGCTGGCTTCGGCCAGCCTGTTTCATAACACTAGGATAGTAAATATGCGTTTTACAACAACACTTGCTGCAGCAGCAGCTCTTTCTCTCTCCGCAGTTGCAGCGCAAGCTGGCAACCCAGGTCTTTCCGCGCCAGACACAATGGTTGAAGCACCTGCTCCAATGGTCGACGTTGCGCCAACTAGCTCCGTAAACAGCGGCTACATCGTGCTTGGCCTTTTGGCAGCACTCGTTGCAGCTTCCGCCTCTTTCTAAGTTTACTTAGAACTTCGAATGCTCAGAAGGCTGGCCTCGCGCCAGCCTTCTGTCGTTTTAGCGGCCTGCCATCTTAGCGGCCTGCCATCATCGTTAGTCTGATAAGCGTTCGCTCCATAAGGGCGTTTTGTGGCGCCGAATTGGCGGACCGAAGCTGCAGATCAACGTCCGTTAGCGCCATAAGGGCTCTTTCCAAACGGTCTCTGCCCCAGTGTGAGGCCTGTTTGACGATTTTATCGCGGCGCGGGCCAAACACCGGTGGTCGCAGACGCCCGATTCCGGCACCTGCACCACCTGGATCACTCGCAACAACGTGCAGCCGTTTGAAATGGCGGGTGGCCCCGATGCAAAGCGCCACTGGCGTCACACCCTGTGCATATAGATTGCGCAAAACCGGCCCAATTTCAGCAGACCTTCCCTGCGTGACGACATCCAAAATGTCATCAATCTCGACTTCTGCGGATTGTGGGGCGCAAGCCAGCACATCAGCCATTGAAAGAGGCTCTGCATCGCCACGTTTATAAAGGCCGACTTTCTCAATCGTCTGGCGAAAATCACCCGGTTCCAACGTGTGCGCGAGCGCCATAAGGGCATCCATCACATCGCCACTGGGTTGAGGAAGCGCAGCCGCCGTTAGCGCCGATTGGATATCATCGCGGTTGGGCGGATCGTCATAAATCCCAATCGCCATGGCATTACGGTGGACCTCAAAGAGCTTACGTAGGCCTGATTTTGCGGTGAGTTGTCCTGCTGTCACTACGATTTGTGCATCGCCTGCCTGCCAATCAACGAGCGCCGCCGTTAGCGCCTTTACAGCCGTTTCGGTTGCGTCCTCGACAAAGGCAACGCGGTGCCCTGGGAAGAAACCCTGCGCCTTGACCGCATCGTCAAGCAGTGCAGCATCTTTACGTAATTCGGACGCGGGGATGCGTGTGAGCCGCATCTCTTCCTCGCCATTTGGCCCCACCAATGCGGCAATTGCTGTTTGGCGGGCAGTTGCTACGCGCATCGCATCTGCCCCAAAGATCAACAGGGCGGTGTGGGACGAATCGGGCTTACGTAAATAAGCCTGCGCGGCGCTGCCCGTTATTTTCATTCGGAAAGCTCACGGGAAATGAGCAGCAATCGCGCAACGATCAAATCAGCCAGTGCGATAGAAAGCCGCTCGCTTGCATCAATTTCGGCAGCTTGAGTGGCAACGGTTGATCCTGTCGCGGAATTGCTGGTGAAGGTCTCCACCTCGCCCGAAAGCATGCTTTGGCCGTTAAGATCGGTCAAATTGTACTGGGCTGTGCCAACAAGGTTGAACCGTATCGTATCCCCATCGCTCGTAATCGTCGCCGCAGTCGGCGATTGTGTTTGCTCAACGCTGAGCAGGAAGCGGCGTTGATCTGTGGCACCCAGCCGTTCAATGAACCGCTCGCGCATGCGGTAGCCAGCGACGGTGTCTTGCATGGAAAATGCCACAGACCCACGTAGGGCATTGGCGCCACCATTGGGTCCATAGACAGGCGTCAAACCACAGCCTGCAAGCCCCACGAGCCCTAGAAGGGCCGTACGGCGTGAAAGACTGCGGTATGTTAATTTAGATGACAATGTTCACAATCCGTCCGGGTACAACGATCAACTTCTTTGGTGTCGCCCCGTCAAGGGCCCGCACCACAGCGTCCATCGCCAGCACCAGCTTTTCAATCTCTTCTTTCGGAAGATCCGCAGCGACGGCGATTTCCGACCGACGTTTGCCGTTGATCTGAATAGGCAGGGTGACGGTGCTCTCAACTAACATTGCCTCATCTGCAACAGGCCAAGGCGCGTCGATAATCAAGCCAGCGCCACCGAGCAACGCCCAAACTTCCTCGGACAGGTGCGGGGTCATTGGTGCCATCAATTGCGCCAGAACCAGCATCGCTTGACGCTTTGCGGCGCTGCCAGCCCTTGACTTCGATAGCGTCGCAGTAAAGCCATAGAGCTTTGCAATCGCGGCGTTAAAGCCGAATGTCTCGACACCGGACGTCACATCCACAATCGCACGGTGCATCGCACGGATCAGATCCTCGTCGCCCTCACCCGTGGCGTTTTCCATCGCAGCAATCTCAGCGGCCAAACGGTAAACGCGGCCGATATGCTTGTAGGTCGCCTCAGCACCAGAAGCTGTCCACTCCACGTCCCGCTCAGGAGGGCTATCGGAGAGCACGAACCAACGGGCAGTATCGGCACCGTATTTCGCTAGAATGTCATCAGGATCGACAACGTTGTTCTTCGATTTTGACATCTTTGCGGACGGAATCACCGTGATAGCTTCACCCGTCTCGGAGACAACCATCTTGCCGTCACGCTCTTCAACCTGCTCGGGGTAGAGATAGATCGGGCGACCATTTTCGGTCTTTCGCACGGCGTTTTCATAGATCGCGTGGGTGACCATCCCTTGGGTAAACAGCGCGTTAAAAGGCTCAATCGCGCTATCTGGCAAATGGCCCGTCATGTTCATCGCGCGGGCAAAGAAGCGGCTGTAAAGCAGGTGCAAAATCGCGTGCTCGATCCCGCCGATATATTGGTCAACGTTCATCCAATAGGCAGCATCTGCCATATCAGTCGGCGTCGCGGCATTGGGCGAGGTAAAGCGAGCGTAGTACCAAGAGCTGTCCACAAACGTGTCCATCGTATCGGTCTCGCGCTGCGCATCGGCACCACACTTTGGACACTGGCAATTCCGCCATGTCGGGTGACGGTCCAGCGGGTTACCAGGAACGTCAAAAGTCACGTCATAAGGCAGCTCAATCGGCAGGTTCTCTTTTTTTTCAGGCACCGCACCGCAGGTTTCGCAATGGACCACAGGGATCGGCGTGCCCCAGAAACGTTGACGAGACAGTCCCCAATCGCGCAGGCGGAACTTGGTCACGCCGTGGCCAACACCGTTCTCCTCACAAAACGCAATCGCGGCATCAATGGCGTCGTCGCCAGTCTGGTCAACCTCACCAGCAAAGCCCTTCACGTAAGTGACCTTCTCGGACTTCATCGGCACATAGGCCTCGGTCAGACGCGGGTCTGCATCGGCAGAGGGCAAGAAGGTCGCGATAATCGGCAAGCCGTATTTTGTCGCAAATTCAAAGTCGCGCACGTCATGGGCAGGGCAACCAAAGATCGCACCCGTGCCGTAATCCATCATCACGAAATTCGCGATATAGACCGGCAATTCCCACGATGTATCAAAGGGATGGCGCACGGTCAGGCCAGTGTCATAGCCCTTCTTTTCCGCGGTCTCTAACTCGGCGGCCGTCGTGCCACCCTTGCGGCAATCAGCATTGAACGCAGCGACTTCGGCGCTCTCACGCTCCAATTCCTTCGCAAGCGGGTGATCATAGGAAATGCCAACGAACGACGCACCCATCAACGTATCAGGACGGGTGGTATAAACCTCAACACGATCATGGCCCGTAGGACCATCCACAAGGCTAAACGAGAACTGCAAGCCGCGGCTCTTGCCGATCCAGTTGGCCTGCATCAACTTCACCTTTGCAGGCCAGTTATCAAGGCTATCAATCGCGGTCAGCAATTCTTCGGAATAGTCCGAAATTTTAAAGAACCACTGCACCAATTCGCGACGCTCAACATCCGCACCAGACCGCCAGCCCTTGCCGTCGATCACCTGCTCGTTGGCAAGCACGGTCATGTCGATCGGATCCCAATTGACCACAGCCTTCTTGCGGTAAATCAGGCCTTTTTCAAGGAAGTCGATGAACAGTGCCTGCTGTTGGCCGTAGTATTCGGGATCACAGGTCGCAAATTCGCGAGACCAGTCAATGGATAGACCAAGCGGCTTCATCTGCGCCTTCATGTCGGCGATGTTCTGATAGGTCCAATCCTTCGGGTGCCCCCCCGACGCCATCGCTGCATTCTCGGCAGGCATCCCAAACGCGTCCCAACCCATCGGGTGCAGCACAGAGTGGCCCGTCGCCATCTTATAGCGCGCAATCACATCGCCCATTGTGTAGTTGCGCACGTGGCCCATGTGGATACGGCCCGACGGATAGGGGAACATCTCAAGCACGTAATATTTTGGCTTATCCTCAGAACGGACAGCCTTGAACGTTTCGGCTTGATCCCAAGCGGCCTGCCATTTGGCTTCGATTTCGGAGGGGAAATAAGTGGACATCTTTGGGGTCTTTCAATCAGAAACGCCGAGCTATCGCAGCCCGGCGCAATTCGAATTCGGGCAAAGGCTGCGGAGCTTACAAAGCGCCGTCAGCGATACGGATTTGGCGGGCACGGCTTAGGATCGCGTCCTCGATGGCGCGCTGCGTCTCGGCAGGCACAGCACCGTTGCGCGACTGAAGTGCGACATTCAGAGAGCGGGCATCAAGCGCGGGATCGGTGATGTAGATCGTGGCACGGTAGGCGCGGTTACCACCCGGCGGTGTGCCGTAGCCCATGACGATGACGCCAGTGAAGGGGTCAACGCTTTCAACAGGCAAGAAGTTCAACACATCGAGCGAAGCGGCCCAAAGATAGCGGTTCACAGCAACGCTTTCGGAACCGCCTGTGCGGGTGGCTTGCTGCGTGGCTGCTGCATTCGTTTTGCCGCCAATGCCAAAAAGGCCATTGCTGCCGCAGGCGGAAAGGGCGGTTAGGGCTGCAAAGGTCAATAGGGCCTTCGATGTGCGCGATACTATTTTCAAAACTCGGTCCCCCAAGGGATTTCTATTCCAGAAATATGTAGCGAACAGGGCGCAGGGTCACAAGGCATTTGCGCAAAACAAGGGCAGATCGAGATCAGATACCCCCAAAAAGAAAGAGCGGCCCCGAAGGACCGCTCTAACTTAGACCATTACATTCAAATTAGAATGTGAAGGATACAGATACAGTCATACCTGGGTCGTACTCACCGGAGCCGATTTCGTCCGCTTGGTCGCCGTCTTTGTCGTCAGCGTAAACTGCAAGAACAGAAGCGCCGCCACCGAGGTCGTATGTACCACCGATGTAGAAGTCTGTGTCAGCGCCTTCGTTTTCGTTCAAAGCACCAGCAAGAATTGTCGCGCCGTTACCCATGTCGTAAGAACCTTCGAGGTTCCACTCGTCACGGCCTGCTCGTTGCGGAACTTAGCAGTTACAGCAATTGCGTCTTGTGCGTATGCAACTGTGATACCGTAGTTGTCGTCAACGTCTACGCCGCTAACTTCTTCCATGGAGTGGTAAGCAGTCGCTGTTACTGGACCGAATGGGTAAGCAACCTGGATACCTGTAGAAGTTTCGCCAGAAGCTGTTTCTTCAGCATATGCCAAAAGTTACAGTTGAGCCAGCAAATGTGCCGCCTACAGAAACACCGAGAACTTCGTCAGCGCTGAAGTCGCCTTCAGCGTCTGCGTAAGACGTTGCTTCCTGGTAGCCCAAGCCGAATGTGAAGGCACCAAAGGAGCCGCCAAGACCAAGAGCAAGCTGCTCAGCTGTGTTTGCTGCATCGTCGATGATGTATGAAACAGAACCGTTCATGCCATTGAAGGATACGTCGCCACGAAGAACTGCGGAATCGGAGTCAGTGGAGAACGAATCGCCTTCCATGTCGCCAGCAGCAGAGAAGTACTTCTTGCCAGCAGGAGCTGTGTCGCCGAAGTACAGGCTTGCGTTGTCGGATGTCAGGGACAGAACGAAGTCGGAAGCTACAAGAGCGTTACCAGCATCGGAAGAACCAGCAGCAGCGTCATCACCGGAAACAGTGATTTCGAAGTAAGCGCCAGCTGTCAAACCGTTGTCGAGTGCAGCAGTTGCAGTTGTTTTCAGGTTACCTTCCCAGAAGAAACCATCTTCACCGATACCGTCTACTTCAGAGTTGTAGCCGAGTTCGCCAGAAAGAGCGTGAGTTACAGATGTGTGGCCATCAGCAGCAGCGGCGCCTGCGAAGGCTACCAGAGCTGTCGTTGTAAGAAGTATCCACAGTGCGATGTCGGTGTCTTTTCCATTGCTGTACCACATATTCCACTCGTCCTAGTGCGTCACTGACTTTAGCACTGCAGTGAAGGAGAGATTGATATGAGATCATTTTCGAAGCTGTTTGGTCAGTCACAAGCGCCTACTGCTGCAGCTACCAACCAGCCTGCAAAACTTACACTCGAGGCATTCTTTGACCTCAAGTATTACGCCTTTATTCAAGCCACCAAACGCAGAAGCAAGCATGATTTTTATCTGTTCAATAAGCATATTCGTCCTGTGCTGGGAGCAAAGCTGCTTAATGATATTGGAGTGCCCCCATCGAGTGGTCCAGTTTGAATGTTAGTGCATGGTCGGCCTCTGGTCTATCGGCATCATGCTTTCGGGCGCGAGATATAGCTAAAAGTTGGTGATGGCCCCTGAGGGGCGGCATATCATGGCGTTGTTCACGCGCCGCAATTCTCAATTGAGAAAAGGATATGTCACATGACGACAAATACCATTACCCAGCTGAGCGATCCACAGGGATTTTCGCCTGATCCGTTGAC
>Ga0102893_1000132_pt1 | contig 27639 bp, 19 predicted proteins | sample Colrivmet1553A02_FD_81593 | JGI IMG/M metagenome (GOLD analysis project Ga0102893, IMG submission 81593) | Estuarine microbial communities from the Columbia River estuary - metaG 1553A-02 | ecosystem: Environmental > Aquatic > Marine > Intertidal zone > Estuary | place: USA: Columbia River...
CTGGGCCCATCTGCCCTACGAGCTGCTAGAGAAAGTGTCTAACCGCATAATCAACGAAATCGCCGACGTTTCCCGCGTTGCTTACGATGTATCGAGCAAGCCGCCTGCGACGATTGAGTGGGAGTAAGCGCTGACAGCTAATGAGTTTCAGTAGTTGCAGCGTTCAAAACTTAAACTTTTAAGTTGGTACTGTTGTGGCACAGAACTCAAAGGAAAACGACAGCTTCTCCATCAACAAGCATGTGCTGAATGTGCTTGGTGAGGAGGTGGATGGAAAGAAAGCGCAAGTGGGTAAGCGCTCTCGTAAGGGAATTGCTGAGGGCAGACTCACAACCATCGAGTCTCCGCTACAGCACATCAAAAAATTCATTGGCTATGGCTGCACAATGGGTGTCAAAACAATAACCCCCTATGCGCCTAAGAGCCGCTATGTTCCCTAGCTAAAATAATTGAACCCAAGAAAGTTCCAGTAATAATAGAACCAGGCCATAAAAAGGGCGCAAAGCGTGACCAGACTATATCGAACACGGGCCCAATAACCCACCAGCAAACTGTGACGCCAGACCTGGGCAGCGCAATAAACATGGTGCAAGGCTGCCAAAGTGGCCAACATTGGGAAAATTAGAGAAAATTTAAGTGTAATCGGCAGTTCATACATAAGTGCTATCAAGCCCCCTTTGACCCCAATGGCAGCAAAGATAACAAATAGGAAATTAGTCACGGCCACAAAAATTGAGGCAGTAAATGCTTTTTTCTCCCTACCCTGAAGGGCGCGGAATTCAGAGTGTTGGTAAGCCAATCGTAAAAACACCCCGACAAAAATCATCAGTGACAAGCCAACAAATAACCCTGTGAACCCGCCCGTTTCGTAAAATGGCGCCTTGTAAAATTGCATGACACCAAAGCCATCAATGACGAAACCCGAAATCTCGCCATTGGCGCCTTCCTGGAAGGCAACGCGCCCATAATCACCGACTTCACGGAACAGGTTATTGTCAATCTCAACATAACGCGTGCCGCCTATCATCAACAAGTTGTCAGGCAACGAGACAACCTTCTTGGCATTAGCCAGGCCCAGCAGGGATTCGAGCTTAGTAAAGCTCGCGCGCCAACTGTGATAAGTACCTTCATAACGTTTTCCCCGCTCGGCAAAGTCAGCCGGTGGCGCCACGACAGTTATCTCGTGGGGAAAAAATTCATCATAAAATGACTTAACAAAATCGCCATGAGTTTGCTTCGCACCCGGACCACTGAAGGATGAGAACAGCATAAAGTCTGCTTTTTTTGACATCCCAAAATGAGAGCTGAATATAGTCGTTCCGCCATCATGACCAAATATTTCCAGATCATCAGGGCCAAGTCTGCGTTTGATAAACCCAAGGCCCATGCCCCGAACACGGTTGTCATGGGAGAAGCCATCATCTATCATTTTCTGCAGCGTTTCTTCCTTTAAGATTTGCCTGCCGTCAAAGACGCCACCATTGAGGAGCGCACGGGCAAAAATTGCCATATCATGTGCAGTAACCGCCGCAGCCCCTGCTGGCCCGAAGTTGGAAATAATTTCATAGTTCAGCTCTCCGTAACGTCCCTCTGAATAGCTGTAAGCTTTGGCCATATTGGCATCGAGATATGCTGGCAGAGGTTCTTCGAAGCTGGCGTTGTTCATGCCCAAAACATCAAAAATATTCTGCTGTACATAGTCGTTAAAAGACAAGCCAGATACATTCGCTACGATCAAACCGGCCAAGGCCGTCGCCCAGTTGGAATAGGCGGTATGTTGCCCTGGCGCATTTACCCGTCGCGGTTGATACTTAGCCAGCGACTGGTTAAGCGGAATAATACGACTGGTATCATCAATAATCAGATACCCTAAAAAAACCGTCTTCAAAACCCGCGGTATGGGTCATAATGTGACGCAGAGTGACCGGCTGACCCGGCCAGCTATCCTCAACTTTAAAAGATTGCAGGTACTTATTAACGTCAGCATCAAGGTCAAGCTTGCCTTGTTCCACTTGCTGCATAACGGCAACCCAGGTGAAAAGCTTGGAAATGGATCCAGGCCTGAAAAGCGTCGTTTCTGGGTCGACAGGAATCCGATTCTCAACATCAAGAAAACCATAACCCTTGGAGAATATCATTTTGCCGTCTTTCATGACCGCAACAACACCCGAGGCACTGCGCGCGCTTTTCATACTGTTGTTTACAACACCATCAACGAAGGCTTCTACAACGGTTGGGTTTGTTACATCGGGGGTCTCGAGGGCATAGCCTGGACTGTGCGCCAATAAAATAAGCGCAGCTAATATTTGGACAACCTTCACCATCATTTTTTTCACGTTGACACCCCCCCCAGGATGCACAAAAGAACTAGCATAGGGTGTTCGCGTTACCTCGGCAACAGAATGTTCACGATTGGCCGGCGGCGCCTCAACGCCCTCATACCCGCTCGATAAGCAAGGCAGTCCCGATACCCGCTGCACCACTCGTGGCGACCACGCCTGTTTGCAAATTCCGTCGCTCAAGCTCATCGAGCAGCATGCCTAGCATGATTCCGCCTGTGGCTCCCATGGGGTGTCCTAGGGCGATCACGCCACCATTAACATTGAGTTTTTCTGCGCTAATACTGAGGTCTCGCTGTGATTTAATGCTGGTGGCGGCGAAGGCTTCGTGCAGTTCGAACAGGTCGATATCAGTACTGGTTAAACCTTGATTTGCTAATAGTTGACGCGTGGCAGCGGCGCAGCCGGACACTACCTGTAAGGGATCAGTGCAGACGGTGGTGGCGGCGCGGATGCGGGCGCGGGGTATGAGGCCCTGTTTCTGTAACGACTTATCGCCAAGCATGACTAGAGATGCAGCGTCTGCCATCGCGGGAGAATTGCCGGCTGTGTGGATATGAGATATTTCTTTTAGATGGGGGTGTTCTCGCAACTGTAATGCGTCAACTCCGGTGGTGCCGAGCTGGGCGAAATAGGGTGTTAACTGAGCGAGGTCTGCGGCGGTTAGGTCTGGACGTATGCACTCGTCCTCGGAGATCCAGCAATTTTTGGATGGGTTAAAGACTGGAATAATAGACTTAAAATAGTTTTCTCGACGGGCGTGTGCGGCGCGTTGCTGGCTTTGGAGTGCGATCTCGTCCACTTGCTGTCGAGTAATATTATTTAACGACGCTATAAGATCAGCACCGCTGCCCATCATCAACATGCGATTTTCCAGTGCTAAATTTGCATCGGCAAACATGGCTGCTTGGTCTGATAGCATGGGTACTCGCGACATCATTTCGATACCTCCTGCGAGGGTGCAGGTAGCTTGTCCGGTGGAAATTTTCATGGCGGCAATGTTGACTGCATCTAGCCCTGAGGAGCAAAAACGGTTGATGGTCATAGCTGGAATAGCATCGGGCCAACCTGCATAAAGTAGGGAGGTTTTGGCAATATTTCCGCCTTGCTCACCCATTTGCGTCACACAGCCTAATATGACGTCGCCGACACTATTTTTGTCCAAACCTGTGCGTTGGGCGAGACTGTCGTAGAGGGTTTTCAGGAGTTCAAAGGCGCTGATATCGGTGAGGCCTCCGTCGGCTCTGGCTCGGCCTCGGGGGGTGCGAATGGCGTCGTAAATAAGCGCTGGCTGCACTAGTTGATACCCACAATCAAGCTCACGCAGGTGGTTGTGCTGCCACCTAGGTTGAAGGTCGCCATGTTTTCGGCGCCTTTAATTTGGCAGGGTCCGGCGCGACCGGTCACTTGATTGGCACAATCAAGCAGCATTCGAATGCCTGTGGCTCCAACCGGATGGCCCAGACCAATCAAACCACCACTGGCATTGATTGGAAAATCACCATCCATGCTTATGCGGCCTTCGGCGATGGCTTTCCAGCTCTCTCCTGGAGCGGTTAAGCCAATGTGGTCGATGGCCATGTATTCAGTGATTGTGAAGCAGTCATGGGTTTCTAACCCGTCGAGCTGGGTTACGTCAGCAAAGCCTGCGCGGCGAAGCGCATCGGTCATAATTTGACTCACGTGGGGAAAGATCAAAGGATTGCCGGCACTGAGTGCAAGCTTGCTGCTGAGACTGATGGGTGCAGAGCGATGCCCCCAACCTTTTATGCGCGGGATGTCCTTGAGCGTGAGACCATTTTTTGCAGCATAGTCTCGGGCGGTTTTTTCGCTGGCGAGAAATACACAGGCGGCGCCATCGGTGATCTGCCCGCAGTCCATTTTTCGGACTCGTCCTTCTATCACGGGGTTGTAGTGATCGTCATCGGTGAAATTCTGGGGCTGGAATTGCCAATGTCGCGACTGGGCAGTGGGATTGCGGCGACCATTGTCAAAATTGATGCGCGAAATCGTTTTCAGATGGTCGCAGTCAATGCCGTGACGGGCGTCGTATTCGTCAATAATCTGATTAAACATGTAGGGCCAGGGAAAGTCGCAGTGGGTGGCTTCCACGCCCTTCCACGTAGCGGCGCCCAAATACTCAGCACCGGTCTGACCGTTCACATTGCGCATGTACTCTAGGCCCAGGACACAGGCGAGGTCGTAATGACCGGCCTCGATATCTCGCATTGCGCTGAGTACTGCAATGGATCCGGAGGCGCAGGCGGCTTCATGGCGGCTAGTGGGGATGGAGGCTAACTGCGGATAGGCTTCAGCAAAGAAACCGCCGATTAAACCTTGTCCGGTAAACAGGTCGCCGACGAAGTTGCCAACATGGCCCAGTTCTATGTCTTCAGGGCTGAGTCCGGTGGTGGCTAATGCCGAATCAAGGGTCTCGCGAAACATGTCGTAAATAGTGAGACCTTCGCGGGCCCAGTTGCGGGCAAAATCGGTCTGCGCGCCACCCAAAACATAAACCGGTGCACTCATTATTTCATCTCCTCAATTCGTTTACCGACTAGGTCTTGCAGCAAAAAGCGCTGCACTTTGCCCAGAGGGTTGCGCGGCAACGCATTGAATAGCTCTAGACGCTCGGGCAGTTTGAACTTTGCGATGCCTTGATTGCTTAAATGCTGAGTAATCTGATCAAGTGTTGGTGCTGGTGTCTGTGGGGCGCTGACGACACAGGCGCAGATTTTTTCTCCGAGTCGGTCATCGACATAGGCACAGACGGCGGCTTCCACTGAATTGGGCAAGCCCTCTAGCAATACATCAATCTCCATGGGGGAAATTTTCAGGCCGCCGCGGTTAATAATATCTTTGCAGCGACCGGCGAGTCGGTAGAAGTTGGGTGGCTCGCCGCAGAGTTCGACTAAATCGCCGGTGCGGAAGAAGCCATCGTGGGTAAATACCTCTGAATTATCAGTGCCGAGATAACCGTCAAATACGGTGGCGCCATCAAAGAGCAGCTCGCCGACTTTGCCGACCTCAGTAATTTCTTCGCCAGTCTCAATATCGACAACTTTGCTGATGACGATGGAATTCACGTCGGAATCCCAATAAGTGATACCTGCGCCGACTCGCGGAAACAGGGTTGCTCTCTGAGTGGCGTCGGAGCCATGCTGGGGCGTGCAGAAAAGGCTGATGCCTTCATTGGAACCGTAGAAGTTCAACACTTCTTTACCGTATTTCTTGGCAAAGGTTTCAATCATCCACGGTGCTAGCGGGGCAGAGCCAGAACCGATGGAGCGCAGCTCAGAAAAATCAAACTGATTCCACATGGCTTCATTTTTTGCGAGTTGATTGAGCACGGCAGGCGGCGCCACGGTGAAGGTAATTTTTTCGTCCTGCAGCTGGGCCAAAAATACTGCGGGGTCGAGGGGGTGGTGCAAAACAATACTGCAGCCGACCAGCATGGCGGGATAGAGAAAGGCCCCCACGGAACCCATATTGACCATGGGGAAGATATTTAGAAAACGGTCTCCCAACTGATAGTCTGCCGCTTCCACGCAGCAGCGGGAGGTGGCGAACCACATATTGTGCGAGCGCGGCACTCCTTTGGGCGTGCCTGTGGTTCCAGAGGTCCAGCAGATGGTTAAGATATCGTCGGCCCCGGTCGGGTGGCGACGTTCATAGTCTGTTAGCTGCTGACTCACCTGTTGGTTGGCGGTTTTATCTACCCGCAGTTCTTGATTAAACCTTAAAACCTTGACCGACGATGGCAGAGCTAGGCGTGCATTGGCGGCCAGGGGCAGACCATTAAATTGTTCGATGGTTAACATGGCTGCAGGATTGATGGTGGCGCAAATATGCTGCAGTTCATGGGCGCCGTATTGCACTGCCGCGGGAGAAATAATTGCGCCGAGCTTACTCGCAGCTAAGTAAGCCATTACCAGCTCGGCAATATTGGGCAGTTGCACCAGAATGGCATCGCCACTGGTAATCCCTGCGTGCAGAAGCTGTGAGGCTAGATTGTCACTGGCATGGTCGAGTTCAGTGAATGAGAGCCGCAGCGGGGCATCGCCGGTTAGCGCGTGTCGATTGGGTTGGTCGGCGACGGCTAAAAGATGCGGGTTGTTCGCGGCATGGTGTCGCAACATACCATGGAGAGTCAAATCGCCCCACCAGCCCCGCTGTCGATAGTCTGCAATGCGTTGTGCAGATGATGTGATCATATTAGGCTCCTCTCGCCGCGAGGTATTCTTGTTCCAGTTGATTAACCCCAGGACCAGAGAGAAGAAATAATGGTGCCTGAGTAGGAGGCAGGCGGAGCGCAGGTAATGGCATAAAGAGGCTCGCTTTTTCAGCATTATTATTGTTGTTGCTTGCAGGATTTTAGAGAGATCAACGACTGCTGGCAACCAAGTAGTTGCCCCGCAGCCCACAAAATTCATATACTTCCTTAAATAGACCTATAAAAATAATTTAAAACGACCAAAAATTAGGCAATAGCCTGAGGGGAGAAGCGGTGAGTAATAGCGCCTTGGATGTGACCAAAAAATGTCTTGGCGCAGCGCCGCTGCTGGACAATACCCAAGATTGGATTTACGAACTGGACAACCCCTATCTGCACGGTGCTTACGCGCCTACCACTGAAGAAATTGCGGTGGATGAGTTGGAAGTTATAGGTGAATTGCCAGAAAATCTGTTTGGCGCTTACTATCGCAATGGCCCCAATCCGGTTTTTAAACCGAAAAATCTTTACCACCCCTTTGATGGCGACGGTATGGTCCACGCCATTTACATTCGCGACGGCAAAGCCTCTTATCGAAATAGTTACATTCACACCTATGCCCTGCAGTGGGAGCTTGCCGAAAATAAGGCAGTCTGGCCTGGGGTGATGGGACCTTTTGATTTTTCCCTGCCGGACTCCCCGATCAAAGATACCGGCAATACTGATGTGATTCTGTTTAATGGTCAGCTGTTACCCACTTGGTACAACGCCGGAGTGCCCTACAGTATGAATCCACTGACCCTTGAAAACAGAGGTGTTTTTGATTTGAAGGGTCGCACAAGGCGAAAGATGTCTGCCCATAGTCACGTGGACTGGAATACAGGGGAGCTGCTATTTATGGATTATGGGGACGAGGCGCCCTATATGACCTATGGTGTCGCAAACCCAGACGGCACCTTGCGGCAGGAAGTTGAAATTGATATTCCCGGCCCACGTCTACCTCACGATTTGGGTTTTACCACCCACTACACCATTCTCCATGATCTGCCGTTTTTCCATAATATTGATGTGTTGCGCAATCACAATATGCGCGTGCTGAAATTCCATCGAGACATTCCGGCCCGCTTTGGAGTGATTCCCCGCTATGGCCAGAGTAAGGATATTCGCTGGTTTGAATGCCAGCCCTGTTTTATTTTGCATGTATCAAATTGCTGGGAGGAAGGCGACTGGGTGGTGATGGACGGCTGTCGTTCAATCAATCCAATGCCCAACAGCATTGGCGATGAGGGCGCGCTATCACACATGTTGGCGTATATGCGCTTGGAGGCGAATAATTATCGCTGGCGCTTCAATTTGGTGACGGGGGAAGTGCGCGAAGGCGATATCTGTGATCTAAATACCGAGTTTAACAAGGTCAATCAGATCTATCAGGGCACCAAGGGTAAATATGCCTATCACCAGCGCATTCCTCTTCTCGAGGAGGGCGGACACACATTGCGCTTTAATGGGCTGATCAAGTACAACAATGACACCGGCCAGTATGATGAGTGTAACTACGGTAAGGGTGTCTTCGGTAGTGAAACACCTTTTGCACCAGTTAAAGGCGCCAATCGAGAGAGCGCTGAGGACGATGGTTATGTAATGTCTCTGGTCACCGACAGCAATAATTGGACATCTGAACTACAGATTTTTGATGCTCAAGATATCTGTCAGGGCCCTATTGCGCGGATCAAAATGCCCCAGCGCGTGCCACTAGGTTTTCACGCTTGGTGGAGTCGTGGCGAGGATCTTTGGAAGCATGAATAGTTGCTGGTGGAGATCAATAGCTTAAGCACCCGTGCATGCTCGATCAATCGGGTGTTGGATCAGGTCGGTGATAAATGATGCCTGCTGATTTTTCTGGAAGTCTCCATTCTTATTGATCGCTTTCTGTGATAACTTATCCGGTCAATGTTTTATCCGCTATCTAAAAAAACTACTGAGTCCGAGGGGAAAAGATGTCACACCATAGTTCAAAAGAAATACGATCAAAATTAACCAGTGACGGTACATTGGAGCTGTCGATTGTTCAGACTGAGTGTCCGGTTCCCGGTGACAACGATGTCTTGTTAAAAGTCGAAGCAGCGCCGATCAATCCATCGGACCTCGGTTTGCTAATTAGTTTTGCAGCTGATCTTGATCATATGAGCACCTCGGGTGAGGGTGAGCAGGCGGTGACCTCGATTAAAATTCATCCTGCTTTTTTGGGTGCACTGAAGCCGCGATTGAATGAATCGATGCAGGTTGGCAATGAGGGTGGCGCGGTGGTGGTTGATGCCGGTGTGAACGCCAAGCACCTGATTGGCAAAACCGTGGGCGTTGCCGGTGGTGCGATGTATAGCCAGTACCGATGTGTGCCTGCCAGCAGCTGTTTGGTTATGAATGAGGGAACCACCTCTGTTGAAGCAGCATCCTCTTTTGTTAATCCGCTGACCGCATTGGCGTTTTTGGAAACCATGAAAATGGAGAACCACAGCGCGCTTCTCAATACTGCTGCAGCATCAAATTTAGGCCAAATGTTGGTCAAAATCTGTTTGGACGACGGCGTTCCTCTGGTGAATGTGGTGCGCAGTCCAGCGCAGGTGGAGACGCTCAAAAAGCTTGGTGCAGAGTATATTTGTGACACCAGTGCTGAGAGCTTCATGGATGACCTGGTGAATGCATTGGTTGCCACGGGCGCTACCTTGGGCTTTGATGCAACTGGTGGTGGTAATGGCGGCAAGCTTCCCGGTCAGATTTTGGCGGCGATGGAAATTGCGGCGAACAAAACTGCCACTGAGTACAGCCGCTACGGCTCAAACACTTATAAACAAGTGTATATCTATGGCGGGCTAGATAAATCGCCAACTATTTTGAACCGCTCTTATGGCATGCAGTGGGGCCTTGGAGGCTGGTTGTTAACACCAATGATCGGGCGCATTGGTATGCCGCGCTTTGGTGCAATGCGCGAGCGTGTAGCCAAAGAGATCAAAACAACCTTTGCAAGTCACTACACTCAAGAGATTTCTCTCGCGGACATGCTGCAACCCGAGATAATTAGAGGCTATGCAAAACAGGCGACGGGTGAGAAGTACCTCGTCAAACCTCATCAATAATAGCGATTTAATTAGGGGGAATAATCATGCCAGAGATGACATTACTTGGCTGGTTTCATACTGTGCTCGGCGTAGTTGCGCTGGTAACCGCATTTTATACACTGTTTAAATACAAGATGATTTCTCTGAGTAACCGTTCAGGGAAGCTCTATGTATTAGTAACAATTGTTGTTGCCGGATCAGCCTTGGGTATTTATAACCAAGGTGGTTTTGGTGTTGCTCACTGGCTTGCGGTGTTGACGCTGGCAGCGGTTAGCGGCGGTATTATTATGGAGAAGCTGAGACTATTTGGCCGTTTTTCCATCTATTTCCAAGCGCTGGGATATTCAAGTACGCTGCTATTTCACATGATTCCAGCGATTACTGATTTCTTGAGACGATTGCCGTTGGGAGATCCCTTTGTCGATTCATTCAGCGACCCGCTGGTTGTTGGCTTTCACAAGCTTTTTCTATTGATCTTTGTGGTTGCGATGGCTGTGCAATTGCGTTGGTTGTCTAAGCGATCGTCGATGGATGCTGTTGAAGCGCAAGATTAGGTGTTGTTGGATCGGGGTATTCAGCGGTATACACGCTGGATACCTCGACTAAATCAGCTCTTCAAAAAATAGCGCGGCTAATTCATGACGGCCTTGCACGTTGGCTTTTTTGTACACGGCTGAAGCCTGATGCCCCACGGTTTTCTCTGATTTGTCACACACGCTGGCAATCTCGCCAGTGCTTAGCCCTTTGATAAGTAGTAGCGCTACTTCTCTTTCCCGTGGTGTCAGTTGCCACACATCAAACTGGTTATTGATACCTTTAAAGAAGGCATCTTTGCTATCAATCACTGATTGAGAAAGTTTTTCAGCCTGTTGTTTACTCTGCTTTAGCTGAGAGGTTAGTTGCTTGGCTTGTCGGGTGGTGAGCTTAATGTCGCGGATCAAATAGATAAACAGACTCAACGAGAGTATCACCAAGATAATCTCTTGGACCAAATGATGTGTCTCACCTTGGCTAGTGAAGTCTACATAGAGGTCTGCTAGCTTAAAGAAAATAATAATGACGAGAGCGACAGAGATAAGTTTGGATTTGTTCATTTTTCCAACCAAAAAAAGGCTAGCACCATCGTTAGCCTTTTTAGGATACTACATTAGATCACTGCTGTCTCAATACTCAATCTCTGCTTCAAGTGCGTAGACATAGGCTGAGTTAGTCCAATAGCCTTCTATTTCAACTTTAGTATTGACCGTTAGTTGTGCCATAAAGTCTGCCAGGGTAACGTAATTGTCATTAATCTCCAGTTTACTGCTACTGTCCAAGCGTATTTCGCGATTGTTAAGCATAAAACTAGAGCTGCTCAACACGCTAGAGACTCTGCCTTCGAGTTCTACATAGCCGACACCTTTATCGTCGTTGTCGGATCCAACATCATGGCCGTGATCGTTGCCAGAGTCAGAGTCGCCACTCGAGTTTGAGTCATTGTCGCTGCCTGATGACTCTTGCCCGCTAGAGTGGGACTGGCTTAGTTCAATTTTTGTCGCTATAAAATTGCCGTTGCTGTCGTAGTAACCGTCGACTTCCACATACAGGGTGGGCGTGGCGATGAGCTGCGTGAAAAACGCCTCTGCCGTCGTTAGAAAATCACCGACCAGATAGCGCACAGTGCTGGTGAGACTTATTAATATGCCGTTGACTCTGAGTGATTGAGTTGCGCTATCAACATCTGACGCAGCGCCTTTCAGTTCCCACTCTTCAGAGTATTCTTGCTCGCTCTCTCTCTCGATGCGCTGGATTTCCAACACGCCGTTATTAGAGACAAATACAATTTCAACTCGGTCATTGGCTTGCAGGCTATCAAAGCTAAAATATTGATTGTCGTCAGCTTCCACTCGCGTTGAGTTGGTGAAGAAATAACGCTGGCCGCTCAGTGTAATTGAGCGCTCGGAGCTGTCGATTGCGGAGATCACACCTTTTACTCGACCATCGGAATCGGTGTGTCGATTCTTGAGTTCGATCTCGTAGATCTCATTCGTGGTCGAATCAATTGCGACTTCAACAAAGCTTTGCACAGCAAAGGTGGTGCCGCCCACGATTTGAACATTCGCAGCCAGTGAATAGCGCACGCCGTTAATGGTGACTGTTTTAGCCGTGGTGTCGTAGGCGGTAATAATGCCTTCTACTTCGTAGTGGGCTACGCGCTCTTGACTAAAGTCACCACGGTAGCTTTTTTCGTGTGTTTCGACGTCGTTAGCGATCAGTACATCGTCAGAGAGTGTGCCGGAAACAGTGACCGAGACATCATCTGAAATCTGCCCGTTTATGGAGGCGCCGCTGTAGTCGACCGTGAGGCCGTCGAGCGAGAAAGACTTGTTCGCTGTGTCGTGGGCGCTGACGGCACCCGTTGTATATTCATAACTGTCATTGTCGAAATAGTCATCTAGCTCAATGTATGTCGCGATAAATCGAGTAGTACTGTCAAAGTAACCACTGACCTCAACACGGTCGCCGACGTTGAGGGCCGCTTCGGATACATTGATAAAGTGGGTGAGATCATTAAAGCTAACGACAGTGCCCGCTATGAAGAGCTGACTGTTGTTGCGATCGATGGCGGTAATCACCCCCTCAATATCGTTTTCATAATGGACTTCGTTGGCTTCTGGTGTTTCTCCTTCGGCTGTCTCGTCAAACGCGAGAGAAATTTTCATGCCTACTTTGAGGCTGCTGACATCTTGGCCGAGTTGGTTGTTGACCGAAATAGTCGATGTGTCCGTGAGATAGCGCTGGCCGTCGATATAGATACTGCCGAAGCCGGTTATGAAGCCGGTCTTAATAATGATGGCTGGGGGCGTGGTGCCAGTCGACGTGTCGGGTGTGGTAGAAATCGGTGAGTCCTGGTCGACCTGAGATCCGCCGCCACCGCCGCAGCTCGCAAGTAGATTGGTTGTCAGTATGGCGACAGCAATAGGGGTAAGTTTCATTCGAGTTAACTCCATGGGTAATTTAAGCGTGCAGTCTAGGAGGGGAGTAGTGCTGGGGATATAGGTTATTAGGCCCAGTTCTGCTGTGAGAGAGTTAAAGGTGCGTCATTTTGCGGTTTAGGGAGCATGCCCCATTGCGTATGAGCCAATGCCTGCAGATGGCGATCTATACTATTATTGCAGTGCTGCGCTGAGAAACTGTTGCTGTTGCGCGGTTTCACCAGTAGCATCAAGCGCCCGCGGTTCTCGCATTTTTGAGTCACAATTTAGGTTATCTAGGGGTTCCAATAATAATGAAAAATACCTTGATCATTGCAGTGAGTTTTTTGGCGGTGTTCGTCGCCTGTAGTCCTACGCCTGATTCATCGACGGCGGCAGTTACTTACGTTGTTACTCAGAAAGGCGATACCGTAGATAGCTACTTTGGTTATCAGGTGGCCGATCCCTATCGCTGGCTTGAAGACGATATGAGTGCGGAAACGGCAGATTGGGTGAAGGCTCAAAATGAGGTGACCTTTGGCTATTTGGAGACTATTGGCTTTCGAGAAAATATTAAGCAGCGACTCACGGCGCTGTGGAATTACGAGAAAATTAGTGCGCCGAGCAAAGAGGGCGATTACAACTATTTCTACAAAAACGACGGTCTGCAAAATCAGTGGGTAGTGTTCCGGCAAAAAGCGGATCTTCCTGCTGAAGTGTTCCTCGATCCTAATACCTTTTCCAGCGACGGGACAACCTCTCTGGCGGGACTGCAGTTCAGTGAAGATGGTTCAATCGCCGCCTATGCCATTTCAGAAGGTGGCAGCGATTGGCGCAAAGTGAGAATTATTAATAGCGAATCAAAGCAGCAACTTGAGCCTGAATTAGTTGATGTGAAATTCTCAGGTATAGCGTGGCGCGGTAATACAGGATTTTTCTATTCAAGCTATGACAAACCTGATGGCAGCGAACTGTCGGCTAAGACAGATCAACACAAGTTGTACTTTCATCGGTTGGGCACTGCACAGGCAGATGATCAGCTGATTTTTGGCGGCTCAGCTGAAGAAAAACACCGCTATGTGGGTGCAGATGTCACTGACGATGGGCAATATCTTGTGGTTTCGGCGACCAATACAACCTCGGGCAATAAGTTGTTCGTCAAAAAGTTAAGCGATCCTGCCAGCGTATTTGTTGCGCTTGACGATGAGGGTTCGGCCGACTACGAGCTTATTGACAGCCGTGGCGACAGACTGTTTTTCAAGACTAATTTTAACGCGCCCAATCAACGCTTAATCGCGGTGGATATGAACACGCCGTCGCAAGACCGCTGGATAGATATTATTCCACACGCCGAAAATGTCCTGAGTGTGAGCAGAGGAGCTGGGTTCTTGTTTGCCACTTATATGGTTGATGCAGTTTCCCGTGTTCAGCAGTTCGATTATGCCGGTAAACACCTGCGCGATATCGAATTGCCCGGCGTGGGCAGTGCGAATGGCTTCGACGGTAAAAGTACCGATACCGATCTCTACTACAGTTTTACCAACTACAGCACGCCCGGAACGACCTACAAGTTCAATCCGCAAAGTGGCGAATCGTCAGTTTATTATCAGCCCGCGGTTGCATTTAATGCGGATGATTATCAGTCCACGCAGGTTTTTTACGCCTCTAAAGATGGCACTCAGGTGCCGATGATTATCACCCATAAAAAAGGCTTGGTGCTGAACGGCAACAATCCAACCCTGTTGTATGGCTACGGTGGTTTTAATATTAGTTTGACGCCTAGTTTTAGTGTATCCAATCTTGTGTGGATGGAAATGGGTGGTGTCTATGCTGTACCCAATCTGCGCGGCGGTGGTGAGTACGGCAAAGCGTGGCACGACGCCGGCACTCAACTGAAAAAACAAAATGTGTTTGATGATTTTATTGCTGCTGGGGAATACCTGATTGCCAACCACTATACGTCGAGTGAGAAATTGGCGATGAGTGGTCGCTCTAATGGTGGATTGTTGGTGGGCGCGGTGATGACGCAGCGTCCAGATTTGATGAAAGTTGCGCTTCCGGGCGTCGGCGTCTTAGATATGCTGCGCTATCACACATTTACTGCGGGCGCTGGCTGGGCCTATGACTATGGCACTGCTGAGCAATCCGAGGAGATGTTCAACTACTTGAGGGAATATTCACCCGTGCATAATGTGAAGGCCGGTGTGAAGTACCCAGCGACAATGATTACCACTGGCGATCACGATGATCGCGTGGTTCCGGCCCACAGCTTTAAGTTTGCGGCAGAGCTGCAAAATAAATCTGCCCCGGGAAATCCTCTGCTGATTCGAATCGAAATCAATGCCGGTCATGGCGCTGGAACACCGATTTCAAAGTTAATTGATCAGGTGTCCGATATTCACGCATTCACGCTGTTCAATATGGGTATAACATCGTTGCCGCAGTGAGGTGATTGGCGCGCTGTTAAATAGAGTTGGGATAATTGATTTTCTCAGGCTGACGCGATTGCCGTGGTGACGGTTTGGTATGTCATGCTTTAAGCAGTGTGATTATTTTCTGTTATTATTTTTTGGTAACCGTTAAACATATGTTTGTGTAGTGCCATCGCATACATAAATGTTTTGAGTAGGTAGAGCGGATCTCTATCTAGTCGCCCATTTTAGCGCCCATTTTAGCGCCCATTTTGGAAGGTGTTCCATTGAGTGAAGATGAGAAGTTTATGCGCCGAGCACTGGCGCTTGCCGAACGCGCCGGCGCTTTGGGTGAAGTGCCAGTGGGTGCTGTGGTGGTCAAAGACGGCGAGGTGATTGGTGAAGGGTTTAATCAGCCGATTATGAACTGTGACCCAACGGGGCATGCCGAAATTATTGCGCTGCGCAGTGCCGGCAGTGCGCTGCAAAACTACCGTCTGAGTGGTTGCGATCTTTATGTCACGATTGAGCCCTGCACCATGTGTGTCGGTGCGATGGTCCATGGCCGAATTCGACGAGTTGTGTTTGGTGCCGCTGAGCCGCGGGCGGGTGCTTTGCAAAGTCAGTTACAGTTGATGGAGAACGCCCACTATAACCATTTAATGCAGTGGCAGGGTGGGGTGTTGGCGGCAGAGTGCGGTGACTTGATCAGTCAGTTTTTCCGTCATAAGCGTGGCAAAAACTAGAGCGATACGGGCCCTTTCGTTTTCCATTCCTCTTTCAAGGTGGGTTCAGAGGTTGGGTTGTTGCCATTCTGCTGTGATAGGGAATGCAGCTGAAGGTAGTGGGTATAGTATTGAATATTATCCACATATATGACCGGTTCGTTGCCTTTGGCGTAGCCGTACTTAACCGTTGAATAATATTGTTTTTTGCTGAGCAGTGGCAGATGGGCGCGCACATCGTTCCACTGATCGGGATCTTTTCCATGGCGCTGGGTTAGCACGCGAGCGTCTTCCAAATGCCCCAGCCCGACGTTGTAGGCTGCCAGTGCCATCCATGTGCGATCGGGTTCTGCGATACGCTCAGGCAAGCGCTCTTTGAGCTTTTCCAAATAGGTTGCGCCGCCAATGAGGCTCTGCTCTGGGTCGAGTCGGTTGCTCACATTCATTTCCCGCGCAGTATTGCGCGTTAGCATCATCAGTCCGCGTACACCGGTTGGCGAGCGTGCTTTTGGGTCCCAATGGGACTCTTGGTAGGCGACGGCAGCGAGCATATGCCAGTCCCAGTTGAACTTTTCCGCCACCTCTTTAAACAGTGTTTCGAAGTCCGGCAAACGGGTAGTGACAAGTTTACCCAGCCGCTGTGAGTCGGCCGCTGAGAAATTTGCGCTCTGCGAAGAAAGCGCTTCTTTTAATGCATCGAGTTTGCCGCTGGCGGCAAAGTCGCGGAGAAATTCGTTGGCCGCGCGCAACAGAGTTCCGTCGCCGTGCTTTGGAAAAGCCCAGGCGATAGATTGCGCTTCAGAAATATCAAAGGCACGCCGCGCGCGGGGGTAAATGTGGCGGCTCACTAGGTAGGCCAGTGAGTCAACGACCGTGTATTTGATTTCTTTATCTTGCACCATGCGCAGTAGTTCGCTCATTTCCGCGTCATCGTCTTCCCGCCACTCTAATTCCGGGTAGTTTTCCTTCCAGTAGTGGAGCTGCTCGCTATGGGAGGAGCCTTTGATCACCGCGAGCACACCGTCGACGTCCGCAAGGGTGCGTGGGCGGGCACTGCCGCGCCGATAAATAAGGTGTTGCGTGACGTCGAGGTAGGCGTCAGAAAATCGCAGATTGCGGCGACGAGCTTCGGTGTTGGTAATGTTAGCGGCAGCGAAACTGCCTTCTGGGCCGCCGATAGAGAGCAACATGGCTTTCAAAGTGGGTTTAGAGCGCATAACCAGTTCGACGCCGAGGCTGTCGGCAAAGGCTTTAGCTAGAAGATATTCAAAGCCGTTTTTGCCGCGACCATCTTCAAAATAAGTAGTGGGGCCATCGATGGTGAGGACGTGAAGCACGCCGCTGGTTTGAACTTGCTTGAGATCGCTGATACGGGCAGCGCCGACAAAATTAAAGAGAAAGAACAGCAGCAGGGCAATAAGCAGCAATTGGGCACGAATTTGCCTTGCTCTTGGGGATAATCCCGCCATAACTTTCCCTGCTGGTTGCCGTGATGAGCACCATTATTTTCGTATGCGAGAGAATTGTCCATTGTTATGTAAATTGAGCCTGCCTGTACACCGATTTTTCCGTTAGAATATCGCGCTTTCTAAACAGATGTTTTTGCGAGCACTCTCTCTATGATTATCCTTAGCGGCGCACCTTCTCTCTCGGCTTTTCGGCGCAAGAAATTACTTTCGACATTGCAAAAAATGGTGCCCTCGGTGGTCTCTGTGTATGCCGAGTATGTTCACTTTGCCGATATTAGTGCACCGCTTAGTGCCGATGCCGAAGAGACGCTGAAAGCGCTGTTAACTTACGGCCCCCGAGAGGAAAAAACCGCAACTAAGGGCCAGCTTGTCTTAGTTGTGCCGCGACCCGGAACCATCTCGCCCTGGTCGAGCAAGGCGACAGATATCGCCCATAACTGCGGCTTGTCGAGCGTTGTTAGAGTCGAGCGCGGCACTGCCTACTATATTTATGCCGACGATATTTTGTCTGACGATCAGCTGCGCGCCTTGGCTGCGGAGTTGCACGATAGAATGGTCGAGACCGTTTTGGATGATCTGCAACAGGCGGATATTTTATTTAGCCACCAACAGCCTGCGCCTCTGCGCACTGTAGACACTTTGACGGGTGGCACGGATGCGCTGAAAACCGCGAACAAAGAGTTGGGCTTGGCCTTGGCCGACGATGAGATCGACTATCTGGTAGATAGTTTTAACACTCTGAAGCGCAATCCAACCGATGTTGAACTGATGATGTTCGCGCAAGCGAACTCTGAACACTGTCGCCACAAAATATTTAACGCGAGTTGGACCCTTGATGGTGAGCCTCAAGAGCACTCGCTCTTTGGCATGATTCGCAACACCTACAAGGTCAATGGCGAGAATGTGCTGTCAGCATACTCCGATAACGCGGCGGTGGTGGTTGGCAGTGAAGGCGGGCGCTTTTTCCCCGATCCGGTAACCAAACTCTATGGCTACCATCAAGAGCCTGTGCACCTGTTAATGAAGGTTGAAACCCACAATCACCCTACGGCAATTTCCCCCTATTCGGGCGCAGGCACAGGCTCTGGCGGAGAGATTCGCGACGAGGGCGCTGTCGGCAGAGGATCTAAGCCAAAGGTCGGATTGGTGGGTTTTAGTGTGTCTAACTTGAATATTCCCAACTATGGACAGTCGTGGGAAGACGGTTACGGCAAGCCTGAGCGCATTGTTTCAGCCCTCGATATTATGTTGGAAGGGCCGATTGGCGGTGCTGCGTTTAACAATGAATTTGGTCGCCCGAATATCTGTGGTTACCTGCGTACCTTTGAAGTGGATTTTGATGGTCAGCGCCGCGGTTATCACAAGCCGATTATGATTGCTGGTGGCTATGGCAATATTCGTGAAAATCACGTCGACAAGCCAGCATTTGAGCCGGGCGCGCAATTGGTTGTGCTCGGTGGGCCAGCAATGTTGATTGGTCTGGGGGGTGGTGCGGCGTCGTCAATGACCACAGGTTCCAGCTCTGCAGACCTTGATTTTGCCTCGGTGCAGCGTCAAAACCCAGAAATTGAGCGTCGCTGTCAGGAAGTGATTGACCAGTGTTGGCAGCAGGGTGACAACAACCCGATTGCCTTTATTCACGATGTTGGCGCAGGTGGCCTCTCTAATGCGCTGCCTGAATTGGTGAAAGATGGCGGTACTGGCGGCCACTTTCAGTTGCGCAAAGTGCCCAATGATGAGCCGGGTATGGCGCCTATTGAAATATGGTGCAACGAAGCGCAAGAGCGCTATGTTTTGGCAGTGTTGCCTCGCGACCTCCCGCGCTTTTTAGATATTTGTCACCGCGAGCGCTGCCCAGTTGCGGTGGTGGGTGAGGCCATTGAAGACAAGCGTATCACCGTGAGCGACACGGTGTTTAATAACGATCCCGTTGATCTGCCGATGTCAGTGCTGTTTGGCAAGCCGCCGAAAATGCACCGCGTGGCGGAAAAGCAGGAGGCAGAAACAAAGCCTTTTCTCACTGCGAAATTAAATATTGATGACGCGGTGTTTCAAGTGCTGCGACACCCCACGGTGGCCAGCAAGAAATTCTTAATCACTATTGGCGATCGCAGTGTCGGTGGCATGGTGGTTCGCGATCAGATGGTCGGCCCGTGGCAGGTTCCGGTCGCTGACTGTGCTGTCACGACAGTGACCTACGACAGCAATGCCGGCGAAGCTATGGCCATGGGCGAACGCACGCCGCTGGCGCTGATTAATGCGCCTGCATCGGGTCGTATGGCGATTGGTGAGGCGATAACGAATATTGCCGCAGCGCGTATTGGCGATATTAAAGATATTAAGCTTTCCGCCAACTGGATGAGTGCTGCAGGTCATCCCGGCGAAGACGAAAAACTCTATCGCACCGTGCAGGCGGTGGGCATGGAGCTGTGTCCCGCGCTGGGTATCACCATTCCCGTGGGGAAAGATTCGATGTCGATGCGCACGGCGTGGCAGCAGCAGGGCGAAGAGAAGGCGGTAACCTCGCCGATGTCGCTGATTATTACTGCTTTTTCGCCAGTTTTGGATGTGCGCAAAACAGTGACGCCGCAATTGCGCACCGACCGCGGCGATACTGCGTTGCTATTTCTCGATCTCGCCGCTGGCGCGCAGCGTATGGGCGGCTCGATTCTCGCGCAGGTCAACTGTGAAATGGGCGATACAGCGCCCGATTTAGGTAGTCCTGCGCTGATCAAAGGCTTCTTTGACGCCATGCAAGCGTCTCTGGAACAGGGCGATATTCTCGCTTATCACGATCGTTCAGACGGCGGCCTGTTAACCACGTTGGTGGAGATGTCCTTTGCCGGGCATGTCGGTATCAGCGTTGATGTTGCTGGATTGGGCGGTGACTCAATTGCGGCGCTGTTCAACGAAGAGCTTGGTGCGGTTATTCAAGTGACTGCGGCCCGCCTTGATGCGGTTGTTGAGCGCTTTACTGACTGCGGCGTCAGCGTTCATCAGATTGGCGGCTTAAATGATCTGCAGCAGATTGAGATTACTCAAAATGCGCGACGTTTCTTCTCTCGCCCGAGAGTTGATTTACAGCGCACCTGGAGTGAAACCTCCTACCGAATGGCCGCCCTGCGCGATAACACAGAGTGCGCGTGGGAGGAGTTTAGCGATATCAAGTCCAGTGACCCCGGACTTTCGGCGAGTCTGACCTATGACCCGGCAGAGGATATTGCGGCGCCCTACATTAACAAAGGCGTTAAGCCGGCGGTGGCGATTTTACGCGAGCAGGGCGTGAACAGTCATGTGGAAATGGCGGCGGCATTTAGTCGCGCTGGCTTCAATGCAGTAGACGTTCACATGAGTGACTTGCTGGCGGGTCGTCAAGTGTTGAGCGACTTTGCAGGTGTGGTCGCCTGTGGCGGATTTTCTTACGGCGATGTGTTGGGCGCGGGGGAAGGTTGGGCAAAAACCGTGCTGTTTAATGAGCAGGTTCGCGATCAGTTCCAGCGTTTCTTCCACCGTCCTGACAGCTTTAGCCTCGGTGTCTGCAACGGCTGCCAAATGCTCAGCAATCTGAAAACATTGATTCCAGGCGCAGAGCTGTGGCCGCGGTTTGTGCGCAATTTGTCTGAACAGTTCGAGGCGCGATTCTCTATGGTGCAGGTTGAAGCGTCGCCATCGATTTTCCTGCAGGGTATGGCCGGTTCACAAATGCCAATCGTGGTCTCTCACGGCGAGGGGCGCGCGGAGTTCTCGTCGGCAAAGGCCTTGTCGCGTCTTCTCGATAGCGGTCAAATTGCTATGCGTTTTATCAATAACAATGGCGCGATTGCCGATCGCTATCCGGCTAACCCGAATGGCTCCCCAGACGGCATTACCGGCGTATCGAGCAGCGATGGCCGCGCAACATTAATGATGCCGCACCCAGAGCGTGTCTGCCGCACGGTGACAAACTCATGGCATCCCGATGAGTGGGGCGAAGACGGTGCGTGGATGCGTATCTTCAGAAATGCGCGGAAGTTTGTCGACTAGACTTGCCGACTGATATAGCCGACTGAGTTCGTCACTCCTGTAAACCTGTTTCCCCGCGATCGCGCCGCTGTGCGGTCGCGGAAAACAAACCCATTGCTAGCACAGACCTGTGTTATTATCGCGCCCGAGTTGACCAGGCAGTCGCTGTGCTGATTTCTCCGTTATTCGCTTGCGTTTAAAGGGGTGCTGCATAGAGGAAAGTCCGGGCTCCACAGGGTAGAGTGCCAGGTAACGCCTGGGAGGCGCAAGCCTACGGCCAGTGCAACAGAGAGCAGACCGCCGATGGTTCGTTCGCGAACACAGGTAAGGGTGAAAGGGTGCGGTAAGAGCGCACCGCGCTGCTGGTAACAGCAGTGGCATGGTAAACCCCACTCGGAGCAAGACCAAATAGGTTTCCTTTGGCGCGACCCGCGCTGGAAACGGGTAGGTTGCTTGAGGCAAACGGTGACGTTTGTCCCAGATGAATGACTGTCCACGACAGAACCCGGCTTATCGGTCAACTCACTAAATTCCTGCCGAAATCCAATCGGAGTCGGTATTCTTTTTTGATATAAAGAAGCACAAATCAATTAAAAATTATTCTTAAAACAGGGCAAAGCTAGAAGTTACATTAACTTCTGGCGTTACCCGCATGTTTTATATTAGTAATATTTCTCACCCTTTTTGCATCCCCGTTTGCAACACCCTTGGTAGCCCGAACTTACTGATTTTATTCACTTTTTCAGGCTGTGCCGGCCCTTGACTTTACCCTCCGCTGTGAATAGTGTAGCGATATGGGTATAAGTGGTAAAAAGTGGCAAATTATGACCGCCACAAACAATAAAAGGGCTAAAAGTGTTTAAAGGTAGTGATCCAATTAATATGGACGCCAAGGGCCGGATGGCAATTCCGACCCGCTACCGCACCGTGCTCGATGAAATCTGTTCCGGAGACCTCGTTATCACAATTGATATGAAGTCTACCTGTCTCACGCTCTCTCCGCTTCCTGAATGGAAGAAATTCGAAGAAAAAGTTGCCGCCCTGCCAGCGCTTGATGATCTCGCTGAAATGCTCAGTCGATTTGTCGTGGGTCAAGCGAAAGATTTGCAGGTTGATGGCAGTGGCCGAATTCTTATTCCGCCCGAATTGCGCGACTACGCCCAGCTCGAGAAGAAGTTGGTGCTGGTGGGTCGCACGCGACGCTTAGAGATTTGGTCGGAAGATAACTGGAATGCTGAGCGCCAGAAGTCTCAGGAAAATTACAGGGGTATGCTTCTCGATCGAGAAAACATGTCAGATGCACTGAAAAATCTCTCTTGGTAGGGGTCTAGTCATGAATGACATTGTCAAATCGGAACATACAACGGTGTTGTTGCATGAGGCTATCGATGCCCTTGTGACCGACCCAGATGGTTTTTACGTCGATGGCACTTTTGGTCGCGGCGGGCACACGGCGGAATTGCTGTCGCGGTTGTCGAGCAAAGGTCGTGTGCTGGCGATTGATAAAGACCCTCAGGCTATCGAGGCAGGCCGCCAGCGTTTCGCTGATGATTCTCGCCTGACCATTGTCCATGGCTCCTTTGCGGATATGGGCGAATGGGTGGAAGGTCGAGCGATCACAGGTGTGCTGGTTGACCTAGGGGTTTCTTCGCCGCAGCTCGATCAGGCTGAGCGCGGCTTTAGTTTTATGCGTGATGGACCGCTGGATATGCGAATGGATACAAGCTCTGGATTATCGGCTGCTGCGTGGATCGCCTCTGCCCCTGAAGCAGATATTGCACAGGTGATTAAGGAGTACGGTGAGGAGCGTTTCGCTAAGCGTATGGCTTCTGCCGTGGTTCGTGAGCGCGCTGTAGCGCCAATTACACGCACGGTTCAGTTGGCCAAAATTTTATCTGAGGCGCACCCGGCGTGGGAGCGCGGCAGACATCCTGCGACCAAGGCATTTCAGGCGATTCGCATTTTCATCAATCGCGAGTTGGACGACTTAAATGCGCTGCTCAAGCAGGTGATTGATTTATTGCAGGTCGGCGGTCGCTTGGTAGTGATTAGCTTTCACTCCTTGGAAGATCGTCGGGTTAAGCGCTTTATCCGCGATCAAGAGCGCGGCATACAGTTGCCACGAAATCTGCCGGTGCGCGATGTTGAGCGCGGCGTAAGGTTAAAAAAGATTGGCAAGGCGGTCATGCCGAATGACTCGGAAGTTGACGATAACGTTCGCTCGCGCAGTGCCGTAATGCGAATCGCTGAGCGTGTTGCGTGAGTGCCATGCAGCGACAGTCGTCCTCATGGCAGATTGCAGTGCTTTGGATGTTGGTCCTGATCAGCGCATTGGCTGTTGCCTTTGTCAGCCATCTTTGCCGGCAAAAGTATGACCAGTTGACCGCTCTTGAGCGGGAGAAAAATCAGTTGCAGGTGGCCTATGGCAAGTACTTGTTGGAAGAGAGTGCTTGGGGGTCATTGCAGCGGATAGAAAGTATGGCTGCTGACAAGCTGAAAATGCACAGCCCACAGCCCGAAGACATCATTATGGTGAAGCAATAACGTGGCCAAGAACTCGGTAAAAAGAATGATACCGCGCTGGCGTTACTATTTTGTAATGCTGATCTTGGCTCTGCTGCCTTTGGCGGTTTTGGCGAAAATTGCTCAATTGCAAATTATGCCCAGTGAAGAGTACGGTGCTGATTTTCTGCAGACTCAAGGTGATGCGCGGTCTATTCGCACTGAAACCATTCCAGCCCACCGCGGCTTGATTACCGACCGAAATGGCGAGCCACTCGCTGTCAGCACGCCCGTAACCACCCTGATCGCCAACCCCCAGCGGGTGCAGGAGTTAGCCACGCCAGAGCATATCGCGCGCTTGGCCAAGGCGATGAATATTTCTGTTGCTCAGTTGGAAGGCCGCTTTAAACGCTACCGCAATAAATCCTTTATGTACCTCGAACGCCAGTTGCCCTCTGCGCAAGCAGAGCGAATTCTTGATCTGCGTATTCCTGGCGTGTTTGGGCGTCAAGAGTACAAGCGTTTTTACCCCGCAGGCGAAGTTACCGCGCAGTTGGTGGGCTTTACCGACATTAACGACGATGGCCAAGAGGGTATGGAGCTCGCCTACAATGCAGTGCTGACAGGCGAGTCTGGCGCGAAAAAAGTGGTAAAAGATCTCACCGGTCGAGTGATTAAAGATATTTCTCTAGTAAAGCCTGCAAGCCCCGGCAATGCCGTGCGTCTGAGTATTGACTTGCGTGTGCAGTATGCGGCCTATCGCTCGTTGAAAGCGGCAGTGAAAAAACACCGCGCAAAATCTGGCTCGGTGATTGTGTTAGATGTGCAGACTGGCGAAGTGTTGGCGATGGCTAACCAGCCCTCGTTTAATCCTAATGACCGCACCAATGTAAAGCTCGACGCTATCCGCAATCGCGCTGTTACTGACATGATGGAGCCGGGCTCAACGGTGAAACCGTTTACCCTGCTGGCAGCCTTGGAGAGTGGAAAATTTAAGCCGGAATCGGTGATTAACACCAGTCCTGGCCGCATTAAAGTGTCCTATAAAACCTTTGTTGACCCGCACGATTATGGCCGTCTCGATCTTGCGGGTATTTTGACTAAGTCCAGCCAAGTCGGCACCACAAAGCTTGCACTGCAGCTCAATCCGGACACCACCCGCGAGCTGTTTGAGCGCATGGGTTTTGGTGAGAGCATTGGCAGCGGCTTCCCCGGCGAAACTTCTGGCAGCTTGCCCAGTTACCGCAAGTGGGACCCCGTCACTCAATCGACTTTCTCATTTGGCTACGGTATTAGCGCTTCTGCCTTGCAGCTTGCGCGGGCTTACTCCATTTTGGCCAGTAATGGGTTTCGTAAGGAAGTGAGCATGGTTGCGCTCGACGACGCGCCAGAGAGCGTTGCTGTGATCGACCCCAAACTAACCGGTTTGATTCGTACAATGTTGGAAACTGCGGCCAGCGATCAAGGCACCGGTAAGCGCGCCATGATTGATGGCTACTCTGTCGGCGGCAAGACCGGCACATTGCACAAAGTGGCAGCCACAGGCGGCTACGATCAACATCGTTATATGTCTATTTTTGCGGGACTGTCACCCGTTGACCAACCGCGCATTGTGACCATCGTGGTTATTGATGAGCCGGGTATCGGTGATTATTTCGGCGGCTTGGTGGCGGCACCGGTGTTTTCTGAAGTGACTGGCAGTGCGCTGCGTCTGTTGCAAGTGCCCCCTGACCAGCTCGACCGTGAGCGCGATATTGGATTCGCACGACCCTTAGTGGCCAAGCGGGGAGGGTTATGGTGACCAGTCTCTCTCAGCGCCCAGCGGTACTACTTTCTGACTTACTCGCCGATATCAGGGTGGGCTCTGCCAATGCTACGGAATGCCCCGTGATTGCTGTTGGTGGTATCGCTATCGATAGTCGTCTGGTGCAGTCTGGCGACCTGTTTGTTGCGGTTAAAGGACACACGACCGATGGCAGCCACTTTATTGAACAGGCCATTGCGCGCGGCGCTGTGGCGGTATTGGTTGAAGAGAGTCAAGCCCCCAGCTTTTCTCACAAGCACGCGGTGCCCCTAGTGCCGGTCAATAATTTATCTGAGTATATTTCTGATATTGCCGGCGCTTTTTATGGTCACCCATCGCGGCAGATAGCGGTCACAGCTATTACGGGCACTAACGGCAAAACTACCTGTTCACAGCTTTTATCGCAGCTCTTTGATCTGCTTGGCGAGCCCGCCGCGTTTGTCGGCACTTTGGGTTATGGCGTTGTTGATTCCCGCGCCGGCAAAGACACGGCGGTAATTGCCACCGGTCTCACTACCCCCGACGCCATCTCTATGCAGCGCATTCTGGCGGATATGGCGAGCAGTGGTGCCAAACGCGCAGCCATTGAGGTTTCTTCCCACAGTCTGGTGCAGCGCCGTGTCGCTGGGCTGCAGATAGATACCGCCATTTTCACCAATCTGAGTCGCGATCATCTCGACTATCACGGTGATCTAACCGAGTACGCAGCAGCCAAGGCCCGCCTGTTTGCCATGGCGGGGCTCAAACATGCAGTGATCAATGTGGACGATAGAGTCGGGCGATTGATCCTGGCCAACCTTGATTCACTGGTTCATAGCGTCGGCTACAGTATCGAAAACCATAGCGCAGAGGTGCATTGTGAGGCGCTCAACTTAAGTGCTTCAGGAATCAGTGCTCATATCGTCACGCCTTGGGGATCAGGCCATTTACAATCATCGCTGCTGGGTAAATTTAATCTGGAAAATCTATTGGCTGTTGTCGCTGCGGCGGGTTCGCAGGGTTTTGAATTGAACCCAATTTTACAGACAGTGACTCAATTGAAAGCGGTCAACGGGCGCATGGAGCTGGTGGACCCAAGCGTTAAGCCGGCCGTGGTGGTTGACTATGCGCACACGCCCGATGCGCTGGAAAAAGCCTTGCAAGCCCTGCGTATTCACTGTCGCGGCGAGCTTTGGGTCGTGTTTGGCTGCGGTGGTGATCGCGATACCGGTAAGCGCGCCGAGATGGGCTCTATTGCCGAGCACCGCGCTGACCGCGTGGTGGTGACCAGCGACAATCCTCGCAGTGAATCCCCACAACAAATTATTGATCAGATTCTTCTGGGCATCACCCGCGATGTTCTCGCGGTGGCGGATCGCAGGGATGCAATTCGCATCGCCATCAAACAGGCGCAACCTGATGATGTTGTATTAATTGCCGGCAAAGGGCATGAAGACTATCAAATTATTGGCAGCAACCGCCTGCCCTTTAGCGATCAAGTAGAAGCTCGACTGGCTCTGCGCCAACGTCAGGGAGGTGCTTTGTGATTTGCGAAATGCGGTTATCTGACGCTGCGATTCGCTTCGGCGGCACCCTGTTAAATCCTGATTGCATGTTTTCGACCGTCGCAATCGACAGCCGTAAAACTGAGTACGGCGATCTCTTCGTCGCCCTCATCGGCGAGCGTTTGGATGCTCACGACTTCCTCTATCAGGTCGCCGATAAAGCCTGCGGGCTGGTGGTATCTACCGCGGATAAAAGCCTCCCGCTACCGCAGTGGGTGGTGCCCGACACCACGGTTGCCCTCGGCCAGCTCGCCCTGCTGCAGCGTGAGCAATACAGCGGCGTCGTGGTTGCCATTACTGGCAGCACTGGCAAAACCTCCGTCAAAGAGATGGTCGCCTCCATTTTTGCCTCTTGCGGCTCAGTTCACGCGACCAAAGGCAACTTCAACAACCATGTTGGTGTGCCTCTCACCTTCCTTGCCATGGAAGGGAACACGGATTTTGCCGTGATTGAAATGGGTGCCAGCGGGCCTGGTGAAATTGAATATCTGTGCTCAATCGCCAAACCGCACATCGCTCTAATAAACAATGTTCAGCAAGCCCATCTTGAAGGATTTGGC
>Ga0102893_1000157_pt1 | contig 25140 bp, 17 predicted proteins | sample Colrivmet1553A02_FD_81593 | JGI IMG/M metagenome (GOLD analysis project Ga0102893, IMG submission 81593) | Estuarine microbial communities from the Columbia River estuary - metaG 1553A-02 | ecosystem: Environmental > Aquatic > Marine > Intertidal zone > Estuary | place: USA: Columbia River...
AAAGCAGAGGCACAAACAACATTAAGGCCGGATAAGACCAATCTTTACTACAACCAAGATGCCAATAATATTGCTGAAAATGGTGTGGCTATTCAAGTGTGGGGCGTGAGTCAACAATCTGCTTTTCCTACATTATATCATAAAACAAAACTACTGAATGAAGCCGTCGTAAAAACCCAAAACGCACACAAGGCTTTGAATGTGTTTGAACTTAAAAAAGAAATAACACTTGTTTACAATCGCATCCTGACTGCTAAAGAAGAAGTGAGGTTAAACCGTTACATCGACAGCATGTACGCGCATTTTAGCACCGCTGCTAAACGTCGTTATGAGCTAGGTGAAATCAATAACTTAGAAAGCTTAATGGCCGAAAGTAAGTACCAAGATCAACATACAAAACTAGCCCAATCGGAGGCCGTTTTGCGTGCTAGGTTACTCGAACTCAACACGTGGCTGCAAACCAATGATAGGTATGACATACCGGAACAATCGTTATCCAAAAGTACTTTACTAACCACGGAGTTTACATCTACACCAATGCATTCATTAATCTCTAGCTTGGATAATGAGGCTCAAAAGAAACTAGGCGTGAGCAAGCAACAACTGCTACCTGATTTGCAAGCTTCTTATTTTCAAGGCAGCAATAACGCACCGTATGCTCCTATGGACAAGGTGTACCGAGGTGTTCAGGCAGGAATTGCCATTCCTTTGTTCTACGGAGTTCAAAAAGCAGAAATTAAAACTGCCGAACTAGAACTTAAACGGATGGCACTGGTAGAAGAGAATTATATTTTACAGTATCAAAACCAACAGCAAATACTCCAAGAACAATTGCGCATGAAGGATGCCGCTTTGACCTTGTATGAAACCAACACTAAGTTATTAGCAGACGCTATATGGACAACAGCCATGCGTTCTTACGAGGAAGGCGAAATAGGTTACATGACCTTAATACAGAGTTTAGATCACGCTAAGTCTCTAGAACTAAATTATATACAAAACGTATCGGATTACAATCAAATCGTAATCTCAATCCAATATCTTAATTAAAAAGAATGAAAAAATCAATCTATTCCATAGCTATAATCGGACTATTTGCTGCTTGTTCTAGTAGCGAAAATCCTACGAGTGATGAAAATAACGTAAGTACTTCATCGCTTATCGAAGTAAGCAATGCGCAATTTGAGGCGAATCAACTTAGTTTAGCTTCTCCCCAACCCTTTACATTTACTTCTACCATTAAATGTACAGGAAAAGTGGATGTTCCTCCTGAATTTATGGCATCTATTAGCACCTACTATCAAGGATATGTAAAAGGAAGAAAGCTCATAGAAGGTGAGTTTGTAAACAAAGGGCAATTATTATTTGTCCTAGAAAACCCAGAATACTTGCAAATACAGCAAGATTTCTTAGAAGCGAAAGAACAGTTAGTCTATTTAAAAAGCGAATACGATCGTCAAAAAACTTTGGCAAATGAGAATATTTCTGCACAGAAAAACTACCTCAAAGCCAAATCGGATTACGCTGTTAATAGTACAAGCTATGAAGCGTTAAAAAAGAAGTTGAGCTTAATGGGAATTAGTACCGCTTCCCTAGACAACTCTAGCCTACAATCATCTATACGTATTACGGCCCCCATTTCAGGCTACGTAAGCAGTATTAATGTAAGCCAAGGTAAGGTCTTGAGTCCAAATGAAGTTGCCCTAATCATTACCAATACCGAGCACTTACATGTCGAAATAATGGTATTTGAAAAGGACATACTAAAGGTTGTAAAAGGGCAAAAGATTCATTATAAATTTGCAGGAAGCTCTAAAGAATTAGGCGGCGAAGTGCATTTGGTAAGCAGAGCAGTAACTCAAGGTGCAGGAGCCATTAGCGTTCACGGACACATCAACAATTCTGATGAATTAAAGAACATGTACCCTGGAATGTTTGTAGAAGCAGAAATCATAACAGAAGCCAACAATCAACTAGGCTTACCCGAAAGCAGTGTCATAGAAATAGAAGGCAAATTTTACGTTTTACGCTTGAAGGAAAAGAATGCTAAATCGTATAATTTCGAAAAACAAGAAGTGACCATAGTAGACAAAAGCAATGGATACGTGCATTTAGAAGGAATTAAAGAAGGAGATCAAGTCTTAAGCAAAGGAGCTTTCGATCTAATAACAGAATAACTAAAAAACAAATGAAAAGAAACATTATCACTATTATGCTAATGGCTATACTAGGTATGGTCTCCATCCAATCCTGCGAGAAAGAAAAAGGAGCAAGCGTTACAAATATTAGCGCTGCAGGTAAAACCAAGAGTCACAATATGGGCCAAAACTGTATGAACTGTCACAAATCTGGCGGTGAAGGAGAAGGCTGGTTTAATGCAGCGGGAACCGTTTACAATGAAGCAGGCACGGCTACTTTAAAAAGTGGAACCGTAGAACTTTATACAGGACCAAATTCTACAGGAAATCTGAGGGGTACAATTATCGTAGACGGATTAGGTAATTTTTATACCACAGAAGCAATTAATTTTAGTGGTGGCTTATATCCTAGCGTAAAAGGAAGTACCATTACGCAGCACATGAGCACTAACATTTCAAATGGTCAATGCAACAGTTGCCATGGTGTATCAACCAATAAGCTTTGGACTAAATAACTAAGGTTATCTTTGTCTACCTAATCTTATGAACGGAGCTCATTTACATCTAGTAGTTAATCATTTTCCGATTATCACCCCCATTCTTGCATTACTCATACTAATCGCAGGTTTTATTTTTAAATCACAGATTGTAAAAAGAGTAGCTTTTGCCCTTTTTATTTTTGGCTCATTATTCACATTTGCGGCTATGGCCACAGGTGATGGAGCTGAAGACTTTGCAGAAGAATTAGAAATAGCAAGTCATCTCACCATTCACGCACACGAAGAACACGCAGAGATTTTTGCCATCCTTTCGTACGTGCTGGGCGCATTTTCGCTAGTCAGTTTATGGTCTAATATTAAAGGCAAAGACTTTGCAAAAGTCCTGGCCTACGTTACCATGGCATTCAGTCTCATCGTCATTTATTATGCGCAGCAGACTGGTTCTTCGGGCGGAGAAATACGTCACACAGAACTGTATGAGACTGCGCTTAGGGATAACAACGAATAACCCATAACAGGATTTAGCTAACACCCAATCTGGTGCATTATCGAATTAATTGTAATGCACCAGATTTATTTTGCCAAGTATCATTCTCGGTTGTTTTGTAGCGCATTACATAGCTATACACCCCTTGCGGAGCATCTCTGCCGTTATATAGTCCATCCCACCCTAGTTCTGCACTATTACTTTCAAAAACTTTGGCTCCCCATCTATTATAGATTGACAGCGTGTACTTCTCAAAGTTGATTAAGGTAGGCTTGAAAATATCATTTAATCCGTCACCGTTGGGTGAAAATGCATTTGGAATAAAGCTTTTACTAATACAATCCGGTCTAATTACAAATTTGTCTGAACCCACGCAGCCAAGTGTACTGGTTACTGTAACAGTATAGGTGGTTTGTTCGGAAGCCCATATGGTTTTTGAGGTTTCGCCAAAAGGTTGCCATAGATAATCCATTCCAGCATTTCCCGCATCCAATAGTAAATTAAATTCACCACACAACGTGGTATCTGGGCCTAAATCAACAATTGGATTTTGACCTAATGTAAATCGAACACTGTCTGAAACTAAGTCGCATTTATTAGAAATTGTAACCCAATGTAAACCACTGGTGGCGATAGTATTTTGATTAGTCGTATTCCCATTAGACCATAAATAGGTTTCACTATTACCCGGCAAGCCAACGTTGTAAGTGACACTTTGTATTTGCTCACAAAAGACTTTATCCTCCTTTAAATCTACCTGAGGACTAGCTAATTTGTCTACCACTATACTATCTGTAACGCTACCACAGTAATTACTTACCTTAAGTTTATAGATGCCTGGTTGGCTAATGCTCAATATGGAATCCATAGATCCAGAGTTCCATAAATACATGCAATTGGCTCCTAAACCTCCATTTACGTTCCAATTTATCTGATCACAAAAAACACTGTCTTCTGGTAATTTTAGGATAAGACTCTTGAGCAGATATAGATTGATAGTGTCTGTATCTACGCCACATTTATTTTTGATTTCAGCCCAATAAACACCCGGCTGATTAATTACTCTGCTCGCCGAATTTGTATTGTCACTCCAAGTATACAGATCATTATCGCTAAAACTAGGAAGGTTTATTGGTAACAAAAGATTATCACAAAAGGTAGTATCGTTGGCTAAGTTAAAATCTGGCGTTTTAAAGAGGGTAACTTTGAGCGTATCCATAGCTATTCCACACTTATTTTGTGCTTTCACCTCAACCGTTTGAGGAAATTTAAGCGTAATAGAATCTAAACTGGCAAAATTCTGTGTGCCTGTTTCCAAATTGGTAGAGCTGTACGCCTCTCTATTATCAGACGTCCCATATTTTATGGTCCAATTAATTTGATTGCAAAATGCACTATCATCTGGCAATCTGATGCTCGGAGTAATCAATTTACGAATAGTTATTTCCGAAGAATCTATGCCACATACATTAGTACCTACTACTTTAAAAAAGCCAGTGTCCTTTACAGTTAAAAATGAGGTTGTATCTCCCGTATTCCAACTATAAACCTCATCATTAATTAGGCTATCTCCAACGCGTAGCGTCCATGAAATCGTATTGCAAAATACACTATCTCGTGGAAGGGTAACATCAGGAGTGAGCTTGTAACCAATGTTTATCGTATCGTATTTTGTACCACAATGTGGCGTCTCTATTTTTACCCAATATTGCGACGGATCACTGACTTGAATAGCTTTAACCTTATCTCCGGTGCTCCAGGTATAGTTTGCAAGCATACTATCATTCCCAGCGTCTAAAAAAAGCGTGGGCATGATATCACAATAAACAGAATCCGAGGGCAATACAGGAACTTTTGGCCTGTATTCCAATTTAATATAAATTGAATCTCTTACAGTATCACAGCCATAGGTAGCCTGTACAAAAAGAGGTCCTGCTTTTTCCACGATGATTACCGATTCTTTTTTGCCATTAGACCAAATAATATCTGCTCCAATATTTTTGGCATTTAAAATCTCAAAAACTTGATCACACTCGATTATGGTATCCTCAAGGCTTAAATCTATGGCGTCGGTATAAAGAGTGTCCCTGAACTTAGAAATAAAGCCGGTCCAAAAAAATCCAGTACTTGAAGATGATTTTGACTGTTTATAGGCACCCGTTGTGGTAGGATAATCTGAAGAAGCAGTAAATCCACCATACAGAATATTGGTAAAACAGCTTATGCGTTTTAATTTATTGGCACCTGGAATTTCAAAACTGGAGCCACCGTAATACGTACCATATAGCAACTTGCTTCCAAAGTAGTCGAGCTTGGTAATGGTTGCAGCTGTATTCCAATAAGAACCAGAGTTACTACTCGGATTTGTGGTCATAAGGGCATCGGAAGTTACAGGATAGTCTGTAGAGCGCGTTATTCCGCAAATTATAGCTTCTTCTCTTACGTTAGCAGCTATCCTGATGTTTGAATTGTAGATATAACCAGAATAGTATATTTCATCTCCAGACCCACCTAAATACGTTGAGTAAATCACGTTTTGGCCTCCAGGATTCATCTTCACAATAACTGCTTCCGACATACCTCTTGAGGTTTTTTGATAAGCACTAGACGTGGTATAAAAATTACTGGATTTACTAATCCCAGCTACATAAGCTTCGTTTTTTTTGTTTATGTAAACCCCTTCAAACCAGTCCTCTCCGCTGCCTCCCATCATTTGACTGTAACTTAGTGAAGTTCCCGTAGGATTAAACTTACAAATAAAACCGTCTGAAGTGCCGCTAAGACTTGAATTGAATATTCCTGACCCATCGGTTGTTGGAAAATTAGTGGAAGTCGTTTTACCCACAATAAAAATATCTCTGTTAGGCCCAAGAGCTACCTGATAGGCTACATCGTCATAAACACCACCAATAAATGTGGAGAATACCAACCCAGAGCCGTCAGGTTTCATTTTGGTTAGAAACGCATCACCCGTATTATACCAACCAAAATTATTCGAAGCTCCTCCAAAAGTAGTTTGATACGCTCCTGTTGTAACCGGAAAATCAGGTGAACTCGTTTGACCTGTGATATAAACGTAATTGGAATCATCGAGTACCATAGACTGAATTAAGTCTGACTTCGAGCCACCCAAAAACGTTGAAAAAATCAACGAATCTCCATTTTTAGAAAATTTAGTAACGTAACCCGCAAAATAATTACCTGCTCCGTTATTGATATTAGGTGTTTTATCAAAGGCATTAACCGTAACCGGAAAGTCTGAGCTATAGGTGAAACCAGAAACAACAGGCTGTTCCTGAGCATTTACTGCCAGTGCAAAACAATACTCGTAATTAGAGCCTCCTAAATACGAAAACCAAATTATGCTATCTCCTGCAGGTGTGAGTTTACAGATAAAAGCGTCATAATACCCATTGGTACTGGTATCATACGTATTTATGGTACTGGGAAATCGATCATTGGTCATCCCAGCCACGTAAACACTATTATTAGCGTCAATATCTAAATCATATACCCACGTATAGCCAAAACCCGTTGTTGTACGCCCAGTACCATAAAAATAGCTACTCCAATCTACATAAATGGGGTCCAAGATAATTTCTTCGGCAGCCACGTTAAAATCCGCATCGAATTTCAAAGTATCGCCCTTTAGCGCGTAGTCTATTCTTACCTCATTCTTATTTCGTTTCACAAAGGAATAAGGTGCTTTTTCATGAATGGTTCCAAGCTCAGTAACATATGATAAATTGCCATTCTCTAGTATATCTATGTCCTGAACCCCATGATAAATGATGGCAATGTCAGAGAGTTTCGCGTTTGGATGCAGAATAAAATCATATTTTAGCTCGTGGTCTTCTGACTTATAAAATACCAAATCAATATTGGGATAGATATTTTCATAAAATATTGATGCCGTATTTCGCTGTTTAATTGAACTTCCATTAGCTCGAAAACTACTTACGTTACTCGTGGTTAATACCTCCTTATTTTGAACAAAGGCGCTTTTAGCACCCGCAAATTCTAAAGACCAAGTGACATATTCAAATTGAACAGATTCCTCTATTTTTTGTGGATTAAACTCCGTTTTGGCTTTTCGAACACTAAATCTTACCTGATTTTTATAAAAATCAACACAGGCATTTCCATTCGTAAACCTGTATTCAAATGGATCGTCATATTGCCCATCGTTTTTCTCAAAAAGAGAACTAGACAACAAGTGACTCATGATTTTTTGCGCAGCAGTATCTTTTTTAGATATATTTTGGTCTGCATTCTTACCTTTGACCGTAGAACAGCATAAAAGCAAAAAGACAAAGGTCATAAAATAGCTTTTTACCCAAGGCATATAGAACAAAAGTATTGTATCTCAAGCGTAAAACCATAACACGAGCCCAATCATCGGCCATTTCTTATGTCATTTTATTTTCATTTGTATTTCTATTCACTTATTTACCTCATCTAAATGATGGTCCTCGGGGTATACACCAATGGGCACAGGCAGACAGAGTAGCCGTATGCTTGAGGTATGCAGATGGTAAAGAACTGCTAGATGCCGCGACTTACAGCATGAAAACCCATGATGGTAATACCGGGGTTGAATTCAGTGGTTTTCAATACCTAATTGGTCAGATTATACGCATGGGAGTTTCTGAAAACTATGTGTTCTTCTTACTTCGATTTGGTACTTTTTTAGTTTTCTTTAGTTCTTTGTTTGCGCTGGTTTTTTCTTTACTACGCAAGGAAAACATATGGATAAAAAGTTTGCTGTTAATTTTCATTATAAGCTCTCCCCTTTTGCTTTATTATGGGCACAATTTTTTGCCAGATATATTGGCACTAAGCCTAGTTTTATGGTGTTATTTATTGCTCGATCACAATTTCCAAAAGCATATTATATGGATTCTGCTGCTTAGTGGTTTAGCTATGCTTGTAAAAACTTCTTCAGGTATTTACTTTATTAGCTTTATGGGGCTATATATTTTTAAAATAGGCAAAAATATAAACGTAAAATGGGGTGCAGCCATATTACTATTTGGCGCTATAGCCTGCGGTATAGCCTATTATGATTTTAATTATGTTCACCTGAGAAGTAAAGAATTATGGTCAACTGTCTTTTTAACTGAATTTGTGCCGGTAACAAATTGGGGACAGTTTACGGATGTAATTGATACCGCAAGCCGATTTAGGTATGAGTACTTCAGTAGGCCCCAATGGTGGATTATTTTAGGACTAGGTCTTCTTAGCATTTGGCATAAACGCAAAGAAGTTACTACCAATATTAACTGGAGAATAGCGATAGTAGTACTACTAGGATTATTAAGTCTAACTATACTTTTTGGGGTGCAGTTTATGAACCACGACTATTATGTAATTGCGACCTTTATGCCCGTCGTAATCTATTTTACCTTAAAAGCCTTGGCCTATTTTGTTCCTTATGTTCAACCTCGTACCGCATTAATTATCAGTATTTTGATAGCTATAACTACCTTTTCAGAAGGGAACAGTAAGTACTTTGAGCGAATGAGCGAGATAGTACACATAGATGGTCATCCTGAGCCGTATAACCGCAAATGGATATTGGGTGCTAAGCAAATAGTCAATAAGTATGTGCCTAAAGAAAACCTTATCTTCTCGCTATACAATATGGAGCCTAATTGGTCACTGGTCTATGCAGGCAGAAAGGGAGCTGTTTTTAATGATGAAGAAATGAAAAGGGATGAAAGCCCAATGTTGTATTACTTTCCCATTTTAAAACCCTCACATATTTTATGTCGGACGAAATTTTGTGCAGATTTTGCCACAGACCAACCGGCATTTTTCAGCCATTGTAACATTGTACATCAAGACGATGATATAACCCTTTACGCCTATGGATATTGAAGCACTTCGTGATTACTGTTTAACTAAAGCGTGCGTAACTGAAGAAACCCCTTTCGGACCAGATATTTTAGTCATGAAAATTTTAGGGAAGATATTTTGTTTGTTTTCCATCAGCAATTTTGAATCTGTAAACCTAAAATGTGACCCAGAAGAAGCAGAAGAGCTACGAGCTAATTACATGGCCATACAGCCGGGTTATCACATGAGTAAAAAGCACTGGAATACAATCACATTTCATCAAGATGTAAATGACCAGCTAATTCTAAAAATGGTAGATGATAGTTATCGACTCGTGGTAGGGAGTCTCCCACTCAAAGCACAACAAGCTATAAACGAGGCGCTTTAAGAATTCATTAAACGTTTATCTAGTATACAAAAGAAGCCATGTACATTCCATCTGCTTTTTGACGTATCCCATCAAAGGCAATTTCTTCTTTTAACTTAAGCTTGGTATTGGCAAGTATCCAATCTTTAACTTCCTCATTTTCCGCTTTAAAAACAGAACAGGTTACATAATAAAAAACACCGTCTTTCTTTAAAAAAGGAATGGCATTTGCCACGATAGCCTTTTGTTTATCTGCATATTTGGAAAGTTCATTGTAATCAAATCTCGTGAAATGCTCTGGTGTACGAAACCATGTACCACTGCCACTGCAAGGAACATCCGCTACGATGCTATCAAAATATTCGGCCTCTATGTTCTTTGCTCCAAATGTTAAGTGCTCAGTCTCTTTCGACATATCGGCAACACCCAGTTTTGCATCGTAATGCATTGCTCTGAAACGAGATTTTGCATTTTCAATAATAGACGGTCTAATATCACTTAAATACAATTCACCTCGATCTTGTGACGCCAAATTCAAACTTTTACCACCAGACCCGCAGCACAAATCCCAAACTTTATCACCTTCATTCAATTGCATTTGTAAGCAAATGAACTGCGATGATAAATCTTGCACCTGTACAGTTGCATCCAACACCTGATTTACGGCTAACTCCCTACAACCAATTGCTCCAAGATTACGAGGTTCTTTATCCGTATGGTCTTTCGCCCAGTTTTTTGGTCTAAAGTTAAGATTTTGATCGTCGTTATAATGCACAAAGTCTGCCATTAAATGTGGCTCAGGATAAAAAGTAATTGGCTTTTTAACGAGCGTTCTTAAATATTCTAACTGATTTTCTTTAATAAAGAAATCTTCGTGAACATTATAAGTAAAACCCAATTCAGCGCTCAATTTATTCCAATCCTCCGCATACTCTATGTCTAGCATTAACGCGCTCAACAATAAGCCTTCTTGTAATGAATATTCACTAAATGCGAGACCAAAACGCAGGTAATTATAACATACGTCTGAAATTGCCTTCCGGTCTTTAGACCCAAATTTCTTATGTTGTTTAAAAAAGTTTTTGGCCGCTATATGAAAGGGCTCTGGGTATGCATAAGAGCCTAAAAGCTCTTTGGCTACGGTGAATCTAGATCTGAAATATTTCAATTAATAATTGGTTACCGGTACAATAGCCATTTCTTCAAATCTAAACACTTGTAAGAATCTATTTTGAAAACAATTAGCTGATTTTACCAAGTGAAAATCTGTGTTGTTATAGCTTACCGATTTGTCAGTAAGGAATATTGGAAAATACTTACCGAATGCATCGAGCGATTCGCAGGCAAATAAAAGTTGATCGTAACCCATAAAGGCATAAGTACTGGGATCGTCATAATACATGGTTCTATAGATTGCAACCATAGAAGAAGAATCTTCCAAAGCAATAAACGCCTTGTTTGTAGAAACGAAAGAAATATTCACTTGATCCCATTGCTTGTAATCAATGTCTGAAAATCCTAACCATTTATCTGGCCCAATCAGTGTTATTCTGTCTCCTTTTCCCAAGAGACCATTTACGGAGTAAGTTAAGTTTGTTTTGTCTAGAGTAGTATGTACTATAACCGCTTTACCATTACCTAAATAGTCAGCCCACTTTAAATATTTAGAAAAGGGAACAGCCTGATAATTTATTTTTTGAGCTATGCATTCTTGCACTAAAGCCTTACCAAAAGCAAGGTCATATCGCTTACCGTCTCTTACAATAACTAATTTTTCACCCGGATGATTTGCTTTAAAATACCTAAGAAAATCTTTAGCCTGCATTTGATCCGATGGATTTAAATTAAAGAAGAATGGGTTATTAGTCCATAATTTTTCTACTACTGTAATGGGCGAAAAAAGAGGAATCTCTCTTTTTCTGGCGAAGTATGCCGCAATTTTAAGTTGCTCTTCATCCGTCGGACCTATTATAAGGTCTATGTCGTCCATCTCTGGTTTTTTTAATATCGCCTTTAGCTTATTGGTATCATTATCAGTGTCAAAAAAATGCAGCGTAAATTTAGAATTTAGCGCTTCAATATGTTCAATTGCGGTAAGCATTCCTTGATAATACTCCAGCATAAGGTCGGCCCTTCTTTTATCAGAAACACTATTTACAGCATCACTGTGAAAAGGTAGTAAAATAGCTATATTAAAATTTTTCTTATGAACTGGAACATCATAGTAATCACCTTTAAATTCGACTGATGTATAGGCAATCTCATCCTTAACGGATTTAATATCTAACAGAGTAAAATCGTGATGGATATTTTCAACTACAGTATCTTTTTGCTTTTCACTTATCGTTACGACCTCGTTCTGCGGACAATAGGTATACTGCGTTTTCCGAAACGCACCACAGGATACGAGACTAATAGGAATAAGTAATACCCACAAAAATTTATTCCCACTCAATAGTTGCTGGCGGTTTGGAGCTAATATCATAAACTACTCTGTTAATCCCTTTTACTTGATTTATTATTTTGTTAGAAACTGAAGCTAGAAATTTATGAGGAAGATCGGCCCAGTCAGCTGTCATTCCATCTACCGAAGTTACCGCTCTTAGCGCAATCACATTTTCATACGTGCGCTCATCTCCCATTACGCCTACAGATTGTACCGGTAAAAATATAGCACCGGCCTGCCAAATATCGTTATAAATGCCAAACTCCTTCATTTCATTAATGAAGATAGCATCGGCCTCTTGAAGTATAGCCACATTGCGATAGGTAATTTCACCAATTATGCGTATTGCCAATCCCGGTCCAGGGAAAGGATGTCTTTCTAATATTATTTTTGGAACTCCTAGTTCTGCCCCTATTCTACGTACTTCATCTTTAAATAACAAACGTAATGGTTCCGCTAATTTAAGCTCCATATCGTCTGGCAAACCTCCTACGTTATGGTGTGATTTTATAGTAGCAGAAGGTCCGTTAACAGACACAGATTCAATCACATCTGGATAGATAGTGCCTTGACCTAGCCACTTAGCATCTGGAATTTTGCTCGCTTCTTTGTCAAATACTTCAATAAAAGTATTTCCAATAATTTTTCGTTTGGTTTCTGGGTCTGAAACTCCGTTTAAGCGGCTAATAAACAACTCAGATGCATCAACACCAATGACATTTAAACCTAAGCCTTTGTAAGCTTCCAGTACTTGCTCATACTCGCCTTTACGCAGTACTCCATTATTTACAAATATGCCCACTAAATTGTCACCAATAGCTCTATGCAATATGAAAGCTGCCACCGAGCTATCTACCCCGCCAGATAGTCCCATGATCACTTTATCGCTTCCTATTTGCTCTTTGTAATGCGAAACACTTTCAGTTACAAAATGTGCAGGCGTCCAATCACCGACGCATCCGCAAATGGTTTTCGTAAAATTTTGAAGTAAAAGCGTACCATCTATACTATGGCTTACCTCTGGGTGAAACTGTACAGCATATATTTCTTTATCAGTAAATCTATATGCAGCTACTGGAATACTGTCGGTTTTGGCCAATGTAGTCGTGCCTTTTGGCATTTCTAAAATGGTATCACCGTGGCTCATCCATACTTGACTTCCGTTATCAATACCCTGAAGAAGTCTATCTTCTGTTACTTTAGTTATGTTGGCACGGCCATATTCCCTATGTATTGATTTCTCCACTTTACCACCATTACTAGCCGCTAAAAATTGTGCACCATAGCATAATCCAAGTACAGGAACAGAAAGATTCATAATATCTAGATCTGCAACGGGAGCATCAGGTTGGGTGCAAGAAGCAGGACTTCCAGATAAGATTACACCTTTAATATCTGAGGTTAACTCTGGCAGGTTATTAAATGGATGGATTTCACAATATATGTTTAGCTCACGTATTCTGCGGGCTATAAGCTGGGTAAATTGCGAACCGAAGTCGATGATAAGAATTTGCTCGTGCATACAATAATAAGTTGCAAAGATATTACATACACTGTGGACTTTTGCCGTGTATTAACCAAGTTATAAACAGATAACCTAGTCTTCGTATATTTAAGTTGTGAATTTATAGCCCACACCTCTCAGAGATAAGAAGTATTTTGGATTTTTAGGATCTACTTCAAAGTATTTTCTAAAAGCAAGTATAAAGTTATCAATTGTTCTAGTACTTGGATAAACAGAATATCCCCATACCGTTTGCAAGATCTTCTCTCTGCTGACCACTTCATCCCTATTTTCAATCAGAAGTTTAAGCAATAACGCTTCTTTCTTAGTTAACGAAAACTTGCCTTCTTTGCCATGCGCTTCGTAACTATCAAAATTTATAATATTGGGTCCAAACGTATATTCTGAAAGAGCATCACTCTTGGTCGTATCTTCCTTTCTGCTAATTAAATTATGAATACGCAACATCAACTCCTCGATATTAAAAGGCTTTGTCAAATAGTCATCAGCCCCTTTTTTAAGTCCTAATACTCTATCTTCAGCACTACTTCTTGCACTTAAAAACATAATGGGTACGTTATTATCATGCAGTCTAATATTCTCACAAACGGCTATGCCATCTATGTTAGGTATCATAATATCTAAAATCACTAAATCAAAACGTTGCTCTCTGAATGTGCTTATTGCTGAAGAACCGTCGTAAACCAATATTGTATGGTAATCTTCAATCTCTAGATTTAACTTTATAGTATCAGCTAGATGCTTTTCATCTTCTACGAGCAAAATTCTTTTTTTAGACATATTTACTTATTTACGCAACAAATTTGTCATAATTTACTCAATCTAAAGTCAGTTTACTATCACAAAAGTTAAAATTAGCCAAGAATGACCCTAAAAATCGTGCCTTTCGGATCGTTTACACCTACCCAGACACTACCATTATGACGCTCAATAGCTTCTTTTACTATAAATAAGCCCAATCCTGTGCCTTTTGTTGTTCTTGTTTCTTCTTCTTGAATACGATAAAATTTCTTAAATATATTTTTATACTCTTCTTTGGGTATCCCAATCCCTTGATCCTTCACTTCTATTATTTTTTGGTTATTCCTTTCAAATAGATTCACTTCAATTGGCTGATCATTAGAGTATTTAAATGCATTTTCAATCAGGTTATTAATCACCATCCGTAAAATAAAATTATCGCCTTGTACACGTATTCCTGCAGTTAGATTGCCTGTAATCTCTCCTTTAATATTTTGATTTTCTATAATTTGAGTTGCCATTTCGCTCAAATCTATTTCACTAAGAGCATATTGATACTTATCGTTTTCTATTTGCATACTCACGAGCATATTTTCAGCTAATTCTTCCAGTCTGAAGGTGTTTTGAATACTGTTTTCTATTAATTCAGCCTTCTTTTCTTCCTTTACTTTTGGGTTCTTACTGGTTTGTAACATGAGCCGTATAGAAGCAATGGGTGTTTTAAACTCGTGGGTTACGCTTAATAAAAAGTTGTTTTGGCGTTTATTCAACTGATAAATATTGTCTATGGTATAAAAAACACCATATATACCGCTGGCCACCAAAACCAATAAAAGAATGCTCTGATAAATCCAAATATTACGTTGTTGAAACCTTTCTAGTTCTAAGTCTTCGAGCTTACTTGGGTTTATGAATAATTGAACTAACTTTTGCTTTTTTGAAATTTGAGATATTTCAGCCAAATAGTTGCCATTGAACCTGTCTTGAACAAAGGCTTTAAGCCGAACCGTGTCTACATCTATTTTGAGTTGCTGTAGGTAGTATTCTTGCGTTGTATCATTGCCCAGTTTGCCATTTTTTGCGTTTTGCATTACCTGTAAGGTACATGCATTTAGGCCAGCCATAAGCACATTATTTTTAAGATTATAATCTGTATTAGCGTAATTCAACAATGAAAAAGTAAGCCAAGCAAAAGCCGTAAGGATATATACTATTACAAATACTATGAGGATTTTTACCTTCATTATCTCTAAAATTGAGGGCTAAAATACATCAGTGCAAAAGAAAGATAACAACTTACCTAAAATATCTCTAAGAATGTTGAGTCTTCACAATGGCCAAGATAAAAAAATGATCTGGGTTGCCTTCCAAAACAGAGTATATGATGTAACTGAGAGTAGATTATAGCTTAACGGAAAACACTACGAACATTGGGCTGGTCAAGACCTCACTGCAGAACTGGCTAGTGCGCCGCATGGAATCGCTGTTTTTGATAAGTTTGAATGTATAGGAATATTAGATTAGCTACAGGAATGTTGCTTTTATCTAACATATACACCTCATAATCAATTGAATCAACTCTTTTTTTATAAACATTTGGCATATGTTTTTTTTGAGCAAAAGAGTATCCGGTATATCCTACCTTTGCCCCCGAAATGGAGTTAGGAAAAACACAACTATTAAAAGCCTCAAGAACAACGGATAACGGATGCTACCTTATGGATGAGGTAGGTAATGAAGTTTTACTTCCTAATGCCTATGTTTCTTCCGAACTTAAATTGGGTGATGACATATCGGTTTTTGTATACAAAGACAACGATCAAAGGCTTACTGCTACTACCTTAAAACCTAAGGTTGAGCTCGAGCAATTTGCTTTTCTCGAAGTTATGGATGTAAACGCCGCTGGTGCGTTTGTGGATATGGGTATCGTAAAACAACTGCTGGTTCCTTACAGTGAACAACCTGTAAAAATGGAAGTAGGTGACTGGTACGTTGTGTTTTTTATGCTTGATGATGTATCGGATAGGTTAATAGGATCTGCTAACATTGAAGACTTTTTATTTACGGAAGACTTAGATATTGAAGTAGGCGAAGAAGTAGATATTTTGATGTACAGAAGAAGTGACTTAGGCATAAATGCTATAGTAAACGGCTTGTATCAAGGCCTTGTTTTTCATTCTGACGTACACAGACCTGCAAGACCAGGTGATCAAATGAAAGCCTATGTAAAGAACATTAGAGCAGATGGAAAAATTGATCTTTCGCTACAACCTATGGGTTATCGCAACGTAATTGACAAGGCGACTCAATCGGTTTTAGATGTTCTCATAAAAAATGAGGGTTTCTTTAAGTACAGTGACAAAAGTAACCCCGACGAGATTTACAAAGCTTTTAAAATGAGTAAGAAGGCATTTAAAAAAGCGTTAGGTAGTTTATACAAACAAAAAATTGTGTTGCTTGAAAAAGACGGAACACGACTTTTAAAAGGGAAAGGTTCTAGTAACTAGAATAAATACCTGGCGACCAATCTTCCAATATGAATCACAGGAGATGATTCACTTTTACGCCCATCATAGCTAATAATCACCTGAATATTATTAGACATGGTACGTTGATATCCCATTTTCCAGGTTGCATTATTGCCATTTTGAAGACCTCGGAGTAATTCATATCCTAAGGTAGAGCTAGCCACACCGTCATACTTCACCTTTATATAACTAACCGCTGCATTTACGGTTCCTTTAGTTGATTTGGTATACTTTACCTCACTCCCAAATTCTAAGTTACGTGAACTTTCGCCGCCGTATTCCGCAAGATTAGCGGCATTAAAGTATTTCGTTTTTAGCTCAATGCGATACGTATTATTAATTAGCATTTGCAGCTTGGGTTCTATCTCATAAAAACCGTAATGGTAACTTCGTGCTCCAAAGAATTCGCTTAGATACAGCTTATCTCCCATTACCATTCGGGTGTCTAACGTGAACATTCTCCCTAAATTAATACGTGCATTTAATACGTTATCCCAAGTAGATCTGCTGTCAAAACCATTACTTAGAAGTGTTTTAGAACTCGCATTCATGTAGGTGTAATCAAAACTATACTTAGGATTTCCTCTGTTGTAAAATAACGTAGTCCTAAAACTAATAGCACTATTTATAAGCCCTGTATCTGTTAGACTACGTTCAGCTGGATTTAAAAACCCAAGTATAGTGTTGGGTAAGATCTTCTTGTCTAGAATAAGCGTGCTTATGTTATTAAACCTTGCTATAACAGGCTTCTTTTGAACGCCAGACTTAAAAAAAACTGCAGGTGTTAACTCAAACGTTTGACTTATTTTATTGCTATTGGTGGTAAAAAAACCAGGAACAGGGGTAAATATTTTGATATAATCTGCCCGTTGCCTATCTAAGTCAGATGCTATTTCGAACTCATTAAGTGTCTTCAGGTTATTAGAATCATAATCTATCCAAACATACACTCCATTTCCTGCTTGTACCTGCAAAAATTGAAATTCACGGCGTTGTTCTTGTCCTGTACCTAATTGATAAAAAGTACGGGTTCTGATAAATTTCTTAAGGAAATGAAAGTCCATCTCTAACCTGCTTTGCAAGGTATTTTCGATAGGTTTATCACTTAAATTTACGTCTTTAATTTCGAGTTTTCGGTAGGTACTGCTTAGCTCAATTCGTTGGTTTCTAGATGTAGTGTATTGGGTATTTAAACTTACATCACTTCCCACTGTAGAAAGTAAAAATTGATCATTTTTAGGAAGATTATCCGTTCGTTGATTCGCCATTACAGAATATTTTAGTTGAGCACTGTCCCTCGACGAAAGAAAAACAGAATAATTCTTAAACGCATAACTCTGTTGGAGTAAGGTATCTAATTGGAATATGCTTCGCTCATTTACGTAACCAACTCCTGCATTCACCTTACCTAATGGCCTACTTAGCAGACTATTGAAACTATAAAACACATTACTCAAATCAGCAGTATCACCCTCACTAGTAGAGGATTGAGTCCACTCTAAACTGGTATTTAATTGTATTTTTTGCCATGTAAATGCTCCATCAGATAGGTTAGAAAAACCAACAAAATTATCGGGTCTAAAGAAGAATGAAGAATTGTTTTTAACATACTTATTAGCACTTTTCTGTAGTCCAAAACTTACATTTCCAATATGCTCATATGCAGGTAGAAGTTGAGCAACTGAGGTAGGATTGGTTAATTGTTTGTTCCATTTTCGATCAAACTCAACAGCACGGTAACGCTCTACATAGCGGTACTGACCACTTACCATCTCGTAATTAACATTGGTATTCCAAGTTATCGTAGAATCTTTTAATTGTTTTGAAGTGGTACGATATAGCCTAAGACCAAAACCCTCATTATCGTTATCATCTAAGGCCGAAAGCGTGTTTTTATCACGATTACTTCTGGAATATTCTATACCGCTTATCCTATTCTTGGTGGCAAATTTAAGTCCCACATTGACGGCTTTTAAGCTTTGAGGGGCAATTAATATTTCGATAGGATCATAGTCTCCCCTATTTTTTCCTACGTATTCAAATACTTTTCCATTTGCTGCAGTTTGCGCTTGGGTATAGCTGCCCTTGAGCACTCCTACATTACTAAAGAACACTTCATAAAATGTTACATTAGCGGAAGGATCTTGCGCATAGATAAAAATGTCTGTGCCTCCTACTAAACTTTTGGTGTACATAATACGATCCGTATTATATGCCAATTGCGGTTTCACCTTAGAAATTAAAGCAACACCGTCTCCCGCCTCAGATAAGAGTGTTCTAGCACTTTTATTTTGGAGCGAATCAAAAGTTTCTAAATCCACTTGAAAAGGTTGAGATTTAAGGTCTAGCTCATTAAAGGCATTGGCATATATAGTAAATCCATTTTTGCTAGCCGACGAACCTAAGTGCATAACCGCTCTACCGTAGTTCCTATCCGAATATTGAAACTCTACCACTATTCTGCTGTACCTTGTAATAAGAATACGTGGGGTAAAAGTGATTTCACCAGTATTATAATTAACTACGTAGTCGTTGTTTTCACCACGTGTTAGGGCCCTACCGTCTAAAAATACATTTTCAGTACCTGCTATAACAACGATAAACAATTCACCGTTTTCGCCTGATAGTCTATAAGGACCGCTATTCCCTTCTATTCCATCTATCCTATTTCGATTAAATCTACCACGAGACAAAGCAGCTTCAGCATCTGTCTTTATGCTCCAATCGTGAGAATGGGTTACATTTTGTATTTGAAGTCCGCGTGATTTTTTATAATAATTGATGAAGTAAGAATCAACGGGCCTCTGCATCAAAAAATCACCTAAGGTAAGGGTTGTACTGTCCTTTTTTAGGGTAATGTAAACTTGATCAAAGTCCTGAATTTGCTGCGTATTTCCTTCGGGTTGAATAGGATTATTTTCATCACTGATAACGGCTAGCACATCAACGTCATTGGCCACGGTGCCATTTATCCTAAGATTCAAATTTGAGTTAACAACCACATCTTGTGCATTGCCAAAGCCAATACCACGAGAAACATTTCCAGCAGAATTTAGCGTTCCATAATCTATCAGTTCACCGGCTTTATTGGGTTCATACCTAAATGGATTTTGCTCGTAGCTATTGTAAATTATGCCCTGATCCTTGCGTTTATAGGTTACCGCAAACTGCAGCTTCTTATAACTCACCAACACACTATCTGGCCTAGTCTTAGTGTACCAAACTACCTTATTATGAACCTGTAAAAAATCTTTTGGACTCTCATACCCTTGAATGGTAAGTGAACCGTTTAGCACAAAACCCGAATCTACCAATGAGGTATCGCCTGGCTCGAGCAACAGGTACTTGCTAATGGACGTACTCAACTGCCCGTGCACTAGAGATGAAAGACTAAGCAATAATATAGTAAGTAATTTATGCAATGCGTTTGGGGCAAGTAGGCAAAGCAAAGAAACGAAATTTGTGGTGCTTTAGGTATTCCGGCTTACCCACAAGTAATTATTTTACGATTAATCGTAAACTATTGTACAATTTGGGGCAATATACCTAAGGAATGATAGTAGTCTAGTATTGATTTCCTATAGTCCGAATAGGTCTTAATGTATTTCTCACGGCTCTCAATCCATTTCAGCTCTCTATTATTCACTATAAAAAGAGAGCTTTCGCCAGCATTAAATTTAGCTTGCTCTGCGTCTAACATGCGCTTATAGTTATCGTTGGTTACCTCCAAAAGATCTAAGCTTTGTTTAAGGTTAATCGTATTCTGATAATAGGTACGCTGCGCATTTTCAAGCTTTACCAAAGCCTCTTTTTTCTTATTGCCAATCACTTCATTTTTGATCACAGCTTGTTCTGATTTGGCCCGTTGTTTTCTTAGAAATATAGGCATGTAAACGTTTAAACCTACGTAATTATTTTGGGTTGGATTGTAATTAAAGTTCCCTATACTACCTCCATCCTCTTGTAATTTAAACGCTAAGTCAACTTGAGGTTTGTAGTATTCTTTAGCAAGCATCAGATTGGTTTGGTTAATCATAGAATCCATAACTAAGAGCTGTATATACGGATGCGTCTGCGTAATTTGTCGTTGTTGAAACGAATCCGGGAACTGTGCTTTATAGTCAATATCTACAAGAGGAGCTACCATTTTTTGTTGGAGCTCAGGTTGCCACAAAAAGTTAAGTATGTAATTTCGATACTTTTCCCATTTTACAGTTGATTCTAAAAGAAACGCTTGCCTATTTTGATAGTTGATAAATGCTTCGAGCGTATCGATATCAGCTGCCTCTCCTATTTTATTTTGGAGAACAACATACTGCCATCTATTTCTAGCTTGCTCGATTGCTTCTTGAGAAAGTTCTAACAACATAATACTCTCGTACCAATGCCAGTAAGCCACTCCAGAGGATAATAAATGGTCGTTTATTTCAAGTTGATTCACTAAGCCTGCGGCATTATTCTCTATCCGTTGCTGCTTGATATACGTTCTATCTTCATCGGTAAATAAACCAGCACCTAAGGGTATTTCTATACCCGCGTAGGCAATACCTTGCAAGGGAACCGTCCCTTCTGGATTTAAAAAAACGCCTTCATTTTGGGTATAGCCACCAGTTACCTTAACACCTAAGGGAGTTTTGACCTTTACACCTGCATCTAGTTTCGAATAATACAATTTATCTCCATAGTTTTTTGCTGCATATGTTCCACCCAGTTTGGGTTCAAATACTGCCTTTGCGGCAAGCCAATCTTGGTTTTGAATGTCTACCTGCAAGCCACTGTTTAATACTGATGGCGCAAATTGGTAGACTTGTTTCAGAAAACTAGCCTCGTTGACTGCCGCGGTGTCTACCCTTTGGGCAAAACAAGACACCAAAAATCCTAAAGCAAATAGACTATTTACTACTCTTTTCATCTATTTTTTCTTGCATACCAGTATAATAATCGGGCGGGAAACCATTTAACTGTCGCCACAGCTCATACCAAACAGGCACACGGTTGAGCAGTGCAACTCCTCTTGCACCCGAACCTATTCTCACTTCATCTGGCCATGGTTTAATATCACTTTCTTCAACCAAAATTCTATACTTACCATTCTTACTAATGTTGTAGTCTATCGCTTGTACCTTTCCAGGGAAGGTGCCATAACTCAGTTGAGGCCAGCCTGAAAAAACGATAGAAGGCCATCCATCAAATAAAAACATCATTTGATTACCGCGCTTGATTAAGGGTAAATCAATAGGATCAACGTAAACTTCTACTGCTTTTTTCCATTTTAGGGGAACGATAGTAATGATAGGTGTATTTTCTTTGATATTCTCTCCTATCCCTGCTTGAATTGCTTGTGTAATATAACCATCTCTAGGAGCCATCACGTAGTAAAATTCTTGCCTAAGTTCATAATTCGCTAATTGATTTTTCATCTTTGACATCTCACCTAGCCCATCGTATAATTCACTTCCAGCAGAACTTCGCTTACTTTTAACATCACTTATCTTTTCAGCAAACTCACTGATAACTTGATCCTGTTCTATTAAGGTATTGATGTATTTATTTACACTTAAGCCGTACTTATTCTCTTGTTCAATCGCCTTGGCTTTGGTTTCTTGTAATTTTAATCTTCGGGTTTCGAGATCGGTAAGTGATATTAAGCCTTGATTGTACATATCCTCTTGCCGCTTCAAACGCTGACGGGCCGTTTCTAGTTCTATTTCTGAGGCTTTCCAGCCCGCACTATCCGTAGTTACTAGTAATTTGGATTGCTTTACCTTATTATCTACTGTTTGTATCTTTAACCTTTGTAAATCATTGAGAGAGTGTATTTGATTATCCAAGGCCAGCAGTTTATTTTCATAGGCATTTATACCATTTGCTTTAGCTTGCACCTGCTCTTGGGTCCGCTCAATTAATTGTGGGTCAAAGTATTCCGTTTTAATCTCTGTAAGGTACAAAATAGTGTCTCCTTTTTTGACCAAATCTCCTTCTTGTACATACCACTTCTCTATTTTACCTGGTATCGTATTTTGGATGGTCTGAGGCCGTTCGTCGGGACGTAAAGCAGTAATTACACCTTTGCTTTGTATATTTTGTGTCCACGGCAAAAACAGCATACCTATTACCAGCAGCAATAAGGCTAGAATAAGTTTAAGGAGCACCTTTCGTGCTAAACTATTCCCAATATCCTGAACGGTTACGCAGCTTTTATTCCAAATCGTATTTTGAACGCTATTTTTAGAAATATTCAGCATTTTAATTCAATTCTATCACGGTTTGACATTCTTTTTTTACACTCGGGTCATTGCTAACCATCACTAGCGTCTTTCCTTTACATCGATGGAATAAGAGATTTAACAATTCCATTTTGTTCTCTTCTTTGAGTCCAGAAAAAACATCTTCTACTAACACTAATTTAGGCTGAGTAATAAGTGCTCTAGCCATAATTAATCGCACCCTATCCGTACCAGATAGTATACTATTGGCATTCATAATAATATGATTATAGCCGTCTGGAAAGCTAAGAATCAGTTTTTCTAAACCTACTTCTTTGATGATGTTTACCAAATCCTCATCAGATATTCCTTCTTGACCTAAGGATATGTTTTCCCTAAAGGTTCCATAAAAAATCTCCTGATCATAAAAAACACATCCAATGTCTTTTCTCAGTTCTTCTATATCAATATTTTGAAGTGGAATATCATTGTATAAAATAGTTCCGTTATAATTATCAATGCTAGTGCTCAATATTTTCAATAAGCTGGTTTTACCACTTCCAGAGTCACCCACTAAGCAAGTAGCCGTGCCCGCACTAATGGTAAGATTGACATTTTTCCTAATTATTTTCTGGTCTAAGGTCCCCACTACATCCAAATTCTTCACCTTAATTCCTATGGATGCATGCGCATTAAGTGAAAGCGCGTTCTTTACTGGTTCTTCTATTTCTATATCGGTTACTTTACCCAGCTTTTCGATAGAGGTAAGTACATCATAAATAGCCTCCATACTCATAATCAGTTTTTCGGAGGAGTTGAGTATCAAAATAATTACAATCTCTGAAGCTACAAACTGTCCAATGGTAATGCTATTGGAAATAAGCAATAATGCTCCTACTACCAGTAGACTTGCGGTCACCAAAGTCTTTAAAGCGATTATGCTACTGTATTGACTCAAGAGGACTTTGAAGTGCCGCTTACGAGAGTCGACATAGTTATGCAGAATATCATCTGTTCGTTTAAAATTGAGTTCAGAACTTGCACTTAACTTAAAGGTAGGTATCGCTCGTGCTAATTCCGTTAGCCAAAAAGCCATTTCATATTTATAATTACTTTCTTCAATGCTTGTTCGCATACCTGGCCTGCCTGTAAGATATATAATAATAAATAAAATGAGTAAAAGCACTATCCCAAAAGCAATAAAAATAGGATGATATAAGGATAGGAGAATTAATCCAAAAATGATTTGAAGAATAGATGTAGAAAAATCTAGCAATATTTTGGATAGGCTTTTTTGAATATTAACCGTATCAAAAAAACGATTCACCAATTCAGGTGGGTAGTAGTTTCCTAAGGACTTTAGCTTAAACTTAGGTATACGGTATGCAAAATCAAATGCCGCACGTGCAAATAATCTGCGTTGAAGTATCTCTACGATATACAATTGCATAATTTGAAATATGCCGGCTACCGCTACTCCCAGCATCACAAGCACCGTAAGAATTCCCCATGAGGCAGAAAGTCTGCCAGCTAGCACCAAGCCCATAATCGCTTGTATGCCTATAGGCAAGGATAGACTAATTATACCATTGCAAATGGCATATAAATACAGATAAGTAAGGTCTCGTTTATCAGGATTTAATAAACCCCAAAATCGCTGTATAGGTTTTAAGGTAGACTTCATTATTTAATGGCTGAAAAGGTTAAGTGTACAATAAATTTTTTTAGGTTGGCGTGGTCATCTTCTAGCACATCGGTTAGCCGGGGCAAGTGTTGACTGAAAAATATCTGACTATGGCATGTTTCAATGATGGTAGAAGCCAAGGTATGCGAATGTTGATAATTCATGTTTAATGCCAGGATTTGATCAGAAATAAGTGAACAAAGGGTCTTATAACTCAAGTAAGCACCTCCAGTATTTACCATATCAACATCCTTTACCAAATATACTTTAGCTCCTTCTGCAATAATGATGCGATACAACTTTTGCTCATCAATGTACGTATAGTTGAAATCTTGCTCTATCGGAGAAGCCAATATATCAATGGTACTTTCAAGTTTTTCAGCAGCAGAGTTAAGCGTATACGTGGTAAACAATATTTTGTTCTGCAACCAACTCCAATACCAGTTTACAAGGTAGGTAAGCAGCTTATGCTTATTTTCAAAATACCTATAAATAGTTGCTTCTGTTGAAGACATGGCGATAGCCAGTTTCTTGAAGGTGAATTGCTCGAGACCAATTTCGTCGATTAGGTTGATACTTTCTTGCAGCAATTTCTTACCCAGATCAGACTCGCGAGGGTCTTTTAAACTGATTCCAGTATCTATAGTGAATGAAATATTTTGTAGCATTACTTTTACAGT
>Ga0102893_1000179_pt1 | contig 23496 bp, 20 predicted proteins | sample Colrivmet1553A02_FD_81593 | JGI IMG/M metagenome (GOLD analysis project Ga0102893, IMG submission 81593) | Estuarine microbial communities from the Columbia River estuary - metaG 1553A-02 | ecosystem: Environmental > Aquatic > Marine > Intertidal zone > Estuary | place: USA: Columbia River...
GAGTTTTGACACCTTAACACTCAAAGCGCAGATCGTTGTTTCAAGGATTGTTCAGCTTTGGGTCATTCTTGCTACTTAAATATCTTTGTTGGGAATGACAGACGTTTGGCCGATCTGCGCCAATACGATATTGGTTTCCGCCTTCAGGACACTCCAAAGTTCGTGCAAGCCTTCCTCGCCACCTGCCGCAATAGCGAACTGCAAGATGCGGCCAAGAAAACAAAAATTAGCCCCCTGCTGATAAGCCTTCACAACATCGTCACCACTGCGAAGCCCCGTGTCATAGAAAAGCGGAAAGTCTGCCCCGACCACTGCGCGTATCTTTTCAAGTGCAAGAATAGGGCGTGGCGCGCTGTCTAGTTGTCGTGAACCGTGGCTGGAAACTTGGATGGCATCGACGCCGGCGGCCTTCAGGATCATTGCATCCTCAGCATCCAGAACGCCCTTCACGACAAGCTTGCCATCCCATATATCACGGAGTCTCGCAAGCGTGTCCCAGTTCGCCTTTGCGCGGCTTTCGGTGCGATCAAATGTGTAGCCGTCTCGCTGGAAATTGGCCATTTCGGGCCGCCCTTTTGCAAGGGTCGTCAGCGACCAACGCGGATGTAGCGCAAAGTCGAGGAACTGTTTCGGCCCGATCCGAAACGGCATCGTGAACCCATGCCGCAGCTCGCGCGGCCTACGCCCCACCTCTGGCACATCTACGGTCAAAACGATCGTTTTATAACCCGCCGATTGTGCTCGCTCGACCAGCTTAAAGGTGCCAGACCCATCGCCGCTAAAATAGAGTTGGAACCACGCGTGACCTTCAGCCGCCTCGATCAATGGTTCCATTGCCGTTGAAGCCACGGTTGAGACCCCAAGCGGCACATGTTCACGCGCGGCCAAGCGCGCCAGCATCAAATCAGCGCCGGGCGCAGACAGGTTGCACATGCCCATTGGGCTAATCCCAAAAGGTGCCTTGGCCATCGGCCCAAAGAGCGGAACAGCCAAGGATCGATTGCTTACGTCCCGCAGAATGCGTGGGCGCAACTCAATCGCGTCAAGGGCCGCCCGATTACGCGCAGCCCCCGTTTCATCGCCTGCGGCACCATCGATATAATCGAAAATCATACGCGGCAAACGACGACGTGCTAGCCGTCGTGCGTCCGCACTTGAATGGATGCCAATAGCCATCGGTTAGCTTGCCACGGCCTTCATAAACCGATCACGGATCACAACAGGATCCATGGTGATAACAGGCAGTTTGATGTTGCCGCTGTCGCATTTCACCACGATCACGGTCATCTTTTTGCTATCAATCGCTGCTTGCAAAACCTTGCCAGTGTCGACGTCTATGCAAACGACGACATTCTCGCAACCACAGGCTTCGGCCACTTTTTCAAGCTTGGTTTTCTTGCCTGCATAGGTTGGCTGGTCACCCGTCGAGCCATATGACCCATTGTCGATAATCATCAAGATATAGTTGTCGGCCACGTTGTTAGCGATGGTTGGCAGCGTGCCAAGGTTCGTCAAAACAGAACCGTCACCGTCAATCGAGATCACAGTTTTAGGTTGCGACAAAGCAAGGCCCAGCCCGATGGACGAGGATAGGCCCATCGTGCCAAGCATGTAAAAATTCTTGGCATTGTCGTCGATCATATGCAGCTCTTGGCTGGGCAGACCAATGTTACAAACGACCAATTGGTCATGAAGAATTGGCGCGATTTCGCGCAGGATTTCTGAACGGATCATTGGTCGCCGTAGCCTCCCCAGAAGGACGCATCCGTCAGGATCGCCACAGGTTTGTTGCACATGAATGTGTATTTCAGAATCGCGTCAAGCTCGCTGGCGTCGCTTTCCTTGTGAAAGTGATAAGTCGGGATGTGCATCTGCGCGAGCAGCGCCTTGGTATGCACAGCCATCTCGACCTGACAAGCCACAGGTTCACGAAGCTCTCCACGGTAGGAAATGATCATAGGAAGCGGCATCCGGTAGTACTGGGTCAACGTCGCAAGCGTATTGATCGTCACACCAATTGCGGTGTTTTGCATGATGATTGCAGGGCGTTTGCCGCCCATCCACGCACCAGCGCAAAGGCCCATTCCCTCGTCTTCTTTATTCGACGGGATATGGAAGATTTCAGGGCGTGCATCGACTTCTTCGATCACACCAGCCAGTTGTTTACATGGCACGGTGGTCACGAATGAAATGCCATTCGCCACCATATCGTCCACGATTTTCTTATCTATACTCAAGGGTCGCTCCTTCGCGGGATGAAAAGTTAAAACAAGTGATAGAGCAGATCAGGCAAGGTCGTCACCCGTCGGCTCAAGGATTATTTTTGGGGCCGCAACGCGGCCCGCACGGATATCGTCAAAGGCGGCTTGACCTTGGCTCAGGGACCGCTGCTCTGTCCAATCAAGTGCCCCGAGGCGTCCGTCAAAAATCGCTTCTGCGGTATCGCGGAAATCTTGCGCGGTATAGGTATAGGTCCCGACAAAGCTGATCTCTTGCAAGGTCATCCGGCGAATATCGAGCCCACCGGCCCCTTCGCCAAGACCGATGTGCATGATCACGCCGCCCGGATTTGTGATCTTGGTCGCATCCGCCCGCGTCGCCGCATATCCGACCCCGTCAATCACCAGATCGGCAGAGGTGACGACATCAGGCGCAACAGCGTCGAAGCCATCGATCTGATCCAGCGTTGCACGGCGTAGCGCATTGGGTTCAGCCACGGTAATTTTCGTCGCCCCAAAGGCCCGCAGCGCAAGGGCCGCGCCAACGCCGATCGCACCACCGCCAATAACATGGCAGGCTGCATCTTTGAGATGCAAACTCAGCGCAGCAGCGCCCAATCGTACTGCATGCCAACCACAGGCCAAAGGCTCTGCAAGGGCCGCTTTACGCAGAGGCACATCATCGGGCACCGTCACGAGGTTCTCGTCACGCATCACCACCATTTCGGCAAACGCGCCTTCGCGTGGCGGCATCGAAATGATCATCCGCTCGGGGCAGAGGTTGTCGCGCCCCGCCTTACAAGCCCGACACTTCCCACAGGTCACCAGCGGATTGATCGTAACCCGTGTCCCATCCCGCGGCCCACCAACAATCGTGCCCGCCGCCTCATGACCCAAGATCAATGGCGACGGTCGCCGCTCGTCATGCCCCAAAAACGCATGCATGTCTGATCCGCAAATGCCCGAAGCCTCAACGCGGATCAGGCTTTGGCCCGCACCCGCAAAAGGATCAGGCATGTCCCGATATGTCAGCTTTTCAACTGCGTCATAAACCAAAGCCTTCATTTCGCGGTGAACCCCCCGTCAACCATTAGCACCTGACCTGTGACATAAGACGAGGCGTTTGAGCATAAAAACAACAGCGGCCCGTCGATATCCTCAAGCGCACCATTGCGCCCGATGCAAGTCTGCGCTGCATTGCGTGCCGCCCGCTCAGGGTCGGCAAAAACCGGACCAGTCAGTTCGGTCGGAAAGAACCCCGGTCCAATTGCGTTGGCCGTGATGCCCGCACGCGACCACGCCTCGGCCATGGCACGGGTCAACTGTCCGATCCCGGCCTTGGACGCGCCATAGGCGATCCCCGCAGGAAAAGCGCGGGTGGTTTGCAGGCTGGCAAAATTCACGATGCGACCCCAACCCTTTGCTTTCATCGCAGGCACGAGGGCTTGGCTCAGAAAGAAGGGTGCCGCCAGATTGAGGTTCATCGTCACATCCCAGCCCGCGTCCGTGACATCATCCGCCGCTTCGCGGGTGTTGATCCCAGCGGCATGCACGAGGATATCAGGTGCGCCAAACGGCTCAGTGATCCGCCTCGCAATATCGGCAATCTGATCGCGCTGCGACAGGTCAGCCGCGACAGCGGCAGCATTCGCCCCTGTGCGCGCAACCCAATCGTCCAGCGCATCTGCTCGGCGCGCAACGCCAACGACGCGCGCGCCTGCATTCGCCAAGGCAATCGCTGCACGCTGGCCCAAGCCAGCGCTGGCGCCGGTGACACAAGCCACCCGCCCCGTCAGATCAAAAAGATCGCGCGGATCACCCATTGGCAGTCAAATCGAAGTTTTCACCAGGGAAGTATTTGGCAAGGCGCACGTCAGCCGCGCGCGCGTGACCTTCCATACCTTCCAAACGCGAGATACGCGCTGTAGCTTGTGCAACCCGCTTTGACCCTTCGCGGGTGGATTTCTGCCATGTTACGATCTTCATATACTTGTGCACAGAAAGGCCACCTGTATATCCCGCAGCACCGGATGTCGGCAGCACGTGGTTTGTGCCCGACGCCTTATCGCCGTAAGACACGGTCGTCTCTTCGCCCAAGAACAACGAGCCATAGCAGGACAAGCGGCTCAACCACCAATCGAGATCTTGCGCCTGCACGGTTAGATGCTCTGGCGCGTATTCATCGGAACAGGCCGCCATTTCTTCGCGGTCGGAACAGACAATCACCTCTGCATAATCGCGCCACGCGGCAAAGGCGTTGTCGCGGTTCAATTCTGGTAGGTCTTCGATCAAGGCAGGCACCCGGGCCATCACATCTTCGGCCAAAGCGCGGTCATCAGTGATCAGCCAAACGGGTGAGTTATAGCCGTGCTCGGCCTGCGACACCAAATCGGTCGCCACGATATGCGGGTCAGCGGTTTTATCAGCAAGGATCAAACTATCGGTCGGTCCTGCGATCATATCAATGCCAACGCGGCCAAACAGAATACGCTTGGCCTCGGCTACAAACTGGTTTCCGGGGCCAACAAGAATGTTCGCTTTTGGCAATCCAAACAGGCCGAATGTCATCGCGGCCACACCCTGCACACCGCCCAGCGCCATGACCGTGTCAGCACCGCAAATATGGGCCGCATAGACAATCGCAGGGGCAACACCCACGCCGGGACGGGGCGGAGATGTTGCGATAATATGCTTACAACCCGCTACCTTCGCCGTCGTCACCGTCATAATCGCAGAGGCGATGTGGCTATAACGCCCACCTGGAATATAGCAGCCCGCCGCCTCAACAGGGATCGCCTTTTGACCCGCGATCAACCCTGGCACGACCTCGTATTCGATATCGCTGACAGTTGCCTTTTGGGCTTGGGCAAAACGTTTGACGTTGTCATGGGCGAACTGGATGTCTTCCTTGAGTTTTTGCGGAACGAGATCACAGGCGGCGGCAATCTCGGCCTCTGTCAGGATAATGTTGCCGTCGTATTTATCAAACTTCGCAGCATACTCGCGTGCTTTGTCGTCACCACCCGCCTCGATATCGTCAAGGATACCGCGCACAAGGTCGTGCACATCAGAGGCACCAGACTGGGCCGTCAAAGTCGCTTTCTTAAGATAGTCACGTGTCATTATGGGTACACCTTATTTGTAGATATCGGGAAGCAAAGTGGTCGAAATCGCAGGAATGAAGGCAATCAAAAGCACAACAATCAGCATGAAGAAGACAAATGGCACAGCGCGCCACGCGATTTTGAGGATGGATTCACCAGTGATGCCTGAGACCACAAACAGGTTCAAGCCCAGAGGAGGCGTGATAAAACCAACCCCAAGAGCCGTGATCATCATGATGCAAAACTGGATTTCATTCATGCCGATATTGTCGGCGAGCGGCTTGAGGATCGGCGCCAGAATAACGATATTCGGGGTCGTTTCCATCACGCAGCCAGCGGCAATCAGGATACCGATCATCATCAAGATCAGAAGCGTCGTATTATCCGTCAACGCGGTGATCGAATAGACAAAGCCCTGAGGCACACCCATGATCGCCAAGGCCTGCGCCAATGGCAGCGAAAAGGCGATGATCGGCAGAATGATCCCGTTCACCTTGGCAGAGCTGAGCAACATCGCGGGAAAGTCAGAGAGCTTGAGCGTGCCAAGCACAAAGCCGATAATGATCGTCACAATGACGGCCGTCGCCCCTGCTTCGGTTGGCGTGAGTTTTCCTGAGAAAATTCCATAAAAGATGATGCCCGGCACTATGAATGCATACCAGCCAGAGACCACAGCGCTCCGTAAACCGGTTAGGTATTCGTTCAGTGAAAGATTACCGCCGCCTTCATAGCCGTAAATGCGGTTCACCACGATGTTGGTCACGAGGATCGACGTCAGGATCAAAAGACCCGGAATGAGAGCGGCCAAAAACAACGTCGAGGCCGATATCCCCAAAACCAAACCAATGATAATATAAGCAATCGAAGGCGGGATCAGGATACCCGTACACGCCCCTGCCGCCACAAGTGCGCAGGCGTAAGGGCGCGGATATCCAGCCTCAACCAGTCGGTCGATTGTCATACGCCCAACGGCCGCGGCACCCGCCGCATCCGAGCCAGAGATCGCAGCGAACATGCCGCAGACAAGGACTGTCGCAGACCCAAAGCCACCTTTGGCAAATTGGGTCAGTGCCTCGGCCACATCAAGGAATTTACGCGAAAGCCCTGTGCGCACGAGAACGTCGCCCGTCAGAATAAAGAGCGGCACCGCGGTCAAGGCAAAGGCATCAATCCCAGAGAAAAGGCTCTCGCCCACAAGCTCCAGCGGCAAGTCGCCAGACAGATACAGCATCGCAATCGCCGTGACACCGATGGAGGCCCACACAGGCACCGCCAGCGCACAAAGCACGACAAACAAGATGACAGGCAGATAGAAATCCCATCCGAGCTCAACTGCTTGTTGAAGGGTATTAAACAGCATGTGACGTCCCCTCAGTCGAACAATTTATCGCCTTCGTAGACGGGGGTACCGTCACGCAGGCTGCGAAAATCGCGTTTGATGGATTGGAAAAGTCGCAAGATCATCAGGCCGAAACCGATGGGGACAGCCATGAGAAACCAGACGAGCGAAACCCGCAATCCGTGGCTCACTGACCCGAACTCCCAAGAGACCATTACCGTTTCAAAAGACCAGACGAGGGCACCAATGGCGACGGCCAGCATGACAAAGTCCCCGAAAATGTAGAGCAATGCCTTTAGTCGGGGGCTTAGATAATGCATCAGCACATCGATGCGAATATGCGCGCGTTCTTTCACCGCCGCAGCCGCACCGATCCACGCGAGATAGATGAATGAATAACGGACGATTTCTTCGCCCCAGATCGAGGAGTAAGAGAACACTTCGCGGCGCAATACCTCGACGGCCATCGTGATGACCAGCATCGAATAGAACACCAAAAGCGCCCATTTCTCCGCATTGCGGTCGAGTAGTCTTAGGAAATGCATCACTCACCTCACCAGCTTGCGGACATGGAATGCAGGCGCCGCATCGGGCGCCCGCACAGTGATTTACGCGTCGTGGACGTAGTAGCGGCCTATTGTTCCCGCTGCTTCTTCCAGTTTCGCAAAGACATCCATGGAGCCTGCAAGTTCGGTTTTGAAGCTATCCCACTCTGGCAATTGGTAGCCGCCAACGGACTGCCACTCGGCCAATTGGTCATCTGACAGCGAATGGAATTCAACGCCCGCTTTGCGCAATTCCGCCATCGCGTAGTTCCGCGATGATGGTACTTTGGCAAGGTTCTGGTGGCGTGTGATCTCGGACGCTTCCATGATCCCGTCCTGAATGTCAGCGGGCATGGAATTGAACCACTCAAGGTTACAAGAGTAAACTTGGCTGTCTGGCACCGCTTGGGTGAATGTCACGTGCGACAAGATATCCTTGAAGCCAAAGACATAAAGCGCGCCAACGGATGGATCGAGCGCATCAGCAACACCCTGCTTGATCGCAGAAGGTGTTTCGCCCCATGCAACTGGTGTCGGGTTTGCGCCAACCATACGGTAGTACTGCTGCAACATCGCCGAACCCGGAACGCGGAATTTCACGCCGCTCAGATCGCTAGGAGAAAGAACAGCGCCTGCCCCACCCTTACGAACCGCAACAACGCGCGGGTCGATATTGACGTAGAACAGCGGCTTAAAGCCAGCGGCCTCAACCTTTGGGTTCACTTCCGTCGCCCAAACATCGGAATGCACCAAGTTGGTGAAACGTTGATTAGACCCACACAGGTATGGCAAGTTGATCAGGTCAGTCACAGGCGCAAATGGCGCAAAGTTCGAAATCGAATGCTGTGCCGCTTGGATCGTGCCACCTTGCACTTTCTGGACCAGCTCACCGCCCGAACCCAACTGACCACCGGGGGCCAATTTCACGTAGACCTTACCGTTCGTGGCATTCTGGATGTTCTCCTTAAGGTCCAACTGCATGATCGGATAGCTGCGTGTCGCACCCAAAACATAGGCCGTTGCAATTGTCATAACATGCTCGGCCGCGGCCTCGCGGTCGCGTTCCTCATTTGCAGTTTGAGCGGCGACCTCAGTCGACCAGAGCGACCCAGCAGCACCAGCCACAAGAGCGGCTGTAAAGCTGCCCATGCCTGCAAGTTTCAGAAAATTACGGCGCTCTGCCGACTTGATTTCGTCGTTATGCTTTTTCAATGTAATGTCCTCCCTGGACGTCTGCGCCATGCCTATTTTTTGGCTTCGGCTTCTTTCTTTAAGATTGCGATCACGAACAAAATGGCGACGGCTCCCAAAAGCAGCATCTCCCCAACATCGTTCAAAAATGCTGCATTCGCAGCCGAGCCAAGCCCGACGTTCACTGCAAAAACCACAAATAATAAGATCGCCCCGTATAGCGGCATGTCGCGTTCCCTCCCGATCGCTAAGCCGAATCTCTCTTCATGTAAGCCGTTCCATTTTTAAAATGCAAGCCTTTACATTTCTGCACCTGCAAAGGTTTTGCCCTTTTCGGTTTGAACAGCTAGATTGACCGAAATCGAAATGATGGACAAAAATGAATAGCAAACGCGCCATACCAACGCTGCACGATGTCGCGACAACGGCGGGCGTTTCAACGGCCACTGTTTCGCGCTGTCTAAACTTCCCGGATCGGGTCTCGCCTCGTACAAAAGACAAAGTACTCGCAGCAATTGAAGCCCTCGGGTATTCCCCAAATTTCGGGGCCCGCGCGATGGCCGCGAGGCGCACCAACACCATTGGCGCAATCATCCCGACAATGGAAAACGCTATTTTTGCCCGTGGCTTACAGGCCTTTCAAGAAGAGCTCCGCCTGCATGGTTTTACAATGCTTGTCGCCAGCACATCCTACAAACCTGAGATTGAGGAAGAGCAAATCAGATCGCTAGTCAGCCGCGGTGCGGATGCCCTGTTGCTGATCGGACATGACCGACGTCCCGAGATATACGACTTTCTTGAAACCCAAGGTGTGCCTGCATTAGTCACATGGGCATTTGACGCCGCCTCGCACCGTACATCAGTCGGGTTCGACAATCAACGCGCGATGCAAGAAATGGCCACCGAAGTCATAAAACTAGGCCATAAAAAACTTGCGTTGATCTCTGCCGAGACCGCCAATAATGACCGCGCACTCGCAAGACGCACCGGAATTTACCAAGCGATGGAAGATGCCGGACTCCCCCCCCACGACTTGCAAGTTGTTGAAACAAGCTACGGTATTGTTGAGGGTGCAAACGCCTTTGGCGAAATCATGGGCCGGGGTCAAAAACCAACTGCCGTTTTTTGTGGCAATGACGTTTTGGCCGTCGGCGCATTACGGCGCGCCCGTGAGATGGGAATATCCGTGCCACAGGACGTCTCCGTCATCGGTTTTGACGATATCGAACTTGCCCAAGTCGCCTATCCGCCTCTCACGACGGTTCACGTGCCACACCGCGAAATGGGCCAGAAAGCAGCGCGCGCGTTAAGCCGCCTATTGCTAGAGGGTATTCCGCTTGAGCCAACCTTGCTCAAAACGACGCTCGTTTATCGCAATACGCTTGCCCCCATCAATTTTTAACTTGTCTATCGCGACCCGTTTCCTAATGGTTCACGGGCGAGACTTTTGGCAGGCGATCAACACATGGCGGACTACGATTATATCATTATTGGCGCGGGCTCGGCGGGCTGTATCCTTGCAGACCGCCTCAGTGCATCTGGGCGGCACAAGGTTCTTGTGTTGGAGGCTGGTGGACGCGGCAGGTCTCCTTGGATCGCGCTTCCTCTCGGGTACGGAAAAACGTTTCATGACCCTGCCGTAAACTGGCAATACCAAACAGAACCTGAAGACGCGCTTGCAGGCCGTACAGGCTATTGGCCGCGGGGCAAGGGTGTGGGCGGATCGGGTGCAATCAATGCGTTGGTCTATGCACGCGGGCTGCCCCACGACTTTGACGACTGGGCCGTGGCAGGTTGGGATTGGGACACTGTCCGCGAAACCTATGACGCCATGGAAACCCAAGTCGCGCCAGATGGCTCGCGAACTGGCAAGGGGCCGCTCCATGTGCAAGATGTCTCAGACCAAATCCACCGCGCGAACAGACACTTTTTTGCTGCGGCCAACGAACTTGGCTTGCCTTCAACCACCAATATAAATGGTGCCAAAAATGAAGGGGCTGCTGTCTACCAGATTAACACCAGCGGCGGCCGCCGAATGCATTCCGCCCGCGCCTTTTTGACGCCTGCATTAAAGCGCCCAAACGTGACGTTGATGGCTCATGCTTTTGTCGAGCGAATCGTCTTTGAAGGCCGCCGTGCAACTGCCGTGCAATTCCGCCACAAGGGGCGTCAAATAACCTTGAACGCGGACCGCGAAATCATTCTGTCTGCGGGTGCCGTGACTTCTCCGCGCATCCTGCAATTGTCAGGTATTGGCCCCGCTGATTTGCTAAAAGACTTGGGGATTACGCCCGTTCTGGCAGCCCCACATGTTGGCGGAAATTTGCAAGATCACCTTGGAATCAATTACTATTTCCGTGCGACAGAGCCCACTCTCAACAACATGCTGGCCCCGTTCCACGGCAAAGTGCGTGCCGCATTGCAATACGCGTTCACAAGGCGCGGACCGCTGGCTTTATCGGTCAATCAATGCGGCGGATACTTCAGGTCCTCACCTGAATTGGCACGTCCGGACCAGCAGCTTTACTTCAATCCTGTGACCTACACCACCTCGCCAAATGGGCGGCGAAGTGTGATCAAACCTGATCCGTTTGCTGGCTTTATAATTAGTTTTCAACCCTCTCGTCCGACCAGTCGTGGACGAGTTGATATTCGCGTAAATGACCCGAATGCTGCACCTTTGATCCGCCCTCATTCTCTGTCTACCGATGAGGATCGCGCGCAGGTCGTGGCTGGGGCTTTGCTGTGCCAAAAACTGATCAATACCAACGCGTTAAAGCAACTTGTAGAACGCGCGATAGACCCTGATCTGCGGGTCATGCAACCTGATGAAATTCTGAGCGATTTCCGCGTACGGTGCGGCACGGTATTCCATCCTGTTGGCACCTGTCGGATGGGGGAAGAGGCAGCAACCTCGGTTGTCGATCCCAAGCTCAAAGTGCACGGGATTGAGGGGCTTCGGGTGGTGGATGCCTCTGTTTTTCCGAACATCACGTCGGGCAATACCAATGCCCCGACGATGATGTTGGCCTACCGCGCGGCCGACCTGATTTTGGGAGATTCTTAGGTGTTTTATCCGTGCACCAAGCGTGCACTGACTTAGCACTGGGTTCACGTCAGCGATCTTGCCATTTGGGAACTTTCTTACCGCGATATTTTACGCTCAACTCGGCAGGCATATCACCCTCGTCCACCGCACCCAGCAAGACGCCCTTGGTGCTTGCTTTATGGCGGCTCGCCATCAGCGTGTCCGTGGTCATGGTCGTACGCTGGGATGGGCGCCGCGCCCAATCGTCCAAGACCGCCGTGAGCTGCGAGATCACCTCTTGGTGGGCAGCACTATCGCCCAGATCGGTTAGTTCTTGGGGGTCTTTGGCAAGGTCAAACAGCATGGACCTGAAGCCACCGCCAAATTGGATCAGCTTCCAGCGATCATCCGAGACCATGAAAATACGCGCCTCGGTGGTGTCCAAATCAAGCGCATGTGCCAAGGGCCGCATGGAATAATCGAACTCGCAAAACACATAGTTTCGCGCGACGGTTTCAGCTTTGCCATGCAGCAAAGGCAACAGGGATTTACCCTCTAGGACGTGATCAAGCTTACTAGGATCGACGCCCGCGACATCAGTGAACGTCGGCACAAGATCAATTGACTGCACCAAGGCGTAACTGGTCGTGCCGCGCGTCTTGTCAGCCTCAGGTGACGGATCGTAGACAATCAACGGCACCTTGATTGCGGCGTCGTGAAAGAAGGTTTTTTCACCCAGCCAATGGTCCCCGAGATAATCACCGTGGTCCGAAGTCACGACGATCATCGTGTCCTTCATCCGCCCCGTTTCCTCTAGCCAGTCAAACAAAACACCCATCTGATCGTCGCATTGCTTAATGAGGCCCATGTAGGCGCGCAGCACCTTGTCACGCACATCATCACGCGAAAATGCGGTGCAAACGGGGGCTTTCATCATGCCGCCATAGACGGGATGCGGGTCTTCGCGCTCGGCCTCGCTACGCACAACACGCAGGAAGTGTTCCGGCCCGAACATGTCGTGGTAAGGGGCAGGCACGATATAGGGCCAATGCGGTTTGATATAGGACAGATGGCAGCACCACGGGGCGTCTCCTTGCGCCGTGATGAAGTCCATGCCGCGCCGCGTAAGATAGGGTGTTTCGCTATCCTCTTCGGCAATATTGGCAGGGAGATCGCTATTCTTCAGGAACCATCCAGAGAGGACATTGTTGTCGGCGTCATTCGCGGAATTGGCATAGTCGTGCCAAGGATTGTCGCTGTGATAGCCTTTGGAGCGCAGGTATGCGTTGTATTTCAGAGCTCCGCTATCGTCGTAAAACCCGTCTGGCCCTTCGGGGCGCATACCATCGTCACGCTCAAAGATGTCAAAACCGCATTCGGAAACGCGCGCGCCAATCACGCTGTCTGGCTCCAACCCTAACCGCGCCATGCCTTCGGCATCTGCGGTCATATGGGTTTTGCCAACCAGCCAACAGCCCATGCCTGCGTCGCGCAGATAATCCCCCATCGTCCGTTCCCCGACCTTAAGCGGCACGTTGTTGGAGCTGGCCCCATGGCTATGCACATAGCGCCCCGTATAGGTCGACATCCGCGACGGGCCGCAGAGGGGCGACTGGATATAGGCCTTGTTGAACCGTACCCCTTTCGCGGCAAGGCGGTCGATGTTGGGGGTATGCAAATGCGGGTGTCCGTAGCAACTTAGGTAGTCCCACCGCAACTGGTCGAACATGATGAACAGGATATTCTTTGGTTTGGCCATAAGGTGCCCCAAGTTTGCGATTGTATTTGGCGGTACAAAATAGAACCCTAAGGTGACTGGCAAGACAAGACGTGTCGCTGATGAGATGGGATAGATGATGAACGTTCTGCGGTGTAGCGATCTGATTGACGTGGCTTGGAAGAACGGCGGCGTCACGACCCGCGAGATTGCGACAGGCATGATTGGAGGTCGAATTGCATAGCGGATGTGCCCCGACTTGACCACGTACCGCCCCGCTGACCAGACATCTGTCACAGCGGTGCCTTTAGCCACAAACACCAAACCATCCAAAAGCTGGTCATGCCGCAATGCGTAACGTGAAGGCGCTGTGCCGCCCATGGCCACGAGAGCGGCCAGATCGCCCACGGCGATTTCGCCAGTCCCAAGGCCTGCGCGCCACCCTTTAATGCAGATTCTTACCTGCCGCTTTTTCGGACACCCAATCGGGGGCTGAACTGCGGATATATGATTGCTGAAGTCACGACCGCCGCGTTGATGCGCGAAAACGAACATCTGGCAAATTCTTGTGTGACCGACAGCATGGCCGCACATGGTGCGCGGCGTTTGTGCCGAACTTTGCTTTTGGGGGCAAATTTGAGCTGCAGGCAGCCAGTCTGGGGCGACTGAAATATTACAACTTATGAGGTTAGCGATATTCCGCGCCCTATCCTTCGATCTCGGCCCGCATAATTGAGAAGCCAAATCGGACCTTCCGCACTGGGGCCTTGCCATCGCAAAGGCTAAAGTTATTTTATTTTATCCTAGACTTAAGCACTGCCCAAGTCCGTTTCGGTTTTGTAGGCTGTGGATATGCTGAAAATGGGAAGACCCAAGATGATTGCCAACTTGATGATGTACCAGCGGCCACAGCTGGTGGAAGCGCACGACCAATATTGGGCGTTGATCCGCAAACACCTCGCAATCGCAGGGATCGATAGCCCCGAGACATTGTCGCAAGACGCCGAGGAATTCTTTGTTTGGAAGCATCCTGATTTGGTTCTTAGCCAGACCTGCGGGATGCCTTACCGCACTTGGCTACATGACAAAGTTCAGCTTGTCGGCACCCCAGATTACGGGCTGGCCGGCTGTCCAGCTGGGTACTATCGCAGCGCCATAATTGTTCGCGCGGATGATACGCGTTCTGAGGTAGCTGCGTTTAAAGATGCGACTTTTGCCTACAATCAGACCTTCTCTCAATCGGGGTATGCTGCCCCATTCTGGCACCTCAAGCCGCATGGATTCTGGTTCGAAAGCCGCTTGCAAACCGAACAGCACGTTGCATCAGCGCGGGCCGTGGCCAATGGGTCTGCCGACATCGCATCCATTGACGCGGTAACTTGGCGCAACGTTGAGACTTACGAGCCGGTTGCAAATCAATTGCGCGTTCTCGCATGGACGAAACCCACGCCAGGATTGCCGCTGATCACAAGTTTGGGCAGCGATGCCGGTGTTATATTTAATGCCCTAGAAGGCGCGATTGCCGAGCTAGATGCGCAAAACAGATCGCTGCTTGGGATCAAGGGAATCGTGAAAGTGCCCAAAGAGGCGTATCTTGCGGTGCGCAATCCTGATGAGGCTTTATAGGGAGGCACGCCCCCGACCTCAGTACTCAGCGGCATTTGAGGCATGATGTTGCCTGCGCTACTCTGGATCACATTATTCGCGAAGATGATCCGCGACACTGCGACGAACTCGACCGCATTCTAGCCGTGGCGCTGATGTCAGAAAGTGTGCGTCAGCATCAACTACTGATTATGCAGTTTTGTGAATGTTTGGCGTTAGGTGACTTTGCACAGTTACCATTGCGCGACTGATGCCGTATGATGCTGTTAAGCGGGCGCAAAAAGGTGCCCAAACACCTACTTTTAACGGAAGATTCAGTTACATGTGCCCAGCGTCTTTGGCCGAAGAAAATGGTCGTGGATTCATTATTCCCATTGGCGGTGGTGAAGACCGCGTCAAGGAAATGCAAATTCACAGCAAGTTCGTAGAGCTTTCAGGGGGGAAAGACGCATATATCGTTGTGATCCCAACAGCGTCTATGCTGTCCGAGACGGGCGCGGACTATAATCGTATCTTCTCGAATCTTGGTGCCGGAAAGGTCGATTTTCTGCCTATTACGCGCCGTGTCGATTGTGAAAACCCTGCGTTTTTCGAGATGTTGGATCGCGCGACGGGTATTTTTATTACTGGCGGCAATCAATTGCGGCTGTCTGCGATCCTTGGCGGGACGCTTTTGGTCACCAAGATCAGGCGCCAGAATGCTGCGGGTGTGCCAGTTGCGGGCACCTCGGCGGGCGCGTCAATTATGTCCGAGCATATGGTCGCGGGTGGTCAGGGCAACGAGTCACCCGCCGAGGGGACCGTCACATTGGCCCCCGGTATTGGACTGACGAATGCGGTCATCATTGACCAACACTTCACCCAGCGGAACCGACTTGGTCGCTTGCTGACGGCATCATCGTTCAATCCCTTTCTGATCGGTTTGGGAATTGATGAGGACACCGCCGCCTTTATCGGACCCGATAACGTGCTTGAAGTCGTGGGTAGCGGGACGGTCACGGTGGTTGATGCGGGGCAATTGACCCACTCATCCATGTGGGATGCAAAACCGGGTGAGGCGCTAAGTCTGATCGGGCTGCGCCTTGACGTTTTGGGCGAAGGGTGCCGTTATGATCTGAAAGCACGGATCGGATATCCACCGCCAGAGCATCTGACCAATTCGTTTCCTGACGACACGGACTCCTAAAATAAGGCGCTTGCGCGGAACAATAACACCCAAAGAGGTCACCATTTGAAAATAGTCTCAACCAATGTCTTTGTTGGCCCAAACGTCTGGGCAAGCTTTCCTGTCATTCGGCACGTCATTGATTTGGGAATATTAGAGGAATGGCCCTCTGCGAAAATCGGACCTGAGTTTGTCGAGGGGTTAATCGCCGCCCTGCCCGGTCTTGGGGATCATGGGTGTTCTTATGGCGAAGAGGGCGGTTTTTTGCGCCGCTTGCGCGAAGACGAAGGCACGTGGATGGGTCACATCCTAGAGCATTGCGCGATTGAGGTGCAGAATGTTGCGGGCACGGATGTAACCTTTGGGCGGACACGCGGCACGGGTAAGCTTGGCGAATACAACATGGTTTACGCTTACCGTCAGCGCGATGTTGGTTTGGCGGCGGGCGAACTTGCTTTGCGCCTATTGATGCATCTTTTGCCGCAGGCGCTACAAGATCAGGTCGATTACACCTGTGACGCTGAATTCGATTGGGATGCAGAGTTGCGCCGCTTTGTTCTTCATGCCCAACGCAAGGAATTCGGCCCCTCTACAGGGTCACTGGTCAAGGCGGCACAAGACCGCGATATCCCTTGGATTCGCCTGAACGAGAACTCGCTTGTGCAATTTGGTCACGGTAAATTCCAGCAGCGCATTCAGGCGACCATTACGTCGCAGACCAAACATATCGCTGTCGAGATTTCTTGCGACAAAGAAGACACCCATAATCTGTTGAATGATCTGGGCCTACCTGTGCCGCAGCAGCGCATGGTTTATAGCGCAAGTGAGGCGGTTCAGGCCGCGCATAAAATCGGCTTTCCGGTTGTGCTCAAGCCACTCGATGCCAACCATGGCCGAGGCGTTTCAATCAACCTGAAAAACGACGCTGACGTCGAAGCGGGTTTTGTTGAGGCAAAGCTACATTCCAAGAGCTCCGCCATTCTGGTTGAGAGCTTTGTGACGGGTTTTGATCACCGCATGCTGGTGGTGAATAACAAGCTGGTGGCTGTCGCCAAACGTGTTCCGGGCCACGTCGTGGGTGACGGCAAACATACGATTGCCGAATTGGTCGATATCGTAAATCTGGACCCGCGCCGCGGTATTGGGCACCAAAAAGTGCTGACAATGTTGGAAATTGACAATCAGGCGAACAGATTGATTGCGGAAGCAGGGCATACTGTTGAGACGATCCTGCCCTTGGCGGAAGTGTTTTATCTGCGCTCAACGGCCAACCTTTCCACAGGTGGCACGGCGATTGATCTGACGGACGTTGTGCACCCCGATAACCGCGACATGGCGGAGCGGGCGATCATGGCCGTTGGGCTAGATGTTGGTGGCGTCGACTTCCTGATCGACAATATCGCCCAATCCTACAAGGAAATTGGCGGTGCGATTGTCGAGGTCAACGCAGCACCTGGTTTCCGCATGCATGTGTCCCCTTCCGAGGGTAAGCCGCGTGATGTTGCGGGCAAAGTGATCGACATGCTGTTCCCGCAGGGCCAAGAATGCCGCATTCCGATCGCTGCGATCACGGGCACGAACGGCAAAACCACGACTTCACGCATGCTGGCGCACATCATGAAAACCAGCGGCAAGGTCGTTGGCATGACCTCGACAGACGGTGTCTATGTTGATGGCAAGCTAAGCGTGAAAGGCGACATGACGGGACCGAAGTCTGCACAGATGGTGCTACGCGATCCAACTGTTGATTTCGCCGTGATGGAAACCGCCCGAGGTGGTCTTGTGCGCAGTGGCCTTGGCTATCAGCATTCCGACGTTGCCGCTTGTTTGAACGTGACCGCCGACCATATTGGGCTTGGTGGCATTGAAACGGTTGAGCAATTGGCCGTTGTGAAACGCGTGGTGATTGAAAGTGCGACGAAAGCTGTTGTGCTGAATGCCGATGATATCAACTGCCTGAAAATGGCTGATTATGCAGACGTTGGCTCAATCTGTTATGTCACCGTGAACCCAAGCCATGCCTTGGTCAAAGAGCATATCAAGGCGGGTGGCAAAGCGATTGTGCTAGAGGCTGGCATGAGTGGCGATATGCTCACGATGTATGACAACGGCCTACACATGCCTATTTTGTGGTCGCATTTGATCCCTGCAACTCTTGAAGGTAAGGCGATCCATAACGTACAAAACGCGATGTTTGCCGCCGCGATGGCCTATAGTTTTGACGTGCATCTGGACGATATCCGCCACGGTTTGCGCACCTTTGACACCAGCTATTTCCAAGCGCCCGGCCGCATGAACGTGTTTGACGAGCATCCGTTTAAGGTGATCCTCGACTATGGTCACAACCCTGCCGCGATGAGTGCGATGGCGGGACTTGCTGACCGTCTCGACGTAAAGGGTAAGCGGATTGTTGTGGTCTCTGTTCCGGGGGATCGCCGTGATGTGGATGTGGTTGATGCGGCGCGCATGCTTGCGGGTCATTTTGATCATTTCATCTGCAAGGCTGACGATAACAGGCGCAAGCGCGGCCATGATGAAATTCCGCTTTTGTTCAAAGCGGCGCTTATTTCGCATGGTGTTGCTGAGGATCAAATTTCGGTTATCCCAAATGAAGAAGACGCGGTTGCCGCTAGTCTTGAGATGGCGCAAACGGGTGATCTCGTAATCATTTTCGGCGACAATAGCCCGCGGTGTTGGAAACAAATCATCTACTTTAATGCCCCAGACAAAGACGCCCCGCTGGCAACTAAACCTACAAGCGTTGTTGTGCCGAAACCTTTCGAGGACCTCAGCGACAGCGACTTTAGCATGGTTCGCGACGGACGCGGTGTCAGGCTTGCCCGCGATAACGTCGAAGACGGCGACTGAACGAAAGACCTCCTCATGAACGACAGTGACGACCTCTCAACCGCACTCGATATATCTTGGGCGCAAGCCCACCACATCCGCATCGATCCTGTTAGGCGATTGACGGGACCGGGGATGCTGTGGGATCGCACGGGTGCGGTTGTCGATGTCCATTTCGAGGATATTGAGACGGCGCACCTGTTGGGTCTTTGGAAAACCCACGCCCGCCGCGTGCTGGATGCATTGGGCTGGCAAGGTGAAGATATCATGCACCGTGCGTTTCAAGGTGGCGCGACATTGGCGATATCGGCGCCTCAGGATCAGCTTTACTCTGCTATCTTTGCGGTCCAGACGGCATGGCATTTCTGCGCGGCGGATCTTTTGGGAGCCGAACCTCAGCCGTTTGAACCGATGATAACCGACTTGAAAACGGTCATGGCAAGGGAGGCAAACCCAGCCCTCGTTGCATTGATAAACGCCGCAACTGCCCATGACGTTGATATCCTTATCGACGAAGACGGCGTCTCGATTGGTCACGGGATCGGGTCGCAGACGTGGGCTATGATAGACATCCCCGCGCCCAAAGATGTTGAGTGGCGGGCGTTGCACGACGTTCCGCTGGCCTTCATCACAGGCACAAACGGCAAAACCACCACCACCCGTCTTTGCGCCGCAATTGCGCATTTGGATGGCAATGTTGTTGGGCAAACCTCAACAGATATGGTGAAAGTCGGGGATGATATCCTTGATCGTGGCGATTACTCTGGCCCAGGTGGCGCGCGCATGGCGCTCCGCGATAAACGCGTTCAATTCGCCTGTTTGGAGGTCGCTCGCGGCGGCATTTTGCGGCGTGGATTGGCGACACGCCACGCCCGTGTGGCCGTGGTCACAAACATCGCCAATGACCACTTGGGCGAATACGGGATCATGACGTTGGCGGACTTGGCACAGGCCAAATTTGCGGTTGCGCGAGCTTTGTTGCCTGATGGAATTTTGGTGTTGAATGCAGATGATTCAAATATTGTGGATGCTACCGCGCATGTCTCAAAACGGATCTGCTGGTTTTCTCTCGATGCAAAATCCCCGCAAATTACCCAAGCACAAATGCTTGGTCAGCCTTGCGCCTACCTTCAGGACGACGTGCTCGTCTATTGGACAGGCACGGAAGATGCGTGGGAAATCCCGCTTAAGGATGTGCCGATAACCCTGTCGGGCGCAGCAAAGCACAATATGCGCAATGCGCTCGCCGCGATCTGCGCCTGTTCGGCTCTCGGCATTGGGGCTGAAACGATCCAGAAGGGGTTATCGGCATTCGTGTCGGATCAACAAAACAACCCCGGACGGTTTAACGAATTCTCCTACAATGGCGCGCGCGTGATCGTTGATTTTGCGCATAATGCCCATTCGGTCGCCGCGGTATGTGATGCAACGGCCCAGATACCAGCAAAGCGCCGCTTCCTCATGTTGAGCCAACCTGGAGACCACTCTGATCATGCCATAGGTGAGGTCACGACCAATGCACTTGAATTCCGCCCTGACCTCATCGTCACCGCAGAAATTGCCGATCACTTGCGCGGACGTCTGCTGGGTGAAACGACAGGTGTAATCAGGGCGTCTGCCGTCGCTGCAGGTTTCTCTGGCGATAATATCATGGCCGCCAGTTCGCCCTCTGTCGGTACAAAAATAATCCTCGATAAGTTGAAACCTGACGACCTTGCGCTTTTGCTGGTGCTATCCGACCGCGACGCTGTTTTTCAGTCTTTGGCTTAAACTAGTGACCGCTGCCGCCGCCTGACGCCGCAGGCCGCATCAAAAGTGCAGCGAGCGCAAGCCCACCAAAAAGCGCCGTAATCAGGGTAAAGATGTCGATAAATGACATAACCGCCGCCTGCCCATGGAGCCTAGCGGCCATCTGCGCAAGCGCGCCGGTTTCCCCGTCGACGCCCCGCGCTGCAAGGTTGGCAGCCATCGCGTTTAATTGCTCAAGTGCAATGGTGTTTGTCCAATTTATCGCATCGCTCAAGCGTTGGTAATGCAAGGCGCTGCGATCTGACAGAAGCGTATTAATTACGGCAAGCCCAACCGCCCCACCAAGATTTCGCGTCAGGTTATACAAGCCCGATGCGCCTTTCATTTTATCCGCAGATAACGTCCCAAGTGCGAGGTTATTGATTGGGACCATGCACAACATCAACGACATGCCGCGCAACATTTGAGGCACCAAAAGCTCTTGGAAATCCCAGTCTGCCGTCATCCCAGTGAGCATCCAAGTGGATGTGGCAAATCCGACGAAACCGATAAGGAGCATGACGCGCAGATCCATTTTCGAGGACAGAATACCTGCAAGCGGGGCCCCTGCAAACATCGCTAAGCCTGATACAAAAACTGTCTCACCAATCATCAAGCTGTCGTATCCGCGCACAGAGCCGAGGTAGAGCGGATAGAGATAGGTCTGCCGTAAAGGCCAATCCCCATCACAAACGAAAAGAGCGAGCCGACGGCGAAATTGACGTCGCTGAAGGCGGAAAGATCGACGATAGGTTCATCGCGTGTGAAGGCGCGCCAAAACGTGACGATGCCGCCCGCGACCATCACAATTGCAAGGATGGCGACCATGTGATCGGCGAACCAATCGTTGGAAGGCCCCTCCTCAAGAACGAACTCCATCCCGCCTAAGAATGCCGCAAGCGCCAAGAGCCCCCACCAATCGAAACGCTCGAAAAGTTTCCAGTTCCGGCGATCAAAGTCGATCAGGTTCCACGCCCCGATAGTGACCAAGATTCCGGGAATGACGTTCACGAGAAACAGCCAGTGCCATGACATCGTGTGACTTAGATAACCGCCAATCGTTGGACCTACAGTCGGGGCAAGTGTCGCGATAAGGCCAATGATCGGTGAGACGATATTGCGCTTTGACGGCGGGAAAATTGTGAAGGCAGCCGTAAAAACAGACGGGATCATGCCGCCTCCAAGGAATCCTTGCAGCGCACGCCATAGGATCATTTTGTTGATCGACCCTGCAGTCGCACACATAAGCGAGGCCGCGGTAAAACCGCCAGCCGCCAATGTGAAAAGCACACGCGTCGACATCATCCGCGCCAAGAACCCCGACAGCGGGATCATGATGACCTCGGCAATCAAATACGATGTCTGGACCCAGCTGATTTCATCTGGGGATGCGCCAAGCCCTGCTTGAATATCAGGTAGCGACGCCGACACAATCTGGATGTCGAGGATCGCCATGAACATGCCAAAGACCATGATCATGAAGGCGAACACCCGCCGTGGCGAAAGTTCCATTTCGGCGGTCTCGGTCACCTAAGCTATTCCGTCTCAACTACGTCTGTTGGCGTAGGTGTGCGAATATCAATCGACACTTCGGTGGACAGGCCTGCACGCAATTTGCCCGTCTCAAGCGCCTCTTGAGGCAAGGCAATGCGCACCGGCACACGTTGAACGATCTTGGTAAAGTTGCCCGTCGCGTTATCGGCAGGCAATAACGAGAAAATGGCCCCAGTCGCGGGCGAGATCGACGCCACGCGCCCTTCAAAGGTTTGGTTCGGCAAGGCATCAAATGTCATTTCGACAATTGCACCCGCCGCGATATTTGTCATCTGCGTCTCTTTGAGGTTCGCCTCAACATAAAGGCTTCCGTCAGGGATCAACGCGGCGAGCCGCGCACCGGGGCTGACAAGGTCGCCAATTTCGATGGTCAGGTTTGCAATGATACCGTCAGAGGGAGCCGTCAAAACAGTACGCGCCAAATCGCGGCGCGCTTGGTCAACGGCGATTTTGAGTTCCTGCTGCTGGCCTTCCGCCTCGACATGTTGCGCGTTCAAGACGGCGACTTGCGCCTCTGCACTTGCGATACGCGCTTGGGCCCCCGCAAAGCCACCACGCGCCACATCGAGGGCCTCATTCGCGGTGTCGAGTTGTGATTGGCTCACGACGCGGTCTGACGCCAATTGCGCCGCACGGGTTGCATTGGTTTGGGCTGAATTCAGTTGCGCTTGTGCTGTATCTCGGTCGGCTTTGGTTTGTGCGACGATTGCTTGGGATGCGGCAATTTGTGCGTCGATCCGCGTCAATGCCTCTCCCGCAGTTTCAAAACGACTTTGCGCCAAGGCAAGCCCATTGCGCGCATCGCCATCGTCCAGCCGCGCCAACAGGTCGCCTGCGTTGACGTGATCGTTTGACCTGACCAGGACCTCGGCGACATACCCTTGTGCACGGCTGCTAATCAGCGTGACGTCGGCTTTGACATAAGCGTCATCAGTGGTTTCCATAAACCGGCCAACGGTCCATTAATTCAGCCCTTCAAAGCTGATAAACCCAAGTGCGGCAACAGCGACACCCGCCAAGATCAGCTTTTTGGGCGAGGGTTTTGCGGTGTTTTCCGAGACTGTCGGTGTGGTTTGATCCAAAGTAGGGCCGTCCACAGGTTTCAAATGTTCTTCGGCCATCGTTCAAGTCCTATTGCAAATCGCACCGATCAGTTCGATTTGCAATTAGCGCTGAATGCCGTATAGATCAAGACACCATCGAACCGATCGGTTCGATCACATTGCGTGAAGGAAATACACCACGTGACCGAGCAAGATAATTCCCCTTTGTCCGACGCTGAACGCGCAAACAGACACGGCGCAGGATGTGATCCCGCCAAGCGCAATCAGATCATGGTTGGCGCGAAGCGTGCCTTTATGGAGCGGGGGTTTGACGCCGCTGGTGTGAATGAC
>Ga0102893_1000181_pt1 | contig 23339 bp, 11 predicted proteins | sample Colrivmet1553A02_FD_81593 | JGI IMG/M metagenome (GOLD analysis project Ga0102893, IMG submission 81593) | Estuarine microbial communities from the Columbia River estuary - metaG 1553A-02 | ecosystem: Environmental > Aquatic > Marine > Intertidal zone > Estuary | place: USA: Columbia River...
ACTGATTTGATGCTATTGGTAGCGATAAAGTGGTCTTTGCTGATCTCTTCGAAGGTCATCATGAGCTAGGTTCCTTTTGCTTCCTACAATACTAATATAAGCAATGTGTCTTGGTTTGTCAACACTTTTTTTACTTTTTTTTGAATTTTTTTCAACAAAAAACCCGCACTAGGCGGGTTCTTTATTTTAATCATCTGTTCTGACTGTACGCTGTTTCATGCTTTCAACAAAGCGTTCACGCAACCATTCAAAGTCGTTAATCTTGTTTAGTGCTTCAACATCGTCTTTGTTAGCAATACCGTATTCACGACCTTCAATAGCACCTTTAATACAATAGCGGCCAAAACGTGCGCCATTGTCAACAGTACACCAAGTCTCTAGTCGTTCTTCTGACTCACTATCCTTTTGGTTAGGATTGATCTTACTTGACAGTTTAACACATTCGCGAAAGGCACTACGCCACGTGCGGAATGGGTCCTTGTTAAAGCTAGTAATGTTAGCAACATCGCGAACAGGTTGGTAAAATGCTGCACCAGTACTAAAGTCTGGTAGTTCGTGTCCCATCTCCAATAGTTGTTCGCGTGGGAAAAGTTTGATACCACCGTATCCGTATTCCAATCCATTTACTGGATTACGTGCAAACCAACTGTACGTTGTATTCTTACGATTTGCCATTGGCGGAATATAATCAAAGTTAAAGCTAGGCAGGATGTCTGCGTCAGCGTCAATGATCCAAACCATTTCAGTTTCAGCAATACGTGCTGCTTCGCGGTGTGCTTCAGCAATGCCTTTAACGTTTTTAACGTGTTTAATATCTGGGAAACGTGCTACCAGTCTCTGATAGTTTGCATCTGCTTCACTTTCATGATAACTTAACATTACAATGTCAAAGTCTGCTTCATGATATGTGGCAATGATTTTGTTTTTAAAAGTGCCGTGTGCTACTCCGCCTGTTGGCACTAGTCTTACATCTCCCCAAAGCATTGGACGTTTACTTCTGCGTGTCACTCTTGGGAATTCATGAATAAAGTTTCTACCAAGATCACTAGGGCGGTAATGCCATGGAAAGTCCGCTACTGTTTTAATGCTTTGATCTACAATCCAAATCATGTCAGCACGGTCTTCATATTCACGTGCTATTTCTAACAAATGATCTTCTGTAATGACGCGGTCTGTCATGTGTATTGGATATGATTGAAAAATGTGTTTCTTTAATCTGTCCCAAGGTGTGATTACAGTTTGACCTTTGTAGTCAAATAATGCTGATCTCTCTAAATTAATCATGTACAATCACCCTCTAATGTGTATGCTCTTGTTCCTATGTGAGCAATTCTATTACTTAAATCTGAATCAATCCAAATATCATATCCAGCAAGATCTGCTTTGTTAGCAAAATACAAATCTTCACCAATCAAACTCGTATAGTCTTGATTCCATTCAACGCCAAAGTAAGGTAGTGACATGCTTTCAAAAACATTGCGTTTTACTAGCATACATCCCATTCCAACGGCTGCTACTTTATTTAATCCTACATCTGCACCAAGTCTTTCACCCATGTTTTGTTTGCTAGTAAATGCTACTGGCATATGTGGCTCTACACGTGTGCTGTAATTACACGCAACAATATCTTTGTCGTGTGATAATAGTGCTTCCAATGTAATATTGGGGAAACGCATATCGCTATCAAGCCAAAGAATGTGTGTGCATTCTGTAGATAATGCTTCAGTTGCTAGTTGCTGTCGTTGACTTGCTATCTCACTGCCCATTACCATATGTAATGATGTTTTACGATCAGTCTCGCCACACTTTTTTAAGAGCATAGCGAGACTGAAAGAAAACGCGGCAGTCACGTAGTCACGCACAGGAACGCATATCGCAACTCGCGCATTCTTATCTGCACGGTATAGATAGTTTGGTATCGATACCATGTTTTAACTTATTCTGAAAGTTCTGAGCTTAGTTCTGCTTCAATTTCACGAACTTGTTCGTTCATTGTTTTAGCCATCAGTGAAGCACTCTTAACACATGCAGCGAATGCTTCATCACTTAGTGCTGCCATATAGTTCATATGTTCTGGCTGTACTTTACCAATTGTTAGAATATCAATTGCAGCTAGTCTTGCTAGACGCTTAACCCAGTATTCTTCTTCTTCAGTTTCAATTGCTGATAGTAGTGCTTCAACATCATTTTCTGATGAAAAGTCTGCGTATACTGCTTCTAGTACTGGAAGATCTGGATGGTCTTGTGCTTTTGCTTGTTCTAGTTCGGTTACTAGTTGTTTTGCTTGCCGAGATTTAGTAGGATGTGCGCCTAATAGAAATGTCTCGATTTCAAATCGTGTTCTAATACTCATATTTTTCTCCTGTGAATTTATTGAGTTTTTATGTAATTTTATTTATAATGTGAAAGAAGAACGTTGTCAACACTAATGAAGACAACGCTCTTAAATCATAAATTATGGACTTGCCCCTGTTGAGTTAGGGTTCTGCCATCCGCCAAATGTTGCTGACAATGAAATGTTTGTTGTTACACTTGGTGAAATGAAAGTACCCAACTGGTATAGAGTCACAGTGCCTGACAAACTAAAATAGTCGCGAACCTGACCCATTGTAATTGTCGCACCCGTTGCTGGTAATGCCATTTATGAGACTCCTCATTTTACTTTTAACGTTAAAAGTATACAACTCTGCATACTAGTATATTTATTTAATTTTTACTATACAATAACTTAGTTGTTAAGTCTAGCCTTAAGTTCAGCAATCTCTGCTTGCATACCCTTAATTGTTTCGTTTTGTTCTTTGATTGCTTCAATTAGCAAGCCAACCATGTTGCCATACTTAACGGCCTTCATACCATCTTCATCAGTTGTTACTGCCTGTGGTAGAACTTTTTCCACATCTTGCGCAATAACACCAGTTGAAGCAATGCCATCTTCTTTACGTGTATATGTAACACCACGTAGTTGGTCAACTTTATTTACTGCATTTGTGATTGTTTCAATGTTGTCTTTTAGTCGTTCGTCTGAATAAGCTGTAACATCACCGCCGGCATAAATTGCTCCGCCAACACCTAATCCGCCAGTAATCTTCACTGCGCCAGTAGTTGTTGATGTTGATGCTGTGGCATTACTGAATGTAATAACACCGCTCGCGGTATCAGTTGCATCGCTGCGTAAGAAACTAGCACCTTGTACGCCGTCAAGTGTATCAGCGTCTAGGCCTGATCCAGCGCCATCGTTACCGCCATGCCAAACCACGTTACCGTCCAAATAACGGCCAATCTCAGAGTTGGTAATCGTGGCTGTGATTGTCCCAAGTGTCGTTGCAAAACCAACAGCCCAGTTGTCGTTCCATTGGTCCGCATCGTAATTGCTATAACCAGCAACAAAATGCGTTACTGCAACCTGTGGATAAGACCAAGTGCTTGTTGTTTCACCGATGTAAACGCAGCAATATGTGCCATCATGCCCAAGACGCACAGTGAAGTTGCGGTTCACATTTGGCGATCCGATGATATAAGCAAACGGACTATTGGCCCAAGTTGCACTTGGCGAATAGTTATAGCCACCACAAACAACCTCAAACGCTTCATTTGTTGCATATTCGTAAATACGAATAGTCATTCGCATCATGGTATTGGTCCATGATTGCGGCAAAGTGATTTTGATAGCGCCAGTTACCGTGGTGGTGGTGGTCGCATAGCTTGCGCCTTGAGGGTTGAAGATAGAAAGTGATCCTCCAGCAGTGTTCACAAACCCTTCTGCTTGTAAATATCCTGTGGTCGCAGTGTTCGCATCAGCCCGCAAGAAAGATGCGCTGCTTAAGCCATCCAACAGGTCGGCGTCAAGGCCGGAACCTGCACCATCCACAGTCTTGATTGCAGTCAGGATTTCAGCCGCAGTCTGGTCACCAGTTGCCCCTGACTCGATACCATCTAGCTTGCTCTTGTCTGTTGAAGACATCAGACCATTTGCACTTGTAGTAGCTACGCCATAAGTTGTGTTTGTGTCAACCCAAGGTACGTTAACAACTGCTTGACCTGCACTGTTTACTTGTACGCCATATGTTCTACCTGCTGTAGCACTTACTGCGGTTGCTGCAACTGATTGAACTGTGTCGTCTTCTAGTTTAATTAGACCAAGTACTGTACTTGTAGCTGCGCCATATGTTGTATTTGTATCAGTACTACTGATTGTAAAGTTTGGATATGTACCACTTACTGATGTAGCCCCACTTCCTGTTAGTGTAACAGTTTGATCTGGTGCTGCGTTAATGAATTGTGTACCAGATAGTGTTAAGCCAGTTCCTGCGGTGTAAGTTGTGTTTGTATCACTCCATGGCACGTTAACTACTGCTTGTCCACTTGAGTTTACCTGTACACCGTATGTTCTACTTGCTGTAGCACTTACTGCGGTTGCTGCTACTGATTGAACAGTGTCACTGAACAACTCAATGCCGCCGCGTACTGTTGATGTCGCAGCAGGTAGCGTGTATACGGTATTTGTATCAGTACTACTGATTGTAAAGTTTGGATATGTACCACTTACTGATGTAGCACCACTTCCTGTCAATACGACTGTCTGATCTGGTGCTGTGTTAGCAAAAACTGTACCTGTTAGAGATAAACCAGTTCCTGCACTATAGGTTGTGTTTGTATCAGTACTACTAATTGTGATAGTATTTGCATCAGTACGTGTTACGGTTACGTTTGTACCACTGGCAATTTTAACATCGTCAGTTGACGAATCGCTTCCTGTTAGTCGTAAATTTGCGCCGCCAGCTACAGTTTCACTACTAATACTGTATGTTGTATTAGTATCTGAAGGCATTGTCAATGTTTTAACATTAATAGCAGTAACGTGACCTAGGGCATTTGATGCTATGCTATCAACGGCAGTAAATGTACCGCCATGTGTTAGTGTGCCTGCACTTGTTGTGTCTGTTCTCGTTGTGTTGCTATGTGTTACTGTTGGGCTCCAACCTTCACCAGCAGTACCAGTGACCGCAATGCCATTACCAGCAGTTAATCCTGCTACATAGTTACCAGTTGTATCTGTACCTAGCGCAACACTATTTGCTGCAATGGTTGCAGTAAGTGTTACGTTTGCACTGCCATCAATGCTTACGTTACCAGTTAGATCGCCACCTAGTGTAATAGTGCTAGCATTTGCCCATTTACTTGCTGTTGCAGCATTTCCTGTCAAACTACCAATAAAGTTAGCGGCTTGCATGTCTGCTAGGCTAAAACTTGCGTGGCTTGTATCAATGTCTACTGCGTCATCAGGCTCAGGGGTATAACCGTCAAATACTTTAAATATGCCATCAGAAGCATCACGGAATAGACCAGCGTGTGCATAACTTCCACTAGTATAGCTGCCTGCCCAACCTAAGTCAACATTTGTATTTGTGTGCGCTCTTGCACTACCACCACTTACATATGTACCAGTAGCACTGCTACTGATTGTAAAGCTAGTTGCGTTGGCACTTGTAATAGTTGCATCAGTAACGTTGTAAGCACTTGGATTTACACCTGTTACATCAACTGTATATCCAGTGCTAAAGTTATTGTCAGCAGTGTATGTTACAGTTGTGCCATTACCAACAGCATTAGTAATAGTCGCTGTACCGCCATTGTTTAGATAGATCAAGTTATCAGTAATTGAAAGACTTGCAACATCAACTGTAGTAGTTGTACCCAATACTGTTAAATTGCCGCTAATAGTTGCATCACCGGCGACTGCTAAATCACCGCCCAATGTTAATTTTTGTGTTGATGTATTATATTTTAAACCAGCATTTGAAAGACCAGACTGGGCGCCGCTTGCGTTGGCAACCATTGTTATAAAACGATCCGCTGCGCCAGTATTATCTGCTATACTTTGTAGTGTATCTGTGTTAGTATCAGTCGCTGCAATAGTAATTGTATTAGCATCTGTTCGAGTAATTGTTATATTAGAACCATTAGCAAATTTAACATCATCAGTCGTTGCATCGCTTCCAGTTAATCTTAAATTAACGCCGCCTGTTGCAGTTTCACTACCAATACTGTATGTTGTATTTGTGTCTGTATCTACTACTGTTTCAGTACCAGTGCTGTATCCTGTTACGTGTCCAAAAGTATCAAAAGTTAGACCTGTTACGTATGTTCTTGCACTAGCAGTTAAATCGCTAGCACTTGATGTATCAGTATGACTAAATGTTGTTCCTGCTAGTGTTAATCCACTACCAGCGGTATAAGTTGTATTTGTGTCAGTACTACTAATTGTAAAGTTTGGATAAGTGCCACTTATTGATGTAGCGCCACTTCCTGTCAATACAACTGTCTGATCTGGTGCTGTGTTGGCAAACGTTGTACCTGTTAGAGATAAACCAGTTCCTGCACTATAGGTGGTATCTGTAGTTGAATATCTACCATCTAGGTCAACTGTGACGGTTGAAGAATCAGTCAGTGTCGCTGTCAATACACCATTTGAAGTATTGAATCCAAGACTCTGTAAATACGTGTTAGTATCTGTGTAACTTGTTAAGTATCCGGCTAATGAGTGATCTCCCCAACCATATGCTGTATTCCAGTTAGTAATATCACCTGCTGCAATACCGCTGGCTGCACTTGCTAAGAATATTGGATCTGTTTCTGTGTAACTTGTTAAGTATCCTGCATCGTTTGTGAACGCACTTACGTTTGTAGGTATACGGGCATCTACACGTGCGTCAGTATAGTAAAGATTTGTAGTACCTTCTGATAAATCGTCAGTGTCTTTGGCACTCAGGTCTAGATAAATTCCAGTCTGTAGAGCAATACGTGCATCTGCTCTGGCATCTGTATAATAAAGATTTGTTCCTTCAGCAACACCGTCTGTTGTAATATTTACTGCTAGTAGTACTTGGTCATTAAGATCATCGTAAGTTGCGTCAATATATGTATGGTTCCCATGGACTAATAGCGGAGAGATTAAGTCCTCAATACCTTCTGCGTCACTTGAAATTGTAACTGTGCCGTTTAACTGTGTAATAGTAACACCAGCACCCGCTGTAAATGTTACTGTACCGCCCCTGTTAATCTGTTGCGATGTCGTGCCGTCTGTTACGTTAAACACATTGTTTAAGACGTTGGATTCATCAATAGTAGTATTTTGTAATACGCTACTGTCTGTAATTACTTCGTTGTTTATAACCTTAAAAGCCACTTTTTTTCTCCGCTTACTTTATGTATTTATTTTATTTGGAATCACCAAAAATTTGTTTTTCCAGTGATTCTACACGGGCAGTTAATTCTTTAATAGATTCTATTAGTAACCCTACGAGGTTGCCATAAGCTACTGACTTCATTCCTTCTGGATCTGTATGAACTACTTCTGGAACGATGACTTCTACTTCCTGGGCAATAACACCAATATTTTGTTTGCCACCTTTTTCGTACTCAACACCACGCATTGCATTTACTTTTTCTAATGCATTATCAATAGTTACTACGTTGTGCTTAAAACGTGCGTCTGAATAGGTTACTACATCGCTTTTAGCAATTAAGTTTTCTAATTCAAGTGTTGCATGTGCTGTAATGCCTGCCTCAGTAATTGCATTACTGGTTACTGTGGATCCAAGAGCGTAGTTATCAATTAGGAAGAATTTTCCAGTTTCTCCATCTCTTACCAGGCCAGCGTAGGTGTTTACACCAATACGGCCCATAATACCGATATCAACTGTTGAACTAGTATTTTCTTTTGCTAGTACCATAACCGCATCAGTGAAGTCAACGACTTCAGATTTAGTCATTTGTAAATCAAGTTTACGAAACGCCATTCAAAATTCTCCTTAAGGACTTGTTTGTGCTATTGTATTTATCTGTTTTGATAATTATCATATGTTTTTATATAATTTTGTAAATCCGCAATGGAAGATATATTATTTTGTTCAATTAAATCCATCATTAATTTAGCTATTTGTATACTGTCAAACTTTTCTATGCTGGGTATGTTTTTAAAATCCAACGTATCAGTCGTCGTAACTAGGCACGGAACCTTGTCCATACCCATAATCCAATTAGCAGTTGCAGTATGTTGTCCATCCCATAAAACACGGTGTCCGTCTATTAGCACCACACTACTGGATCTCAATAATGCAGGATGGTAATTTTCTAATATTTCATTTAAATGTCCGATATCAAAAGTAGCTACTTGATCAGGGGTAACCCATAAATCTTCAAATGCTACCCATTCTAGTGAAAGAGTTTCTATTATGGGATTTGCGGATCGTGGCAAATGTTTTACTGTATCTATATGCTTGACAATTTTCATAGTGGTATTTATAGTATAAAAAAGAGGGGCTAGGCCAGCCCCTCTAAGTTAGTAGTTTATTTTTCACATTAAACTGTGATTATTTCTTTTTTAACTCTGCTACTTCTGCCTGTAGTTCTTTAATAGCTTCTACTAGTAGACCAACAATATTACCATACTTAACTGATAGCATACCGTCGTCACCTTCAATAACTGCTTCTGGAAGAACTGCTGCCACGTCTTGTGCAACTAGACCTGTTGATGCAATGCCATCTGCTTTACGGGTAAATGTAACACCACGAAGGGCAGCTACTTTTTCACCAGCATTTGGAATAACTTCAATATTGTCTTTTAGTCGTTCATCTGAGTAAGCAGTGACATCGCCAGTTGCTGTTATCGAACCAGTAACGGATAACCCTGTAGCAGAAAATATACCCCTAGCGGCGCCGCCAGTAGTAATGCCAAGTTGGTCAGCCGCTGGTCTATAGATACCTGTGTTAAGGTCAGCACTCCAAGTGAAAGAAGGTGATGTTGCAGTGTCAGCGTCAATGCCTTGGAATCCGCCGCCAGAAGTGGAGGTAGCGTTAAAGGTTGGTGAAGCAATCCAAAGTGAAGTCGTAATACCAGTTGTAGAAAGGGTTAGTCTATTCACACCACCTGTTGTAAAGCCAATCTGGTCTGCCGCTGGTCTGTAAATACCTGTGTTAAGGTCAGCACTCCAAGTGAAGGAAGGTGCTGTCGCACTATCAGCGTCAATGCCTTGGAAGCCGCCACCAGAAGTGGAGGTGGCATTAAATGTCCCACCAGTGAAAGTTCCAGTAGAAGTGTAGTTACCAGTGCCGCCTGTTTTGTTGAGAAGGTTATTAAACGAATGTCCGTGGCTGTCGTCTGCAATAGTAACTGCCAGAGTAGCATTACCCAAGTTAGTAAATGTAGCAGAGCCAGAAGCATCACCAGAGAGTGTCAATGTCGGATCAGAAGTTGCAGTAGTAGCAAGACTTACGTTGCCAGAACCATCAAAGTTTACACTACCTGTAACGGCACCTGTGAGTGCGATGTTACGTTCTGTAGTTAGTTTGTCAGCATTTGGGTGGTATGCATCGTGGAATACACGATTTACGGTACTAAGACTCTCTGAACCTGCATACAACTCGCCCAGTACAGAAACGCTCAAGTTGCCAGTAGCAGGCCACTGAGCATTAGTGCTGCTGGGACCAAACACCATGCCATAGCCAGCCTGTGGAAGCTCATTGTCGTATATGTTAAGAGAAAGAGCGATACCTTGGTTGGCAGGAGTATCCCATTCAATAGCTGGATTGTTCCCAGTAGTGCCTGTGCTGTCATAAAGCCTGACCTTTGCAGCAGCCTTGCTTACTGTAAGATCACCGCTCATAGTGCCGCCAGAAGCGTTCACAAAACGGCTGTCTGCTTCACTCTCTGTATAGTAGCGATCATCGTGGGTGTGGCTTGCTAAAGCAAAAGCACTTGCGTGATTACCATCAAGCAAGTCTGCATCCAGACCAGACGCCGCCCCGTCAACAGTTTTAATCTTGGTAAGGACATCCGCAGCAGTGTAACTAGAAGTATTTAATTTAGTCGCAATACTATTTGTAACCGTAGTGGCAAAGTTTGGATCATCACCTAGAGCTGCCGCTAGTTCGTTCAGTGTATCCAGTGTACCTGGTGCTGAATTAACTAGATTAGAAATTGCGGTCGCAATTGATGCGTCAACATCAGTTGATGTATATGCATCAGTGATACCATAACCTGCTAGTGTTGTTGGCTTGCTTGTTAGGTTAACAAATGCGTGAGTGTGTGAATCGTTCGCAACTGCCACTGTTAGTGAAACGTTTGCTGAACCATCGATACTAACTGAGCCGCTTGCATCACCTGCTAATGTAAGTGTACGAGCAGTTGCCCATTTTGTAGCAGTAGTCGCTGCTGAAGCGTTTGCAACGTTGTTTACTGTTACTACATCTGTTGTACCATCACCACGTGCTAGTGTAATAGTAGCATTACTTGATGTTAGTGCATTACTTGCAGTACTTAGTGCTTGCGCACTTGTTTTTAGAACAGTATCAGTATCACTGTTTGTTGCACCAGAGATACCAGCTTTTGACGCTAGAATTGTTATGTTACGTTCTAGGTCGCCAATACGGCGTAGTGATGATTTACTACCTGGAATACTGATTTCGTCAGCGGCCAGCGGGGTTAAGGCGGTTACTTCTTCAATTGAACCACTTGTCTTGTTTAGCTTGTACTTCTTTGATTTATCAAAATTGAAAGTACCTGTTGTTGTGCTACCACTATTTGAATCATAGTAGCGAATATAACGATCTGACATTTTAGCTCTCCTCTGTTTTTGAGCTTAACTAACACGAAGCAATACATCTTGTACGCCACTGACTCCATTAACTTTTGTTAATTTTGTCTAAGTGGGGGGATGTCATACCCCCCACCGTTGGTTAGTTAATTATGCAATTTTTAGTCCTGTTACTTCTAGTTCGTCGTCTGTTGCAAGAACGCCTGTTGCAATTGTTACTTGACCAGTTGACGTGTTTACATTTGTAACTTCACTTGGACGTAGTAGAATACGGTTTAGATACACGTTATAGTGTACTGCGCCTACTAGGTCAGTGAAAGTAATGTTAACTGAACCTGATGCGTTGTTACTTGCAACTGTTGAGTTAATGTCTGTAACACCACTGTGGAAGTTTGTCATTGTAGCTGTTGCTACTGACGCACCTGTTGTGTGACCATATGCATCAAATGTTAGCGCAACGTCCTGGATGAATACACCACCTGAGTTGTTGCTTGAAACGTTTGCTACACTTGAAGTGTCAGCGTGACTTAGAGTAACAGTTGTCGCTCCTGTTTGGTTCATAGTAAATGAACCTGAACCTGTCAAACCACTACCTGTGTTTACTGTAACAGTGCCGTTACCAATTGTAATAGCTGAAATAGCCGCAGATAGTTCTGCATCAGTTGCCATAGCATCTTGGATTTCTTTTAGTGTGTCATATGCAGCGTCCGCACCGTTAACTAGGTTTGAGATTGCTGTAGTGACATAAGATTCTGTGGCAATACCTGCTTCAGCTAGAGTATTATTAATCCAAGCACTACCGTTCCACTTTAGGATCTCACCAGCAGTGTTACTTGTGATAGTTGTATTACTTAGACTATCTAGTGTGTGGTTATGACCTGATGTAGCTGCACCAATATCGCCAGCGGTTAGCGCACGAGTAGTGACCACTTGGATAACACCGTCTGTTAGTGTTAACCCGCTGAACACATTGGCGCCAGTTAGTGCGTAGTCAGTATCAATACCAATAATAGTGTTGTATGTGCCAGATGGCTGATATGAACCAGCTGGTTGAATACCTGCTTCTGCTAGAGTATTGTTTACCCAAGCACTGCCATTCCAAACAAGTACTTCACCAGCAGTGTTACTTGTGATAGTTGTATTACTTAGACTATCTAGTGTGTGGTTATGACCTGATGTAGCAAAACCAGTAATTGCACCACCTAGCGTTAGACTACCACTTGATGTGACTGATCCAGTTAGTGTTAGACCACTTACTGTACCTGTACCACTTACGCTTGTTACTGTACCAGTGTTGGTTGTGTAACCAGCTGGGTTACTTGTGCTATATTTACCGTCTAGTGCTGTTTGTAGTCCATCTACATTGCTGATAACGTGGTTGTGGCTGTCATCTGCAACGACAATTGCGTTATATGTTCCACTTACATCACCACCGAATGTTGTTGTTGTAGTAATATAATTGCCTGCTGCTTGAATGCCTGCTTCAGCTAGAGTATTATTGATCCAAGCACTGCCATTCCACTTTAGGATCTCACCAGCAGTATTACTTGTGATAGTTGTATTGCTTAATGAGTCTAGTGTGTGGTTATGTGAACCTAGTGAATAACGATCATCCAAATCAACTGTTATTGCTGTCTCGTCGTTACGTGTTAGTGTTAGTACACCGTTACTAGTGTTCCAACCTGCACTTATAATACGTGGTAAGTTAGTATCGTCAAGTAGTAGACTCAGGTCAACTGTAAATGTTGTGTTATCGTCACGTGTAAATGTTGCAATACCTGTGCCATCAACAACACCTGACTGAATTACTGCTGCGTTTGTATCGTCTAGGTATAGGCTTAGGTCAACTGTGTCTGTTGTACCGTCACCACGCTTCAGTGTTAGGATGTTTCCTGATGCTGTTAGTACGTTTCCATCTGCCGCAAGTGCTTGTGCTGATGTTTTGCTTACTTTTTCACTGTTTAGTGCTGAGTCTGCTGCTTGGTATGCAGTTGTGATAGCTGTTTCACGACCATCTGTATATGCATTTGCACTTATGATTGCATCTACTTCTGCTTGATCTGCATAGTTTTGATATGCAGTTGTGATAGCTATTTCACGACCATCTGTATATGTGTTTGCACTTGTGATTGCAGATGCTTCTGCACTATCCGCATATGTTTGATATGCAGTTGTGATTGCTGTTTCACGACCATCTGTATATGCATTTGCTGCCGCTGCACGAACAACGTCTTTTGCTTCTGCTGCTGCAATAGCATCTGCTTCTGCACTATCTGCATATGACTGCGCTGAACTTAATGTTGCGCTATCACCTGCAATACGTGCTGATTCTTCAGTATCTAGTGATGTCTGTAGTCCGTTAGCACTAGTGTCAACATAACTTTTTGTTGCTGCATCTTGAGCATTTAAAGGGTTTGAAACATTAATAATAGTATTACTATTAACGTCTACACCATTTTTTGTAATAAATCTTTTATTGTTAGCCATAGTTCAATCTCCCGTATAGCTTATATGTGTAGCCCACACATCGCGGTGGGCCACACTAATTTTAAAATATTATACCATCATTGCATTCATTGAAATCTGGTATTTTGTTGAGTTTGTACTTGCACCTGTTACAAGAAGTCTAACCATACCAGATGATACATCTACATCAAATGCAGCAATTAAACCACTTGTTTGTACAACGCCGTACTCTGTAGCTGATGCTACAGTGCTTGTATTTGTGATTAATAGTTCTGACATTTGTGTATTGCCTGATACTGTATCTCTTGCACTGATAAACAGTTTTGCACCTGCATAGTTTGCAGCTAAGTACAAGTCAACTGCTGTTTGTGTTGTTGATGCAACAGTTGAAGTTGTGCCATCCATGGTATTAACAGAGTCAACAGTTACGCTGCCAACTGTAATGCCATTGGTTGTTGATGCACCACGTCCAGTTACACTATCAAGTGTTGATGTGTTGCTTACGGTTGCTGTTGAACCTTCACCTTGTGTATGTGATACACTGATGTCTGTTCCTGCTGCAACGTTGACCATATAGTTACCAGTTGTATCTGTGCCTAGTGCAACACTGTTTGCTGCAATAGTTGTTGATACTGATACGGTGCCACTTGCTAGATCTGTTAGTGTTGTATTTGCAGTACCTGTAACATCACCTGTTAGTGTAACTGTAATTACTGGATCTGGTTTGTTTGTAACGTTTGTCCAATTCAGGTAGTATGCACCTGATTGACCATCTAGTAGGTCTGCATCTAGTCCACTGCCAGCGCCATCAACTGTTTTAATTTTTGTTAATACGTCTGCTGCTGTATAGCTTGATGCTGCTAGCTTTGTATCAATCGCTGTCTGCAATACTGTGTCCGCTGCTTCATATGCAGTTGTGATAGCACTTTCACGTGTGTCTGTATATGCTTTTGCATCTACTTCTGCCTGATCTGCATAGTTTTGATATGCAGTTGTGATTGCACTTTCACGGGTATCAGTATATGCTTTTGCATCTACTTCTACTTGGTCAGCATAGCTTTGCGCTGATGATAGTGATGTTGCGATACGATCAGTAATTGTGTTACCTTCTGAACCGTCAACTGTGCCATCACCAATTTTTGCAGTTAGGTCATCTGCTAGTGCTGTATCTGCATTTGCACGTGCGGTTGCTTCATTATTGATATTTGTTTGTAATGTAGCGTCTGCGTTTGCACGTGTTGTAATCTCAGTACCTAGTGCTGTATCGTTTGTTGAATCAACGGCGTTAATAAATGTAACGATTTCTGCAAATGTGTCTTTATCTGCTGTTGATGCAGTTAAAATAGCATCAATACGACCTTTTTCTGTATTAATGTTGTTTTGTAGTACAGTATCCGCTGCTTGGTATGCAGTTGTGATAGCACTTTCACGTGTATCAGTATATGCTTTTGCATCTGCTTCTGCTTGGTCAGCATATGCGTTAGCTGCTGCTGCACGAACAACGTCTTTTGCTTCTGCTGCCGCGATAGCGTCTGCTTCTGCACTGTCTGCATAGCTTTGTGCTGAACTTAATGTTGCGCTATCACCTGCGCTTCGTACTAGTTCTTCTGCCTTTAGTGCTGAGTCTAGTAGCTTGTCTGCATTTGCTAGTGATGTAGCACCACCAATGTAGTAACCACCAGTTGCATTTGTATCAGCATCATAAACACCAATTGCTGTGTATGCGCCACTTGCACCTAAGCCTGCACCTGCTTGTGTTGTGTTTAGTTCAGTTTGTAGTGCTGCGTCTGCATTTGCACGTGCTGTTGCTTCTGTGCCAACAATACCATCTGCATATGATTTAGCATCTGCTTCTGCTTGATCTGCATATGCGTTAGCTGCCGCTGCACGGACTACGTCTTTTGCTTCTGCTGCTGCAATAGCATCTGCTTCTGCACTGTCTGCGTATGTTTGATATGCAGTTGTGATAGCACCTTCACGTGTATCAGTGTATGAGTTAGCTGATGTGATTGCATCTGCTTCTGCACTGTCTGCGTATGTTTGATATGCAGTTGTGATTGCTGTTTCACGTGTGTCGGTATATGCTTTTGCATCTGCTTCTGCACTGTCTGCATATGCGTTTGCTGCCGCTGCACGAACAACATCTTTTGCTTCTGCTGCTGCAATTGCGTCTACTTCCGCTTGATCCGCATATGTTTGATATGCAGTTGTGATTGCTGTTTCACGTGTGTCTGTATATGCTTTTGCATCTACTTCTGCCTGATCTGCATATGTTTGGTATGCAGTTGTGATTGCTGTTTCACGGGTATCAGTATATGCTTTTGCATCTACTTCTACTTGGTCTGCATATGCGTTTGCTGCCGCTGCACGAGTTACGTCTTTTGCTTCTGCTGCCGCAATAGCATCTGCTTCCGCTTGGTCTGCATATGCGTTTGCATCTGCTAGTGCTCTTTGGATTGAACCTGCTGTTGTAGCATTGCCTTCGATGATATCTAAACGACTGTCAAAATCAGCTGAGGCTGCTTTATATCCTGTATCAACTGCTTTTAGTGCTGAGTCTAGTAGTTTGTCAGCATTTACTAGTGATGTAGCACCGCCTATGTAGTGACCACCAGTTGTGTTTGTATCGGCATCGTAAACACCAATTGCTGTGTATGCGCCACTTGCACCTAGACCTGCACCTGCTTGTGTTGCGTCTAGTTCAGTCTGTAGTGCTGCGTCTGCGTTTGCACGTGTTGTTATTTCAGTACCTAGAGCAGTATCATTTGTTGTATCAACACTGTTGATAAATGTTACGATTTCTGCAAAAGTATCTTTATCTGCTGTTGATGCAGTTAAAATAGCATCAATACGACCTTTTTCTGTATTGATTTGTGTCTGTAGGCCTGTGTCTGCTGCTTGGTATGCAGTTGTGATTGCACTTTCACGATCATCAGTGTATGAGTTAGCTGAACTTAGTGCAGTAGCAATGCGATCAGTTAGCGTATTGCCTTCTGTGCCATTAACTGTACCATCGCCAATCTTTGCAGTTAGGTCATCTGCTAGTGCTGCGTCTGCGTTTTCACGTGTTGTTGCTTCAGTACTATCTGCTGCAATACGTGCGTTTGCTTCTGCATCAATGTTAGCTTGTAGTGTGTTGTCTGAGTTTTCACGTGCTGTTGCTTCTGCATCAATGTTAGCTTGTAGTGTGTTGTCTGAGTTTTCACGTGCTGTTGTTTCATCAGCAATATCTGAGACTGCTGTAGTTAGGTTTGCATCAATTAAAGTTATTTGATCTGATAGATTGTCAATGTTTGCCTGTAGTGTTGTATCTGCGCCAGAACGTGCTGTTGCTTCTGCTTTTAGTGCTGAGTCTAGTAGTTTGTCTGCATTTGCTAGTGAGGTAGCACCTCCTATGTAGTGACCACCAGTTGCATTTGTTTCAGAGTTATATGCACCAATTGCTGTGTATGCGCCACTTGCACCTAGACCTGCACCTGTTTGTGTTGTGTTTAGTTCAGTCTGTAGTGCTGCGTCTGCGTTTGTACGTGCTGTTACTTCGTTATTGATAGCTGTTGTGTTTGAGGTAACAGTTGTTACTAGATTACCATCTGCTGTTTGGAATGCTGCAACGATCTCTGTTAGAGAATCTAGTGCTTCTGCATCAACATTTGATGTAATAAAGTCGATCTGGGTTTGTAGTGCTGCGTCTGCGTTTGCACGTGCTGTTGCTTCTGCTGCTACTGCACTTGAGATATCGCCTGCAACTGCGGCTTGTGCTCTTGCGTCATTGAAGTATAGCTTTGTGCCTTCAGCAATCATTGTTGTGTTTGGTGTTACGTTAACCCACTTAGTTGAACCCAAGTCATAACGTAGGAATTGACCGTTTGCTACTGATGTAATATTAATATCTGCTAGTTCGCCTAGTTCATCTTTTTGTGCTACTGCATCAGCAATGTCTTGTGCAACTGCTGCACGTGCTAGATCTGCTGAGAAAAATAGGTTGGTTTCACCTTCAGTAAGATCATCTGTTGTACCTGATAGTTCACTTAGTGAATCTTTAGATTGTACTAACCCGTTAACATATGCCTGTGTAGCATATGAGTTAGCTGTTAGATAAGCACCTACACGTGAATCTTGATAAAATAGCTTTGTACCTTCAGCAATAATCGTTGTGTTTAGTGTTGCATTAACCCACTTTTCTGAGCCTAGATCGTAGCGTAGAATTTGCCCGCTCGCTACTGATGTAATATTAACATCTGCTAGTTCATTGATCTCGTCTTGTGCTGCGGTTGCTGTTGCAATTGCTGTAGTGTATGCAGTTGTGATTGCTGTTTCACGTGTGTCTGTATATGCTTTTGCATCTACTTCTGCTTGATCTGCATATGTCTGTAGTGCTGTTGTTAGTGCGTTGTCTGCTGCGATACGATCTGAAACTTCTTGTGCTAGATCTGTTTCTAGTGCTGCAATATCACCTTCGTTTACAGTTAAACGACCTTCAGCTGCATCCATTTCACCTTCTAGTGTTGTTACACGATTGTTAGTTGCTGTTAGGTCTGAGCCTTGGCCAAAAGCCAGTCCATCAGCATATACTTTTGCTGCGTTTAATGTAGCTGTATCTTGTGAATCAACATATGTTGTAGCTGCTTTTAGTGCTAATGTATTTGTAACATTTGAAGCAAAATCAGCATCATTGCCTAGAGCTGCTGCTAGTTCAGCTAGTGTGTTTAGTGCATCAGGAGCACTATTTAGAATACCAGCAATCTGTGCGTCAACATATGTTTTGTTTGCTGCGTCTGTGCCAGTTACTGGAGATGCTACGTTGATAACTGCGTTTCCGTTTGCATCTATATTGCCACCAAATGTAATAGGTGAGCTGTCTGCCATTGTTATTGATTTGCCTACTGCCAGAACCATATTACCTTCTACACTAATAGAAGGTGAACTGAATGTCAGTGTGCCTGTACCTGTTGTTACGATACTTAAATTTTGGTCTAGATCAGATTGTACAAGTATAGTACCAGCATCTGAACTAATTACTTGCTGACCATCAACATATAGTGAACCGCCTGAAAGATACAAAGAACGCCACTTAGTGTTCGCTGCACCCAAATCATAACCAGTTACCCCGTTTGAATCTACTGCTGGTAGAACATTGCCTGACATTACTAGATTACCAGTAATTGTACTTTCGGCATTAGTTGAAAAACCACCATCAATAATAAACTTTTTCTGTGCCATTTATTATTTCCTTTTTTTCGCGAAAAAAGGGAAACATAGAGTTTCCAATAATATTTAAGGCACCTGGTGTCCGCATTAACTGCTTTTAAAATTTTTTATTTATTATCATAGTTTTTTATTCTATTCAAAGAAAAAGGGCGGAAACCCTAAAGTCTCCGCCCAATTATTTTAGTTCAGTAAAATTATAGGTATGTGCCTGTAACTGTTACTGATGCTGTGCCTGAAGCTGCTGAGTATACTAGTTCAACAGTTGAGCCGTTCATTTGAACACTTGCATCGCCTAGCAGACCTGCGCCTGTGTAAACGATTGCGTATTCTGTAATGAATGCTGATGTACCGTTGTGTGTAACTAGTGCTTCACGTGATTCGTATTCGCCAGCGCCATTATCAACTTGGATAATGAACTTTGCTGTGCGGTATACTGAACCGTCGAAGCTGTCAACTACTGCACCACCTGTGCCTGCTGATACTGCTGAGCCTTTGATGAATGGCTTAATATCTGCTGCTAGGTTGTCGCTTGTAACTTGACCTGCTGTTAGCACTGGTACTGCTGTTGTTTGGTTAGCAATAACAACTGCCTGTGTACCTACTGGTAGTGCTTCAACAAATGTAATTGTGTTACTTGCGATTGCGTAGTGTGTATCAGGGTCCTGGATAACACCACCAACGAACACCATTGCGTTTGCTTGTGTAGTTGTGAAAGTTAGAGCAAATGCTGTTTGCGCACCGTCACCGTTGATTACTTGGCGGTTTGACTGTGCAAATGATAGTGTTGTTGGATCAACTAGTTCAACACCTGAACCATCAGCTTTAACAACTAGGACGTAACCGTTCATTGCTGTATAGTCTGTCTCAACACCTACATAGTCTGTTAGACCTAGTAGTGCTTTTGATGTATCTACACTGAACACGCCTGTTGCTGAGTTATAGCTTAGATTGCCTGAAGCAGAAAACGCTGCACGTGCTAGTTCATTTGAGAAGTACTTTTTAGTACCTTCAGCTAGGTCATCTGTTGTGAAGTTACTTAGGTCGTAAGCTGATAGTGCTGTATTTAGGTAACCTAGGTTAACTGCATCTGCATCAACTGATGGATTTGCTAGACCTGTGATTACGTTTGAACCCATGTTTAGCACACCGCTCATTGTATCACCTGACTTAGCAACCTTACCGTCGATGTTTGTCTGTAGTGTTACGTCAGCTGCCTTGTAAGCTGTATCCAATGCGCTAACTGTTGATGTTAGTGTATTGTCTGCTGCAATACGTGCTGTTTGTTCTGCTGTGATGTTTGTTTGTAGAACACCTTCAGCCGCTGTTGCACGTGTTACTTCGTCGTTGATTGCAGTTGTGTTTGAGTTAACAGTTGATAGTATACTACCATCTGCTGCTTGGAACGCTGCAACGATCTCTGTTAGAGAATCTAGTGCTTCTGCATCAACGTTTGATACGATGAAGTCGATCTGGTTTTGTAGGTTTGTATCTGCTGCCGCACGGTCGATTAGCTCTTGAGCTAGGTCGCCTGATACGAGGCTGATACTTGTTGATAGTGCTGTGTCTGCACTTGCACGTGTTGATTGCTCTGCTGTAATAGCTGCTGACAATGCTCCTTCTGCGTTTTCTGCACGAAGTACTTCGTTTGAAATAGCTGTTGCATTTGCGTCATCACCTGCAATACGAGCTTCTTCTTCAGCTTTTAGAGCTGTGTCTAGTTTCTTGTCTGCATCTTTTAGTGATGTTGCTGTAGCAATGTAGTAGCCACCCGCTGTGTTTGTTTCAGCATCGAAAGCACCAATTGCTGTGTATGTGCCGTTAGCATTTAGACCTGCACCTGACTGTGTTGCTGTCATCTCTGTTTCTACAACTGTTAGACGACCGTCTAGTGCTGTGTCTGCACTTGCACGTGTTGTTGCTTCAGCGTTGATAGCATTCTGTAGGTTTGTATCTGCTGTTGCACGTGTTGTTGCTTCGTTAGTGATGTTTGTTTGTAGTACACCGTCTGCTGCTGTACGTAGTGATGCTTCTGCTGCTACTGATGTATCAGTATATGCTTTTGCGTCTACTTCAGCTTGGTCTGCATATGCTTCATAAGCTGCTGTAATCGCTACTTCACGTGTATCTGTGTACGCATTTGCACTTGTTAGTGTTGCTGCGTCACCGTCGATGTGGTGCTGGTGCTCTGCTGAAATAGCTGCAATACGTGCTGCTGTTTCTGTTGCAACAATACCATCTGCATATGAGTTTGCACTTGTTAGTGTTGCTGCATCGCCTGCAATACGTGTTGTTGCTTCTGCATCAATGTTAGCTTGTAGAGTTGTATCAGCATTTGTACGTGATGTTACTTCTGTAGCTAGGTTTGCTGTTAGTGTAGCGTCTGCTGCTTTATATGCTGTATCAACTGCTTTTAGTGCTGAGTCTAGTAGCTTGTCAGCATTTGCTAGTGATGTAGCACCACCGATGTAGTGACCACCAGTTGCGTTTGTTTCAGCATCATAAACACCAATTGCTGAGTATGCACCACTTGTACTTAGACCTGAGCCTGTTTGTGTTGCATCTAGTTCAGCTTGTAGTGATGTTACTGCTGATGCAACAATACCGTCTGCATATGTGTTAGCATCTGATTCTGCTGTGTCAGCATATGCTTCTAGTGCTGCGGTTAGTGCGTTGTCTGCTGCAATACGTGCTGTTGTTTCGTTAGAAATAGCTGTTGTGTTTGCTGCGATTGATGTGTTTTGTGTAACTTGGCCAGCTTCGATTGTTGTTAGACGACCTTCTGCTGAATCCATTTCACCTTCTAGTGTTGTTACACGTGTACTGTTTGCAGTAATTAGATTTTGTAGACTTGAGTCTGCTGCTGCAAATGCATCACCGACCTCTTTTAGTGTGTCTAGTGCTTCGTCTGCACCGTTAACTAGGTTTGTGATAGCTGTATCAGTGTATTGTTTTGAAGCATTTAGAGTTAGCAAATCTTCTTCACTACGATCTAGTATCTCAGTTGCTAGTCCTGCTGCTACTGTGTCAATATTAGCTTGTAGTGTTGCTTCAGCGCCTGTTGCACGTGTTACTTCGTCTGAAATAGCTACTGCGTTTGCACTGTCAGCAGCAACACGAGCGCCTGACTCTGCTTTTAGTGCTAAGTCTAGTAGTTTGTCTGCATTTGCTAGTGAGGTAGCACCACCGATGTAGTGACCACCAGTTGCATTTGTATCAGCATCATAAACACCAATTGCTGAGTATGCACCACTTGTACTTAGACCTGCGCCTGTTTGTGTTGCTGTCATCTCTGTTTCTACACTTGTTAGACGACCGTCTAGCGCACTATCACCAGCGATGCGGTTAGCAATCTCTGTTGTTAGGTTTGCAGCATTTGTAGCAATTGCTGTTGCGTTTGTTGCAACGTTTGTTGTTAGAGTAGCATCAGCATTTGTACGTGCTGTTACTTCGTTATCAATTGCTGTCTGTAGTGCTGTATCTGCTGCTGCACGTGTTGTTGCTTCAGTTGTGATGTTTGTTTGTAGAGTTGTATCTGCACTTGCACGAGCATTTGTTTCAGTTGTTAGTGCTGAACTTAGTGCGTTGTCGCCTGCGATACGATCTGAAACTTCTTGTGCTAGGTTTACTTCTAGATCAGCAATATCACTTTCGTTTACAGTTACACGGCCAGTTAGTGCTGTTGCTGCTAGTATGATTGTTGTGTCTGCTGCTGCACGTGCTGTTGCTTCTGCATCAATGTTAGCTTGTAGTGTGTTGTCAGCGTTTGTACGTGCTGTTACTTCAGTGTCAATAGCTGATTTTAGTGCTGAGTCTAGTAGTTTGTCAGCGTTTGCTAGTGATGTCGCGCCGCCGATGTAGTAACCACCAGTTGCGTTTGTGTCAGCATTGTAAACACCAATTGCGGTGTATGTACCTGTTACACTTAGACCTGCACCTGCTTGTGTTGCTGTCATCTCTGTTTCTACACTTGTTAGACGTCCATCTAGTGCTGTGTCTGCATTTGTACGTGCTGTTACTTCGTTATCAATTGCTGTCTGTAGTGCTGTATCTGCTGCTGCACGTGTTGTTGCTTCTGCATCAATGTTAGCTTGTAGAGTTGTATCAGCATTTGCACGTGATGTTAATTCTGTAGCTAGGTTTGATGTTAGTGTTGCTTCAGCTGATGTTGCACGTGATACTTCGTTGTTGATAGCAGTTGTGTTAGCACCGATTAGGCCACTTAGTGAACCATCTGCTTCTTGGAATGCTGCAACGATTTCAGTTAGTGAGTCTAGAGCTGCTTCATCTGTGTTTGATACGATGAAGTTGATCTGGTTTTGTAGTGCTGTATCTGCTGCTTCATAAGCTGCTGTGATTACGACTTCACGAGCGTCTGTATATGCTTTTGCATCTACTTCTGCTTGGTCTGCGTATGCTTGGAATGCAGTTGTGATTGCTGTTGTTTGAGCAATGTCTTGTGAATCACTGTATTCTTTTGCATCTACTTCTGCTTGGTCTGCGTATGCTTGTGCATCTGCTAGTGCTTTTGCAACTGAACCTGCTGTTGTAGCATCGCCTTCAATGACATCTAGACGAGCGTCTAGAGCGTTGTCGCCTTCAATACGTGCTGTTTCTTCAACTTTTAGTGCTGAGTCTAGTAGTTTGTCAGCATTTGCTAGTGATGTTGCACCACCAATGTAAAAACCACCAGTTGCATTTGTATCAGCATCATAAACACCAATTGCTGAGTATGCACCACTTGTACTTAGACCTGAGCCTGTTTGTGTTGCATCTAGTTCAGCTTGTAGTGCTGCGTCTGCATTTGTACGTGCTGTTTGTTCAGCTGTGATGTTTGTTGCGTTTGCTGCTTCTGCTGATGTTGCACGTGTGATTTCTGTTGCTAGATCTGTTTCTAGTGTACTGATATCACCCTCTGCTGTTGTTAGGCGTGTGTTTAGGCCTGCTTCAACACCAGTTGCACGTGTTACTTCTGCTGCTAGGTTTACTGTTAGTGTAGAGTCTGCACTTGTACGAGCATTTGTTTCTGCTGTGATGTTTGATTGTAGTGTTGCATCAGCATTTGTACGTGCT
>Ga0102893_1000193_pt1 | contig 22600 bp, 19 predicted proteins | sample Colrivmet1553A02_FD_81593 | JGI IMG/M metagenome (GOLD analysis project Ga0102893, IMG submission 81593) | Estuarine microbial communities from the Columbia River estuary - metaG 1553A-02 | ecosystem: Environmental > Aquatic > Marine > Intertidal zone > Estuary | place: USA: Columbia River...
ACTTCTACGACGCGGGGTGGAGCAGTCCGGTAGCTCGTCGGGCTCATAACCCGAAGGTCACAGGTTCAAATCCTGTCCCCGCCACCAAGGTCAAAAGGTCCCCGGTTCGCCGGGGGCCTTTTGCATATGAGGGCCAAGCACCTAGTCGCGTTGTTATCCTGCCTGAATGTCAAATAACAAGCCTTCCGTCACGATTCCACAAGAAGCACCGCCAGCAGAGTTGGTAAAGACCGACATCACCGTTGGGTCCGGCGACGAAGCCGTGAAGGGCAAAAATGTTTCTGTGCACTACGTGGGAGTTGCATGGAGTAACGGCCAAGAGTTTGATGCATCATGGAATCGCGGCGATGCATTTGAATTCCGATTGGGCGCGGGTCAAGTTATTCAAGGTTGGGATGACGGTGTTGCTGGGATGAAAGTTGGCGGGCGTCGTCAATTAACAATTCCACCAGACATGGGATATGGAAGTCGCGGCGCAGGCGGAGTAATTAAAGGTGGAGAAACGCTTGTGTTTGTTGTTGATTTGCTGAATGTTTTTTAACTAATAACACGGGTAGGCTTACTGCAACAGAACTTTGTACAACACACGTTGTACATATGAAGAACTGGTGAGTAATGAATATCTTGGTAATCGGTGCAGGTGGCGTAGGCGCTTCAATGGCGTCTATTGCTGAGACCCGATCGTTTTTCGCGCAATTTATCCTTGCGGACATTTCTCTTTCTCGCGCCGAAGAGGCAATTGCTCAACTAGACGATCGATCAAAATTTGTCGCAGAACAAGTCGATGCACGTGACATGACTGCAATTAAGGCCCTCATTGAGCGCGTAAAAGCAGACGTCGTCGTAAACGCTTGTGATCCACGCATGAATGAGCCAATTTTCAATGCTGCTTATGAAGCACATTGCAATTACATCGACATGGCTATGAACTTGAGCGAACCACATGCATCAAACCCATACGAAGAAGTGGGTTCGCCGTTAGGCGCAGACCAATTAGCTGCCGACCAAGCGTGGCGTGACCGCGGACTGCTGGCACTTGTTGGAATGGGCGTTGAGCCTGGACTCAGCGATGTGTTTGCTCGCTACGCAGCCGACAACTTGTTTGACACTATTGATGAAATTGGTGTGCGCGACGGATCAAACCTGTCAATTGATGGACTTGACTTCGCACCTACGTTTTCAATTTGGACAACCATTGAAGAATGCTTGAATCCACCAATTGTGTGGGAAAAGAATCGTGGTTTGTATACAACTGATTGTTTTTCGGAACCAGAAGTATTTCACTTTCCAGCCGGCATCGGCCCTTATGAGTGCGTCAACGTAGAGCACGAAGAAGTGCTGCTTATCCCTCGCGAAATTGATTGCAACAGAGTGACGTTCAAGTACAGCCTGGGTGCAGAATTCATTGACTGGCTCAAGACGTTTGCATATCTTGGTCTTGACAGCACGGAACATGTACGAGTGGGAGACGTCAGTGTTTCTCCGCGTGACGTTTTGGCAGCAGTGCTTCCGAACCCAGCAAAACTTGGACACCTGATGCACGGCAAAACATGTGCAGGAACGTGGGTTCGCGGAACTTATGACGGCAAACCACGCGAGGTGTATCTGTATCACGTTGCAGATAACGAGACCACAATGCGTGACTGGGGTTCACAAGCCGTTTTGTGGCAAACCGCAATTTGCCCAGTTGTTGCGCTTGAACTGCTTGCAAATGGAAGTTGGAAGTCCACAGGTGTTCGCGGCGCTGAAGCATTTAATGCTGATCCGTTCTTGAACTTGCTCGGCGATTACGGCGCGCATCACGGAATGGTGGAAATGGGTCCAGGTTTGTGGCCAAGTCCAAAACCAACCGGACAACCTGGCTGGGACCGCCCAGTAAAGCGTGCAATTCGATTGAACTAGTTGTGCTGCGAAGTACCGCACGTTCGGTTTTTGCTGGAGGCACAATCGTTGCGGCTACTGCTCTGATGTGGTCGGATACTGCCATCACGTGGTGGTCCAACATCATTGAATTCGCTTTACGTGTGAACAAATCGGCAACAACTGGCGTTCTTGAACACCGTCCAACCGGAGATGCTGACCTCCACGCGATGGTGTGGGGAACATGTGCGTTGTTGCTTGCATGCGCAGTGCAAGCAGTGTTTGTTCGTCGTGCTTTAGTACTGCTGTTTGCGTGGACGGTATTTGTAGAACTCGCTCAACCTTGGTTTACCCAATTACGTACCCGTCAGGCAACCGACTTGATCGGAAACTGTGTCGGAGTGCTAATCGTTTTAGTTGTCGCAGAGATTATTGCGAAGGTCCGAGCACGCCGTTGATGTAGTGCTTCCGGCACAGCAGTTCGTAGCGCACTTCATCGCCGAACAACGGTTCACTCATGGTCTTGTCGGTGTCACCAACAACAACTGTCTCGCCTTCGTACACAATGACACCGTTCACCAAACGAGCGTTATTGTTCGCTCGGTCACCACACCAGCAACGGGCTTCAACTTGCATCTCAATGCGCTGATCAGCAATTTCTAGAAGACGTCGCGTGCCATCAAATAACAAACCGCGGAAGTCGGTAATCAGTCCGAAAGCAAAGACGTCAACATTGAGTTCGTCAACAACTCGCGCAAGTTGGTCGCATTGGTCGACAGAATAAAACTGGGTTTCGTCGCAAACCAAAAACTGCAACGGCATGTGCTCTTTAGTCAACTCAAATAAATCGAGATCAAACGATACGTCAATTGCCGGAGCTGAAACACCGAGTCTGCTCGTCACTTGTGAACCATCGCGGTCAAGTTTGGTGAGCAGTAATCCATTGACCCCACGTGAAGACATGTTGTGATGAATTTGTAGAGCGAGCGTGCTCTTGCCCGATCCCATCGTGCCGTAACTAAATCGTAAGGTGGCCATGACGATCATGAACCGTAGTCGGACTGATGCGATTCATCCACCTGGCGTAGTGTGGAGGATATGGAAGCCGTTGATCGCGCCACGCTTGCTTTGGTGATTGATCACACGTTGCTTACGCCTGAAGCCACATCGGCAGACATTGTCGCGCTGTGCGCCGAGGCAGACGAACTTTCAGTAGGTGCAGTATGCGTTTCGCCGAACTGGGTATCGCTTGCACACAAAAACACCAGAATTCCAATAGCCAGCGTGGTGGGGTTTCCGTCAGGAAGTCACCTTTCAGCCACTAAAGCAGCTGAAGCAACCCAAGCAGTATCGGATGGCGCAAGTGAAATAGATATGGTCGCCAATCTGGGCTGGATTTCGAGTGGGGATTGGTCGAATTTGGAGAATGAAGTTGCAGCGGTTCGTCGAGCCATCAGTGCAAACGTGGTGTTGAAAGTTATTTTGGAAACGGGTCTGTGGTCGAGCGAGCAAATCATTGCGGCGTGCAAGCACAGTGTTCTAGGTGGTGCTGACTACGTTAAAACCTCGACAGGATTCCACAAAGCAGGTGGGGCTTCGCTTGAGGCAGTACGCACGATGCGCAATACTGTTGGAGCCGACATTGGTGTAAAGGCAAGTGGTGGCATTCGAACAACTGCGGATGCATTAGCAATGATTGAAGCAGGAGCAAGTCGAATTGGAGCATCGGCCTCACGTGTGATTTTGAGTGGGTTGAAATGAAACGTGTAGCACTTGCTCTGGTTGTTGTTGTAACAACATGGTGTGGGCAGGGAGTAGCCAATGCTGCTGTTGATCCAACTCCAACAACTACTTCGACAACGATTACACCTACTCAGGCAAGCGTTGCTGAAGTGAGTCTTGTAGTGCCGAAGAATTCAGGAAGCGGTCGACGAATTGTGTACTCAAACCGCCAGTTGCGGGTGTGGGTGATAAATGGTTCGGGTGAAGTCATTCGCACCTTTTTGGTATCAGGCATGCGCGGTCAACCACTGAAGGGTTCGTACTTCGTCAAGAACCAGTCAGTGTCATCGTTTAGTCAGGAACTTGAGGGCGTGAAGTTCCGCTTCATGACACGGTTTGCAACAGGTCGCAATGGTGGCAACATCGGGTTTCATGAAATACCAACGAAAAACGGTGTGCCGTTGCAAACGGAATCAGAACTTGGAACATTTTTAGGCAGTGGCTGTTTGCGATCGAGTACGCAAGATGCAAAGTTTATTTTTGACTGGGCGAAACCTGGAACGGCAGTCGTAGTCGTTCCTTAAGAAGTTTTAGAAGCGCGCCATTTCCGACTTCAAGAGGTCGAGGCCAAGGTTGCCAAGGTCGAGAGCGTGTGCGTGCCACTTGCGCAAATCAAACTCAGCACCATATTTCTTCTTGGCATCATCGCGGAGGTCAAGCCACACTCGTTCGCCAAGCTTGTACGAGATTGCTTGTCCCGGCCAACCGAGGTAGCGATTGATTTCTGAGCGGTTGAATTCATCGTCGCTTGAAGAATGAGCGCTGAGGAATTCGAACATGAGTTCTGGGTTCCATTGTTCACCTGGGTGCCACGACGAGCTTTGTGGAATTGCAAAACCACAATGAATTCCAGTGTCAATGACGATTCGGGCGGCTCGGAAAGCCTGTGCGTAGAGGTATCCCAAGCGGTACTCAGGGTTTTCCAAGAATCCGAATTCTTCCATCAGGCGCTCGGCATACAACGCCCAACCTTCGCCGTGTCCAGACACGAAGGTGTTGCGTTGGAAGCGTGAGAGTTTTTCTGAGTTGATGGTGGCTATCGCAACTTGCAAGTGGTGTCCTGGCACGCCTTCGTGATACGCGGTGGTTGGTTCGCTCCAACGTGGGAACACGGTGCGGCCGTTTGCTGGATACCAGGTACGACCAGGTCGGCTGAGGTCTTCGCTCGGTCCTGTGTAATACATTGCGGCGGCTCCACCTGGTGGAGAAATCATCGCTTCTACAGTGCGAATGGAATCTGGAATTGAAAAATGGTTGTTGTCAATGAGGAACGACATGGCATCGTCCATTAACTCTTGCAACCAGTCACGAAGAGCGCCTTCACCCTGAATTGAATGAGCAGGATCTGTGTCAAGAAAGTGACGTACCTCTGCAAGCGATGATCCAGGAAGAATTTCTTTTGCGACGCGTTCCATTTCTGCATCAATACGTTGCACTTCAGCCCAACCCCACTCGTAGGCGTCTTTAGCTTCAACCTTCATTCCCATGAATCGGCGACGCGCAAGTGCGTGGCGTTCTGGTCCTACGCCATCACGTACGTCAGCTTGTGGCGCGTAATCGTTAACGAGGAAATCTGCGGTCTCGCCAAGTGCAAGAGATGCATCCTTTGCGGCTTTGCGAAGTTGTTCAAGTGGTGCGCCCGGAACGGCGGCGGCCGATTCTGCGAATTGTTCGAAGAATGCAGGAGCATCTTTGCGACCTGCCCACGTTGCGAGCTGTTCACTCGATGCGAGTACCTGTCGGCGCTGAGCTTTCACACCGCGATCGAGTCCAAGTTTCCATGATTCGCGCATCCCAGCAAATGCTTGCGGGACTTTTGACATGCGCTCTGCAATTACCGACCATTGTTCTGCAGTATCGGTCGGCATGAGGTCAAAAATTGCTCGAGCAGCATCAACGTCGCCTGCGAGCACTCGGATTGAAACGAGGTGCTCATTGGCGTCATATTCTGCGCCAGAAATTTCTAGCGACTCACGCAGTACACCAGCGGCCAAGCGGTCAGAACTTGCGCTGGAATCAAGTGCATTCAATAATGCAAGAGTTTGACGATCGTTATTTGCGCGTGCATCATGACCTGCAGGGCTGAAGTCAGTCATCTCATGGTCGTGGCCTGCAATGCCCATGTATGTGGCCGCAGCTGGATCTAGTTCAGCAACCGTGTTGATGTAGTCGTCAGAGAGTGAGTACACAGGGGAAGTCATGGCAACACGATACGCCTTGGTCGGCGTTTTAAGCGAGGTAACTAGCTTGTGCTGTCTGGTCCATGGCGCACGATTTTGGCAATAACAATGGTCTTTTCAACCGTATTGACATGCATGTAGATGCGGATCAACGTGCGATTCTTTCCTCTGCGTAAATGTGCGCCAATATGGATCTGTTGATTCTTATGCATTGCGGAATACCACTCGCCATGTCGATGGTGAGTGTCTTCCGAAATACGTGGGGCAAAATCAAGTCCGGCACTGTCACGCAAATACGACTGCAGTCCCGCAATCGGGAATACGTCCCTGCGCCAGTTCGCAACGGCATTGTCGAGGGCCTTCAAGTCCTGAAGCACCTGGCGTGGGTTAGGACCTTGAAGTTCATCGGCCGTTGTAAATGCTGTTGGAAGAAACTCGAGGTGCCTGCACTCGGAACGTGCGCGATTTACAGCATCAAGCACAGTGCGAAGCACCCGGTCAGGACGAGTGCGGGCAAGTTCTGCGTCAAGGTCAAGTGCCTGAAGCGTAAGTGCGTCTAAGCGTCCGCGGAGAAGCGCAACTTCTGCAGACAACTCTTCTGCTTCAACTTCTTTTTCTTCAAGTGATTCTACAAATTCATCACGTTCTGCTTCAACTTCTTCCAACGCATCATCAAGTTGCTCAATATGTAATTGATGCTCATCGATAGTGCGTTTGAGTTGCTCAACCACAGGTGAAAGATCGGTGGCGGCTTGTGTCGCGACTGGGGTTGGTTTTGGCGCTGCAGGTTGAACAGGTCGACTCGTGGCAAAACGGGGTGGTGCCTGCGTTGGAATGTCTGGCTGCAAAGCCGCTGCTTCAAGGATGGGGTTTTCAATTTGCTCGCGATTAGGCGTGACGGTATGAAAAGTAAACGGTTGTACAGGATGCGGCCACAAAATGGTGACGTAGTTTTTATCAAGCACTTTTGTGGTGCAATATGCATTAAAAGAATTAACTGCTTCGAGTGAAGTGATGTGAGCAATATGAGCAATGCCAACGAGGTCTTCAAGCAATGGACCAGTGTGTGACGACTGCACCGATTTGTCAACAGTTGTTTCTACGAGTATTGGTAAGCGACGTGCAAGCGCATTAATAAAGTCAGCGGCAAGTGCTTCGCCTTCAATGGCAGAGTTCACTTGGCGAATTGTCGGATTGATGCGGCGCTCTGCGTCGTACACCTCGAGCAGTTTGGCCATTTCGGCAACAAGCGCACGAACGGGTTTGGGCGGCAGTTCCGCTCGGCGATGGGGGATGATGGAGTCCTTGCCTGGCGCAAATTTCACACGCAAATCAAAAACAAGTTGACCTTTGTACGGGGTGAGTGTCGCAATAATCAGGTGCGTGCTACCCGTTTGTGGATGAGTATTTTGCACTTCCAGCCTGAACACTTCATCGTCTTGGCTATGGCGTATTCGTACACGAATATTGACGGGCAAGCGATCTGCTGGGAACCACTGTTGATGCCATTGCGAAATAACTCCAATAGCACGCTCACGGGTTTCCTCAGTCCACTTCTTCGTGGGCAACGTCATCGCGTACGTAGTGAACATGGTGTCCATAACGCTAACGAGACCGCCTAGGGTTGCGAAGTGGAATTTCGCACCATTTTCAGCCTGTGGTGTATCTCGCTTTCCTTTATTTTTACTATTCCGCAGGCCTATCGAGTGGTTCGGAGAAACACTGTTGAGGGCATTTCTGTACCTTCGCAACTACAAAATGTCAGTGGGTCAATTTTGTGGGTGGTGTACGGAATTGCTTCATCAACACATCTGGTTGTGCTTGCCAACATCATGACTATTTGTGGATTTGGAACCGTGGTGTTCATGCAGGTTCGACTCAAGGCGGTGTCAGCGGCTCGAGCACTTACTGTTGAGATCTCCGTGGTGCTCGTGGCACTCATCGCACTTGCAATTTCACGTGACGTTTTAGGGGCTATCGCTGTAGCTGTTGGAGCAACTGGAATTGTCCCGCAGGTCATTCGCGCTGCAAAAACAAGTCATCTCGTTGGAATCTCGGTGGTCACGTTCATTATGGTGGCCACGATGTCGGCGTCATGGGGGATCTACGGAGTAATGATTAGCGATCCCTATGTAGCGCTACCCAATGTTGTCATCGTGCCCAGCGCAATTTTTATTTCTATTCGTGCGATTCAGTCGCACAAGCGTTATGGAAGTTCAACTACCGCAGAGGCAACACCAGCGCGTTGATGTGTAGCTGTGAGAGTGACTCGTTGACCTTTTTCTCCGCGAATTAGCCAACTTTGTAATACACGATCGGGTGTTCCGTCCGATTTTGCATCGCCGCTCACTCGAAACTTCACACGCCCATCAAGTTGACCGAGCTTCACTCGTGGCGCACCTTCAACAAGCGTTGCACCAGAAATTTCTGCGGTGAGCGGAAGCACAATCTTGTTCTTGTGTGCCCATTCGCTAATTTCTGTGCCCAGCCAACCGGTGTTAGCAATACCAATTTCCACTTTGTACACACCATTACCAAGTGCTTCTGCATTGGCTCGTTTGATTTCAAGTCGAGGTGAAGCCAGCGCTTGGTAAATTGCGAAATGCACGTGCGGTGCGACTTCGTCGCGCAATTTTGAAGCAGGAGCATTTGACCAGGTTTTGATTGGGTCACAGCCACCAATTTCAATTTCACCTAATTGTGGGTGATTGAACTTCTTCCATGGCGAATATGAACCTGGTGCATGCGTGTCAGTCCATTTGCAGACAGCAAGTTCTTGCTCTGGGGTTGGACCGACGTACCAAACATCAGTTGGTGAATGTTTGCCTGTTGCGTGGAAAATAATGTCCCAAAATTCTGTAGTCCAGCCGAATACACCAAGGTGCTCGTAGGCCCAGTCGTCACCAGCGCCGCTCATGGTGTCGCTCTTATCCCACGTGAGGTCTTCGTACACAGAATGAACGGGGTAGCCCGTGTGTTGCACGCCAACCTTGCCCAGTTCGTTGTACACCCAAATATCAAAAGGTGGAAGTGTGGAATCAGGACGTGTGCTGCTTGGTCGCAACATAAATCCACCAGCGGTGTGAAACGCGTTGTAACCGCAAACATTCGTACGTGATCGGGCAGCGCGAACGAGCGAATCAATTTCTGGCTCAGACATCGGGTGGTCTCCCGAACCAAGCACTGTGGTGCCCCAACCTGCTGGGAAGTTTCTATTCAGGTCAAGGCCAGCTGGGTCGCGCGGCATTGGAATAGTGAAGCCATCGAAGTTTTCGAGCACGCCTTCATCGAGCAATCGGTAACGCTGAGTTCCAGGTGCCACGCCAAGTGGACCAACAGGGACCATTACTCGAACATCTTCGGCGTGCTCCACCCACGCACCGTCAGGGTCTGCAATACGCATGGTGCGCACAGCTCCGTCGCCATCAATATCTTCAACGCTGAGTCCTGGCCAACGGTGTCCATCGCGCCATGGCCATGAACGAACACTTGAACGGTGATAGCGCGGGCTATCAAGAAGTGCATCTTCAACGCCGTCAGGATTGACGCGCGGAACAATGTAGAACGTGCGCGTGCGAAGCGCTTCTGTTGTGTGGTGGTCTCGACCGAATTGACTGGTGAGATATTCCAAAATGTATAACGCTGCAACTCCACCCGTTACTTCTGTGGCGTGGATGTTGGCGTCAATCCAATGTGCAGGTTTTGTGTCGTGCGATCCAGTTGCGGAATCAGTGACCGTTGCAATCCATAAATCTCGACCCTTATGCGACTTTCCGTATGTCTCTAATGTCACTAACTGAGGAAATCGTGAAGCTAAATCGTGAAGCCACGAAACCATTTCGTCATATCGAAGAAAGCGGTCAAAGTTGTAAGTCATATACACAGGTTACGCTGTGCATAGGAGGTGCTTTCGTGCCACACATGCCAGTGTTTATGCATGAAACAGGAAGCTGGCGTCCACGCTGGCGCGGTCGAATTCACGCCATAGCCGTTGCCGTCACCATTCCCGCTGGCATTATTCTCACCCTGTTCACACCTGCAGGTGTTCCTCGTCTTGCCGTGGGGATTTACTCTCTGTCATTGTTGGCGTTGTACTCGACATCTGCCTCGTATCACCTGTTCACGAAGTCGTTGCGCTCTCAAAAGACGATGCAGCAAATTGATCATGCAATGGTCTATGTGCTGATTGCAGGCACCTACACACCCGTGTGTTTATTGGCCTTGCCGTACAACGTTGGCATTCCGTTCTTGGTGTTGATCTGGGTTGCTGCTGCGGTGGGAATGGGATTAAAAATCACGTGGAAAGCAAAACGTCTTGGTCATGCGATGTACATCATCATTGGCTGGGCAGCGTTGATTATTTTGCCCTGGGCATATGGTCGAGCAGGTTTCACCAGTCTGTTGATGTATGCCCTGGGGGGCATTGTGTACACCGTTGGTGCAGTGTTGTTTTATCTTCAAAAGCCAAAACTCTCACCTGAGATTTTTGGCTTTCACGAAATCTGGCATGTGTTTACCGTTGTTGCCGGTGTGCTGCAATTTATTGGAGTGGGTTTGTTAGTAGGTCGAGTCGCGTAATTACATGGCATCAATACCCGAACTACACGATCTCAAACTGTGGGCAGACCCCAATGCCGTTCAAATCAATCGCTTGCCAATGCGCACGCCATTTGTCTCAGATTCGAGCATTCGGGTTTCATTAAATGGAGATTGGCGCATCAAGCGTTATTCACATCCTGAAGATATTGCTCTGCGTGAATTGGGCGAAATGTGCGACGACAGTGACTGGGTGAGTATTCCCGTACCGAGCAATTGGACACAGTTCGATCTCGGAGATGTCCCGCACTACACAAACATTGCCATGCCGTGGCGTGAAACGCCTCCACATCTTCCGAAGGAAGTTCCCACCGCGGTGTATCGACGCAACTTCAAGGTTGAAAGCGCATGGTCTGAGCGCAGAGTTGTCTTGCATGTTGGAGCTGCGGAGAGTGTTCACTCGGTTCGTGTCAATGGAGAGTTCGTTGGCTATGGAACAGATAGTCGTTTAGCGAGCGAATATGACATTTCTCCGTTCGTTCGAGAAGGAATGAATCTTGTCTCAATAACGGTGTGTAGGTATTCGGCACAGTCTTATGTCGAAGATCAAGATCAATGGTGGATGTCGGGTTTACACCGAGACATGTTCATTGAAGTCCAACCGTTACTGCGCATTGAAGATGTTCGAGTTGACGCCGGAGTCACTGATGTCCGTGATTCACTAACAGGAAACGGCCAATTACGGATTGTGACGCGTGTAGCTGCGCCGACGAGCGAACGGTTTCCTTCTGGGGTGAAGGTGATGACGACCTTGCACAGTGTCAATGGCAAGCAGATTGGTATCCAGCACACAGCAGATGTTGCGCACAGCACCCGTCCGTATGTGTTTGTGGGGCACTGTGCAGAAATTCAATGGTCGGTTAATGGCGTGAAGCTGTGGTCTGCAGAACTCCCTCATCGATATATGGTTCGAATTTCACTACTCAATTCAGATGGGAAAGTGATTGATTCAATCGAACAATGGATTGGATTCAGAAAAGTTGAAATAGTTGATGGTGATGTATTGGTAAATGGCAAGCGCATCATGATTCAGGGAGTAAATCGACACGATCATCACCCTGATCGCGGCAAGGCTGTCACGGTGCAAGACATGCGAGATGACGTTGTGGCAATGAAGCTACACAACGTCAATGCGGTGCGTTGTTCTCATTATCCAAATGACCCAAGATTTCTAGATATTTGCGACGAACTAGGTCTGTATGTCGTCGACGAGGCAAATATTGAAAGTCATGCATGGATAACGAGCTTGTGCCACGACTCTGCGTACAGGGCCACATGGCTTTCGCGAGTTAGTCGAATGGTGGAGCGAGACAAGAACCATCCGAGTGTGATCATGTGGTCACTTGGCAATGAATCGGGATACGGAAATGTTCACGATGCCGCTGCGGCATGGGTGAGGTCGTATGACCCATCACGGATCATTCATTACGAAGGCGCAATTTTTCATACAAATTGGTTCGACGGAGGCATGGCGGCAACTGATGTTGTAGCCCCTATGTATTCACCGATTGCAGCAATTGAAATGTATGGCAGGAGCAAGAAGCGCGTAAGGCCTCTCATCATGTGCGAATACAGTCACGCGATGGGTAACTCAAATGGATCGTTGTCTGATTACTGGAAAGCATTTGATAACACGCCTGGATTGCAAGGTGGATTTATTTGGGAGTGGAAAGATCACGGCCTTCGTCAATTGCTTCCCAATGGCAAGGAGCGGTTTGCATACGGCGGACAATTCGGCGATTCCCCACACGATGGAAACTTTGTTGCTGATGGATTAATGCATGCTGATCTCACGCCTCATCCCGCGATGCGCGAAGTTGCATGGGTGCATAGGCCGGTTGCTGCGCAACTCGTTGGTCCAAAGACCGCTCCATCGATTGAGCTAAAGAACCGACAAACGTTTCGTGATATTTCATGGCTGTCTGCAACGTACGAAATAGTCGTCGACGGTGTTGTCAAGCGAAAAGGAAAATTGGCACTAACCAGTCTTGGTTCAGGGAAGACCAAACGAATCAAGGTTCCGTCCATTCGGGGATTATCGGGAGATATTCGACTCAACATCACGTGGAATACAAAACGTGCCGAGGTGTGGTGCGATCGTGGCCATGTTGTCGCATGGGACCAACTAACAGTGAAGTCGGCCCGTCCGAAGAAGAATCAAGTTTCAAAGAAAAGGTTTGAGACGCTGAACATCGAGCCGCAGATATCGCTGTTTAGAGCATCGATTGACAACGATGGTTTCAAGTTGCTGCCAAATCTTGCTTGGGTGGAAACCACAACGTTGAAGCGTTGGCAACAGCAAGGCATTGACGGAGATGTTTCTCAGTTGGTAAAGAATCAAGTAAAGCGAGTTGTTCGACCTGATGGATCAGAGCGTTTTGAACATGAAATTGTTATTCCTAAAACACTTGATGATCTACCGCGCATCGGAGTGAGTTTTCCGCTACCTGAAGGTTTCACTGAGATTTCGTGGTGGGGTAATGGTCCACATGAGTGCTACCCAGACCGCCAGTCATCGGCAATGATGGGGGTTTTCAGTGGTCAGGCTGACGAGTTGCCGTATTTAGTTCCACAGGAATATGGGTTACGGACGAGTTGCAGATGGTTTGAAGTAAGCAATCCAAAAACGAAGGAAGTTATTCGAATCGAGTCAGATGGTGCAGAGTTGCACATGTCTGCCTTGCCGTATACGACTCAGGATTTGTATCAAGCAGCAGATCAAACGGAGTTAGTCAAGCGTCCGTATCTAACAATGAATATTGACATTGCTCACAGAGGTCTCGGAACGGCTAGTTGCGGGCCAGATGTGTTGCCGCAATACCGAATTAGCGCAGGGAAATATCAGTTTGCGTATGTAATTTCACGTGAGTCGCGCGGCGCCAACCGCTGACACCATCCAACCAGGTACGTCTGCATCACGTGAGCACAGAGCGACAACGCATCCACCGAACCCACCGCCAGTCATTCGCGCGCCATATACGCCTGGAAGCTTTTTAATTTCATCAACAGCCTTATTCATAGTCGGAGTTGAAGTGTCAAAGTCGTGAGCAAGTGAACGATGCCCTTCGTTCATGAGGTTGCCCGCATACTGCAAGTCGTGGGAAGCAAGAGCCTGCGCGAATTCTCGAACTCGTTGATTTTCGGTGATCACGTGACGAGCTCGCTTGGAGATGGTGACATCCTCAATTAATTCGACCATGTCAATGCTTGCCGAGCGGAGAGGCCCAATAATCGATTCTGCTGTAGTGCATTGTTGTACGCGATCGCTATATTCCGAACCCTGCAAGGTTCGGTGTGCAATGAACTGAACAACAATTTTACACCCTTCTGGAATAGGGCTATGAACTATTTCGAGTGTTGAACAATCAATCAACATTGCGTGATTCTCCTGGGCACTTGCAATGCACAGTTGATCCATAATTCCTGTTGGAACTCCAGTGGCCGCGTGTTCGGCGCGTTGTGTCAACTGCGCCAACTCTTGTTGGCTTCCATCAAAACCGAGCGCAAGCGCGGCGGCAACTTCAAGTGCCGCGCTAGAAGAAAGCCCACTTCCAATTGGAATATCCGTTGAAATTGTCCCCGAGATACCTCGTGTTGCTTTGCATTCAGCGGCAACGGCTGCGATGTATCTGGACCATTGGGGTTGCAGTGAGGAAAAATCGCTAACTGGAAGATTGAAATGTGCAACATCTGGTTCATCAGCAGATTTCAGCGACACAGATGAATCGTCGGTAAAACGTGCATCAATAACCGTGTGTCGATTGATTGCCATGGGAAACACCAAGCCACCCGTGTAATCGGTGTGGTCGCCGATGAGGTTGACGCGTCCAGGCGCAATTGCCCGCATTACACCACCAAATTACGAAGGCGCTGTGCAATGTCTGCTGGATCTACCGGATTGAAGTATTCCTCGGTTGAGATTTCGGCGGCTGCAATATATCGCTGAACACCTTTTGCCCTCCATGGCGAAACAATTTCAATGTTTAGCCAGGCATTTTCGTATTGAGTTTTTGCCGAGGCTTGAGTAACCCACATCATGTAGGGAAGTGGGGCATCGAAGAGCTGGTCCAAAGCTACGAAGGTTTTGTGAAGAACAGAAGCAAGGTCATCGCGTAAATCATCGTTTAGTTGACTCAGCAGCGCGATTTGATGATGCGGCGCAATAACAAGTGAAACCGGATGGATCGCTGCATATTGGGCGTAGACAGCAAAATGGAGGCCACTGATTACCGAACGATCTGTGGGTTGAGGGTCAGGCTTCCACTGTGATTGCAACATTGAATGCTGCCGACGCGGGACATGATCAAATGCATAAATTTGCCCGTGTGGGTGACTGATAGTCGCCCCTACTTCGGCGCCACGATTTTCAAAAATTAAGACATAGTCAATATCGCTTTGCTGTTGCAATTGCGTGGTTCGCTCTGCCCAAAGATCGATGACTTTTCGAATTCCTTTACTTCCGAGCGAAGCAAGAGTTGCGTCATGCTGCGATGTGTATAACACCACTTCACACGCACCGGTTTCCAACGCTGGCCAACGATTGGGAAACGACTTCACGTCGTATGGTTCTGGTGATTCAAGACCGCCAACGCAAAATGGGCATTCTGAGGACGGCAAATTCGGGCGGTTCTGTCGCGCGGCGACTATATGTACGCGTGCGCCGGAGTGCGGATCAAGACGGTCGTTATCGCTCACATCTTCACCTTATAAATCTGGAAAAGAAAACTTGAGGCTGGCAATAATGGCGGACAAGTGACACCGATTTCTCTCAATTGCCGTCCTGTCATGGTGATCGATCCATCTTCAATCCACTGCGGAAGTTTTCGGTGTGGAGCGTATGTGGGCGTTCCGAGGTGTAGTGGCTTGACCATGAAGGACGTGTCGTCGTCCAAATGATGAATATGAATCGGATCAACATGGCTACTTGGGCCATTGGCTAGTCGGGTGACGGAGACAAGAGACCGTGATTGATCGTGTGCAGAAACTCCGTGCACCATGATGTTTGTGTCTGGATGATCTTCACGGAAAGCTGCCCCTGTGTGCAGAAGTGGGCGAAACTCTTTGTATTGAGTGACAACAGAAGCAAGTCGATCTTGTTCGTGAGGCGATGCATTAAGCAGGTTCCATTCAATGCCTAGCCAACCAAAGAATGCGGTCGTTGCTCGAAACGCAAGTGAGTGACTACGTCGAGTGATGTGACTAGTTGGTGATCCAATGTGTGTGCCAAGCACCTCGGGTGGCATGAGTCGCTGAGCGCCGCGTTGAATGAGAATTCGATCAAGAGGGTCTATGGAGTCGCTTGTCCAAAATCGATCAACGAAGGGCAAAATTCCAAAGTCAATGCGCCCGCCACCTGATGCACATGATTCGAACTGCACCTGTGGATGAGTTTGTTTTAGTCGACCGAGCAATTCATAAGTTCCACGAGTTTGCTCGTGTGCGGGTGAGGCTACGAGATCTCGATTGTGATCCCATTTCACATACGAGATGTCGTGTGCATCTAGTAATTGCGATACAGAGGTGAATAGAAACTCACGTACTTCAGATCGCGATAGGTCAAGCACGAGTTGGTTTCTTCCCGTTATGGGAGGATTGACGCCATGGTGAAGCACCCAGTCTGGATGCTTACGAAATAAATCGCTGTCTGGGTTAACCATTTCTGGTTCACACCAAATTCCGAACTCCATTCCCAACGACTTCACATGATTGATGAGTGGATGGAGTCCATCTGGCCAGACAGAAGCATCAACGGTCCAGTCTCCGAGGCCAGCAGTGTCATTCCTTCTTCCCGAAAACCAGCCATCATCAAGCACGAAACGTTCAACGCCAACATGTGCTGCAACGTCTGCAAGTTTTGTCAACGTTTCGAAGTTGTGCTCAAAGTACACGGCTTCCCAGGTATTGAGCGTGACTGGTCTCCAAGTGTCCTCGTGTCGTAAACGAGAGCGAACAAATTGATGAAAGTGCTGCGATGCAGTGCTTAGTCCATGAGGCGAATGCACCGCGTAAACAGTTGGTGCTGAGAATGTTTCTTTCGGTTTAATGACAAGCTCTCCAGCAACAACTTTTTCTCCAACCAACATGTGCTTGCGGTGTTCGGTAACGCCATCAAGCGTGATGTCAAAATTGCCGCTCCATCCAACGTGACACCCCCATACTTCGCCATGTTGTTCACCGAATTGAGCTGTGCCTGCAAAAACGACAGGCCACTTTTCGTGAGAAGTTCGCCCTCTGCTGTTGGAAACTGAAATCGTTGATTGCTTCCAAGAGGTGCGCTGTTCACCAAACTCCATTCCCCAGCGTCCGCCAAGGGTGAGAAGTTCCTCGGCACGTGATGGAACTGGAAGTGCAAAGCGCAGACTATGCAGCAGATACGGCAGTGATCCGCGGTTTGTGAATGATCCGTCAAGAGCGAGTACGCCACTTGGATGAATTTTGAGGTTGAGTTCTAGTTCTAGATCAAGATGATCATCGCAAAGAATGAATGTGGCTGACGTAGCGGTGTGGGTGCTTGATTCAATGACGAAATGAGGGAATGATCCCGATCCATCGTGAAAGCAGCCTTCGATTCCCGATGTGCCGAGCCACCCGTCGTGGTGTTGAGGAATAATGCCAAGTGGTGGATCAAGGTCTATGCCGCCGCCGAGAACAGCTCGGGTAAACATGTGCGACTGCAGAGAGCTTGCTCCTAATGCGTTGCCCCAGTACACAATGGCGGGAACGTTGCCCTGTGTGCTGATGACAACACTGAGGTCGTCATGATGCAAATGAAGGAGCTGATCGTTAGTTGCCACTAATGAATAAGTCTGCCAGTCCAAGCGATGTCGAACCACTTCGTAAGCGACTCGCCGGGGGCAAGGATGACCGGCGCATCGTTGATTGCATTCGGTGCACCCGATTGTGGCTCGATGCATGTGGAGTGTGTCGGGAGGTCATAGACCACCCAATGTGAACAATTACTGGAGAGAACAAGGTCAACACCGTTTACTGTGAGCGAGAGTGGTGCAAGTGGATTGGTAAAGCAATCATCAACGTTGACAGCATCAGTTTGTTCACGAAGCGAAGTAGCAATTCCATCTGTATCTCGCTGAAACATTGATTCAAAAATCAGTTCAGCATGACTGGGTTTGCAAAACCAAGGGTGCCACCCAACTTGCGCAGGCATTGCACGATCCCCGGCAGTAACGCATAACTCCAGATGAATGCGTGCTTCTTCTAACTCAATGTGATGAGAAACTGAACCTCCGAATGGCCATTGCGAATCTAAATCGGTGAAGAGATCAATGCTTGATTCAGTCGCGTCTACGACATTCCACGATTGTGTGAAAACCGTTCCATGCGCAGCGTGAGGTGGAAGGGTAAGGGGAAGTTGATGCTCGACATTGTCGAAATGCACAATGCCAGATCTGACGCGACCCGCATATGGAGCCATTGGGTAGCAGCCCCATGTGAGTGCTGTGGCATCTGGGCCATGGGTGAACAGCACTTCCATGTCGTGAATGCGTAACGAAGCAAGTCGTCCACCATGTAGTGCGTCCACGGAGACGGATGCGCTGTCGTTGCTCAGCGTGAAAACCACGCTTGGATTCTTATCATTTACTATCAACTGAAGAATTCGGCCTTGGGGGAACTAGCCTGTCGTGCATAAAGGAAGTGCAGTTTCGGGTCGCTAGCTCAGTTGGTAGAGCAACGGACTTTTAATCCGCAGGTCCAGGGTTCGAGCCCCTGGCGACCCACCATTGGTTATTCGCCAGCAGCGATAGAGAGTATCTAATTTCAAGATACTTATCGTTCTGCTATCACGCTTCACGATATGGGTGCGATACTGGATGCATGTTCATCCCCCTCATCATCGCTTCGGGTGTTTTCACACTCGCACACCGCCTGGTCATGGCATCTGTTGACTCGTTCAACGGATACGGCGACCAAGGCCCAGACTTTCGTCTCTAATTTCTGAATTTGCCCGATGTCAGTGACATCTGGGTGAATGAAAGGCGAGACTGTACGCAGTGAGTACAGACGAGTCAGTAGTCAATCAGTTAGATCTTTCGATCACCGGCATGTCGTGCAACGCATGTGCGATGTCGATCGAAAAGGGTCTGAATGCACTTCCCGGCGTGGAAGCAACGGTGAACTATGCAACCGAATCTGCCCGCGTGGCATTTGATTCGACCTCAGCAGACGTAGCGACTTTTATTTCGACGATTGAAGGTCTTGGTTACGGCGCGCGCACGCTTGCTGAAACCACACCAGACATGTTGGACGCCGAAGTTCGTGAACGTGTGTCGATGTTGAAAACGCGTTTGATGGTGTCTCTCGTGCTGGCGGTCCCTGTTGCTGTGGTCTCCATGTTTATGGCACTGCAGTTCAACAATTGGCAGTGGTATGCGCTTGCCTTGTCAACACCAGTGGTGACGTGGGGTGCATGGCCGTTCCATCGTGCAGCACTGATGAACGCGCGTCATCGAAATACAACAATGGACACGCTGATTTCATTGGGCATTGTTGCTGCAACTGGTTGGTCGTTGTGGGCACTGATTTGGGGCGGTGCAACTGATGATCACCACATGGCAGGCATGGCTGAATCGCCACATGTGTATTTCGAAGTTGCCGTTTCGGTATCGGTGTTTTTATTGGCTGGTCGCTACTTCGAAGCTCGTGCAAAACGACGAGCAGGCGATGCACTTCGTGCGCTCCTTGCACTTGGTGCACGCAATGCAACGGTGTTGCGCGATGGGGAAGAAGTGGTGATTGAGGCTGCGCTCATCAAAGTGGGCGATTTGATTGTGGTGCGTCCAGGCGAAATCATCGCAGCAGATGGAATTGTGCAAGACGGTGAATCCACAATCGATGCATCAATGCTCACGGGCGAAAGTGTTCCTGTTGATGTTGCAAAAGGCAGCAAAGTAACGGGAACAACGGTGAACTTGTCGGGCAGGATCATTGTGAAAGCGCGCCGAGTTGGTGCAGATTCAACGTTTGCGCAAATGACCAAACTCGTGCGTGATGCGCAATCCACAAAAGCACCGGTACAGCGCTTAGCCGACAGAGTGAGCAGCGTGTTTGTGCCAACGGTGATTGCAATTTCAATTCTCACCTTCATTGGGTGGTATGTGCTTGGCGACAATGTCAATCACATTGCAGATTCTTTTACTGCAGCAGTTGCAGTGCTGATTATTGCGTGCCCGTGTGCGCTTGGTCTTGCAACGCCAACCGCGTTGATGGTGGGCAGCGGGCGCGCAGCACAAATGGGAATTGTGATTAAAGGTGTAGACGTTTTGCAGAGCACGCGTCGCATTGACACCGTGGTGTTTGACAAAACAGGAACAGTGACAACTGGCGTGATGCAACTCATTGATGTGGTGTGCGCAAATGGCGTAACTCGTGCAGAGGTGCTTGGTTTTGCTGGTGCTTTAGAGCACGCAAGTGAACACCCAGTGGCAAAAGCAATTGCCAATGCAGCACGCACAGAACTAGGAACTCTTGCCGGTGTTGGCCACTTTGAATCAATTGCGGGAATGGGAACTGTTGGTGTTGTTGATGGCAAGCGAGTGATGGTGGGTGGCGAACCGCTGTTTGAAAAGCAGCTCACCATCGTGTCGAAAGACATGAAAGATGCCCTGCACGCTGCGCGCAATTCTGGAAATACTGCAGTGCTTGTTGCCTACGACGGTTCGGCAAAGGGTGTGTGCGTTATTGCCGATCAGCCAAAACAGCACAGCGCGGAAGCCATTGCCGATTTACGCAAGCTTGGCCTCAGGCCGGTGTTGCTGACAGGAGACAATCGGGCGACTGCTGTTGCCGTTGCTGAGCAGGTGGGTATTGATACCGATGAACAGCACGTAATTGCAGGTGTACTTCCTGCTGAAAAGGTGCGTGTTGTTGCCGACTTACAGGAGCGCGGTTATGCGGTTGCCATGGTTGGCGATGGCGTAAATGATGCTGCTGCGCTTGCGCAGTCCGATGTTGGCATTGCCATGGGAACTGGCACCGATGTTGCAATGAATGCGAGCGATCTCACCATTGTGAGTGGCGACTTGCGCTTAGTTGCAGATGCCATCCTGTTGTCGCGCGCAACCTTGCGAACGATTAGCGCAAACGTGTTTTGGGCGTTTATCTATAACGCCGCAGCAATTCCACTTGCCGCACTTGGATACATGAACCCAATGTGGGCGGGTTTGGCGATGGCGTTTTCCAGTGTGTTCGTCGTGAGTAACTCGTTACGGTTGCGCACGGCAAAACTTACGCCGCACACTGCGTTCGTTCACGCAACTCGATAATCGCTTTCCGCCGCCAGGTGCGTACCGTGCGCACGCATACTCCCGCTTCAGCAGCGATGTCTTCTAACGTTTCGCCACTGCTTAATCGCATGATGAGCTGCAACGGAGCACTACGAATTCCACGTTTCACAGCATCGTGAACAATCTGTGCAAGTTCAACATTTGGTTCAATGGTCTCTTCATCATTGGAGACCAACTTTTCATCGACATCATCTGTCCAGTTCTCAACTTCTAAACGTTTCAGGCGGGCATTGCGAACGAAGGCAAAGTATTCGGTATCGCGAACAAGATTTGACGCAATTTTTGCTGGTCGACGATCTACTGGGTATTGGCGAATCAGAATCCATGCTTGCCCAAGGATTTCGTTAAATGCAGCGTTGAATCCGCCATTCACGATGTGGCCTCGGCGGCCTGCAATAGCGATGAGTGGAGGAAGTATTCGCTGCAACACAATTCGCGCCGCCAGTTCATCGTGAGCAGCTCGCTTCACCAACGCAAACAGAAATGCATCGCAATTTTCATAACTGGTGTCTATTCCGTATCCGGCACGAAGAAGTACTTCATCAAGATGATCAATTGGACCGCCAGGGAGATCCCATCGATTGATTGTTCGCAGCGTTCGAGGCTGCGCAGCGATAGATCCCCATTCGGTGACGAGTTTTCGGACCAGCGGGGCAGAACCCGCAGGGTGGGTGACTGATGGACGTTGTTGTGTTGGTCGTGTTGTGGTCATGCACAGGATCATCTGGAATGTGGATCACTGTGGTTCTCACTGGCAGACTCACCGAAAGTCTCACCGCGCAGTAAAAACCCTGTCAGTATTGGGTGATGCGCATTACTTTGCCGTCAGGAACTTCAGCCGAAATCGACACATCGGTATCCAACCCAAAGATGGGCCTGGTCATTGCTCCAGACATTTTTGGACTTCGTCCATTGTTCGCCGATCTCGTTTCGCGGCTGGCAAACGAATGGCAGATGGCTGTGATTGCGGTTGAGCCATTTCCAGGCAAAGAGTTATCTCCCGATATCAGTGAACGTTTCGCTGAAATGGCCAAGCTGGACGACAACGTGCACCTGCGCGATCTCACCGAAGCCGCCGATGCGCTTGGAGTTGATCGTGTTGGCCTCATCGGGTTTTGCATGGGCGGCATGTATTGCTTTAAAGCAGCACGAAGCGATCGCTTTGCAAAGATCTCAAGTTTCTACGGGATGATTCACGTTCCTGAAGGTTGGCAGAGCACAACTCAAGGTGACCCGATGGAATATTTGTACGCAGGTCAACCAGAACGTGTGTTGGCGATTATTGGTGCACAAGACCCGTACACACCACCCGAACAAGTAACTGAACTTTTTGAAAGTGGAGTAACGGTGTGTGAATATCCGCACGCAGTGCACGGCTTCGCACACGATGCAACACGTCCTGCGCATCGGGCCGAAGATGCTGCCGATGCATTTGCTCGCACCCAAGAATGGCTGCTTGCAGAGTAATTAACTGGCGCGAATTTCCATTCGGTCGCGCATCAAAATTTTGTAGCGACGATCGTGTTGTTCCAACCAACCAAGTCGGATGAAGCTAGCGATTGCTTTGTTGACGCGCTCACGTGAGGCTCCAACCATGCCGGCCAGTTCTTCTTGGGTTACTGGCAGTACGAACTCGTTGTTTCCACTTGATAGTTCAAGCAAGCGTTTTGCTGTTCGGCCAGTGACATCGAGGAACACGCTGTCGGCGAGTACTTCATCCATCGTGCGCAACCGAGTGGCGAGCAATTTAATGACTCCCAACAACATGGTTGGGTTCGCTTCCATTTGTTCGCGTACTGGTGCATAAGGAATGCGCAAAACCGAGCTCTGTTCAATGGCACGTGCCATTGCGCTACGAGGACCTTCGTCGAGCATGCCGAG
>Ga0102893_1000216_pt1 | contig 21587 bp, 24 predicted proteins | sample Colrivmet1553A02_FD_81593 | JGI IMG/M metagenome (GOLD analysis project Ga0102893, IMG submission 81593) | Estuarine microbial communities from the Columbia River estuary - metaG 1553A-02 | ecosystem: Environmental > Aquatic > Marine > Intertidal zone > Estuary | place: USA: Columbia River...
GTTCCCTGATTTAGGATTAATAGTTCTAAATCCAGGTGCTTTAACAGGATTTTTGGTAGCTCCTGTAACAACAGCTAATAGTTACGACAACAATAACGCTAAATTATATAATTCTATAAATGCAGCAATAGGTGGAAGTAAGTTTTTTAGATTACAATCATCTGAAACTATTTCATCCCGTTTCTTCTTTACAAGAATTAAAAACAGTGAATATAATTATACTTCGAATCCATCAATTATTGATAATACAGGTAATATCTTGTACACTACATTAATTGATAATCCACAAACTTATATCACAACTGTAGGGTTATACAATGATAATAACGAATTATTAGCTGTTGCTAAATTAAGCAAACCATTAGTAAAAGACTTTACTAAAGAAGCCTTAATTCGTATCAAGTTAGACTACTAATATAAAGAAATGTTATTAAATGGCATCATTCAAAAAACTGAGTACATCAGACGTATTTGTTGTTCCTTATACAGCAAATAAAAATTGGAACCTTGATTTCGCTTGTGTTCCTCAGGATGGTGCGTATTTTACTATATTAAAAGGAAAAAATTTAACTGGTAGTATTGATTTAATTAATGGACCAATAACAGAGACTCAATATGAGTCTTTAGTTTATCGCCAAGTAAATCATTTATATTACCAATATCATTCTTCAAGTATTCTTAATTCTCATTCATTATTAGATTCTATGTATTATGAATCTTATATGACAGAATCGAGTACTATTTCAACTAGTTCTTATTTTGATTTTAATGAGAATCCTGAATTTATAAATAATTTTCCAACTGCATCTAATGATATTATTAGAGTAATGTCGTTCAACCAAAACATTTATGGTGAACAAATCAAACCTAATAACTTTATTTTAACCGCAAGTGGTAGTTATCAATTAGCAGATGATGGGTTTGGAAACGTATACGATATATCATTTACAGGTTATTATGTAGAACCAGGTTATTATGCCCCTCCAGGATATATAGCTGAGTTACAGAATAAAGTTCATGTAGGAAATATATTTTATTCTCAAGGTGTAGTTGTTATTACTAATCCTAATTATAAATGTTTTCTACCTACTCCTCCAAACGCTATAAACGATTACTTTAGTGTATTAAACGTACAGCGTGTTAAAAAATTAAATGTTTTAGCTAATGACTATATTGATAGTTGTAGTTCTACAGCTATCGTTACTGGTTCAATAGTAACATATCCTTATACAGGATATAGTTTTCCTAATATTACCTTAATTACAGGTTCTCTTTTTATAAATGAATGTGAAACTTTAGGTATAACACCAGGAAATTACAAATTATATTATACAGTTAATGATAATACTTGTTTAAAAAGTAATACCGCTAGTATTAATTTAGAACTTTATAAGTTACCTCTTGCAATGTCTCAGTCCAACCAGTCAGTTGTTTGTGCTGGAGGTGTTTCACCTGTAACTTTTTCAATAAATTATGGTATTCCTCCTTACCAATATTCAATTGGAGGTAGTACATATAGTAATTTAGCTAACTGTGAGTGGTATCAACCAACAGCATCCACAACAGCTCCTATTGGTAATAATATATTATATATTAAAGATAGTGAAGGAACAATTGTTTCTTCTTCATTTACTGTAACAGCAGATATAATTACTGTAACTACAAATCCTATTAATGTAACTTGTTATGGTAGTGGGAATGGAAAAATTGCAGTTACTGGCTCTTCAACTTATGGAGCTCCTTATTCTGCATCTATCAATGGTGGTAGTACATGGTCAGGATTTGCTTCAAATACTTTATTCTCAAGCTTAACACCAGCTACTTATACAGTAACTGTAAAAGATAACTTATGTAGTACTTCATCTCTAGTTACTATTACTCAACCATCTCCATTCACAGTAACAATTAATTCAACTGTAGCTGATTGTCCTGAACCAGGTCAAGAAGTTGGTGCTATTAATATTACCGTAGCTGGAGGTATTTCTCCATTCACATATTCTTGGGTTACTGGGTCTACAGTAGTAAGAACAGTAGAAGATCCAACAGGTTTACCTGCTGGAACTTATAATGTTACTGTAACCGATACTAATGGTTGTACTGCTACAGGTAGTGCTACAATTAGTAGCGTAAGTTCAATATCTATAAACTTAACATCAACTAATTCTTCATGTGGTGCGAGTAATGGACAAGTTTCAGCATCCGTAAGTGGTGGTAGTGGAAATGGATTTAGTTATTTATGGAATACAGGAGCTACAGGTAATATAGTTACTGGTAGTGCCGGGACTTATACTTTAACTGTAACGGATGCCGGTACAGGATGTACATCTTCGGGAAGTGTAGCTATTACTTCAACACCAGGTATAACTGCAGTAAGTGCTTCTATTACATATAATCAATGTGATAGTAGTTTAGTTGTAACAGCAACTGGTGGAACTGGTCCTTATACATTTGTAGCTGTAAATGGAGGAACTACTAGATCAGTAGGTCCTACTACTAATCCAGGTACTATTGTTTTAAATAGTGGATTAGCAGGTGGAAGTTGGAATATAACAGTAGCAGACGCTAACGGTTGTACTGGAACAACAACTAAAGCAGTTAGAGCTAGAGAATATAGATACTCAGATCCAGCTTGTCAAAACCTAAATGCTACATTAATTGTAGATGAATCAATGGGTGCCGGTACAAATTTAATTATAAATGAAGGAACTGGAACAGCAGCTGGAATATATACTACAGGATATCGTTATATTCAATTACATAGTGGTTCATCATATGCTGCTGCATCTCCATTATATCCACCATCAGATCCAGGATGGGTTGGTAATTATCCTTATACTTCAAATACAATGTCTATTTGGATTAATGGATCATCAGTATATGCTTCTTCTAGTGTAGAAACAGGAAGTGCTAGTTGGTTGCAATATAACTTTACAGGAACTAATAATGATTACTTGATTAAAGTAAATGCAATATCCGGATCAGCACCAGCGGTATCTCCACCATCTGCACCTACAGTAGTAACACCAGTTACATATACTCAATATGGTACTCCTGTTCCTTTAAGTGCAACATCTTCTGTATCTGGAAGTAGTTTCAGATGGTATACAGTATCTACTGGTGGTTCGGCAAGTTTGACTCCTTATACCCCAAGTACATCTATAACAGGTACCACAAACTACTATGTTACAACTTATTTAAGTGGGGTTGAAAGTTCTCCTAGAACATTAATACAGGTAATTGTTAATGCTGCCACTCCCGTAGAATATCAAATTGATAACTTTGCTACAGGTACTTCTGGTGGTGCTTGTGCTGGTTCAACTACAACAAGTGTTGTATATGCAGCCCCTGGATACAATACACCGATGGCTGAAATGTTTTTATATACCAATTCAGGTTTATCATCTGCATTTAGTGGTTCATTACCAGGTTGGCGTAAATTAACTGGACCTGGAGGTACCTACGCTGTTGAAATTGGTGGTGATGGAATGATTCAAAATTATGTAACTTGCTAATAAATTTGATTTAATATTTATATATAATGATAAGAAGATCCGGATATAAAATTCATACTAAAGTCACTCAGTATTTTACTGATAATAATAGTACTGTAGGATATTCTCATGTATTAACAACATCAACAGAGAGTTTTTGTGGAACTGCATTTAATTATGAACATATATACAGTAGCAGTTTAGCTAATGGTAAATGGCATGATTGTTTATATGGTCCTTATACTTTTTGCTCTAGTTCAACTTCTAATGGAGCTTGTACCTCTAGTAATTGTGGACAATTTTATTTAGACACCTCAGCAATAACAATAGATTCAACAGGAACTGTTGGAGATAATACATCAGGAATTTTATTATATACAGGATCAAGATTATATTTATCTTCTAGTTTAGAATTAGCACCAGATGGATATTATGCTTCTGGTGGGGTACATTATAAAATAGGTAATGGTGATTGTTGTGGTTGGAATAATGGAACTTTTATGTCAAGTGGAAGTTGTACTACAGGATCTGTACCTCAAGGTGCTACAATTAATTGGATTACGGGTACTAAAGGAGCAGGTGCAGGAATATTAAAAATAAGAAATAGTGCTGGTACTGTTATATTAGATGAAACTACAGGACCTGTAGTTAAAAGTGGTACATTATTTGTAACATCATCTTTATTACCTTACTCAGTAACAGGATCATGGAGTGCTGGTTCTGGTAATATAGTTCGTTATAGAATTTGTGATACTGAAAATGGTGGTGAAATATTTTACAGTGATAATATTGATAACTTCATAGGTAGCGTTGAATTTTTAGTAAGTCCAACCCCACTTACTACTAAAGTACATTTAACATCAGGTGGTCAAACCCCAACAGTTTGTCCGGGATAAAATTTAATTAATAATGCCACAATATACAGGATCATTTAATATTAATTTCAGAAATGAACATACAGTTTACGAAAATTTTGTAAAATGTACTGTTGAGGAAAGTGAATATAATTTATCTTATAATCCTACTTTGTTATCTGATAGAACTAACGTATCATCGTCATTAACGAGTTTTGCAACTGGTTCTAGTTTTAGACCTTATGTCACAACATTGGGTTTATATAATGAACAAAATGAACTTTTAATGGTTGCAAAATTCGGAAAACCAATTCCTATTTCATCAGAAACAGATATGACTTTCTTAGTTAAATATGATACATAATGATTAAGTTAATTGACATATTAAAAGAATTAAAAAGTTCTATTCAATATTCAAAACCAAATTTTGAAGCTGAATGGGAAGAAGCAAACCGCTATCCTGAGTTTCAAGAAATGGGTAAGGAAAAATGGGTAGAATTAGCTGAGGATGGGTATATTACTAAATTATCTAAAATTAAAAGTGTTTTAAGTAATGTGGATTTAGATTTTGATAGTTTAGAAGAACCTAAAAAACAACGCTTTGAACAATCATTCGAAAAAGGTATTATTGAATTACCTATTGTTGTTAAATTTGGAAAAAATGAATATGATTTAGTAGCAGGTAATACTCGTATTGCTGGTCTAGTAAAGTATAATATTAACCCAACTATTTGGGTTGTTGAGTTATAAAATAAAATTTTAGTTATGGTATACATTAGTCCCGCTATGAAAGTGGAAGATTTAATAAATAATCCCGATTTTGTTATCGAGGATTTTGTTGGTTATGTTTATATAACTACTCACATTCCTACTAATCGTCAATATGTTGGACGAAAAGCATTTTTCCACAACACAACAAAGAAATTAGGTAAAAAAGAATTGGCAGAAATTCCTGTTACTAAAGGAAGAAGACCAACTAAAAAATTAGTTACTAAGGAAAGTGATTGGAAAACTTATTATGGTTCTGCTACTGAAGTTAAGTTATATAAACCAGAGGAAATGATGCGTCACGTATTACGTTTATGTAGAACTAAAAAGGAACTAACATACTACGAGGCGAAATATCTATTTCAATACAACGTTTTAGAAGATAGTCGTTTCATAAACGACAATATACTAGGAAAATTTTATAGCAAAGACTTGATTTTGTCATAGTAAGGTCGTATATTCCAGGTTATGGAAAATGCTGCTTTATTAGTATTAGTGGAATCAGTGTTAGGGAAGGGACAGGTCACAAGTAAAGGTAACTATGCTTTTAAATGTCCGTTTTGTAGTCACCACAAACAAAAACTAGAAGTAAGTCTACGCACCACAGCTAAAAAGGAAAACTTTTGGCATTGTTGGGTTTGTGACGCTAAAGGTAAATCTATCCGTACACTATTCAAGCAAGCAAAAGCTGCTCCTGATCGATTTAAAGACCTAAGTTTGCTGATTGTGCCTACAGCGTATGAAGAACGCGCTTCTGCTGATATATTAGCATTACCCGCCGAATTTATAGCCTTAAACGATATTTACTTGGATAAAATCGCTCAAATAGAAGCTAAACATGCATTGAAGTTTCTAACACAACGTAACGTAACTAAAGACGATATACTAAAATATAATATAGGGTTTTGTAAAGATGGTCCATATGGTGGACGTATTATAATTCCTTCATATGACTCTAGAGGTATATTAAATTATTACACAGCCCGAGATTATAAAGATTCAGCTCGTAAGTATAAAAACCCACCTGTAGCATCTAAGGAAGTTATTGGTTTTGAATTATATATTAATTGGGACGCACCACTCATACTATGTGAAGGTATGTTTGATGCTATTACAATTAAAAGAAATTGCATTCCATTGTTAGGTAAAGTTTTACACAACAAATTAATGGAGAGAATAGTAAAATCAAGTGTCGATAGAATTTACATTGCACTAGATAATGATGCTAAAAAAGACGCCCTTAAACACGCCGAGAAATTAATGTCGTATGGTAAGGAAGTTTACATGGTAGAATTAGAAGGTAAAGATGCGAATGAAATTGGATTTGAATCATTTTTAACAACTCTTGAACACACTGAACCTTTAACATTTCAGAGTTTACTTGAGAAAAAATTACAAAACATATGATAGACAAAAACGTCAATATCATTAAAGATCCAAAAATTAAGAGAATCGTTGATTACAACGAGGGAGACAAACAAATTAACATACTAGATCAAAGATTCTACAGAAGGGGAGAAGAATATTATCCATCTGTAACATCAGTATTGAATTATTTTCCTAAAAATCAATTCTTCCATTCATGGTTGAAAGATGTAGGACACAACAGTGAAATTATAGCTAACAAAGCAGCAGGAGAAGGTACACAAACTCACAATGCTATTGAAAGATTCATTAATGGAGAAGAAATTGGGTGGATTGATGAATTCGGTAATGCTAAATATTCTCTTGAAGTATGGAAAATGATACTTAAATTTGCAGATTTTTGGAACACATATAAGCCAGAATTAGTAGCAGCAGAATATCATGTATTCTCAGATGTATCAAAATATGCAGGTACAGTGGATTTAGTTGTTAGAATAAATAAGAAGTTATGGTTAATTGATACTAAAACATCTAATTCACTTCACACAGCTCATAACTTACAGTTAGCAGCATATGCGATGGCATGGAATGAAACACATACAGAACCTATTGAAGAAACAGGTATATTGTGGTTAAAAGCATCTACTCGCGGTGAAGGTAAAGGAGAAAATATTCAAGGTAAGGGATGGCAATTAAAACAAATAGGTGATGTACTTACTAATTTTAGAATGTTCCAAAATATATACGAAATATTTAAATTGGAAAATCCGAACTATAGGCCTATGACGGAATCATTACCAACAACTATTAAGATAGCCGAATAATATTTATCCCTGTGGATAATAATCAATTTACAATAGTTATTCCTTGTAAAAATGAGGGTATAAACATATATGATTGTTTAGGCTTTATTTGTAAACAAAAAGGAATAGGAAATACTAGAGTTATCATTGCTGATATAAGCGATGATGAAGAGTCATTAAATTGGTTATATAGAGCTCAAATAGATTATAAGTATTCTATTAATATAGAAGTTATTAAAGGGGGGTATCCATCTAAAGCGCGCCTTGAAGGTTCGAAATTAGTTGATACCCCCTATATATTGTTTCTAGATGCCGATATAATGTTACTTGATAAAAGTGTTTTAAATATTATATCTGGTTTTAAAGGAGATTTATTAACAGTACCTTTCCAAACAGAAAAAGGTTGGAATTGGGTATTTCGTTTATTTGATTGGTTTCAAATATTAAGTATAAAATTAGGTACACCATTCGCTGTGGGTGGATTCCAATATTGGAATACTCAAACATATTGGGATTTAGGTGGTTATAAAGAAGATGAATTATTTGCTGAGGATTATTCTTTATCATCTAAAGTAAAACCTAAGAAATTTTGGATTCATAAATCAAATGGGGTATTTACATCAGCAAGACGTTTTAAGAAAAAGGGAATTAGTTACATGTTTTGGATTATGATTAAAAGTTACCTAAACAGAAATAACCCAGAATTCTTTAAACACCATCACAACTATTGGAAATGATATATCAAGCTATTGTAGTATCTGATTTGCATTTAGGTACTAAAGACTCTAAAGCAGAGGAATTTATTGAATTTTTAGATAAACATCCTACTAATCTTTTAATATTAAATGGGGATATTGTGGATGGTTGGGCATTAAATAGAGGAACAAAATGGAAGAAACAACATACAAAGGTTATTTCTAAACTATTACAGTTATCGAATACAACACAAATAATTTGGATAAGAGGAAATCATGATGAATTTATACAAGACTTTATCGGTACGCACTTGGGCCGAATTGAAATTAAAGAAGATTACAAATTACATATCAATAATACTATGGAGAATTATTATATTTTCCACGGAGATGTTGTGGATGTTTTTATAACCAAATACAAATGGTTATCTAAAATTGGAGCTATAGGATATGATTTTGCACTAACACTTAATCGTTGGTACAACCATTATCGCAAATTAAGAAATTTACCATACCAATCCATATCTCAGAAAATTAAAAGTGGTGTTAAGGCGGCAACTAACTATATAAATGATTTTGAAACAACGGCCTTAAGTATGGCTACTAAAAAAGGATGTGATGGGGTTATGTGTGGTCATATTCATCAACCTGAAGATAGAATGATTAATGGTAAACGTTATATTAATAGTGGTGATTGGGTTGAAAATATGAGTGCCATATTGGTCGATGATAAGGGTATTATAACTTTACATAAATAATCAATAAACTAATATTTATAGGTGGCTTGGACTATCCAAGTCGCCTATTTACATTTACGTATATGATTAAATTAATCGACATAGCTAAACTAATTGTTGAAGGTGGTAACGTATTCGACGCTACATCGCCAATCGACAAGGCTAATATCGAACCTACAATAGAAAAATTTGTAAACGAAATGTCTCGTATTTTCCCTAAAAAGAAGGACACATTTAAAGCATTTGAAAGATTAGGATCAGTTGGTAAGAAAAATGTATCTGGTGATATTGATTTATCATACGATGAACATAACTTATATAATAAAAACTTACCTGATTTTAAAGGTTGGGGAGTAGATGAGGGGAAATATAATGAATTATTTCAATTATTTACCCAAAGAGCTAGAACAGCAACCCCAGAACAAACATCATTGCGTGCAATGGTAGAATTGATATCAAATAAATTAGATGAAAATTCTAGTGAAATAGAAGTTGATACTAAATCATCAGGTAAAGGTACAATATTTTGTAGTATACCTCAATATAATCCTCAAGGGCAAAAATTAAATAAAAATGTTCAAGCGGACATTAATATTGGAAGCCCAGATTGGTTAAGATTTAGTTACCACTCAAACATGTATCAAGATAATGTTAAGGGATTACATCGTACTCAATTAATATTGACTTTATTTTCATTTAAAGGTAGAATATTCAATCACGCTATTGGAGTTATTAATAAGGAAACTAGAGAAAATGAAGCAAAAAATCCTGAAGAGGCTGCGGCTTTATTAAATAGATTATTTAAGTTTGAAGTTACACCTGATATATTAAATGATTATCATAAATTGATTAGTTTTTTAAAGACTAATTTAAATGAAGAAGATTATAAAAATGTTATAAGTAAGTATTTAAGAATATTAGATTTAACTAGAGCAGATATACCAAATGATCTACAACAATTTTGGATTGATAATCAGGAAAGATTACAATTAACCGGAAAATATCTTCCAGATAATTCAAATTTATTACAATATAAGAAATGATTAAGTTAATTGATATATTGAATGAAATTGGTGACGCGTCAATGGCTGTACCTTATACTCACACAGACTCCGGAAAGAGTAAATATGAAACTGTTGAGAAATATGAGTTTAATATAGGAGAAGATACGTATGTAGTAAGTATGTTTATAAGTGATATAGATATATATTTAGATTCTAAGAAAGATTATAAGAAGGGAAATACAGGTATGAGTATAATGTTTGGATTAAAAACAGATAAATATCAAGGTGGCGATACTTCAAGAACTAATAAAGGAGTGCAATATCAAGTAATGGCAACTGTAATTAAAATATTAAAAGAGTATATAAATAAACATCCTGAATTAGTAGAAATATCTTATGAACCGGTAAAGAAAAATACAGACGATCAAGCAAGAGAAAAATTATATCAAATATATGTTCAAAAAAATCTACCTGATTGGAAATACAAAAAAGATTCTTATGGATACATTTATTTAAATAAACCACCCGAATCTACTAAATCAATTTTTTCAAGATTTTTTAAAAAATAAGAATGATTAAACTAATAGACATATTAAAAGAAGCTATGGCACCTAAAGATAAGATGATTATCATGGCTGGTGGAGCGGGGTCAGGTAAATCTACTTTAATTAATAAAATTAAAAGTTCTACTCCTGGTTTTGAAATTATAAATCCAGACAAATACGTTGAAGATAAGGATAGCCCTATCTATAATAATTTAATGCAAGCATCAATGCAGGTGGATGATAAAGATGTACCTGATGCTTTAGCTAATCATAAATCATTTATTTGGGATACTACAGCATCAAACGCTAATAAATTATTTGGTGGATTATATAGACGCAAAGAAGTACCAGGATTAATAAACCAACACCCAGATTACGATGTAATGATGATTATGGTTTATGCTCATCCTATTGTTTCGTTTTTAAGAAACTTTAAACGTGAACGTAAAGTACCTAAAATGGCTGTATTATCTACTTGGAACTCGGTATATGGTAGTATAGATACGTATAAAGCGAAGTTAGGCGATAATTTTATTATGTATCAAGCTCCTGATGAGGAGTTCGCAAAAGAAATTAGCGGGTTTAATTCGGCCGTTAAAGCGGGTAAATTATATGATTGGTTTAATGATTTAACCGACCAAGATCAAGACGCATTTAAATCAACATTGGGTACTAAATCGACAGAACCCTTATCACCTGATGAGCAAGCTAAAAAAGATAAGGCTAAAGAAAAACAAAGTGAAGTATATAAACAACAAGTAGAACAGATGGAGCGTGAATTTAGTAATATTGATAATAAAATTAAAAATTACGTTTTAACTGAGCAAGAAATTATATCAAAAGTTAAATCATTTGCTTCGTGATTAAGTTATTAGATATATTAAAAGAAATTGAAGACGCTAGTGGTATTTGGTATCATGGTTCTACAGCTGACATTGATCAAAAAGATTTAGATCCTTTACATAGAGAATCTGAAAAATATAAAGGAGATGCTGATAAGCAAAAATGGAGTAGAACAGGCTCTAGTGATGGTGGGGTAGGAATATATTTTGGTAAGGATAAGCAAAAGTTAGGTCCTACTGCTCCAATGCAGTATACAGGATTTCATTCCGATGCCGCTCCTTACACGCAAGGTTTTATGTATGAAATGAAATTAAAACCTGATGCAAAAGTAAAAACCGAATCAGCGCTACATAAAGTTGGAAAGAACATGTACAACCAACTTAGACAGGAAGGAGTAGATGCTCTTATTCACGGAGATGAACTAAATGTATTAAATCCAGATGCTATTAATTATTTTAAAAAAATAATGCAATGGAAAAAAGTACCTGCTTTGTATCCTTCAATTAGAGGTAAAGCTCAAATAGATCAAATGATTACATTTAACGATGATCAAGAATTATTAGATTACTTAAAGAAAGAATTAGGAGATTATAGGCTAGCTAAGGTAGGAGATAAACAATATTATTTTCCTACAGACGATAATATAAATAAAGCATTCCAGTATTCATCAGAAAGAAAATGGATAAAATAATGAATTTAGGTCAATACATAGCACAACAATTATTAGAAAACGATCAGTACACCATTGGTGTATTTCCTGGTGCTTTCAAACCACCACATAAAGGTCACTTTAATGTTGTTAAGAAATTAGCAGATATGTGTGATGAGGTTCAAATATTAATTTCACCTAAAACACGTGAAGGAATTACAAAAGATGAAAGTGTTGCTATATGGGAATTATATAAATCAATATTACCTGGAAATGTTAACTATTTAGTTGCTAATGAAAATCCTGTTAAAGAAACCTATAACTTAATTACATCAAATCCAGAAGCTAAAATTGTAGCTGCGTTTGGTAAGGATGAATTTACTCGTTTTAATTCTATTCTTTCTAATGAAAAATATAAAAACGCAGAATTATTCAACGCAGGTACGTTCGATAATGTAAATGCTACTAACTTCAGAATTGCAATCAAATCTAAAAAAGAAGATTTAATTCAAAAATACCTACCAGATGGTATCGATGTAAAACAATTCATGGACGCTGCTGGTTATACAATGGGCGATACAGAAAAAGAAGAGTTAAAAGAAGGCCAAGAAAACTTGGAGGTATTAAAGAAATTCATTAGCTTCACCCTGCGTGAATTGGGAATTGAGGGTGGCGGAGGAAAGATAGTGATAAGTAAGGATACGGAAAAGGCGAGGGAAATGAAGTCGATGGGATTGTATAGTCCGCAGGATGATAAAATATGGGTTTATACGGGTAACCGCAATATGGCTGATATCTGCCGAACTGTTTCTCACGAATTAGTACACTTATCACAAAAACAAAAAGGTCAAAATTTAGATGGAACCACAGGTTCAGATACTGAAAATGAGGCAAATTCTAAGGCAGGACAAATAATGAGAAAATTTGCACAAATTAATCCTATGATATTCGAAGCACAAACACCACAATACAAAATTTATTGCGATATGGATGGTGTTATTGTTGACTTTGAAAAAGGATATGAAAATTTAACTGGTAAAGATATTAAAGGAAATCACGTTAAAGGTGATAAAGATTTTTGGGCACCTATTTCTAAAGCAGGTGAGTCATTTTGGACTGGATTAAATTGGATGAGCGATGGAATACAATTATGGGAATATATTAAAAAATATAATCCTAAATTACTTTCAGCTCCTTCAAGAGAAGAATCATCTAAAACTGGTAAAATAAAATGGGTAGAACAAAATATACCAGGTACACCATTATTACTTAAATCAGCGGAATTAAAGCAATTATATGCATCATCTAATTCAATATTAATTGATGATAGAGCGGATAATATTCAACGATGGAATGAAGCGGGAGGTATTGGTATTTTACATACCTCAGCTGCCGATTCAATCCAACAATTAAAAGATCTAGGTTTATGATAGGTAACGAAAGTGTTTTGAAAAAAGAGTTTCGAGAAAGGGATGTACAAAGAGTAAGAAATATAGTAAATAAAAAGTACGGCGATAAAATCGCAACTCAAGTAGGTTATACTAAAGAAAATATCGACTATAAAGAAGGTGATATTTGGGATGAAAATGGTAAGCAGTGGACCATAAAGAATGGCATTAAAATGACCATATCTAAATTAGATTTAGTTAAAAAAGCTTTACAAATTCCACTAACATGCCCCAAATGCGGCAAAGCGATGAAGAAAAAGGTATTGGATACTAAAATGTATGCAATACATAAGGAATGCTTTGACTGTGTTATTAAAAGAGAAACCAAATTACGTTTAGATGGTAAATACGAAGCATACGTTCAGGATATGGTTCAACGTAACTCTAAAGGATTTATCGGTGATCTTGAACAAATATTACAAGATTTAATTAATGACGTACATCCTGAACAAATTGTCACCGAAGGTGGTGAAATGGAGCAATGGTCCGGTGGGAATAATACAGGTCTAGTCAAGGAATTTCAAGAATATATCGAAAAACTAAAGAACATAACCCAATCTTAATATTTATTACTATCGATAACTAAATATATAGGTAGATATGATAGACAATCTTTATTCAGTATTAATTACAGCAATTACAGTTTTAGGAGGCACAACAGCTTTTCGTTTTTATGAAAGAAGATCAATGCGTAAAGAACGTGATGATGAATTTATCCGTCATGATTGTAAAGATCGTATAGCCAAGTTAGAAGTATTACTTGAAAGATCATCAATAGAAAAAGATGAAATGAGACAACAAATTTTAACATTAGTTGCTGAAGTAGCTTCACTACGTACTGAGCTTAAATACTTGACCGATAAACGCGTTGGTGGTATATGATAAAACTAACCGAAATATTACAAGATATATTAGCTGAAAAGAAACTTTGTAAAAAAGGTAAAGCTTATTATAATCGTCGTAGAGCTGCTGGTGAAAAACCTTCAGCTTACCTTTCTGGTCGTGCTGTTAAGGTATGTAAAGGTTTAATGGAAGAAGATGATTTAGATTTACATGAATCACTACGTGATTGGTTTAAAAAAGAAGATTGGGTTCGTATTTATACAGCAGGAAACATAACTGGAACTTGTGGTACAATGAAAAAAGGCAATAAAACAACTCGTTGTTTACCTCGTACTAAAGCAAATAGTTTATCCAAAGCTGAACGCGCTGCTACATCAAAGAAAAAAGCAGCATCAAGTAAACAATTTGTACCTAATACAGATAAAGCAAAAGTAAAACTTAATAAATGATAAAGTTATTAGAGTTATTAAATGAAGATAAAACCATAACATGTGAAAATTGTGGATGGAAGTGGGAATTAGAAGATGGAGGTAAAGATCCATACATTTGCTATAAATGTGAACATGATAATATAGATGAATATGATGTTGAAAATGAACAAGATCTAAAAGAATTTGTTACATTTATAAAAGAATATTCTCAAATGCTAAATGAGGCTGATTGTGGTTGTGTTACAGAAGCAGAATATCATGGACGTAAAGTTACATTGGGTAAACCAATGCAAGGTGATATAAAGAAATTTAAGGTATATGTTAAGAATAGTAAGGGTAAAGTTGTAAAAGTTAACTTTGGTTTTGGTGGTAAATCCGCTAAAGGTAAAAGAATGGTGATTAAAGCTAAAAACCCTAAAAGACGAGCAGCATACCGCGCAAGACATAATTGTGATAACCCGGGACCACGCTGGAAAGCAAATTATTGGTCATGTAAAAAATGGTAATAAATGAGAGCAATTGATAAATTCATAATTCACGTTACACACAACTTATTTCCTTTGAATGAATACTCAGAAGGGGAAATTAATAAGTTAATGGCTAAATTTAAAGATGAAGCTGACGATTTAAACATTCAAATTAGCGATGCTCAATTAAAAGCATATATTGAACGTTTTGATTCTCTAAAAAATTCTCCTAAAGTTACTGAAAAAGATTTACGTAAATATACTTTATCTAAATTAATAAAATTAGTTACAGCATCTAAAGGTGTTGATGAACCTGGAGAAGAAGCAGACATTACCCCTGATGTTGTTTATAACCAAAATAATTTAACTATATATAATGGTTCTAAAGAAGAAAACTGTTTAACATTTGGTAGAGGTGAATCTTGGTGTATTACTAGAGGTTCATTTGGTAATTATCGCTATGATGATGGTAGAAAGAATCCAACATTTTATCTTGTAAAAGATACAAACTTACCTGACAATGATAAAAAAAGTTTCTTTGTGGTTGTTGTTGGCAGTGATAATACTTATAAAGCATCAGATAGAACAAATAATGACGTTGGTGGTAGAGCTACAGAATGGGATAGATGGGAACAATGGAGTTTTATTGAACAAAATTTCCCTTCAGTCGTTGGTTTAAGAAGTATATTCAAATATATTCCTTTATCTACGAAGGAAAAAATGAATCAAAATTATAAAAATCGTCCTATTGGTGTTAGAGAATGGACTAAATTACCATTTCAAGCTAAAGAACAATATTTAGTTGTTAGAAAAAATAGAGAATTATTCCAAGATATTACTAATGATGAATTTGTAGAAAAATATTTACCTAAATATCCTCAAGTTGCTAATACAATTGCAACTAACTTTGGTATTATAGATAGTTTAACATTAGTAAAAAATCTAGATAAATTTTCAAATCAAGATACAAGATCGATCATATCAAATATGAGAGATAAAATCAATTTGAGCTTTTTAAATACAGATAAAATCACATTTGAAATTAAGAAATTCTTAGTTAAATTTGATAAGTGGGAAGTTCCTAAAAATGAAAGATTATACGTTACTAAAGATAACGAAGGTATTGTTAAATTAACTTTAGGTGAAGATATTAAAGTAGGTTTATACACTGAAGACGATGATTATCCTAATATTAAATTAAATAAACGTACATCACGTTATTTACTAGATTATCCAGATTTAGATAAAATACCTTTTAAAAATTTAATGACATTAGTTTCTGACGAAGTTATTGATAAAAGTGTATTAAATAGTGTAATTGAAACAGCAAGAACAGATAGTAATTCTGCTATTATTGCTAAAGATATTGATAATAAAACAATATTAATTGACTCTAACTCATTCGCATCATATAAAATTGATGGTGATAAGGTCTCTAAAGTACCATTTGACGATGAAGATGTTCAAGCGGTATTTGCACAACAAAAAGACAATGAAGGGTTCCAAAAGAATGCATTATCATTAATCAATTATGATGATAGTATTCCTGAGACTATAGATAAATCAGCATTTATTGCTTTATTAAAAGCTATTCCTCAAAATAAAAGAACTATTGAGTGGAGAAATAGACCTGCAGCTATAATCATGGCTGATAGTGAAAATCATCCATTCTTTGTTCAAGATTTAGAAAGAGGTACATCTAGTTTTCAAATAACCGCATTATATGGATATGGTGGAGATTGGAGAAGAAAAAGTCAAGGCACCCACGCTGAAGATAAAGCAGTGTATTCTGCATTATTTGATTATTTAAGATCTAGAAATATAACATTCAGTGATGATGATTATATTCGTTCATTAAAGAATGTAGGTAGTTACGGAGGTAGATTAGCTAGAATAGCTATTATTGGATCTAACCCTCCAATGCAAGCCAATAGCAGACTTAAATCTGTTATTTATAATGACGTTCCTTATGTTATTAACACAGCAAGTCCAAGAACAAGCTATACAGTATCTTCTACTTCAGGTAAATTAGTTAGTGCTAATATTCCTGCTTCAAGAGCAGCACAAATATTAGGCACAGCCGCGCCTGCAGCTGCCGACCAAGCAGCAACAGGTAGAAGAGGAAGACCAGCAGGTCAACCAAATACTCCACAAGCAGTAGCGGCGCCAGCATTAGGTGATATTAATATTTCTGAAGAAATGGCTAATATTGGATTAGATGTAGCATTTGCTCGTTTACCAAGACCTATTTTAAGAAGATTAAATGTTACTAATGCATCTCGTATTGAACCAAATGGTGATAGAGGAGCAGCTCGCCGTAATAACTTATTAGGAACAGCAGGTCGTGTAGGTAGAGTTATGTCCCTTCCAAGTGGTAGTAAAATCTATATTATTAGATTAGCCAATCAGCAAGTAATAGCATCTATTAATGTACAACCAGGTAATAGTAACTATGTATTAACCGGTAATGAAGGTGGTAATAACGCATTCGCATTAAATTCACCATCCGAATTATTAACAGTATTACAACAACGTGGATTGGCAGAGGCACATCAGTACATTATGAATGAATATTTAGAAAATTATCCAGGTCATATAAAAGAATTCAAAGATTTACTTCGCCAACATATAAACGAAAAAAATGCAAATAAATAAATTAAAAGAAACTATCCGTGAAGTGATAGCAAAAGTATTAGATGGAGGTCCTGCAACAGCACCTTCTAAACCATCTACTTCTCCGGGCCCAGCAGTGGCTCCAGGTAAACCTGGTGAAAAACCAAAACCTCGTCGTCCATTAGGAAATCCTGATGCTAAACCAAAGCCAAAGGCAATGAATGAGGAAGAAATGGTAGATAAAATTGTAGCAAGATTTAAAGCTAAAAAATAATGGCTAAAAAATTATTAGAAGTAGATTACGAAAAGATATTTTCACCTGATACCATGTCTGCCTTAAAAGGTAAGTCTGGTGAATCATTGCGTCAGATGGTTGGTAATAAACCATTAATGCAAACAATGCTTCGTTCAAAAGAGGTATTAGATCAAATAATTGCTGCTGAAGAAGGATATCGTGATGAACTTGAAATGGTAGCTATTCAAATGGTTACTGATGCTTATCCAATTGTTGATTATGCTAATATTAAAATTATTGCTAGCATAGGTAATGATATGGATATTGAGATGAATCCTAATAATGAAGATCCTGCAACACCTGATTTTGGTACAGATGATCCTGAAAAAATGAAGGCAAAACGCCGTATCATTAATGGTATTACTCAAGGGGCTTCTGTTAGAGGTGCTTTTGGATTTATGTTATTCAGAGAATATTTAGACCAAATCAACCCAGATTTAGTAAGTAAATACAATGAAATATTAAAATTAGTATTTGGTATTTACGATGATGAAAACGCCATTGCAATGATGTTGGCCGCAATTTCACAAGGTCAAAAAATGCAAGGTGGTGAATCTGAAATGGAATATGATGATGAAAATGATCAATTTATAATTAAAGCACAGGCGCTATGTTATCCTATGTTAGTGCATGAAATTGTAAAAGGCTTATACGAAATAGTTGGTACTGAAGGATTTGGATCAGATAAAGAAAAAAACCAATCAATTATTAATGCAGTAGATAAGGTTTCTAACGAACCTGAAGATTTACGTTATGGTAAATTTATTTATGATGCTATTAATAATTTATATGTTAATGCAGGTATTGATGACCCACGTGTACGTGAATTATTCTTTGCTGAAGTATACAAATTAGAAGATGATGAATTTTTTCCATTTGTTGAAAATGCAGTTAACGATGCTTTAAATAATACACAAAAATTATGGGCTACTAATACAATGAGGGACATAGCTCGTGATTTAACAAAAGACGATACAGGATTAGAGGATTTAGATTAAAATTTTACATATTTATATATAAACACACACAATGAATACAACAACATTACGCCAAATCATTAAAGAAGCTATTACAGATCGTTTAAAGATGATCGATGAGGCTGGTGATAAGGCTGCAATCAACGCAAAAATTGCAAAGATTGAAGAAGATATCCAAGAAGCACAACAAATTATGAGTGCCATCCCAGAAAACATTAGTCATTATGCGGCACCAGAAATCGTTAGTGATTTAAAAGAAGATTTACAAAACAGCATTGATGAATTAGAAGCTAAAAAACAAGAACTTCAAGATTCATTAACATCAATGGATAAGCCAGTTAAAGCAGAAAAACCTGCAAAAGCTAAAGCTAAAACAGAAGAAAAACCAGCTAAAAAAAAAGCTAAAGAACTAAACGAAGACGTTTTTTCAAGTACTGATGTAAATGCTATTTTAAAAGCAGCTAAAGCAGCTCTTGAAGCAGGTAAAACTGTAACAGTAGACGGACGAGCTATTTCTAAAGTAGTACCACCAGCAGGAGCATTTTTTCCAGCAGATGGTAGCCCTTCTTTAAGAATAAAAAATTATCTTGGCAATATGAGTGCTATCGAAATTGATGGCAAACCAGCTGAGTTAAAACCTTACGAACCTAAAAAAGACGCTCCTTCAACTCACGTTCCTACAGATGCTGAAAAAGCAGCTTATAATGATAGATTTGGTCCTAATGGTGGGTATGACACAGCATTTGGAAGATACACAGGCGATTAATATAAATAAAAATGATTAAATTAAAAACTTTAGTAGAAGATCTAGATACAGTAGGTAAAGAAGATAAGGACATCAACAACGATGGTAAAGTAAATAAGACAGATTCTTATATTGCTAACCGTCGTAAAAAAATTGCATTAGCATTAGTTAAAGAAACTCATTTAACTTGGCCTCCAACTCAAGATCACGAAGCTACAATGGCTAAAAGTGAATTGAGAAGTATGGTTCAAAATGCAACTATAATTTACAAAATGATTGAACCAAATCAACAATTACCAGGTTGGGTATCAGCATATATTACTTTAGCATCAGACTATATGAATAGTATAGAACAATATTTAACAGAAGAAGCTAACGAAATGGGAAATAATGAATAATACAGAAAAATTGTTATTAGAAAAATATATTAAAAAAGCAATCAAACAAAAATTGCAAGAAGAGGAAGCATCAATTAAACGTGCTGAAAAATCTTTGTATTTAGTATATCGTTTTCCTAAACTAAAAGATGCAATGGAAGGTATTTTATCTCCTTCTTTTAGTAGATATCTTAGCAGTGTTACTGTTGTTGCTCCAAAACCAACAACATTTAATGTTGAATTAATAAATGGATTGGATTTTCAATTAATATACTCAAATGGTGGTAAAACTGAAGGTAACTTTATAGCAAAGGTAGCAGGGAAAAAGTATGATTTATCTTCAGGTAGTTCTATAAATAGAGCTAGCCAAGCAATATCAAATTTACTAGCACTATCTCCAGCTCTTAAAGAACAAGCTCCAGGAGCAGAAGCAGCCCCATTAGATGGTGGAGCACCGGCCCCTGAAGCACCAGCTCCAGACGCAGGAGAAGAAGCATTTAATGATTTATCAGCAGCTCCTGAAACACCAGCTGCTCCTGAAGAAACTCCTCCACCAGCAGAAGCATAATTATGATAGGTATAGACAAAATATTAGAAGAGTGGTCATTTCGTTGCCACGATGGGATTGTTGATTTAAATAATCCTGAAAAAGTTACTATATTGAATGAAATACTTGATGAGAATGGTATTGATATAGAAGAAAAATTATCCTCTCGTTCTGCTAAATATATAGCTCAACAAAATCAACCAACTTCACAAGCCGAACCAGAGGTTAAACCAGAAGAAAAACCAGTAAATACTACATTTACTAATTCATCTGAAGAATTTACTCAATTTATTTTAGATAAATATGCTATTAAAGATCAAACTATTAGTGGTTTAGATACTTTATATACTGCAATCCAAAAATCACCTAACAAAGATAACCTATTTAAATTAATCCAATCATCAGGAAATAGACAATTAAAAGCAGGTAAATCATCTATTCAAAGTATAGAAGGTGATTTGTTTAATTTAATAATGTCTTCTATTAAAATAAAAAATGGTGAGCCTTCAGAATTGTGGTTTGCTATAATGTATAATGGTAAAGCTAAAGGTGGTGTTGCAAAAGGAGGTGATATTGAATCTGATGTCGATGTAGATGGTACCGGAGTATCTATTAAAAATTATACATCTATTTCTAATTTAGATTTTGGTTCGTTACCTGCTAAGGAACTAAAACAATTAAAACAAATAATTAATTTATTAGTAGTATTAACTGGTATTGAATTTACAGCGGGTATAGGTAGAGATAGTCTTAATAATTTATTAAGAACTTTAAAAGATCCTTCATTCCAAGAAGATGTAAGAGGAATATTAAAAATAGGAGCAGATACTCAAATCAAAGCATTACAAAATATGTATGCCTCTATAGTAAAATATGTACCTAATGGAGATGTTAAAAAATTAGTAGATGAATTTATAGATGGTGAATATGGTATTAACAAATTAATTGCTGATAAAATTACAAAAGTACAATGGTGGGCTATTATAAATAAAGGCATTCTATATTTAGAACCATCAGATGCAATTGCAAGTAGATTACGCTCAGAAGAAGGTCAGCTATCTCCAGTTTTTGCACAAATAAAAGGAAATAA
>Ga0102893_1000218_pt1 | contig 21535 bp, 10 predicted proteins | sample Colrivmet1553A02_FD_81593 | JGI IMG/M metagenome (GOLD analysis project Ga0102893, IMG submission 81593) | Estuarine microbial communities from the Columbia River estuary - metaG 1553A-02 | ecosystem: Environmental > Aquatic > Marine > Intertidal zone > Estuary | place: USA: Columbia River...
CCTAATCCTAACTGAGACTTAACGTGAGCAACACTTGACTTTCTTAACCAACCATCTCCATTACTTGTGTAGAATGAGTTAATAGTTGGATTCTCAGACTCAGATACGTTTGAGTTAATGTAGTGAGCATAGATGTAACCATTTGAGTCTCTAATAACTACTGTGTTTGCACCTACACTTCCTGATACTGCGTAACCGCCTACAGTCGAAGAGTTACCTCCATTAGCTGGAGCAGATCCTGCTGTACTTGCATAACTTACACTTTGACTTCCGATATTAGAAGTAGTAATTGCAGTAGAAGCTGATTGCCAACCACCATAGTTTCCTAGATCATTAGTGAACTGTGATAAGTTTGTTGGTCTACTAGATACGTTAGTCCAAGCAACACTTCCTGCACTACCTGTAACATTTATACCCCATGTACCACTTGCTCCACTGCCTGTCAATCCAGGAGCATAACTAGTGTAGTTACTACTATCTAGTACTGTTCTCCAAGATTGCCAAGAACCAGAATTCTTACCACGAATAGCAATCTGTCCTGTTCTAAAGTCACCGTAGATTTGGTGAATCCAACTACTACTATAAGCAGAAGAATACAGACCTCCATCACTTTGACCAAACAAACTTACACTTGTATTGTAACCTATTTGGTTTTGTGTAACACTATCAGGATTAATTCCGTTAGCAGAAGAAGTTAAAGTTAACCCACTTACAGAACCTGCACTACCAGAAATACTTCCACTTGAAGTAATCCATCCTCCGTAATTACCTAAATCATTAGAAAATTGTGAAAGTGCTGTAGGTCTGCTAGTTACTCCTGTCCATGCTACGTTGGTAGCAGTAGCAGCATTACCGCTAATGTTTGTTTGGTCACCCGTATTAGTGCCACTAGATGTTCCACTAAAATTAGTTGCCGATATAGTACCAGTGAGTACAGTAAAGTTTCCACTCTTAGAAAATTCATATCGTCTAGTCCAGTTATTAGTTGTATATCCTGGTCCAAAATAGTATTGTATATCACCAGCAGAATCCATATGGATTAAATAATGCGTATCTCCATTACTACCTCTAAATGTCATTGAGGGATATGTACCAATAATAGTAAAAGCTGATGTATAAGGACTTACACCCCAGTTAGTAGATAATGTAAGATACCCATTTATAGTAGAAGACCCAGTTACAGTTGCCGCACTAGTAGCTGTAGCTGCGTTACCAGAGATACTTCCACTCGAAGTTATATACCCACTAGGATTTGTACTATTGTATGGAGTAAACCCTAGAGAAGCTTGCTTACTATCAAGAGCTGTCTGTAATCCTGTTACATCTGATATAGCGTGAGTATGTGCAGTAATAGAAGTTAAGAATCCTCCATAGTTGCCTAAGTCGTTTGTAAACTGAGACAAAGCAGTAGGACGAGAACTTACGTTAGTCCAAGCTACTGAGCCAGCAGATGAAGCGTAACTTACCGATTGGCTGCCGATATTACCTGAGTGAATAAATTCTCTCCACGAGTTCCACGTTGCATTATCACCATTTCTTGTTCTGTATGAAATATTAACACCGCTTTGATATGTTGCGTTTAGTTGTAACCCATAACCTGATGCACCAAAATATGCTAAAGGGCCAGTCCACGGAGAACCAGATGAATATGTAAATGCCGATCTAGTTTCAGCAATAGTATTTGCATTAGCACCACCGCCCTCAAAACCAAGGTCTCTAAAGAAAGATCCTGCACCAAATCCGCCTACAGTAGAGGAGTTACCGCCATTGGCAGGAGCAGAGCCAGCAGTTGCAGCATACGATACAGATTGAGACCCAATGTTACCTGCATGGACTACTGCATTACCTTGGATGTTAAGAGCAACAAAGTTAGAAGTGCTGTTTGTTTGTAAATAATAACTGTCGTTATCATTCATATACATAGCTCCATTTACAGCCTTTCTAATATCCCAAGCTGCCCATGTTCCATTTAAAAAACCGTAACTTGAACCAGTTCCATAAATTTGAAAAGCAAAACCTCCCCCAGACTTTTGTCCTAAAATTCCAACATCAGCATTATTATCTAAAGCCCTAACAATTAAGTTTCTAGTGTTATACGTACTAAGAATAGGACCACTAGACATAGTCATCTCACTTACGCCATAGATACCCGTATTGTTTTTATACAAAGAACCATACTGCCACATTGTACTACCGCAGTAGATACCATCAGGGTGCCAAGAAGCTGTACCTGTACCACCTACGTTACCATTACCACGGTATCCATAAGACTTCATGTAGCCAGCAATCTCCATGTCTCCAGAAGTAGAGTTAAGCGCAGCAATAGGAGCATAAGACTCTCTTCCCCAAGTAAACCCTCTTCCTGTGTCACCGTCATTCATTTGCATCTTAATGGAGTAGTCTGAAACTGGACCATACTGATACAATGAACCTACGCCCATAGATATCTTATAAGCACTAGAACCATTCCAAAATCTTAATCCATTACCTACTCCTGCGTTAACATCATAAAACTGGTTTGAGTTGGATCCGTTAGGAGCAGATCCTGCTGTTGTAGCATAGTTAACAGAACCAGAACTTGTAACATAACCATTAGGGTTACTGCTATTATATGGAGTATAACCTAATGCATTAGTAACTTGAGTAGAGTTAATTGAGGTAAGAAATCCTTGTGAGTTTGTCCAACTGCGTGTAGCAAAAGGTTCGTCATCTATAGCAAATAATCCATCAGATCTTAAACCTACTTTAGATGCAACTCTTCCGCCCCAGTGATAGGTAATTCCAGGAGCATATCCCCAAGCAGATTGAGAAGTAGTTACATATCCAGTTTCACGAATTTGAATAAGGCCATCGTATGTCCCTGTACCAATATTAGGGCCATATATCTGACCTGACATTGTACCTCCTGCCAATGGCAAATAGGAACTCAATGAAGATGATGTAATATATCCACTATTATTAGTAAATTGAGAGATGTTCATACTACTCAAAGCACCAGCAGTAGAAGCGTATGATACAGATTGAGACCCAATATTAGAAGTAGTAATAGCAGTAGATGCGGATTGATAACCCGCACTTGCATGATTTCCCCATCCATATGCAGTGTTCCAGTTACTTATATTAGTATCAGTAAAGTGTCCACTATGCCATAATTTTTGCCAGGAAGACCAAGAGTTCTGAGCATGATTAGGTTCACATCTTACATACAAATCTGGACCTTCTCCACCACTACCTTTATAGTGTCCAGCAAGTTGATACATGTTGTATCCGTTATAACCAGAAAAAGTAATAGTGTGTGCCCAAGATCCAAAAGATGCACTATTTAAGAAGTCTACACGAAGACCTCCTCCACCCATATTACTAACTAATGTGTTTGGTAGAGTTGAGTTACTTATATAGCTTCCATATTCTTCATATGGTTTTAAGAATTGACCAGTTGTATCTCTTCTTACAAATGAAGATGCATGCAAACTATCTACAGTATCTGCATTACCAGCCGAAGATGCATAGCTTACACTCTGAGATCCAATGTTGCCAGAGTGGATCATTGTTAACCAACTTCCCCAAACCCCTCCATTAGCATTACGGAAGTACAGTCTATCTCCTCCAGTATCAAAAAACAACTGAGAATGGTACTCGCCTGGATGAGTATCTATTGTTAATAAAGCACCTCCATTGTGAGTAAATGCAGGTCTATTACTCCAGTCACTTGTTGAACCTCTGTATATTCCTGTTGCGTTGAAAGTATTTACGTTTAAGCCACTAACTCTTGCCTGATAAAGACGATTGCTTATCTGAGAATCAATTTCTGATTCTGTATAATATCTGTCATCGTGATTATGTGAAGGAAGAGAAGTAAGGTATCCAGCACTAGCATGGTTACCCCAGTCATAAGCTGCTTTCCAGTTAGCAGATGTTCCATAAGAAGTTGTAGTAATAAGTCCTGCAGTCCAAATACCTACACCAATAGCTGTTTGGGTAACACCATAGTTCATTACTAAAAGTTGGTGCTCAAGTCCTGACTTAGATTGTCCCCCTACGTTTGTATGTGTCCATGCAAGACCATATAGATTTCCTGTAGATGTACCATCAGCAGATAACTTATAGTCATCACTCATTGCAAATACACCCTGATATCTAGAAGCAGAATATAGACCTACTAAACCATGACCATAATCTGTATTTGTATATAGGTTACCGTTAATTTGAGTACCCCCGCTTCTGGTTTGTAATCTCCAATCTCCTGCATAGAAGAGAAGAGTTTCAGCACTTCCTGGGTTTAATCTAATACCCCAACTTCCACCAGAGTTAAGAAGACCAAATCCATTACTGTCAAAGTATCCAGAATAACCTCTTGTTGTGTCATTACCATCTCTTACTTGAATACCTCCATAACTGGTATCGTCTGTTTTAAACTTTAAGTAATGAGTATCTATTCCCTGAAATCTAGTACCTGCACTAAAATGTAATTGACCAGTATAGTCAATACTATTAGTATTCATACTAAGACTTCTTCCCCAAGTAATATATGATAAACTATTTGTATCGTAATAAAATAAAGTAGTGTCAGTACCAGCATTTCTTGTATACCAAGTAAATCTGTATCCTGAGTCCCAATACCAGTGAGAACCATAATCAGAACCTGCAGAACCTCCTTCACCGAAGTAAAAGTGTGCATCACCCGAATCAGTTGCTCCTACTCTAAGAATGTCATTAATATGAACTTCATCTCCGTTGCCATCTCCTAAGTATGTATTACCATAGACAGAGATTTGGTTGGCATTAACGGTATTTAATCTAGAAGTACTATTAGGATCCAAGTAATAATTTGTATCCTGTGAATCATAGAAGATTGGCGCTCTCATTTGAGCTGCTGCGTCTACACGATATAAATTACTTGTGCTATTTGGATCTAAATAGTAACCATCATTATTAGAGTCATAAAATATAGTACCATAAAAAGCACCTGATTTATTAATCCGTGTATTACCAGTCCATCTATCGTAGATAGGATAATCATTATCTACTCCTACAAATAAGTTAGCTAAATAAATAGTATCCCCACTAGCATTGTAATCTGTTAAGAATCCTAACTTGGCAGCTGCAGTACCTGGAGGAAACTGCCCTCCTGCATTTGTGCCACTATAATCTACTCCATCCATTATACCCACATAGTTAGTCCATGTAGTTGGTACGATGGTATAACCCAAAGCTATGTATTTAAACGTACCTCCTGCACTACCATTACTTACTTGAGTACCTGCAGCAATAGAAGGACCAGACCAAGGAACTCTAAGGGTAATAGTATTATTTCCTGAGTTGATTGCACCAGGATTCCAAGCATCTGAATACCAGTTTCTAGAATAAGTCTGAGGTGGATATGTATAACCAAAAGAGTTTGTATAGTTCCAGAAAATAAATGAACGAATATGTGTAGAAACTCCTGCTGTTCCACCATTTTCCCAGTTTGCAACACTTGTTAAATAAGCAACAGTATCGCCAGGATTAAGTGTTTGAGCCAAAGTAGTCAATGTATTTGCATAATACATATGAAAAGGAGCCATAATAGAGTTACCGTCTACATCAAAAAAGTTAAGGTAAGCATAGTATGCACCTTGACCATTTGCTGTTTTTGCCCAGAAATCTAAACGGTAACGTTTTTCTGGATTAACAGGCATTAACTCATCTGTGTTAGGTGAGTTATATTGTCCTGTATATCTAAATGAACCACTAGAGAAATATGCTTGACTACCATCAAAAGTAAAAGAAGAGAAGTTAGTATTGTTACCTAAAAGACCTGTACCGTTTGTAAGCAAATTTTCTCCCCTAGACCAAATATATTGTTTAGTAGGAATACTAAAACTATTATAGTTTCCTGTATCTAGTACAGTATGAGCAGTGCCTCCGCCACTATTACTTCTGTGTACATACATAGTACCCTCAGTCCATCTAAACTGCCATCCATTACCTTGACGGTGAAATCCTGACTCATTAGAATTGGCCATAATAGTATTACCACTATCATTAAAGTAAATACCAGCCCAACCCCCTTTAGTTCCATTTATTTGCAAAGCACCATAAGAACCTCCAGCATTAGGATAAATATGCAGTCCATAATTGCTGGGCCAATACAAACCATAGTTTCCGTTAAATTCAATCCAACTATTTGGTCTAAAGTAACTATTACCTGAAAGTACTAAATGATAGAGGTAGGAAGTTGAGTTGAGGTCTAGATAGTAACTAGTATCTGCTGAGTCATAAAAGATTGGAGCTCTGAATGATCCTGGTTCAACTGTATAAGTAGCATATTTTTCTAATGCTCCACCAGTAGCCCCTCCTCCAAAGATCCTTGTAATCCCAGAGCCAGAGTTTCCATATCCAATATACATTCCATCGGCATTACTAGCAGAATTATTTCTAATAACACGCATACTTGCATATATATCATTGCTTGCTGTGTCAAAAGAGCTTGTTACTGTGATACTTGAAAAACTAGTTGGAATACTAGTGATTGCATAACTTCCTACGTTACCTGTGTGTATAGACTGGTAACCGCCTATTGTGGTATTGGATAATAAATTAGCCATTTATCTTTTTGTTTAATTCTTGGACTTGATTAGTTAATTCTTTTACTGCACCTATAAGAGCAGCAGTTAAGCGAGAGTAGTTAACCCCTATAGGTTCTCCGTTCTCATCATATTGTACAAATTCTGGATACACTTCTGCCACTTCTTCTGCGATAAGTCCTAGTTCTGTAGTCTGAGACCCAATCTTATTGTAAGTTACTGGTCTCAAATTTACTACCTTTTCTAAATTTCCCTCACTTGTTTCTACGTTTTCTTTTAATTTAAGTGAAGAGGCTTCTGTAAGAGATCCTGCAATCCACAGATTACCAATGTTGGACACTTCTAACAATTTATTTCCATCAATTGCACCTTGCCAAACAACAAAGTCATCCATACTAGCTAAGCCAGCTCCTACACCACCATCTGTATTTAATATAAAATGATGTCCTCCCCTAGCACGATATTCCATCCAGAAATTTAAACCCGCAGGGTAACCTTCACTTGGATAAGCAGCAGCACGAATTATATTAGTGTAAGCACCCCCACCATCAGGGAAAGCAAGTTCTCCTGCTACGTTTAAGTTATCATCAATAAGAACATTACCTCCATCATTCTGAATACCACCTCTGATTACAAGTTGATTGTTAAAATAAACATTTGTATAATCATAAAAATGAAGATACCCTGTATTATTTCCAGCAATTGCGTGAGAGCCTCCTGTAAATAGAATATTAGTACCTCCTGCTAGCGTAAGATTGCCAGTCATGGTGTCACCAGCCTTAGAAACTTTACCTGCAATACTATTAGTTACTGTAGTTGCAAAATTTGAATCATCTCCTAAAGCAGCAGCCAATTCATCAAGTGTATCTAATACACCTGGAGCTCCATTAATTAGGTTGTTGATTTGGGTTGTTACATAAGATGTAGTAGCGTAACTATAAGAAGCATGGTTGCCCCATCCAAAGGCTGTGTTCCAGTTGGTAGAATTGCCACCAGTAGCAGTAATAACACCATTTACATCCAGTTTAGTAGAAGGACTACCAGTACCTATACCTATATTACCACTTGTATTTGCAGTTAATATATCTCCGAATGTTGCATTCCACATTCTAAATGTTGAATCCTGCCCATACCATAACCAAGCTGTAGTACTATTTTTAAATCCTACGGCTGGGTATAAAGCATTATATATTCCTATACCAAATGTACCAGACATTTGAGATGTTGGATCCGTAGTACCAATACCTACGTTTCCATCTCTATACAAGGTTAATGTTCTTCCTCCTGATCCTCCTAGCCACAAATCTCCTACTCCGGCACTTACCATTTGCATGCCTATAACACCATTAGCACCACCGTTTGCTATAAAGTTTACAGCTTCAATTGTACCTGAGGAATTACCATAGTTTAGTTTTAATCCTGCTCCTGTAGAAAATCCTGAAATTTCTAATTTAGCAGATGGACTAGTAGTACCAATACCAAGATTTCCGCCATTAAGTGTCATCCAATAAGATGCACCACCAGCTGGTCTCCAATAATGCACATTAGCATCAATGTAATTTCCACCAATGGAATCGGTAGACAGGTGAAGATTATTCCAAGGGTCTCTAAGATTTAAAAATGTGGCACCTTTTTGATATCTATTATTATCAGCAGCATCATCAATAAGAATATTTCCAGAAAAATAAACATTCTTATTAGCATACCATTTAATTGTTGGTGTATTATATGCAGACCCTAGATAACCATAGGTCATTACGTTATTACTGCCATATCCACCAATTTGGAATAAAGAAGTAGTATCATATTCTTGAAAATTTAACAGTGTTCTTGCCCATCCTCCAGCAGAGTAATTAGGCTTTCTAAGAACTACATTATCTCCATCAAGTATAGTGCTTGCCCATCCACCTTGAATAGTCAAAGCACCAGTCATAGTGTCTCCAGAAGTATTTACCCACACATCTGAAACTGAAGTTAGATAACCTGCATCATTGGTAAACATAGAAATATTACCAGATACATTGGTAAGAACTCTTGATGTGCTTAGAATCTGAGTTGATTCATGATACCAAGTACCAAATGTTCTTAGTATTCCTGAACTGTTACCATAATTCAGATAAAGAGTATTTCCATCACTTAAACCAAAAACAAAGTGACTTCCGTCTCCTCTAAAGTATGTTCCACTTCCATGAGAACCGTTTATGTTAGAAATAGAAAGATCAAGACCAGGGAAATAAGTGCGTCCATCTGCATAAACAGTCTGTCTTGTTGCACCTCCAGAAACAATAGCTACATGACTATCGTTTACTCCTACAATACCTTGGTTACTGTTGCCCCATCTCAAGTATTGTCCTGAGTCAATAAATAAAGTACCTCCATTTACATAGGTAGAACCAGCTACTTGTAGTTTGTAAATTGGACTAGTAGTACCTATTCCAATATTTCCATCACTACTATTCATGTGAAGATAAACAGTAGACTGTTTACCAAATTGAATATTAGGAATAGCTCCTCCTACGTTTCCATCGTAATCACTAGAAATTAAGAAGTTATTATAGGTTGGATATCTAAATATCACATATCCAGACTGTCCAGAAGCAAAACTATTGTTAAATTCAACTCTTGGTCCCAGTTCTGTAGCTCCAGCGTTATCAACTTTATTTGATGGTCTGTTGATCCAAGCATTTCCAGCTACGTGAAGTTTTGCTCCTGGACTAATAGTACCGATCCCTACATTACCTCCAGACAATACGTTTAGTGCTCCACCATCATCTCTACCTATTTTTACTATAGAATAACTTCCTCCTGTACCTACATATACCTGAGAAGTATTGTAACGACCAACCAAAGGACCGTAATCTGTAACAAGTCCTGTTTCATTCTGAATTTTAATGTTACCAGCAACCTGTAACTTTTCGTCAGGAGAAGTAGTACCAATTCCAACACGTACATTATTTGTGTCAAAAGCTGGGGTAACAACAGTAAGTCCAGTACTTAAACCATAGTCAGAACCTGTACCCCATGTTTGTACTTTAAGGTCTAATCTACCTCCCCCAGTTACTTGAGAATATTCTAATCCAGCAAGAGGATTGTTATCATAAGAAGATGTTCCTAAAGATAATGTTGCCGTGGGGGTTGCTACTTTAATACCTACATTACCACCGTTGGTAATTCTAAAAATTTCAGGAGTACTACTGTTACTAACGTTTCTAAATACCTTCAAGCCTCCGTATACTTCAACGTTTGCTCCTGTTGTACTAGAACTTAAATCAGCAGTTCCAAATTGTATTCTACTATCCCAATATCTACGAGTGATTCCTGCTCCTTCAACATACATTGAATCGTATCCAATGTATACAAGACCGTTACTTCTAACTGAAAATGCACTTGAACCTCCGTTATACAAAACATCAAGTACTTTATTAGCAGTAGCTGCTGTTACTGAAGTCCCATCTGCTATAAGTCCTACCTGTGTTCCTGTAGGTACTATATGTATTTTAGCAGAAGGACTAGTAGTACCGATACCTAATCCTGTTGTTGTTAATCTTGCTAATTCTGTACTACCTTGTCTAAATCTTATATAATCTCCTGTAATGAGCTCAAGACCGCTTGAAGCAGTTATACCGTAAGAATCACTAAAGAAACTTAATTGTCTTGTATTATCCGAAGGAAACATCAAAACATTTCCTCCAGCTACAGTAAGTCTATGTGTAGGAGCAGTTGTTCCTATACCTATATTTCCACTAGATTTTACAGTTAATAAAGCATTGGAGTATTGAGCAGAAGCTTGATCATTACTAGTACCTGTTCTGGCAATTACATATCCACCATCAAAGTCAGTGTATGGAGTACCTGCAAACCAAGTAGATCCTGTTCCACTCATGTGAACACCTGCTCCACGATAGTTATTGTGAGAGTTTAACCACAATCTAGAGGCTGTATACCCACTACCCCCATCCGCTTGAACTGTTAAATCATGTCCTACTGTAATAGAAGTATTTGTTGTTGCACCTCTGCCTGTTACTGTAGCTAAAGTATCTGTCTCTGTGTAAGAAGTAAGATATCCTGCATTGTTAGTAAACATAGAGATGTTACCAGTAACATTCTGTAACACTCCACTATTAGATAATCTAAGTACGGTATTTGTGTAGAGAGATGAATCTTTTAAGTCAAACTCAGTACCTCCAGAAATAATAAGTGGATACTTATCATATGCAGGACCTTGCCATTCATCAACCCAGAATACAAATCTATCGTTAGTTGTTGCATTGTCTCTTAACTGAAATACAAGATCAATACTATCAGAACCTGGTTGTACGGCATAAATTCTAGCTCCATCGTTATTTAACGTCCAATCAAATCCTTTACCTGTAGTAGGGAAAGTTCCTGCAAGATCTTGGAAAACTAAATCTGCATTATTACCTAGAGTAACATTACTACTGAATGAAGCACTTGTACCATTCAATGCTCCTGTAAGAGTTCCTCCTGTTAAGGAAAGTTTGGAAGCTATGCTGTTTGTAACAGTTGTAGAGAAGCTAGCGTCATCTCCCAGTGCTGCTGCAAGTTCATTAAGCGTATCTAATGCTGCAGGAGCTGCATCTACTAAGGCAGATATTGCACTAGTCACATAAGACTGAGTAGCATATCCGCTTAAACTAGCAGAAGTTAAATAAGCTTGAGATGTAACCCAAGATTGTGTAGCTGCAAGAGCTCCATTAATAGTAATAGTCCCTGAGGTAACTACGTTACCCCCTACTACAAGTCCGTTTTTTACGATAAATTCATTAGGCATCTTTTATTGTTTTCACTATCCAACAATGTTTTTATTAGAAATATTTAAAACTCATTACCATCGTATAAGGATTAGCACTTGAGTTTACTGCGTTAATTCTTGCATCTGAGCCCACTAGAGAGCTTGTAAAGTTCACAGTGGTAGTTGACCCTATATCAGGGGTAGTTGTTTCTGTGTGAGTGATTGTAGGCGTTCCTGACTGATTCCAGGTAACTATAATTGTACCAGCTCTTTGGTCTGTAAGTGAGTTGTTGTTTAAAATGTAGTACTCAATGAAGGCACACATACCTACGCTTACGGTTTGAGCCCATACAACAGTAGTAGTATTAGCGTTAATAGTAGCACTTGAGGACATGTGTACTACTCCGTTACCAGTTCCTATTCTAAGTTTATCTTGTACTCTTACTTGTCCGTTTACATCTAAGTCATATCCTGGAGAAGCTTGGTTAATACCTACTCTGTTAGTAGTAGAGTTGTAAGTCAAAGCAGAGGCTCCTGCTAAAGATCCAGAACTGTTGTATTGGAATTGTGTGTCAGATCCTCCTGGAGTTGTTGTTGCTATTGTCCAGCTTCTATTTGCGCTTAGATCATAGCTCGTTCCATTAATAGTAAGCGTTCTTGCTTGAGGAACATAACCTGCTGAACTGTGATTACCCCAGCCATACGCAGTATTCCAGTTGGTACTGTTACCGCCTGTTGTGGTTATTACCCCACTAGTTGTATTTATTGACGTTATTATAGACCCACCAGCATCTCTAAAAGTATATAACTGTGTTCCAAAATTTCTAGCATAAGAACCTGAAGCATCTGTACCATAAAAAGTAGTACTTCCTCCACCCTCTACTTGTACTATTCCCATTACATGAAGAGGAGTCGTAGGACTAGTAGTACCAATGCCTAAACCAGTAGAAGTCCAACGTCCAAAAGTAGTTCCACCGCCAGCATTTCTAAAAAAATGACTGTTGTTGTCGTAATAATTATTTTGATCTCCACTGCCTCCCAAATACATAGCAACGCTGTTTGAAGCGTTGTATATTATATTATAAGTTCCATTATTCTGTGCAATAAAAATACCTCTAGAAGAAATAATTCCATTAACATCTAAAGGAGATACAGGAGTTGTAGTACCTATTCCAATATTACCATTAACTAATATTGACATCATAGCACCGCCATTCTGCCCTATGTTGAAGGTGTTGGTTGTTGTAGCCAGCATACCTACATTCCACCAATCTGTACCTGCATCATTTGTATTTAATTTTAATCCACAATATGACGATGCCCAGTTTCCTACTCTATTTAAAGTAATAACAGCTCCTGCATTTCCTACTCCCGCACTACGTACTTCTAATATGGACTGAGGTGTTGTAGTACCAATTCCAACATTACCTCCTGTAGTGATACGCATGCGTTCAGTAGTATTGGTTTGGAATGCTAAGTCAGGATTTGCTCCTGTAGCACCAACAATACCCATTGTAACAAGTCCATTTACAGACTTAATTTGGAAGTGATCTTGATAACTTTGTGTACCTAAAGATAATAGGTATGGAGTACCTGCATCAGAGTAACCCTTAAATCTTAATCCTGACGTTGCACCATTTGAAACAGAAGCGTCAAGAATAGAAGCAGGTGCAGTGGTTCCAATACCCAAGTTACCAGAAAGATCAAATCTTCCAACTTCAGCATTGTTTGAACCAAAGATAAGACCCATTCCTGTACGTCCATACAAGTAATAGTATGAACCACTAGGAAACTGATAATAACTACTTCCGTGATAAATTATACCACTATTATATGTTAGATATACACCAGATGTCAGTGCATTAAATGAACCATTAACATCTAATTTATACTGTGGGTTTGTCGTTCCAATCCCCACATTTCCATCTGATGCAAAACGTACTCTTTCAACTCCAACATCTCCTCCACCTAAAGGTGCAGTAAAAAATCTTATACTAGAAGGACTTCCTGATGAATTATACCCATCCTGAACTAAGTTTATTCTTGCATCACCATAGTCATTAGCAATTTTAAATACAGTTGATCCATTTCCTTGACCGTAGTCATGATATAAACTAGCTCCCCCGTAACCACTTACACTATTTAATCTGATACCATAGTCTGCATGAGCAGCATTAGGAATTGCAATATCAAGAATCTTAGCAGGAGAAGTTGTTCCAATACCTACGTTAACATTATTAAAATAAGCGTTTCCTCCACTAGAAGCATTTGATACTACAAAATTATGCGTACCCCCAGATTGACTTACATAAAAAGTTTGCCATGCTTGCACATAAGAAGAATATGCCAATAAAACGTTAGTATTCCCACTAGTAGTTATGTCAACATTTCCTTTAATCCTCGCAGTTCCATTCACATCTAACTTGTATCCTGCGTCTGTGGTGGTTCCTATCTGCACATTGCCTGTATTACTTCTACCATAAATGGTATTGGCAATGTTTATTTGATTATTGGTATCAGCTAGTGGGGTGGCATTGTGACCAATAATAACTGAGTTAGTCATTGCCAGCGTAGAACTGCCTATGTAACTTCCAATTAGAATGTTGTTGTCTCCTGTAGTTGCGTTACCTGTATAGTAACCTAATGCAATTGTATGTGAGTTATTTCTGTTATTGGTAAACGGACCAATTCCTATATTATAACTTCCAGTAGTAACTTGATAAAGCGCAAAATCACCTATAGCAACATTTTGAAATCCTCCCGTAATAGTATTTCCTGCATTTGATCCAAATAAAGTATTTCCTCCCCCGTAAGTTATATTTTGCCCAGCATTTGCTCCAAACAAAGTAACATTGGGTGCAACCGTAATTGCGGCTCCTGCATTTACCCCAAATGTAGTCAAAGATGGGTCTAGAATCATTGACCTTACTCCAGAAACAGCTATATATCTAGCCGTAGTATTTGCTTTTGAGTAGATTGGTCTTGTTAGCACAGAACCAGAAAAAATAGGATCTGTGTCAGGCGTAGAGTCTGTATAGGTTGTAGTTGTATTGTTTGCTAAAGTCGCTATAACTACACCATATGAAGAACTATCTGTTACTTTGGTTCTATAAATTTTTCTACCTATTACACTAGCATCTGTAGAAGTAGGAATGTTATTTAACTGAACTATCCGATTTCCAGCAGTTGTAATTACTGTAATTTCAGCAGAAGCGTTAGTTTCTCCTATGGCATTGTAGTAGGTTACTCTGTAATAGTAAGTTCCTATTTCTAGAGCAGTTCCTGCTTGTAAAGCATAAGTAACTCCTGTAATAACTGGTGCAGCAACTGGTTGAATATTATATCCTACATTAGAACTAACTCCTCCACTTGTTCCTGTTCCAAAAATCTCTAATTTGTTTGTAGCAGTAGTTGCCCCAATAACTACTCTATCGTTAACTGAATCAACAACAAGCGTATTAGTATCTACTATTAACCCACCAACAGTAATAGCATTCGTGGTTGTGTTCCCTCTAGTTGTTACTGTTGCAAGTGTATCGGCCTCAGCAGTTAAGTAGTTCGGAGACCAATTCTTCCAAAGACCGTCTGAATCATAGCGCAATAACTGACCTGCAGTAGGCAAGTTTGTTTTTAAATCTACATCATGAATCTCATTTAACTCAAATCCATTCTGTACTTTAACGAAGATTTCTCCGTTGTTAGCGTTCTTACGGGTTACTATACCTATAAAAACCAGGTGAGCAGGAGCATACGGTTTATTGATTAAGCCGTAAATTAAGTTTCCTCCTGTTCCCAACCATACTGGATCACCTTCTGTACCTGCAGCTGAGGTATCTAATCCTGCTAAAAGACCTTCTGTTACTACATTGGCAAATCCATTTGTAGAAACTGTGGCATCCAAAAGACCCATAGTCTTACTAGATGTGGCCTCAGAAGCATTAGAAGCCAAACCAACAATCATATTGGTTCCGTCTGCACTAGTTACGTAGACTGCTTGACCTTTGTTAATCGCTACACCAGCTTTAACTTGGTGTTGTAATCTAGAAGTGTAATCTACAGTACTGATTGTCCAGCTTCTGTTAGCTGTAAGATCATAACTTACACCGTTAATAGTTAACGTGCGAGATGTAGGAACATAGCCACTTAAACCTATGCCAGATGTAATATCTGACATTAATTGAGCATAGGTTCTAGTATATAGTTGTCCTTGTGCAGTTGTACCTACAACAACATAGTCCCAAGTAGCAGTATTTGTTAAAGCTGTTAAATAAACTGTACCACTAAGAGTAGTAAGTCCTTGAACTGTTACTCCGCATTGAAAAGTTTTAGCACTTAGAGACTTCATTATTGTTTATGTATATAAAAGCTAGGGGTTTTTAGGCCCCTAGCAAAGATAAGGTTTAAAATAAATTAAGCAATTTTAATCACCAATACTCTAAGAGCATTTGTAGCAACAGGAGAACAGAATCCTAAAGTAACTACGTTGTTGGTTGTACGTACTACATCACACTCTACGTTCTCACCAGTAGCTAGTTCATAAACTTGAACTATGATATCGTTAGAAGCTAAAGCGTGAGTTACTATCATACTAGTTGCTGGAGCTGCTGGACCTGTTACAGCATAACGCAAAGCAGCTAATCCAGAAGGAGTTACTGCTACTGTAGAGCTACTTAAAGCATTTACTTCAGCACTAGTAGCCAATTCTACAACACCTGCAGCACTTGTAGTAGCGTTTACACCACTTACAGTGATAGAAGTTGTTCCTGAACCAGCAACTGCAACACCGTTAGATCCACTGATTGTGATTCCTGTAATAACGTCACCTGCTAAATCAGCAGAAGTTAAGTACTTGATTACACCTGAGTCACTTACCAAGTATTTGTTACCTGTGTAAGCAGCACCAGCGTCAGCAATAGAACCTACGTGTAAAGGCTCAGTTACAGTAGACCAGTAGTCACTAGTCTCATTCCAGATGAAAGAAACGTTAGTACTTGTTCCTCTTTCTACTTCAATACCTGCGTTCTGAGAAGGAGCACTAACTTCATCTCTGTTAAGAAGAAGAATGTTATCACCAATCTCTACAGTGTTTGAGTTAACGTAAGTTACTGTACCGTTTACAGTTAAGTTGCCACCGACAGTTACAGTAGTTCCGTCATCTGTAATAGTTGAGTTAGAGAATCCTGTTCCGTTCCACTTAGTTAAGTAGTTGGTAGTCAATGATCCAGCACCTGTGATAGCAATGTCATCAGCGTTAACTGTGATACCAGTTCCTGCACCTACTGCAAAAGAACGAGAAGCTGTAATATCTCCTCCGCCAGTCAAACCTGCACCTGCTGTCAAGATAACTGCAGAGTGATCAGTGTTACGAGTAGAAGTGGTGTCAAGAGCTACGTCATTGGCGTTTACAGTAATACCTGTACCTGCTCCAATGTTAAGAGTTACAGAAGCTCCAAGAGCAACAGAACCTCCATCAGTAAGACCTGCTCCAGCAACTACAGAAAGGGAAGAGTTAACCAACATTCCGTTAGTAACACCGCCTGCCTTAATGTAAAGTTGGTTAGAACCGTTTAAACCAATAGAAGCATCGTCATAAAGGACGTTTACGGTAATATCTCTGGTTCCGCTAACAGATATAGCGTTACCAGCTACAATTGACCTTAGATCACCTCCTACGTCTACCCAGGCAGTACCATCATAGAAGTAGATTGACTTGTCTCCAGTAGAGGAGTTGAAGTAGACCTGACCTGCAGCAGGAGTTCCTGGTGCTGTACCTAAGTTCTGGATGACCGCATTTTGCAGTTCGCATTTATTGAGGTCTATGCCAGATAAGAATTTTTTTGACATGATTTTATATTTTTATTTTGTTTTGTTTATTTTAGTTAAAGTAAGCTTTACCACTGAACGCTCCACAGAAATTAATAGTTACTGCATTTAAACTAATGTAATCTACCGAGCCATCCACGGTAGTTCCTGCTGAATCTACAATCGTAACACTCGGGTATTTGTTCATGTTATGAGTGATAGTCCAGGTACTAATAGGAGAACTTTGAGTATGAGTGTAAGTATCTACGTAAGAAACGCTTACTACGCCTCCATCTACTTGGTGTAAATTTAAACTTTTGGTCTCTGCTCCTGTAATAGACATAGAAGCAATCTGATTTCCTTCTACAGTGTCCAATAAATTGTCCACTTCTGTCTTAGTATAGGCGTCTGTAATGCCGTATTCTGCTAAAGTGTCTGGAGTATTGATGATTTTGTTCCAGTCTAACGAAGTAATGAAGGAAGGATTGGCATAAGACCCTGATAATAGAACAAAATTACTTAAACCAGAGTTAAGTAAACGAAAGTCTACTAAGTCTTCTACTCTAACTTTACGAGATCTTACGTTTCCTGTAGTGGGATTGACGTCAATTAACAACAGAAGATCTTCTCCTGCAATTTCAGGACCTGTTAGTGGTTGTAGTTGGGAAACTTTGTAATTCATGTTATTCGTATCATTCGTACACTATATATTGACCTTCTTCGTTTAAAATATAACCATCTTCTAGAAAAGTACCCTTAGCGGATTGACCTTCGTATTTAAGAAAGCCTAACTTCTGGTAGGGACCCTCAAACCTAGGCTTAGAACAAGTAACTGAGTTATCTTCTATAACCTGAGTCTCGAATTCTCCTCCATAGTTGTCTCCTCCTCTAAGTAAGACAAACCATTTATGTCCTTCTCTTCTTATTTTTATCCCTACTCTTTCTTTGAAAGCGTATAACTGTTGCCAGTCATGAGGACAAACATAAGTCTTCTCCGAGAATCCCTTAATAATTACATTTACTAGGTCTGTAGCGTAGCCAGGTGTCTGAAAGAAGTTGTTACGCATATAAATTTAGAAGTTTATAAACTAAAAAAGGGTTCTAGGTAGGGGAATACATGAAAGGAGAAAGATCTGAATCCCTACCTAGTAACCCTCCAAAAACATGGCTAAAGAAACTAGTCACAAAACAATCGTAACTCCAAGAAAAACACAGATCTCCCCCTAAGAACAAAAATAGCTCTTTAAAAAAATAAGTCAAGAAAACTTAAGTAGAAGAGTGGTTTTTGTTTAATTAACTATCTTTGATTTAAAATACAGCTATAATAGAGCTATGATACAGGTTATCTTTGATCATATAACAGGGTACGGTAAGGTCACAAAAGAAGACTTTATCTTCTCTGACCCCAAAGGAATAGCCTTAGATACTACTTATCTAACCTACCTAAGTGAAGGATGGGTAGAATGGCAAGACTACTGGTATAATCTAAGGTCTGTTAGACTTAGAGTAAAAGACTATGAGCCTACTAAAACTGTAAAAAAACTAAGCAAACAAATACAATACTCTCTGCACTTTGTATCAGAGGAAGTTTTAACTCTTCTAGAGCCTATTTATAGAAAGTACACAGACAAACACAGTTTTAAAAGAGATATAAACCTAGAAGATTTTAAAGGATTTGAATGTCTGCTTTACTACTACGAAGAAAAACTAGTAGGAGCTAATATCTTTAAACTATACAAAGACACTACTGGAAGGACTTTAGTCTCTTACCAGTTTCTGTGGGATTATGAAAACCCAAAACTATCCTTAGGTAATGTGTCTCAGTTATTCGAGTGTAGAATAGCCCAGTTCTTTAGATGTAATCATGTCTACCTTCTAGGAGGTTACGAATTAGCTTCAGCTTACAAGGCAGACTTTAAAGGCTTTGAATGGTGGACGGGAAAAGAATGGTCTGAAGACAAAACACTTTACTTAAATTTATGTAAAAGAGACACCTACCTATAATAACCTATGACAATCTTTGAACCTACAAATCGCTTAGAAGTAAATACCCCTAAAGGCAAAGGAATAATATGGCTAGTAACAGACTATGGTTATGAAACCGATACCATATACACAGTCATCCTAGACAGTGGAGAGATGTGGCAGTTTACTCATAAGGACTTAACGGTTAGAAGTAATATAACCTTTGGTCGTTTACTTCCTAAATCTTAAGTAATCAGTGGTACCTGGATCTTCGTTCTTGAAATAATAAACTTCCTTAACCTTGCCGTACTTGATAGTTTTTAAGAATCCATCAGGGACTGTGGCTCCTGTCGATAACCTTAAGCTAGTTTTAGAGTAAATCATTTTAATCTCTACCTCGACAACTTGAGACTTAGCTAACTCTCTTTCTCTGACCTCCAATAATCTCCAAGCACCTCTGTTTAATCTTTCGTGCTGTAAGACGCAATTAAGATAGGAAAACGTAGCCCATAGAGTAGGTCTGTCACAATTAAAGTCAGCTGCTGGAGCACAATGACCCTTATCCCATACATTAGCCTCGTAATCTTTTCCGTCACTCGTTCTTACACTATCGTTAGTGTAGAAGTCCATTCCCTTTCTAGGATAACTTCCATTAGGACACTGAACAGTGTACCAAACTCTCTTAGGTTGTTGTAAGATCTCAGAGTAGACACAAGAGTATATAGAAGTCTTTACAAAAACAGAGTCACGCAGGGTTTGAGCGTGGGTTTCTAGGAAGAGGAATAAAGATAAAATAAAGATTAGTTTTTTCATAGTCACGAAGATAGGTCTAAAACAAAAAATTTTTTCCGAAATTTTTTAGACCCCCCCTACTACTTCAGGTGTATGAGAGGGTGGGGGTATACAGCTTCACTATCCCCGTATGCCTTCGGCACCTGCGCTACCCCCCGTAGGTTATGAACACGAAACCCTAATAATACATAGATATGAAAATCCAATTCCATGGTTCTTATGTTTCCAAGAACGCAACAACAACCTTCCGCTACACTGTACAAGGTACAAAAGAAGAACTCGCTAACTACAAGACTGTTCAAGGCGTACACTACCGAGAAGACGAAACTACAAAGTCTCCGTTCTTCTTCGGTATTAAACGCTACGCTGACAACACTGAACTTGCTCTCACCCGAGACGGTAAACGCTTCTACGCTGTAACAGAATTGTTGGAAAAGGTCGTAGAGAACCAAGTCATCAAGTTCAAGGCTATGGCTCACATCCTCGAGACTTCGCCTAAAGCGATGCTTCAGCGTATGATGCTTGCAAACGATGACATTTAGAACGTTAGAGGGGGGCTTTGCCCCCTTTTTTTCATCGGGGTTCAAACTAAACTAAACAATCAATATATCAATTGTCACAGAAATGTCACAGAGATGGTATAAAATAGGTTTTGTTTAACTTTTGTTTGTCTAAACCCGGGAAAATCGGAGACAAATGTCATTTTGTTTAACTTTTTTCTGACAATTGGTGGGAAAAAGTGGTAAAAAATGGGAGAAAGTGGATGAAAATAAAGGGGACCACATCCTCCAACTGTCTAACTTACTAGACAAAATAGGGTATTTTAAATCGTTTTATGCTGTGATATACACAATATGTTATATTAAGCTATATTACGGTTAAAACAATTAAAACCCTATTACTCTCTCCTTATATATATCCTTATAGGGTATTACTACATCTCTATCGTTGGTTATAGAGACGTCCTTTCAAATGTTAAGCGAAACTTTGGCTTCGTTGCTTTAATGCATCATAACCTACTTCACAAGGGTAGGCAGTAGTGATATATCCAACACTATGGATGGAGGTATATTAGGTGAGTGAATAACTCTATTACTATTGAATGCAGAGTGAAGTGTTTCCTGGGACTTAGCAATCGTCAACCACAGTAAATATGTGCGTTAGGGTTACTAAGTCTACGAGACGATTAGAAATTCAATTGTAACCTAATCTTTATTTGCAGTAGCTAATGTAAATAAAAGATAAAGGTGCTAGATAAAAAAAATGGACGATGCTAATCTTAGCAAGTAATAATTCTCCATTACCTCATCAGACACTATGGGGAAATGAATGTGTTAAAATACAAGATAGATCAACAAGCCTTGTATTACAATTGAATTACTTTAATGCACCACAACTCATTTCCAAAGGATGAGCAGTACTAACAGTAAAATAAGCGGAAGGGTGCTCTCTTCCAACAGAACGACAGGAAGGTATCTGTGAAGCATTGCTTCTTAGAACACAGAAAGAATACTGTAAAAGAGCTACTGTTATTACTGAGTGCAGATGGAAGTAAATTATACCTTATGGTATAATACCAATTAGTATAAACTAAACAGAAAACAGATATGAATAACTACATTACTATTAAAGAGACTACTCGTGGATTCTCTAAAGA
>Ga0102893_1000449_pt1 | contig 15177 bp, 8 predicted proteins | sample Colrivmet1553A02_FD_81593 | JGI IMG/M metagenome (GOLD analysis project Ga0102893, IMG submission 81593) | Estuarine microbial communities from the Columbia River estuary - metaG 1553A-02 | ecosystem: Environmental > Aquatic > Marine > Intertidal zone > Estuary | place: USA: Columbia River...
CCTTCACGAAAAAGCTCATGAAGCCCAAGCGAACGCCGTGCTCTTGCTCGAACTTGTCCTGGTACTGCTTACGCAACTCCATGACGGGCGCCATGTTGACCTCGTTGAAAGTGGTCAGGATGGCGTTGGTGGCCTGCGACTGCAGCAAACGTTCAGCCACGCGCGCGCGCAATCGGGTCATGGGAACCCGCTGCTCGGGGCGGTCGCCCAAGTCAGGCGCGACCGTCTGCACTTGCGGCAAGGCGGCTTTCGGTGCACCGGTTGGAATGGCGGGCGTTGACACGGCGGCCTTGGGTGCTGACGCGGCAGCAAGGACATCGCCTTTGGTGACGCGACCGTCTTTACCGGTACCTGCGACAGAGCCAGGGGCCATGCCGTTATCAGCCATGTGTTTGGCTGCAGCGGGCGATGCCACGCCCGCTTTACTGACGGAGGCAGAGGCGGTAGCACTTGCAGGCGCCGGCGCGGCGGCAGCCGCGCTCGTCGCTGGCGCTGCAGCTGGAGCCGCAGCGGCGGCGCCGTCTGTATCGATGCGTGCAATCACCTGCTCCGAGGCAACGGTTGCACCGTCAGCCTCAACCAGCTCGGCCATCACACCGGCTGCAGGGGCGGGTACTTCGAGCACAACTTTGTCGGTCTCGACTTCAATCAGGATTTCATCCATCGCCACGATTTCACCGGGCTTTTTCTTCCACGTCATCAATGTCGCTTCGGCCACAGATTCAGAGAGTTGTGGGACCTTAACTTCTACGATTGCCATCTTTCGATTCCTTGAAATATTGGGGCAGCCACCACGCGACGCGTTCGACGTTGCGTGGGGCTTGATTTGTCAGTTGCTTGAGGGGTGCCAGTTATTTGGTCAGCACAAAACCCTTGAGCTTGCCGAATGCACCTTCAATGAGGGCTTTCTGCTGCTCTTGGTGCAGATGTGCATAACCGACAGCAGGCGACGCTGATGCCGCGCGACCTGCGTAACCCAGACGTTGACCATCACGCATGTTTTCGTGGATATAGTGCTGGACGAAGAACCAAGCGCCTTGGTTTTGTGGCTCGTCTTGGCACCACACGATCTCTGTCGCATTCCCGAAACGTTTGACTTCAGCAGCAAACGCCTTGTGGGGGAATGGGTACAACTGCTCAACCCGAATGATCGCCACGTCTTTGGTCCCCATCTCTTCGCGCTTGCGCACCAAGTCGTAGTAGACCTTGCCGGAACAGCAAACAATGCGCTTCACCTTTGCCGCCGCCTTGACCACAGCCGCGTTGTTCTCTGGGATAACGGTTTGGAAGCTACCCGCGGTGAACTCTGACAAGGGCGACGTCGCATCTTTGGCACGCAACAGCGACTTCGGCGTCATGATGATCAGTGGCTTACGCAGTGACCGCACCATTTGACGGCGCAGTACGTGAAAGATCTGACTGGCCGTTGTGGGCTGTACCACCTGGAAATTGGTGTCAGCGGCCAGCTGCATGAAGCGCTCAAGGCGTGCCGATGAGTGCTCAGGCCCCTGACCTTCATAACCGTGTGGCAACATCAAAGTAATGCCGTTGACACGGCCCCACTTCACCTCACCTGACGCGATGAACTGGTCAATGACCACCTGCGCGCCGTTTGCAAAGTCGCCAAATTGGGCTTCCCAAATAACCAGTGTATTGGGGTCATTGGAGGCGTAACCATACTCAAAGCCGAGGACAGCCTCTTCGGACAGGATGGAGTCGATAACAACAAACGGCGCCTGGTTGTCTGACACATTTTGCAAAGGGATATGCGACGCTTCGTCGAGGCGGTTTTTACGGCCTTGGTCGTGAATCACCGAGTGGCGGTGCGTGAAAGTACCGCGGCCACAATCCTCGCCAGACAAGCGAACGGGGTAACCGCTGGCCACCAAGGAGGCGAACGCCATGTGCTCGCCCATGCCCCAATCGACTGGCAACTCACCGCGCCCCATCGCTGCGCGATCGTCGTAAACTTTTTTAACCAGAGGATGCGGCGTGATGGTGTCAGGAATCGTTGTCAAACGCTCGGAGAGGCGTTTCCATTCAGACTCAGGAATGGCCGTGTCACCAGCATCGGTCCACTGTTTGCCCAGGTAGGGCGCCCAGTCCACCGCGTATTTGCTCTTGAAGTTCGTGAGGACAGGGTCAACCGTGTGACGGCCTTCGTCCAAAGCGGCACGGTAATTTCTGGCCAATTCATCGCCAAGGTTATCGCCTAAACCCTGCGCAGCGAGCTTGTCTGCATACAGTTTGCGTGTGCCGGGGTGGGCCGCAACGCGCTTGTACATCAATGGCTGCGTGATACTGGGGGTGTCTTGCTCGTTGTGACCTAACTTACGGAAACAAACGATGTCGACGACGACGTCCTTTTGGAAGGTCATGCGGAATTCGAGCGCCAAACGGGTGGCGAGAATCACGGCCTCTGGGTCATCACCGTTGACGTGCAAAACGGGGGATTCCACCATTTTCACCACGTCGGTACAGTACAACGTTGACCGGCTGTCGCGCGGGTCGCTGGTGGTAAAGCCAATTTGGTTGTTGATCACCAAGTGAACCGTTCCGCCCGTCGTGTAACCGCGGGTTTCAGCCAATGCCAGCGTTTCCATGACAACGCCTTGCCCAGCGAACGCGGCATCACCGTGGACCAACACGGGCAAAACTTGCAAACCTTTGGGGTCGTGACGACGGTCCATACGGGCACGGACCGAGCCTTCAACGACCGGATTCACAATTTCAAGGTGCGACGGGTTGAACGCCAATGTCAAGTGAACGGGGCCGCCTGGCGTGGGCACATCACTCGAAAAGCCCTGGTGATACTTGACGTCACCACTGGGGAGATCTTCGGGGGCGGTGTGATCGAACTCGGCGAACAGGTTTTTGGGCATTTTGCCCAAAGTGTTCACCAGCACGTTTAAGCGACCACGGTGCGCCATGCCGATGACGATTTCTTGGACACCCTTTTCACCCGCGCGGGTGATCAGCTCATCCATACAGGCAATAAAGCTCTCACCCCCTTCGAGTGAGAAGCGCTTTTGGCCGACATACTTTGTGTGTAAGAAACGCTCAAGACCCTCAGCGGCCGTTAAACGCCCCAGGATATGAACTTTTTGGTCCGCCGTGAGGATGGCCTTGCTACGGCAGCTCTCTAATTTTTCTTGCCACCAGCGCTTTTGCGTCTGGTCGGTGATGTACATGTACTCGGCACCAACGGTGCCGCAGTATGTCTCACGCAGCGCATTGAGCAGCTCGCGCAAGGACATCGTTTCTTTGCCGAAGAAGGTGTTGCTGGTATTGAAAATAGTTTCCTGATCGGCGTCGGTCAAGCCGTAAAACGCGGGATCAAGTTCGGGAATATCTTCACGATCCGTATTCTTTAACGGGTCGAGGTCGGCCCAGCGGGCGCCAACGTTACGGTAAGCCGCAATCAATTGCTGAACAGCAACGCGCTTGCGTCCCATTTCGGAGTCGGGATTACTCTGTACGACCTTCGTCGTGCCCTGCTTTGCCATCTCTGCAAATGCATTGATGACGGGCATGTGAGGCAGGTCGCGGTTATCGGAGCCATCGACTGCGGGGACGTTTTGAAGCGCGTCGAAGTAACTGCGCCATTCGTCAGGGACGCTGGTGGGGTTGTTGAGGTAGTTCTCGTACATTTCCTCTACGTACGGTGCGTTACCGCCGAAAAGGTACGAGTTGCCATTGAAGGCGATATAGACGCTGTTCGTCTCGCTCATTGTTTCGCTGACCTCCGTTTTCCTGAGGAAAACATAAGTTGGGTAAAAAAAACCTCCCGCGACACGGCTTAACCGGTTAGCGGATGCGACAGTGACAAGGAAGGGTCGTTGTGCGGCGTTAATTGTGCCAGCTAATTGCGGCTGGACCCAGCACTTTCTGTTAGAAAGTCTCGATGTGTTGCCAATTACCTATCAGTAAGCGCGCGGCAGCAGCCGCTGATCGGATGGGACATCGTTGGGGGTATCCATCTCGATGGCGATCTGGGTACACACCGAGCGGCAAAGGGTTACCGCTTGTTCGCTTTGCACGCGATAGATGACTTGCGTGCCCTGCTTGCGCTTCGCGAGCACGCCGCAGCGATACAGAACATTGAGGTGCTGCGACAGATTGGGCTGCGTTGTGTCAATCTCTTCCAGCATTTGGCTGACCGATTTCTCTTGATTGCACAGCGCGCTGAGAATCCGCAGGCGCATGGGCGTCGAGAGCACACTGAACAACTCTGCCGCGAGTTCGAAGACGCGCGCACCCTCAGGTGTCCCTGCGCCTGCATCGACAGGCGGGTCGGCCTTGAGGGTCTTTACATCGTTCATGCGCGAGGTTGAATATAGTGATTCACGGACATATCATAGCCCGCGAATGCCAAAACCTCAACTGCGTCAGCCCGACACCAAGCGTTCAATTTGCGCCAAGGCACTGGGATCATCCATCGTGGTCAGGTCGCCTGGGTCGCGCCTTTCACACACCGCTTGGATCGCTCGACGCAGCAATTTACCGCTGCGGGTTTTCGGTAACAGCGTGACGAAGCGAATCCGAGCGGGCCTGGCGACGGCGCCCAGTTGACCATCGACAACCTTCATGAGCTCGCCCTCCAAGGCCAGCTTCGCCGCATCGGTCTCGTAAGCCGCTGCGTCCTTTAAAACGGCAAACGCCATTGCCACCTGACCCTTTAACTGATCTTCAACGCCCACAACAGCCACCTCCATCACCGCCTTGTGGCTGGCAATGCTCTCTTCGATCTCGCGGGTCCCGAGGCGGTGTCCGGCCACGTTGATCACATCGTCTGTTCGCCCCAAAATGAAGTAATAGCCGGCCTCATCACGGATACCCCAGTCAAAGGTGCTGTAGACCAACCGCCCGGGGATGCTCTCCCAATAAGTCTTGACGAATCGCGCATCGTCCTGCCAGACCGTTTGCATGCAGCCCGGGGGTAATGGGCCCTCAATCGCGACAACCCCCTTGGTGTTGGGCGTCGTGATGTCTTGCGCAGTGGCTTCGTCGATGACTTTGACGTTGTAGCCGTACATTGCAATACCCGGACTGCCAAATTTGGTTTTCTGAGCCTCTATGCCATTCGCCAGCGTCAAGATGGGCCAGCCCGTCTCAGTTTGCCAATAGTTGTCGATGATGGGCTTGCCCAGCTCATCGGAGATCCATTTCGCTGTCGGTTCATCCAGCGGCTCACCCGCCAAGAAGAGTGCCTTCAAGCTCGAGAGGTCCGCTGATTTAATGAAAGTCGAGTCGTATTTTTTCAGGACGCGCACGGCTGTGGGCGCGCTAAACATCACCGATACCCGATATTTTTCGACCAGCTGCCACCAGATACCTGCGTCCGGCCGGATAGGCAAACCCTCGTACATCACCGTAGCCATGCCCGCAATCAGTGGGCCGTAAATGATGTAAGAGTGCCCCACAACCCAACCGATGTCACTGGTTGAAAAATAGGTCTCTCCGGGTTGCCCCATAAAAATGTGCTTGATGCTTGCTGCCAGCGCGACCGCGTACCCGCCCACGTCGCGCTGAACCCCTTTGGGTTTGCCAGTCGTTCCGCTGGTGTACAAAATATAGCTGGGATCGGTTGATGCCATGGGCTCGCAAGGCACTTGAACACCGCGCTGGGCCTCGGCCGCCGAGCGGTAATCAACATCCCGTCCCGCAACCATGGCCATTTCGGACAAGCCGCGATCAACCAACACCACCGCACTGGGCTGATGCGCCGCGAGACGCAGCGCCTCGTCCAATAGTGGCTTGTAGGGCACGACTTTGCCACCGCGCGACCCCGCATCGGCACTGACGATAGCGGTCGGCGTGCAATCATCGATGCGGCTCGCCAAACTGACGCTCGCAAAACCACCAAAAACCACCGAGTGAATGGCGCCGATGCGTGCACAAGCCAACATCGCAAACGCCGCCTCAGCGATCATGGGCATATAAATCAGAACACGATCACCCTTTTTCACACCTTGCGCCTTGAGAACAGCAGCCATGACTTGCACCTCATCGCGCAATTGGCTGAAGGAGTACGTGCGCTCGGTATTCGTCTCGGTTGAGACAAAGATCAATGCGTTGTCATCGGGTCGCTGCGCGGCATGCCTGTCAACGGCGTTGTAGCAAAGATTGGTTTCGCCACCCACAAACCATTTCGCGAAAGGCGGGTTGCTGTAATCGCAAACGGTGTCAAACGGCTTGACCCAATCGATCAGAGACGCTTGCTCACGCCAGAACGTATCTGGCGCCTCGATGGATTGGCGGTATACGGACTCAAAGTTTTCATTCACTGACATGGGTACCCCTCGGCGTTGCAATGGCCCATAAAACGTGGGCGACGGTGTTCAAACCGAATTCATAATTATGAATAATAGTCTTGCTACACCCTGACGCCAGCCCCCTTATCAGGCGGCTTTGATGTAGGCCAAAGCGGCCTCAAAGTCAGGATGATCAGCGGACCCCAACCATTCGAAGGCGGCCATTTCTGCCGTGATAAGTTCGACGCCATTGCCGGCCAGACGGTCAAAAGCAGCGTCACAGTCGCGCGTATTTCGCGAACTGCTGGCATCACTGACCACCCAAACCTCGAATCCCTGCTCACCGAGATCCAGCGCTGTTTGGAGCACACAGACGTGGGCTTCAACGCCCGCCACCACAATCACGGGGCGGCTCGGCTCAGCGGGCGCAGGCGTGGCGGACGGTTTGCGTAGATGTTTGGGCAAACTGCGTGCGTTTTTACCCTGAGTAATTGGCGGGGCCTCTTGGGGTTGCAGCCACGCCAGCAGCCCGTCTGCACACGCATTGAAGGCCAATTTGTCCAATGGCTGAGGAACAAGCGGCGCCAAATCCGGAACAAACGGACCCAGCGCATCAGCGCGCTGGGTCGTTGCCCAGACAGGTATATCCATCAGATGGGCCATTTGCGCCAACAACCGCGCTTTTCGAATCACGCGCTCGTGGTCGTGAATGGCCGGCATGAGTTTGACCTGGTAGTCCACGAGTACCAATTGACACTGATCGGGATCGAGTAACACGGTGAATCCTTGCTGATTGACATCTATTGAAGGCGTTATTGTCCCGTAGATTCATGCACGCCTGTCAACCCTCACAAGAAAAAGCAAATAGAAAACTCGAATAATCGATCGTAAGTAACTGATATGTTTGTATATTATTGAATAAATATGATAGGCTTCAAACCCAAACATCTGTTCACAAGCCAACATGCCCCTCTGTTCGACTCGTCGCATCATCGCGCTGCTATCGGCAGGACTCTGGGCGCTTTGTGCGCAGGCCGTTGAGCCCGTTGCATCCCAGCCAACCGATCCACTGACCGAGTTTTTGGACAGCAAAGGCTTGGTTGCCCGCTGGAAAGTGGACCCTCAACAGGCGTTGAGCCTCTCAACACAGTTGTCTTTGAATGCGATGGGCCTCATCGGTGTCCCCTATATTTGGGGCGGCTCAAAAACCAGTGTTGGACTGGATTGCAGCGGTTTGGTCCAATCCGTCTATCAGCAGACCGCACGCATTCGATTGCCTCGGAGCACGGCTGAACAAGCGGCAGCAACCGAGGTCATCCCACCGGAGGCGCTGCGCCCCGGCGACCTGGTGTTCTTCAACACACTGAACCGACCGTTTAGCCACGTCGGCATCTACGTCGGCGAAAACCGCTTTGTCCATGCCCCCAAACCGGGCGCGCGGGTTCGCATCAGTTCGATGTCACGCGAATACTGGGCAAATCGCTTCGACGGCGCTCGCCGTGCGATCACGGCTGACGCAAAGCTCAGCTTGTTGGGCCTGGCCAACCAGTAAAGCCCCGCGTCGAGACCGTTATTTCCGCTTGACCGGTGGCAGGTCGGTGCAACTGCCATGCGCCACCTCGGCGGCCATACCAATGCTCTCCCCGAGGGTCGGGTGCGGGTGGATGGTCTTACCGATGTCAACCGCATCGGCACCCATTTCAATCGCAAGTGCCACCTCGCCAATCATGTCCCCGGCGTGCGTACCCACCATGCCACCGCCTAGGATGCGACCGTGGCCATTGGCCTCAGGTGAGTCATCGAACAGTAACTTCGTAACGCCTTCATCACGGCCATTGGCAATCGCACGGCCGGAGGCTGACCATGGGAATAAACCCTTTTTGATCTTGATACCCTGCGCCTTGGCTTGGTCCTCCGTGAGTCCCACCCACGCAACCTCAGGATCGGTATACGCGACGCTGGGGATCACCCGAGCGTTGAACGCCGCTGATGCCAAATCGGCATTACCCTGCAACTCCCCAGCAATGACCTCGGCGGCGACATGGGCCTCATGGACCGCCTTATGGGCCAGCATGGGCTGCCCAACAATGTCACCGATCGCAAAAATGTGCCCAACGTTGGTACGCATTTGAATATCGACGTTGATAAAGCCGCGATCGGTAACGGCAACACCGGCGCTCTCAGCCCCGAGCTTTTTACCGTTGGGGGAACGCCCCACCGCTTGCAAGACCAAGTCGTAGGTTTGCGGCGCTGGTGCCCCAACCCCCTCGAAACTCACTTCGATGCCTTGGGCTGTGGCTTTGGCACCGACCGTTTTGGTGTTCAGCATGATGTTGTCGAACCGGGGGGCATTCATTTTTTGCCAAACCTTGACCAAATCACGGTCAGCGCCTTGCATGAGGCCATCCATCATTTCGACCACATCCAAGCGAGCGCCGAGCGTGGAATAGACCGTCCCCATCTCCAAACCGATGATGCCGCCACCCAAAATAAGCATGCGCTTGGGTACCGACTTGAGTGCCAGCGCACCGGTGCTGTCAACCACACGCTCGTCGTTCGGCATGAATGGCAGATGGACCGCTTGAGAGCCCGCTGCAATGATGGCGCGCTTGAAGGTGATGCGGCGCTTCTCCCCTGTCATCGCTTGCCCACTGCCGCTTGTCATGGCCACTTCGATCTCGTGAGAACCCGTGAACTGGCCAAGCCCGCGAACGATTTCCACTTTGCGCATTTTGGCCATAGCAGCCAGACCGCCCGTCAATTTGCCGATCACATTTTCTTTGTGGGTACGCAGCTTATTGATGTCAACTTTAGGCGCATCGAATGTCACGCCAAGATCGGCAAAGTGCTTCACCTCATCCATGACAGCCGCAACGTGCAGGAGTGCTTTGGAAGGGATGCAGCCAACGTTCAGGCAGACGCCACCGATGGTCGCGTAACGCTCGACCAAAATCACCTTGAGGCCCAAGTCCGCTGCGCGGAAAGCGGCGGAATAACCGCCAGGGCCTCCCCCCAAAACCATCACATCACAATCGGTATCGGCTGGCGTTGCCACTGACACCGCAGGCGCGGCGACGACCGGCGCGACCGCAGGACTGGGCGTTGCCGCAGGACTGGGCGCTGCCGTCACCGATGCGCTGCCCTCAACCTGCAAAACCAAAGTGCCTTTTGCAACCTTGTCGCCCAACTTCACAGCCAATGCCTTCACCACACCCGCGTGGCTTGAGGGAATTTCCATCGATGCCTTATCCGACTCCACGGTGATTAAAGACTGGTCAACCGCGACGGTATCGCCCACAGCAACCAAAATCTCGATCACGGAGACCTCATCGAAATCGCCAATGTCGGGAACCTGTACGTCAATCAATGCCATCACAGCTCCTTACAACAAGACACGGCGGAAGTCCGCCAAAATTTGACCCAGGTAGGCGTTGAAGCGCGCAGCGGCCGCACCGTCAATGACCCGGTGATCCCAAGACAATGACAAGGGCAACATCAGTCGTGGCTGGAAGGCCTTGCCATCCCAGACAGGCTCAGTGGTCGATCGACACACCCCTAAAATCGCCACCTCTGGCGCATTGATGATGGGTGTGAAGTAGCGCCCACCGATGCCTCCCAAGCTTGAAATGGTGAAGCAAGCACCCGTCATTTCAGCAGGGCCTAGCTTGCCATCGCGGGCCTTCTTGGCCAGCTCACCCATCTCAGCGCTGATTTGCAGCACGCCTTTTTTGTCCGCATCTCTGATCACGGGCACCACCAAACCGTTGGGGGTATCGGCGGCAAAACCAATGTGGAAGTACTGCTTCATCACCAGCTGCTCGCCATCCAACGAGCTGTTGAACTCGGGGAACTTCTTCAATGCCGCCACACAAGCCTTGATGAGAAACGCCAACATCGTGACCTTGACGCCCGACTTTTCGTTTTCTTTGTTGGTGAGTACGCGGAACGCCTCCAGCTCGGTGATATCGGCATCATCATGGTTGGTGACGTGCGGGATCATGACCCAATTGCGATGCAAGTTGGCCGCACTGATCTTCTTGATACGTGAACGGTCCACACGCGACACAGGGCCGAATTTCGCAAAGTCGACCTTTGGCCACGGCAGCAGGCCCAAACCGGCCCCGCTGTTGTCGCCTTCAGAGGCTTGAGACTGTGCGATTGTTTTTGCAGCACCCGCCATCACCGATCGAGTGAACTGTTGTACGTCCGCCTGCGTGATACGGCCCTTCAGCCCTGAGCCTTTCACTTCCTCAAGCGGAACACCAAGCTCGCGAGCGAACTTACGCACGGAAGGCGATGCATAGGGCAACTTGCCTGACGGCGAAACGGTGGGGTTGTGGGCGGGAGCCGACGTCGACATGACCGTCGCTGTGGCCGCAGGAACGGCCGTAGCAGTAGCAGTAGCAGTAGCGGTCACGGGGACGGCTGCCGCTGCATTCGCCGCCGCTGGGGGCGATACGCTCGCACCCATCCCCCCCGCAACCGTGATCTGCCCCATCACATCGCCAATGTTCACCACATCACCGACCTTGACGGACAGATGCTTCAGCGTACCGGCGTGGCTGCTGGGGATCTCCATGGATGCCTTATCGGACTCAATGGTGATCAAAGACTGTTCAAGCGCAATGGCGTCACCCGGTGACACCAAGACCTCGATGACAGTGACGTCTTTGAAATCGCCAATATCAGGAATGACCAATTGAACGTCACCCCCGGGCGTACCAGCACCAGCACTGGCAGCAGGCGCAGGCGCCGAAGCCGCTGGGGCAACGGGTGTAGCTGCTGGCGCCGCAGGCGCGGGTACAGCGGCCGCTGCAGGCGCGGCACCCTCGAGCTCCAAGACCATGACGCCTTGCTTCACCTTGTCGCCGAGCTTAACGTGCAGGGCTTTCACCACACCCGCATCGCTCGACGGAATCTCCATTGACGCTTTGTCGGATTCGACGGTGATGATGGATTGATCTTTGGTGACCGTATCGCCAACAGCCACCAATAACTCGATCACCGAGACTTCATCGAAGTCACCGATGTCGGGCACATTCACTTGAATAATAGACATGTGTTTGCTCTCCGTTCGATGACTGACTTACGCGTACAAGGGGTTGACTTTTTCGGTGTCGATGCCGTACTTCTTAATGGCATCGGCAACGGTCTTGGCTGGAATGGCACCCTCGTCGGCCAAACACTTGAGGGCTGCGATCACAACGTAATGGCGATTCACTTCAAAGTGCTCCCGCAGGCGACCGCGGAAGTCGCTGCGTCCGAAACCATCCGTTCCCAGGACGCGGTAGGTGCGGCCCTTGGGGATGAAGGGGCGAATTTGCTCGGCGTAGGCTTTCATGTAATCCGTTGTCGCAACGACCGGACCAACAGAGCCGCTCAATTGTTGCTCAACAAAGGACTGGCGCGGCTTCTTGGTGGGATGCAGGAGGTTCCACCGGTCGGCATCTTGGCCATCGCGGGTCAATTCGTTGAAGCTTGGGCAGCTCCACACATCGGCCGCAATGCCCCAGTCGTCCGCCAACAGGGCCTGAGCTGCAATGCTCTCGCGCAAAATGGTACCGCTACCCAAAAGCTGAACGCGCTGTTTGGCCTTGCCACCGCTTTGCAGCAGGTACATGCCCTTGATGATCTCTTCCTCGGTGCCAGCCTTCAGGCCCGGCATCGGGTAATTTTCGTTCAGCAACGTGATGTAGTAGTAGACGTTTTCTTGGTCCTCCACCATGCGCTTCAAACCGTGTTGCATGATGACACCCACCTCGTGTGCAAAGGTCGGATCGTAGGACACGCAGTTGGGAATCGTGCCTGCCAAAATATGGCTATGGCCATCTTCGTGCTGCAAGCCTTCGCCGTTGAGGGTGGTGCGTCCAGAGGTACCGCCGAGCAAAAACCCGCGTGCCTGCATGTCGCCAGCCGCCCACGCCAAATCACCAATGCGCTGGAAACCAAACATTGAGTAGTACACGAAGAACGGAATCATGATCCGGTTGTTCGTGCTGTATGACGTTGCCGCCGCAATCCATGAGGCCATACCACCCGCCTCGTTGATGCCTTCTTGCAGGATTTGTCCGGCCTTGTCCTCTTTGTAATAAGACACCTGATCGCGATCCTGCGGCGTGTAAAGCTGGCCGTGCGGGTTGTAAATACCAATCTGCCGGAACATGCCCTCCATACCAAAGGTGCGCGCCTCGTCCACCAAAATTGGCACCACGCGCGGACCCAGTGCTTTGTCGCGCAGCAACTGCGTGAGGAAGCGCACATAGGCTTGGGTCGTCGATATCTCGCGCCCCTCAGCGGTTGGTTCTAAAACCGCGTTAAAGTGCGCGAGCTCGGGTACTTTGAACTGCTCATCAGACTTGGGCAAACGCTTTGGCAGGTAGCCCCCCAGTTTCTTGCGCTGCTCGTGCAAGTAACGCATCTCGGGCGTGTCGTCGGCGGGCTTGTAAAAAGGCAGGTCTTTTAGCTGGCTATCCGGGATTGGAATATTGAAGCGGTCGCGGAAGTGACGCACATCCTCGTCAGTGAGCTTCTTGGCTTGGTGCGCGGTGTTTTTACCCTCACCGGCCTTGCCCATGCCGTAGCCCTTGACCGTCTTGATGAGCAACACAGTCGGCTGACCCTTTGTGTTGACTGCACGGTGATAAGCCGCATAGACCTTCTTGGCATCATGCCCACCTCGGCGCAGCTTGAAGATCTCATCGTCGGTCATCTTGGAGACCAGCTCAAGCGTTCGGGGGTCACGGCCAAAGAAGTGTTTACGAACAAAGGCACCGTCGTTCGCTTTAAAGCCCTGATAGTCACCGTCAAGGGTGTCCATCATTATTTTGCGAAGGGCACCGTCTTTGTCACGCGCCAGGAGATCGTCCCAGTCAGAACCCCACAGGAGTTTGATGACGTTCCAACCAGCACCGCGGAACTCACCCTCTAATTCCTGAACAATCTTGCCGTTCCCACGAACGGGACCATCCAAGCGCTGCAAGTTGCAGTTGACGACAAAAATCAAGTTATCCAGGCCCTCACGCGCCGCCAAACCAATGGCACCCAAGCTCTCAGGTTCATCCATCTCGCCGTCACCGCAGAAAACCCAAACCTTTCGATTTTCGGTATTGGCAATACCGCGCGCATGCAGGTACTTCAAGAAACGGGCCTGGTAAATCGCCATCAAAGGGCCGAGTCCCATTGAGACGGTGGGGAACTGCCAGAAATCAGGCATCAACTTTGGGTGGGGATAGGAAGACAGGCCCTTGCCGCCGACCTCTTGACGGAAGTTCAGCAGCTGGTCCTCTGTCAAACGGCCTTCCAAGTAGGCGCGGGCATAGACGCCAGGCGCGCTGTGGCCCTGAATGTAGAGCAAGTCGCCGCCGTGGTCATCGCTCGCACCATGCCAAAAGTGGTTGAAGCCGGCCGCGAACATGTGTGCCAACGAGGCAAATGAGCTGATATGGCCGCCAAGATCACCACCGTCTTCTGGGTGCAAGCGATTCGCTTTGACCACCATCGCCATGGCATTCCAACGCATGTAGGCTCGCAACCGCCCTTCCAACTCGAGGTTACCTGGCGAGTGCGCCTCTTCCTGGGGCTCGATTGTGTTGACGTAACCGGTCGTCGCCGAGAACGGCATATCCAAGCTTCTTTGACGCGCGTGCTCCAGCATCTCCTCGAGTAATTCATGCGCGCGCTCGGGACCATTGGCCTCCAGTAGCGCATCAAAGGAATCGAGCCATTCGCGGGTTTCAGCTGCGAACTCATCAGCGGCGGCAGCAATTTGTGATTTCTCGGACATACAGTCTCCCTTTCTCAGGCTTGGTGTATTGGTAATTTTTACAGCCTGAAAGTTTCCCACAAAATAAATAATTTTTCAATATGTGCGATGCAATTTCATATAGTGAACTTTTATGAAAACAAAGAGTGCCACTACACTTACGCCATGGACCACTCGCGCCGCCCAAATCGCCCTCCTGAGGCCACTCAAACCGTGCTCAAGGCGCCGACGCGCGCATGGCGTCAGTGGTGGCGCGCCCAGACCCCAGCCAAGCAGGACCGTGTCGCGACCTTGGCACCGTTGTTCGCGGTGATCATCTTTTTGATCGCGATCGTTTTGGCGATTGGTTACCTCCGGATTGAGGAGCTGGACCGAGAGCAAGAGACCATCACCCGCGACCTTGAATACGCGCAACAGCGTCTCCGACTGAGCATTATTGACCGCCAAGAGCGCCTGAATGACCTGGCGAACGCACTGACGACAGGACGTGGACGCACGGCGGATTTTGACGCGCGCGCGCGCGCGATGGCAGAGAATTTTCGGGACCTCGAGAGCGTTTCTTGGTTGGATAAAACCGATAAGGTGCTGGCCAATTACACGGCGAACTACGCAGCGATCTCCCGAACCTACTTCGTGGGCGAAACCCTGAGCGACTCACAAACCGCGGGTGGCTTGACTGTGCTGCGAGATATCCAGCAGACGATCTATACGCGACCAATCACCACAAGCCCGCTGTTTCCGGGACTGGATGAAGAGGCGAGCTTCATGATCTTGATCCCCGTCAAGGCACAAGATAAGTGGATCGGTACGATCGTGGGCGAGTTCTCCATTGCTGGACTCCTGCGCTATGGGCTTCCACCTGAGGTTGCGATCAAATACGCCGTGGCACTCGTTGATCCCCGCGGGAAAGTGTTGGCAGGTACCCTGCCGCCGATGCGACAAGTCCTGGGGGATTGGCTCCCGTGGGCCCCCCATCAACCCAGTTACGAGGTCCCTGTCGCCCCAATTGGCAGCAGCCGGCTGCTGAAAGCGAGAACGTGGCGGACATCTCAAGGCGTCTTAGGCAGCGCCATCTTTTGGGTGATTGCTGCGTTAAGCGCCCTCACGATCGGGATGTTGATGGGCAACTGGCGTCACAACCGCCGGCGCGCTGAAACACAA
>Ga0102893_1000470_pt1 | contig 14911 bp, 5 predicted proteins | sample Colrivmet1553A02_FD_81593 | JGI IMG/M metagenome (GOLD analysis project Ga0102893, IMG submission 81593) | Estuarine microbial communities from the Columbia River estuary - metaG 1553A-02 | ecosystem: Environmental > Aquatic > Marine > Intertidal zone > Estuary | place: USA: Columbia River...
CGGGCGCCGCCATGGTTCGCGGAATAGCCCACGCTGCCCGCGGCGAAGAAGGCGGAGCTGTCCGCCAAGGAGGCGAAGCAGGAGTCGGCCGGCAGGGCATCGGCCTCTTGGCCGACGACCGCCACCGTCGTGTGCCCGTCCTTGGCCTGCATGCGCAAGCGGACGTCCCCGCCGGCGTCATCGACGCGGAAGTTCGCGGCGAGATGTTCCCCGGGGAAGATGCGTCCGCCGGCGAGTTGGTTGAGGCGTGAGCCGGTATGCCGACGCGGGATGAAGACGCCTTCGCGTCGCTCACCGCCTTGCTCCCACTCGACGGCGATGCGGTGGGCTGCGTTCTCGCTGCTCAGGCCGCACCAGGCCGGCCAGCCGGTCGGCCGGATGGCCTCGAGCCGGATCAGGCAGATGCCCACCAAGGCGTGTCCGGCGTGCTGCTTCGGCTTGAACGGCGCCGGCAGCAGACGACGGACGACCCCCGGGTCGGCCCGGAAGTTCACCAGCATTCGACGCCGGATGACGCCCTGGAGTTCCGGGGGCCGCATGGTCTCAGCTGCGGGCGGCGAGTTCGCCCAGCGTGACTCCGCCCGCTGCGAGTTCGCGGAGCCGTTCTTCGATCATCGTGTGCTCCCGCGCGGCGGGATCGGCCGAGAGGTCCAGGTCGCCCGCGCGCCCCGTGGCGTGTTCGTCGATGAGGATCCAGAACTGCCCGATGCTCATCGCTTCGAGCGGTCGGGCCGGCTTGTGGCCGCCCGTGCGGGACTCCAGCGCCAGCAGGCCCGTCTCCCGCAGCATCTGCAGGCAGCCTTCGGCCACCGAAGCCGGCACGCGCGCGCCCACGCCGATGTCTTCGGCCGTCGGACCGGTCCGGCCCGCCCGGTAGCGGCGCAACGTCTCGGCCACGCAAAGGAACGCCAGCGTCCGGCGCGCCCGGTGGCTCAGGGCCTCCCAGGACTTATGCCGGGCGAGCGTGCGGCGGTTCTGGAAGGCGTAGGCGACCTGTCCGCCGATGAGCACGAAGAGCCAGCTGAGGTAGGTGCCGAACATGAGCACGAGCACGATGCTGAGCTCGCCGTAGAGGCTCTGCAGTTCCGTGACCTTGCCCACGTAAAGCGCGGCCAGGCGGTGGTTCCCGACGACGAGCACGGCGATCGCGAGGCCGCCGACGAGCGCCGCGCTCCAGCGCACGCGCGCGTTCGGCATCATGCGGTTGAACGCCGCGAACGCGAACGTGAGCAAGGTCAGCGAGAGGAAGAGCGGGCCGCCGCCGCTGACGAAATCGGTGAGCCGTTCGCCGCCCGGCAGCTTGTTCAGCCAGCCGGTCAGCCACGTCGCGCCCGCGCCGAACGAATCCGCGAGCGAAGCGGCCGAAAGCATCGTCAGCGTCGTCGCGCCGACCAGGAAGAAGAGCACGAGGAAGAGCAGGTAGTTCGCGAAACGGTCGCGCCAGCTGCGGCCGAAACGCACGCCCCAGATGCCGTTCAGCGCATCCTCCACGCGGCTCAGCATGAGCACCGCGAGGCCGAGGATGAGCAGCAGGCCGATCACGCCCGCTTCGCCGCTCGCCGCGGTCTGCAGCAGCCGGTCGACGAGCGCGTCGAGGTCCTTGTTGATCTCGCGCAGCGTCGCGTGATGGTCCGGCGTCGACGCCTTCGCCACGATCTGCGGCGCGGCGTATTCCACCGCGGCGACGATGGCGCGCTTCGCCGGATTGTCCTGCTGTTCGCCGGCGCGCGACAGGATGAAGCCGGACACCGTGAGCGCGAGGCCGAGCAGCGGCCCCAATGACATGAGCGAATAGTAAGTGAGCGCCGCCGACTGCTGCGGCAGCCGATGCGCGAGGATCCCGTGCCACGTCGTCGCGAGCACGCGCCAGAGCGATTTCGCCGCGCCGCTCCAGCCGCGTTCGGCCAGCGCGTCCGGCGACCAGCTGGCTTCCAGGATTCCAGCCGAAGGCGTGGTCGGAGGGGCGGGATCGGCCGGAGGCATGGCCAGATGCTGGGGTGGGGCAGGGCGCCGGGCAATCCCCGGCCGTGAGCAAGACCAACAAGTGACGGTTGCTCGCGGTTCCGAACCCCGATTTTGTTGAGGCATTCACCCTAAAGCCGCTGTCTTATCAAAAATCCGTCAAAAACCCTGATTGTGAATAAAGTTTTTTACCTAAGTGCACGAATGACAGTAGTTTGCGTAAAATCACTACATCTAGTGTCGAAATAAATTTGCAGCCCCTACATCTAGTATTTTACTCCCGGACATACCAATCACCTAGCGGCCTTCCCGGCCCCTAACTGAGCCCTTTTCCCCACTCTCCACCATGGAATCCATTACCATCAAAGTAGGTCAGAAAACCTTCATCCTCGATAAGACGAAGGCCGAAGAAGCCTTCGCCAACAAGCGCGTCATCAACGGCCGCGAATCGATGTTCTTCAACATCCTCCCGCTGAAGTACCAGTGGGCGTACGATCTCTATCGCACGATGAAGAACAACCATTGGGAGCCGGAGGATATCCCGATGCAGAAGGACTGCGAACAGTGGCGCGACCAGACCGGTCAGATCACCGAGATCGACCGCTGGATCGTCAAGATGGCCATCGGTTATTTCTCCGCCGCCGAAGGCATCGTCGGCGACAACATCATCCACGTCGTCCGCGAGGTCGTCACCGCTCCCGAGCTCAAGCTCGTCCTGGGCCGCCACGCCCACGAAGAGAACATCCACGCCGACTCGCTCGTCTACATGATCTCCTCGCTCGGCATCAACCCGCACGAGTGCGAGGCGATGTTCGAGGACATCCCGACGATCGCCAAGAAGGCCGCCTTCGTCGTCAACAACTCCCGTGCGCTGCGCCGCAAGCTCGACCTCACCAAGCTCGAGGACAAGCAGGCCCTCGCCCACAACATCTTCCTCTTCGGCCAGTGCATGGAAGGCACCCAGTTCTACGGCCTCTTCGGCATGGTGCTCTCCCTCGCCCGTCAGAACAAGTTCCCGGGCATCGGCCAGATGTTCCGCTACACCCTGCGCGACGAGTCCAACCACATCGACCTCTTCCGCAACCTGCTCGCCGAGCTGGTCAAGGAGAACCCCGACATCTGGACCCCGGCCTTCAAGGAAGAACTCCGTCAGCTCATGGCCACCGCCGTGTCGCTCGAGAAGGACTTCATCCGCGATTGCCTGCCCGTCAACGCCCTCGGCCTCTCCTCCAAGGAGTTCGAGCAGTACATCGACTTCATCGCCGACCGTCGCCTGCGTAATTGCGGCCTCGATCCGCTCGTCGCCGAGACAAGCAACCCTTTCCCCTGGTTGTCCGAGATGATGGACCTCAAGAAGGAGCAGAACTTCTTCGAAGGCCGCGTCACGGAATACCAGAAGCAGGGCGCCATGGGTACCGTCAACGACGACGAACTCTGAGCGTCCGCTGGCTGAATTCGGGCGTTACCCCCTCTGCGCCCGGTTTGGCATGCTTCCTGTTCTTACCCCTCATCCTCTCCACTGAAAAAACCTGCGCCGGCCACCGCCGACGCATCCTCCCTCATTCTCTCCCTCTCTCCGTCCCTACTCCCTCTCTCTGATATGAAATCCGAACTCCCTTTCTTCCGCGAAGATATCGCCCTCAAACACGCCGTCCGCGCTCCCGCCGACGCGAAGCCCCGCTTCAACTGGCGTGAGTCGCTGCCCGCCGCGGCCGCGCCCGCTTCCGCCGGCCTCGACGCCGCCCAGATCGCCGACATCGTCGGCGCCGCCCTCACCGACCTCCTCGTCGCCCGCGAGGAGCAGGACATCTTCACCGAGTCCAACCGCCAGTTCGTCGCCGCCGTCGCCAGCGACGTCGTCCGCGTGCTCTCCCAGTCCGGCGTCCAGGTCAGCGAGATCCTCGTCCTCCAGGCCATCGAAGACGCCCTCGTGCGCTATAACCGCCACGACGTCGCCAAGAGCCTCCTCTTCTCCCGCGGCGGCGAAGCCGCCCCGGTCGACCCTCTCGCCATCACGACCCGCCTCATGCGCCGCAACGGCCAGGTGGTGCCGTGGCTGCCCAACAAGATCACGACCGCCGTGCGCATGGCCTTCCTCTCCCTCGAGCAGGATCCCGCCCCCTCCGTCCGCGTGACCGCCGCCGTCACCCGTCGCGTCGCCGACCTCGGCCAGACGATCATCGGCATCGAAGAAGTCCAGGACCTCGTCCAGGAAGAGCTCATGCGCCAGGGCCACTTCAAGGTCGCGCAGAACTACATCCTCTACCGCGCCTACCGCGCCCGCCGTCGCGAGGAGCTCGCCGCCCAGCCGGTCGTCGTCGATGACCGCCAGGAGTCCCTCATCCTCGTCAAGTCCGCCGACGGCTCCACCTACCTGTGGAACGGCGACGAACTCCGCAAGCGCATCGCCTTCGCCGCCGCCGGCCTCGAACTCGTCCGCACGCCGGACCAGATCGAATCCGAACTCCGCCGCGGTCTCTTCAACGAGATCACCGAGGCCGACCTCCGCAAGACCATCGAGCTCAACGCCAAGAGCCTCGTCGAAGTCGACGCCGACTTCGCCAAGTTCGCCGCCCGCATCTGCCTCTCCTACATCTACGAGGAAGTCCTCGGCTGGAGCATCACCCGCGACGGCGTCTCGCAGCTCAAGGAATTCCATCGCGCCAAGTTCGCCGCCTACGTCGAACGCGGCATCGCGATCGGCCGCCTCTCGCCTGACCTCCGCAAGTACGACCTCGCCAAGCTCGCCGCGGCCCTCGACCCGATGGCCGACCTCGACTTCGAGCTCCTCGGCGTGCAGACGATGTACGACCGCTACCTGATCATCGACAAGACGGTCAAGCCGGCCCGCCGCCTCGAGACGCCCCAGTTCTTCTGGATGCGCGTCGCGATGGGCCTCTTCCTCCGCGAAGAGAAGAACCGCGAAGACTGGGTCATCCGCCTCCACGCGCTCTACAAGTCCCGCCGCTTCTGCAGCTCGACCCCGACGCTCTTCAACGCGGGCACGCTCCACAGCCAGCTCTCGTCCTGCTACCTCTACCAGGTCAACGACACGATCGAGTCCATCATGATCCGCGGCATCGCGGAGAACGCCTTCCTCTCCAAGTGGGCCGGCGGCCTCGGCGGCTCCTGGACCTCCGTCCGCGGCACGGGCTCCTACATCAAGGGCACCAACGGCGAATCCCAAGGCATCATCCCGTTCCTCAAGCTCCACAACGACCAGCTCGTCGCCGTCAACCAGGGCGGCAAGCGCCGCGGCTCCGGCTGCGCCTACCTCGAGACCTGGCACAACGACATCGAGGACTTCCTCGAGCTGCGTAAGAACACGGGCGACGACCGTCGCCGCACGCACGACATGAACACGGCCAACTGGATCCCTGACCTGTTCATGAAGCGCCTGAAGAACCGCCAGAACTGGACGCTCTTCCTCTCCAACGAGACCCCGGACCTGCACGAGACCTTCGGCGCCGACTTCGAAAAGCGCTACGCCGCCTATGAGGAGCGCGCCAAGAAGGGCGAGATCTTCGGTAAGGAGATCCCGGCCCTCGAGCTCTGGAAGAAGATGCTCGGCATGATCTTCGAGACCGGCCACCCGTGGATCACCTTCAAGGATCCCTGCAACGTCCGCTCCCCGCAGGACCACGTCGGCGTCATCCACTCGTCCAACCTTTGCACGGAGATCACCCTCAACACGAGCGCCGAGGAGACCGCCGTCTGCAACCTGGGCTCCGTCGTCCTCGACTCGCACCTCAAGGCCGATGGCAGCATCGACCATGCGATGCTCCGCGAGACCGTCACGGTCGCCGTCCGCGCCCTCGACAACGTCATCGACATCAACTTCTACCCGACCAAGGCCGCCGAGGTCTCCAACCTCCGCCACCGCCCGGTCGGCATGGGCGTGATGGGCCTGCAGGACTGCCTCTACCGTCGCGACATCTCCTTCGCCTCCGACGCCGCCGTCGAGTTCAACGACGAGATCATGGAAGCCGTCGCCTACTACGCGTACGACACCTCCGCCGACCTCGCCGCCGAACGCGGCACCTACAGCACCTACAAGGGTTCCAAGTGGGACCGCGGCCTGCTCCCGCAGGACACCGTCGACCTCCTCGAGCAGGAGCGCGGCGAGCCGATCGAGGTCAAGCGCGGCGGCCGCATGGACTGGGCTCCGGTCCGCGCCAAGATCGCCAAGAGCGGCATGCGCAACTCCAACGTCCTCGCCATCGCCCCGACCGCCACGATCTCCAACATCGTCGGCAGCTCGCCTTGCATCGAGCCGACCTACAAGAACCTCTTCGTGAAGAGCAACCTGTCCGGCGAGTTCACCGAACTCAACGGCTACCTGGTGCGCGACCTCAAGAAACTGGGCCTCTGGAACCAGGAGATGATGCAGCAGGTGAAGTACTTCGACGGCGAGCTCCAGGACATCCCGGAGATCCCGCAGGCCATCAAGGACAAGTATCTCACGGCCTTCACCATCGAGAACAAGTGGCTCATCGACGCCGCCGCCCGTCGCCAGAAGTGGATCGACCAGGCCCAGTCGCTGAACCTCTTCCTCCCGACGCCGGACCTGAAGATGCTCTCGCACATGTACCAGTACGCCTGGCGCACCGGTCTCAAGACCACCTACTACCTCCGCACCCTCGGCGCCTCCAACATCGAGAAGGCCACGGTCGAGAAGGCTCCCAAGGCCGAGAAGAAGGAATACACCGCCGAAGAGAAGAACGCGTGCTCCATCGAGGCCATGCGCAACGGCGGTACCTGCGAAGCCTGCCAGTAAGCCGGACTCGAGGGCCCGAGGGCCTGTTGACCGGAGGGCCGGGAAATCAAGGGCGTCCGCAAGGACGCCCTTCTTGTTTAGGTAGGCGCAGCACCGCGTGCTGCCCTAGCTGGCCGTTCCGTCTCGACGCAAAGGGAGACCGGAAACCGGATAGGATGCTGCGGTGTTGCCTTGGGTAGGGTCGGGACCGCGTCACGGCATAGTTGTCTTGCTGTGTTCCCAACCGCCAACCGCTAACCGCTAATACCTGACATAGGTAGGGGCAGCACCGCGTGCTGCCCTAGGTGCAAAAGTGCAAATCGGCCTACGGCCTGTGCAAAGGTGCAAACGTGAGAGACATTTCCAGGTCCCAGGTCTCGGCCCTCGGGTCTCTGGTTCGGGTGATCAGCTACAGGTACTGGTACGGGGTAAAATTCAGGTCCTGAACCTGTACCCGAACCTGAGGACCTGTGCCTGGTACCTGACTGCCGAGACCCGAGACCTGAAAGTGTATGGCCCCAGCCAATCATCCGGTCTCCGGTTTCCCTTTGAGTTTATATCCTCTGCATCGGGTAGGGTTGAGCGGCCTCGCTCAACCGCGGCTGACCGGGCCGGTCAGCCCACCCTCAAGGCAATCACTCCCCTGATACTCCATGCTCTATGCTCCGCCCCCGCTTGTCCTCTTGTCCTCTTATCCTCCGGCCCTCTATCCTCGCTCCCATGCCCTCCCTCGCCACTTCCGCCGGCACGGTCGAGATCCTCACCCGTGAAGAATCCTTCGCCGAACTGGCCCGTCGCATCAACGCCCTCGCCGCGCGCGGTCCGGCTTCCGTCGGCCTCAGCGGCGGCTCCACGCCCAAGGCCTTCTACGCCTGGGTGGTCCGCACGGGCGCGCTCACGGCCGAGGCCCTGGCCCGCATCGACTGGCACGTGAGCGACGAGCGTTGCGTGCCGCTCTCGTCCGACGACTCCAACTTCGGCCATGCCGCCCGCGGCATGCTTGACGCGCTCGGCGTGCCCGCCGCGCGCCGCTTCCCCTGGCCGGTCGAACTCCCGCCCCTTGAGGCGGCGGCCGCCTACGAGGCCGCCTGGGCCGCGCGCTCGCCCGCCCACGCCTTCGACCTGTGCGTCCTCGGCCTCGGCGACGACAGCCACATCGCTTCGCTCTGGCCGCAGTGCCCGCTCATCGGTCGCGCTTCCGGTCCTCGTTTCGTCGCCACGGAATGGCCCGGTCGCGGCTGGCGGCTGACCATCACCGAGGCCGGCCTCGCGCAGTGCGCGTCGATCGTCGTCCTCGTCGGCGGCGCCGCCAAGGCGCCCGCCTTGCGTGAGATCGCCTGCGGCGAATTCTCGCCCGCCCTGCACCCTGGCCAGACGCTGCGCGCTTTCGCGTCACGCGTCACTTGGCTGGCGGACCGAGAAGCGGCGGCTCAGCTCTGACCGCCTCAGGCGGCCTTGGGCTTGGCCGTCCCTTGCTTCGGGGCTTCGGTCTCCGGCGCCGGGGCGGGCGCCGCATCCGGCGCGGGTTCGGCCGACGGCGGGTTGGCGCGCTGGCCGCGGAGGCTCTCGATGGTCTTATGACCCGCGACGTGCTGGATGATCGTGTAGGAGACGAACCGGTTTTTCGGTTCCTCCGCCGGGTTCTCGAGGACGAAGCAGAGGCGGCGGTTCTTCTCGTGCAGGATGAGCGGCGCGCGGTAGATCAGCTTCTGTCGGCCGTCGGCGTCGGTGATGCCCATGAAGAAGTTCACGACTTCTCGCTTGGTCATGACCAGCGGGCTGCGGCTGCGGCCGGAGGGCTCGGCGTAGAAGACTTTGCCGCCCATGCTGCACAGGAGGCGGGCCTTGCTGAAGTTCAGCACGTCGAGGCCTCCGAACGGGAAGTCCTCCACGTTGATGTTGAACTTGCGGACCATGACCTTCTGGGAGGCTTCCGAGGCGAACATGACGACCAGCGCTTCACGGTCGTTCTCCGCGAGGTTGAAGCCGGCGAAGGGCACCCAGGTCTCGATCGGCTTGGCGCCGGGTTTGCCGCTCGGGTCGGGCACCAGGGCTTTGCGGACGATCGCCACGTTGGCCGGACCTTCGTAGAGGATGGTGCCGCTGGGCGTCATCGCGTTCGGATAGACCGGCGTCACGTCGCGTTCGCCCTGCACGCCGAGTTCCATGGTCTCTCCTTCCGGGAGGACGGGCATCTCCCACCAGGTGAGGGTGAGGGCGCAGGTGCGCTCCGCCTGGCTGCGGGAGCGGGCGTCGCCGCCCGTCTTGCCGGCGGCCTTCTTGGCCGCGCCGGTCGTGCCGCCGGGTTTCTTCGGCTCAGGTTCGGCGGCGGCCGCAACAAGGGCGAGGGCCGCGAGCAGCAGCCCCGTCAGGGTATTCCGGAAGGACATAGGATCAGATTTCGTTCGCGTTGAGCCAGCGGATGGAGGTCGCCTTGAAGCGACGGCCGAGCAGACGGTTGATGTTCCAGTTCTCGCGTTCGGCCGGCGATGCGTTGGCGGGCAGGCGGATGTTGCCGAGGCCGCCACCGGGATGGAGGCTTTCGTAGGCGTCGAGCATCGGGATGAAGTCGTAGTCCTTGGTGAACTGTCCGTTCACGCGGTAGCTGAGGCGACGACGGTTGATCTCCTCGTAGGCCGGGCCGCGGGCGGCCGGGATCATCATCTGCGCGCCTCGCTGCACGACGACCTCCACCCAGGCGCGGCCGATGGTGTTGCCCGCGTTGTCGAGGGCTTCGCCGTAGGCGCGGATGGTGAAGGTGTCCGAGCGCGGCGTGAGGTTCGGCCCGACGGAGTTGAGCACGTCCATCTGGGTGACGAGCTGCGGGGCGCCGAGGCCGGCGGTGACGCGTTGGTCGGCGTTGGTGCCGGACTGCTGGCTCATCGAGGCCAGGTTGGGGAAGCGCGCGGCGCCGGCGTTGGTGGCCTTGCGCAGCACGCCCCACACGCCCGCTCCGTCGCCATTCTTGTCGGTGAAGTTCGGCGAACCTCGTCCGCTGCCGCCATTGGGGTCCGTGAAACTGGTCGCCGTATTGGGGGCCGCCGGCGCGGCGAAAGTGCCGTCGGAGAGGTTGCCGCCGGCGTCGCGGATCGCCTGGGTGTTGATGCCCGATCGGTCGATCGCCGCTTGCAGCGCGCCTTTCAGTCCGTGTTGGCGGAACTCCGGCGCGTTGGAATCCAGCAGGCGACGGTTCACGAAGTCGGCCAGGGACATGAAGGGGCCGCGATCGCGTACCTCCTTGACCACCTCGGCCGCCAGCCGGTCGATTTCGACGTCGGTGAGTTCGCGGTAGTTGTTCCAGGCGCCGATGTCGCCGCCGGCCGGCCGGAAGGACCGCGCGAAGCGCGTCAGGACCGTGCCGCTGACGGAAGTGCCGTCAGGCATGGTCTGCCCGCGCATGCCGGCGAGGACGGCCTTCCACGCGGCCTTCGAGGTCGAGTTGACGTTGAAGCCGCCGTCATAGAGCGCGTTGCGGGAGAGGTAGGTCGGGTGCGGGAACTCGTGCGTGGCGGGGAAGGTGCCGTCGGCGGCGGCGGTCCGGGCATCCGGCTGGAAGACCACGCGCTTGTTGGCCAGCGGGTTGTAGCCGGCTTCGAGTGCCCCCTTGATGTCCCGGAACGACGTCACGTCGAAGCCGCCCACGTTGCCGACGGCCCGGCGGATCCCGGAGGCTTGGTCGGTGGCGACATCGGTGGCCACGGGCAGGTCAGGCCCGCCGGGGAAGGCGTTTCTTTCTCCGGGGATCGAGTAGGAATTCGCCTGGAGGTTCAGGCCGCTGAAGTAATAGGCGTCCCAGAGGGCGAGGTTCGCCACGAAGGCGTGGTCGGTGCGCACGTTGGCGAAGTTACGGACCATGCGCGTGCCTTCGTGGATGCCGACGTAGCCGTTCTCGGGGATGGCCTTGTCGGTGCCGGTCTCGACCTTGGGGCCGGGCCAATCTGTGACCTTCGTCAGGTCCACGATGCCGGGGTGGGCGAAAGAGGAGCCGACGGTGAGGTCGGCGTCCGTGTTGACTTGCGCGAAGCCGGCCGAACCCAGCTGGGCGAGCGAGAGCAGCGGCCGGCGCGGCACGGGGAAGAGCACGGTGTCCGAGCGCTGGCTGATGGAGGGATCCACGCTGGCGCCCCAGTAGGCGTTCGTGTTGTTCGCGCTGAGCGCCATCTGGGGGAAATCGTCGAGGCCTCGCTGCGAGAGCACCCAGCCGATCGGCGTATGGGCCTTGCCGTCGTAACCGTAGAGGTGGGCCTGCTGCGGGCGCATGCTCAGGAAGAACGGCGACATCGGGGCGTTGAAGATCTCGGGGGGCGTCACGAGCTGGCGCGAGTTGTCGACGTTGATGCGGAAGTTGGAGAAGGCCGAGGTGTTGTTGGACGGGTACCAGATGTCGCGCGTCTGGCCGGTCATCTCCGCGGAACGCAACAGGAAGTCCGTCATGAAGAACGGCTGCTTGTCGTCGCCGCGGTTGGCGCTGATGGCGGCCACGATGCGGCTGTTGAGCGTGGCGGCGCGGTTGCCGGAGATGATTTCAGGGCGGCCGAATTCAGGGTCGCCCAGCTCCGGGCCATAGGTGACCTGCTGGCCGAGCACGTTGACGTCGCCGCGCCAGCGCACGCCGGTGTGGGAATCGTTGGCCCGGCCGGTGGCGAGGCGATAGTCCGGGGTGCGGGCGGAACGACCGACGATGCTGTTCAGCCACTGCTCGTTGTATTGGATGATGTTGATCCAATGGCCGTTGTCATTGCCGTACAGCGGCCAGCCGGCGGTGAGGGCCTGGAAGTTGAGCAGCAACGATTCGTCGACCAAGTGCTGTCCGGGGGCGGTGCCGGAGCCTTCATAGGCGTAATTGGTGACGGTCTTGGCGGTGGGGTTGTAGATCGGCGGCACCGTCGTGGGCGAACCGAACCAGCGGCGATCCTTGTTGAGCGCCTGTCCGTCGATGCTCCGGTTGTTGAGCAGATAGAAATTCCAGTGCTGGTGGCCGCCCACCGCGGTGGTGCCGTTGCGCAGGCGGGGGAAGACGTAGCCGGGCGTGTTCGGGACGCCTTCTTCGCCGACGATGCGGTTGTCGTAGTTCACCCAGCCGGAATTGCGCACGACGAAGCGGACGCTCTTGCCTTGGTTGGGGGGCGAGGCGAACTGCAGGATGGTCTTGAGTTTCCGCGCGGTGCCGTCCCAGTCGACGCCGAAAGCGTCGCGGAGACGCCGCGAGTTCTTGACGTCGTTCCAGAGGTCGAGGGCGTTGTGGAAAGCGGCGGGGTTGTTGTTCGGGTCGGAGTTGAAACAGTAGCCTCCGAAGAAACCGTGCGCGGGCGCCTGGCCGGCGCCGGTCGGAGCGGGCAGCACGTACAATTTATTGTCGCTGCGGCGGGCGGGCATGAAGCCCCAGGTCCAGAGCCGTCCGTCCGGCTTGGTGAGGTCGGACGCGCTGCCTTCCTCCAGCTGCGTGGTGACGTCGCCGCCGCGGCGGTAGCGGACATTGTAGAACGGGGTCATCTTGTAGACCGCGTTGGCGCCCAGGTCGTACCCGAAGTCGTTCGTCGCGATGATGGTGTTGCTCGCGCGGTTCGAGCGGTAGTCGCCGCCCATGAACTTGGTGCTGATCGTCTTGATCTCGCCGGGTTCGAGCCGGAACTTGCTGCCGGGATTGACCAGGCGGAAGGAGAAGGACCGGTTCTCCTGGGCGCCGTCGCCCAAGGCGACTTCGCCGATGAGCAGGTCGCGACGGACCTGTTCGCCGACCCAGAGCGGGTCGGTGAGGCTGCGCGTCCTCGGTTCCCAGGTGCCTGCGGCTCGCGACGGCGAGGAGGGGTTCGGGTCGAAATACTGCCAATGGGTATCGGAAAAGATCCACTGCTGGAGTTGCACGTCGAAGATGTAGGGGAGGGAGTCGCCGTTGGTCACCATCGCGAGGCCTTCGAACTCGATGGCCACGTCGTAAGGGTTGTGGACCATCACGACCGGATCGACCGTCACGCCGAGCGTGCCGTTCAGGTCGGCGCCGGTGGGGTCGGAGAACACCCCCGAGAAGATCATCGAGAAGCGGACGATGCTGGGGGCCAGGCTCATCGAGGTGGGCCAGGTGCGCGTCGTCGTCTCAGGGAAGTTGTTGCTGAGGTTGTAATACGCGTCGCCGGTGGCCGGGCGGGGCTGGGCCAGGCCCATCCGGTCGAAGTTCGTCACGAAGTTCGCGCCGAACTGCGCCCCGATATAATTATGGGCCAGGATGTTCGGGTAGCGCAGCCGCTGCTCGGCCTGGAAACTCGGCGTGTCGCTGGGAGCGGAGAGGTTGTTGCGATAGTAATAGCGGTTGGCGTTGAGCTGGCCTCCGGCCGAATAGAACTGGTCCGGTCGCTGCGCGAAGTCCCACGGCGTGGCGGCGCCGCTCGTGTTCACCTGCCGGCTGCGCTGCACCGGTTCGTTGCGGTTGCCGGTCGCGTAGCTCAGCGGTTCGACGCCGCGGGCCACGACGGCGTCGGCCGGGGCGGCGGGCTGACCTCGCAGCGCGCCGGAAACTTGGCCGGCTTGTTCGATCTCGCGCTTATACATGCGGTAGTAATTGCGATAAAGGTCCCAGGTGGGGCCGCGGACGACGCGACCGTTCAGGTTCTCCGCGTGGGTCTCGGGCAGTTCCGACCAGGGCAGGGCGTTGATGCGCTGGGTGAGGCTGTTGCTGGCGCTGGTGACGACGACGCTGCCGTACCAGTTGGCCGTGCCCACGCGGTTCTCGGTCGCGTTAGGGCTGCGCTCCGTGTTCGCGAGCAGGCGCGACACGAGGCTCGCGTTATGGGTGTAAGAGTCGAAGAAGGCCGAACGCAGCGGGGCCTCGTAGACGAAGCCCAGGCGTTCCGGCGTTTCGCTCTGGCTGCCCGGAGCCGTGCCGCTGCCGCCGTTGCGGGCGAGGATCAGGTTGTAGGAGTTGCCGAGCAGCGAGCGCAGGTAGCGAGGCGCCCACTCGGAGGCACGGGGCGAGGCCAGCAGGAGGTCGCTCGCGGAGCCCAGCTTGTCCACGAGGTTGGGCCGGTTGTAGTCGAGGTCCACCGCCATCCCGTTCGTGCCGAGGCCCGCGGTGCTCGAGTGGGCGTTGGGCGCGCCATGGAAGAGAGACTGCTTCCGGAGGCGGCCGTCGGCGACCAGCGTGGGGTCTTTTTGCCCGGGGTAGACTTCCAGTCCGCGGTACATGGCGTACGGGAGCTCGAAGGCGGTCGAGAGGTCGACCTTCACGCCGCCGTTGTAGGTGTCGGTGAGCGTCGAGAAGGAATAAGTGGTGATGTCATGCCAGAGCAGGCGCGCGGCGTCGGACATCGCCTGGCCGGCGGCCGGGCCGGCTTGGCGCTCGGCCCAGGCGGAGAGGCCGGAGATGCCCACGGCTTTCGCCAGCTGGAAAGCCTGCGGATTACCGGAAGAGGCCGTGATGTCCTGGGCGCGCCAGGCGTCGAAGTTGAAGCCAGAAGGGAGGGCGCCCTTGGGGTTGACGCCTTCGCGGATGAGGTCGCCCGCTCCGCCGATGGCGCCGATGCCGTTGCGCTGGTTCGCGGAGGCCGCAAATCCTTTGTCCCAATCATCCTGCGAGAGCCAGGTGCCGCCGCCGGTCGAGGCGTAGTGGTCGGGCAGGTTGACCTTGGCCTTCACGCCTTCGTCGCCGATCCAGAAAGCGTAGCGTCCGTTCGCGCCGAGCGTCGTGGTGTCGGCGTAGGTCGGGCCCGGCATCGGCTGCGGGCGGGCGTCGATGGCGCCCATGTAGTTGCGCTGCAGGCCGGAGAGACCGGTGGGCAGGTTGAGCGTGCCGTAGGAGACGAGCGGGACGAGTTGGGTCGCGTCGAGGTCGATCGGATTGCCGAGGTCATCGATCAAGGCCTGGGCCTCCGCGGCGCGGGCCGGGGTGACGACACGACGGTTGGCGATGCTCGTGAAGTAGGTGCTGTTCGGGACGTAGTTCGTCGGCGTGCCAGAGAGTTCCGGCGAGGCGTTGACGTCAAACGGCGACGCTAGCCAACCCAGGAAGAGACGAGAGTCGGCGGGGTTGGTGACATCCCAGTCACGGACGCGCGTGGGGTCGACGCCGCCGGTCGCCCAGACGCCAGTGAGGTAGCGCTTTTGGTGGGATAGTTTGTTTTTAGTGGGGGCGTTGTTGTTGGCGCGATCCGTGCGACCGCGCACCGGGCCGGTGGTGGTGGCGTCATTGTTACCGACGGC
>Ga0102893_1000482_pt1 | contig 14793 bp, 19 predicted proteins | sample Colrivmet1553A02_FD_81593 | JGI IMG/M metagenome (GOLD analysis project Ga0102893, IMG submission 81593) | Estuarine microbial communities from the Columbia River estuary - metaG 1553A-02 | ecosystem: Environmental > Aquatic > Marine > Intertidal zone > Estuary | place: USA: Columbia River...
CTTCATGGATGCGGGCGACGTTAGACTGGCCTACGAGGCGATCTACACATTGTTTGCGCCAGAGCCAAACAAAGCCAAACGACGACACAGCGCTCCAACGGCGATAACGGGTGGAGCATCGGTCAAATAAGCTGGCAACAAAGGCCGGATCATAAATATCTTGAGCCATAACGCACCTTGGTCCGACAAATTGGGGGTTGCAAGAATGATATGGCGTGAGGCATCAAATAGCATGAGTTTTACCAGTCACATGCAGGCCGCACTAGCCGAAGCAATCGCCGCCGCAGCGCGGGGCGAGGTGCCTTGTGGTGCCGTGGTGGTTGGGCCTGAAGGCGTTGTTTCTAAAGCAGGAAATCGCACGCGGGAGTTGAATGACCCAACCGCACATGCAGAGATTTTGGCCATTCGCGCGGCCTGTACTGCTTTGGGGCAAGAACGGCTTACGGGCTATGATCTTTACGTTACGTTAGAGCCTTGCCCGATGTGTGCAGCGGCGATTTCGAACGCAAGGATCGCGCGGCTGTATTACGGTGCGGCTGACCCGAAATCGGGCGGTGTGGCGCAGGGACCAAGGGTGTTTGAGCATGCCACATGCCATCACAAGCCCGAAATCTATGATGGGATCGGGGCGCAGGCGTCGGAAGAGTTGCTGCGAGAGTTCTTCGCGAAACGCCGCTAAAACGGGGTGTGATTTACGTGCACACAGCGTGCACCGATGAATTCGCTTGTGAGCGCCCTGCATACCGTACATATTGCAAAAATAGAATGTATTGGATGGGTCTACGATGAAAAAACGGACAGTTGGAATTTTGGCGGCGGGTGCCGTGGCGATTATTGCTGGTGGCGTCTATGTCGGGATGCATTCGATGGGTGGCATGCACATGGTGGTGACGAACTTGATCGGTGAGAAAGCGATGCACAACGTGATCGGCACGCCGATGCTGGTCGGTGTGGATACCGAGGATTTTGAAGTCGCCGAATTGCGCACCTTGTTTGAAGAACATTCAGAGATAACGCGGACTGTTGAAAACCTGCCCAATGGCATCCGCACTGTGACGGAAACCACGAACCCTGAACTGCGTGATGCGCTGACCAGCCACATCATGAGCATGACGACGCGGGTCGATGAAAAGCGCGATCCGCAAATCCCTATCCAAAGTGAGACTTTAGACGTCTTGTTCGAAAAGTCCGAATTTATCACCACAGAATTCGATTATACAGACACTGGGGTTGTAGTAGTGCAAACGTCGGATGACCCAGAGGTCGTAGCGGCCTTGCAAAGACATGCCGGCGAAGTGTCAGATTTGGCGGCACGTGGCATGGAAGCGGCACATGAATCCATGATGGCCAAGCACCACTAAGGGGCAGTGGCCTGTTTATAAAGGTGCCACGTGGCATGCCCCAAGATGGGGAGGGCTACGTAAAGGCCAAGGAAGGCGGGGATCATTGCGGCAAGCGTGATGATCCCGATGAAGATCCCCCAGATCAGATAGATGACGGGCTGGGCGGAGACGGCCTTGAATGACGTGATCATCGCTGTCACGAAATCCACGTCGCGGTCGAGGAACATCGGCATCCCAAGGACGGATAGCGCGAAGGTAAGGCTGGCGAAGCCTGCGCCGATGACTGTGCCAAAACCGAGCATTTTCAAACCGTTGCCAGAGAAATAGACCTCCGTGGAGGTGTGCACGTTTGTCCTGGGCGTCAGGCCCAAAAACAGCGCAAAGATCATATGTCCGAGGAAAAACCAGAACATGAACAGGATCACGGCGAGCCACGGGAGTTGGCCGCCTTTGTGCGCCCATACGACTGTTGCAATTTCGCGCAAGTTGATAGGTTCTGATGCGGCGCGTCTGCGGCTGGTCTCATAGAGCCCGAGGGCCGCGAATGCGCCGATCAGCGGAAAGCCCATGACCGCGAGGACCAGCCAGAATGTGGAGCCCGTGATGTAGGTGATCCACGTCATGACGAGGCCACCCAGCACGTAGAAATTTGCAAAGAAGAGGCCAGGGACGGGTGCGGCGCGGAAGTCTGCAAGGCCTGCGCGCAGGCTTTCGAAAATATCTGAAACCGTGATGGGGCGCAGCTTTGGTGCCCCGTTTGGTCTGTTGTGCATTTCCGCTCCTCCCGAGTTTGTTAGGGGGATTTGACGAAAACGACGGGTCGATTGCAATGACCTAGATCAAGGCACAAAAAAGGGCAGCGCGAGGCTGCCCGATTTTATAATTTCAAAAAGCTTACGCTTCTGTTGGGATACGCAGAACCTGACCTGGGTAGATTTTGTCTGGGTGTGTCAACATTGGCTTGTTGGCTTCAAAAATCGCGTGGTACTTGTTCGCGCTGCCCATTGTTTTCTGGGCGATTGCAGAAAGCGTGTCGTCCTTTTCAACAGTGTGGAACACGGTGCCCTCGGAGGAGCCTTCCATCGCGTCTTCGACTTCTTCGATGCCGTCAACGTTGCCAGCCGCGAGGATGATCTTTTCGCGTGTTTCCTGATCAAGGGCTTTCCCCTTCATCACGACTTTGCCGCCTTCAACAGAAATGTCGACGTCTTTTGCGTCGAGGCCGAGATCAGCCAATTCCTTGTTGATCGCCTCTTCCGGACTGTCGTCTTTGCCGATCAATTTCTTGCCAGCGCCTTATACAAAGCTCCAAAGACCCATGATATATTCCTTCCCTAGTTTGCACGGCTACTTGCCGATTGAGGTTGAGTTTGCCGCGCATGATCGGGGATTGCCAGTGGGGATGAGGGGGAATTTGCAGGCGCTTGCGTCAGATTGTGATCGTTTCCATCACTTTTGGGGTGATGACGTTGATGTCTGGCAGGGCGTCGACGAGGGGTTGGGTCGATTGTGCGAGCAGACCAAAGGTGCCGAAATGGCAGGGGATCACGGTTTTGAAGTTGAAATAGCGTTTGGCGGCATAGGCGGCAGCGTTCATGTCCATGGTGAAATGTCCGCCCGCGCAAAGGATGCCGATGTTGGGTTTGTAGTAGTCCCCGATCCAATCCATGTCGGCCATGATGTCGGTGTCACCCGTGATGTAGATGCAGTGCCCTTCGCCTTTGACGATGAAGCCCGCTTCGGTTCCTGCGCAAATACGCGATCCGTCGGGCGCGCGCAGGGTGGAAGAATGCACTGCGTTGACCATCGAGACCGCGACATCGCCGATTTTGATGGTACCGCCTTTGTTCATGCCGATGGTTTTGATTTTATCGCTGGTTTCCCACCAGTTCATCAGGTCGAACTGGCCAACAAGGACCAAGCCGTCGGATTTGGCCAAGGCCAGCGCGTCAGTGGCGTGGTCGTCGTGGGCGTGGGTCAGCAGAATGTGCGTCGCGCCTTGTATGGCGGCCTCCCTTTGATCATTGGGGAAAGACGGGTTTCCGTCGAGCCACGGATCGATGAGGATGATTTGATCTGCGATCTCTAAGCGAAAGCTAGCGTGTCCGAGCCAAGTGATTTTCATTATCGTCCCCTGTGTTTGAGCATATGATAGCCCTAAACTTGCGCAGTTCAATCGGGTTTGAGGACTTGCGGGGCGGTGGTGGCAGGGTTAAACGGATGTCCAAAGTTGAACCCCCGTTTTTGGAGGCATATCATGTCAATCGACACCGAAACCGCCCGTCGCGTGGCCAAATTGGCCCGTATCAAGGTCGAAGAAGATGCGTTGCCGGCGCTGGCGCAAGAGTTTTCTGCCATTTTGGGGTTCATCGAGCAGCTCAATGAAGTGGACGTTGAAGGAATTGAGCCGATGACCTCTGTCACGCCGCAGCGTTTGGTGCGTCGTAAAGATGTGGTGAATGATGGTGGTCAGCAGGCCGCGATCTTGAAGAATGCGCCCGATGCGCGTGAAGGTTTCTTTGCTGTGCCGAAGGTGGTTGAATAATGACTGATCTGTCCAAACTTACGATTGCATCTGCCCGCGACAGCTTGCGCCGCGGTGAGGTTTCCTCTGTTGAATTGACCAATGCTTATCTGGGGGCGATTGAGGGATCAAAGTCGCTTAATGCTTTTGTCCACAACACCCCTGAGATTGCAAAAGTGCAAGCCGAGGCGGCAGATAAGCGCATTAAAGCGGGCGATGCGCCTGATATGTGCGGTATTCCTTTGGGGATTAAAGATCTGTTTTGCACGAAGGGTGTGCCGTCTCAGGCCGCGTCTGGCATTCTTGCGGGCTTTAAACCTGAGTATGAATCGACAGTCACGACGCAGTTGTTTGATGCGGGTGCAGTTATGTTGGGCAAGCTCAACATGGACGAGTTTGCGATGGGGTCTTCGAACGAGACATCCGTGTATGGCGATGCTGTGAACCCTTGGAAAGTCGATGATCGTAACCTGACACCGGGTGGCTCGTCTGGTGGGTCTGCGGCGGCAGTTGCCGCTGACCTCTGCCTTGGTGCGGCGGGCACGGATACAGGTGGCTCAATCCGCCAACCCGCTGCGTTTACTGGTATTACGGGCATTAAGCCGACCTATGGCCGTGTGTCCCGTTGGGGTGTTGTGGCGTTTGCTTCGTCTCTCGATCAAGCGGGTCCGATGACCAAAGACGTGCGCGATGCGGCGATTATGCTGGAGGCGATGTGCGGCTATGATGCCAAGGATAGCACCAGTGCGAACCTTGAGGTGCCGAATTTTGAGGCAATGCTGACGGGCAACATCAAGGGCAAAGTCATTGGTATTCCAAAAGAATATCACATGGATGGTATGCCTGCCGAGATCGAAAAGCTTTGGGAAGATGGCACGGCGATGCTGAAGGATGCCGGCGCTGAAATCCGTGATATATCACTTCCACACACTAAGTATGCTTTGCCTGCCTATTATGTGATTGCCCCTGCCGAGGCCTCCTCCAACTTGGCCCGCTATGACGGTGTACGCTTTGGTCACCGCGCGAAATTGGCGGCGGGTGATGGCATCACGGAAATGTATGAAAAGACACGTGCTGAAGGTTTCGGGTCCGAGGTTCAGCGCCGTGTTATGGTGGGCACATATGTTCTGTCCGCTGGTTTCTATGACGCTTATTACAACCGTGCGCGTAAAGTGCGGGCCTTGATCAAGCGCGATTTTGATCAGGCGTTTGCCGCTGGGGTTGATGCGATTTTGACGCCTGCGACACCATCAAGCGCATTTGGTTTAGGCGAGATGGCCGATGTTGACCCGATCAAGATGTATCTGAACGATGTGTTTACCGTGACGGTGAACCTTGCGGGTCTTCCGGGGATCGCGGTTCCAACGGGTTTGGATTCCAAGGGTCTGCCGCTTGGTTTGCAGCTCATCGGGCGTCCGTGGGAAGAAGGCGACTTGCTGAATGTCGCTTATTGCCTCGAACAAGCAGCTGGATTTGTAGCCAAACCGCAAAAGTGGTGGTAAAGCCCCTTTTAATCGTATGATTTGATGGATGAATGACGTGAAAACTCTTGGTTTAATTGCTGCTGGTCTGATGCTGTTGCAAGCATGTTCGCCGCAGGTGCCCGCGAGCAATGCTGGTCCTGGGTTCAACGACTATGCTGACTATGAGCTCGAGCGCGCGCGCCGCGAGGCGTCTTTGGCAGGCAATGGCAGCACAACATTCCAAGCACCAGTGACCGTTCAATCTAGCGCTATCGGGCAGTCAAGCTCCATCGGATCGTCGGACTTGGCGGCCGCTGGGATCGGTCAATCGACCGCGCCGATGTCGTCCTCGAACGTGGCACCAATCGCCAATACCGCGCCCGCTGCGCCGCAGAACAATACAGGCATTTCTGACGAGCAGGATTTTGACGCCGTCGCATCGCGCGAAACGATTGAATCGGATGCCGCCCGTCGTGCGCAGCAGGCGTCGATGCGCGAACAGATTATGCCAACCGCTTTGCCAACCCGTTCGGGTCACGAGGGTGCAAACATTGTGGAATATGCTTTGAAAGCCCCGAACCGTAAGGGGCAGGAATGGTATTCGCGTTCTGTTTTTGCAACCCAAGCGAAGTATCAGCGTAACTGCGCGAAGTACACTTCGCCTGATGCGGCACAGCGCGATTTCTTGGACAGTGGTGGCCCTGACCGTGATCGCAAGGGCCTTGACCCCGATGGTGATGGTTTCGCATGTGGTTGGGATCCCGCACCTTTCCTGGTGGCAGCGGGCCGCTGATTAAACTGACCCATCCGTCGCCTAATTTTGGGCCGCGCAAGAATGGCGCCACGGCTGATATGGTCGTGGTGCATTATACCGCCATGCAATCGGCACAGGCTGCTTGTCGCACGCTGTGCAATCCCGACAATGAGGTTTCCGCCCATTATCTGATCGCTGAAAGCGGTGAGGTGATGTCGATGGTCGCCGAGGATATGCGCGCTTGGCATGGCGGCGCTGGTCGCTGGGGCGATGTGGTGGATGTGAACAGTCGCTCGATCGGGATTGAATTGGCCAATGATGGCTATTCGCCATTTTCGGCTGCATTGATGGACAGTTTGACGGATTTGCTGCGGGGCATCATGGCCCGTTGGGATATTCCTGCATGCCGTGTGATTGGGCATTCAGATATGTCGCCTGCGCGCAAAATTGATCCGGGATTGCGGTTCGACTGGCGGCGTTTGGCGCTAGAGGGCGTGAGCGTTTGGCCTGAGGCGGAGCAGGGCGCGTCGTTGGATCAGTTTCCACAGATGATGGCGCGGTTTGGATATACGGCGACGGATGATCCTTCATTGCTGCTCGACTGTTTTCGCAGACGGTTCCGCCCGTATGGGATTGGTCCGCTCGATGAAACAGATATGGCGATGATCACCGATCTTGCCAATCGATTCCCCGTTGACCAAAGCGCCCCTACCGCATAGCTGCGTATTTGCGCGGGTGGTTGGATGATCGCGGGGGGGTAACCCTTCGAGGAAAGTCCGGACTCCATGAAAAGCACGGTGCTGGTTAATGGCCAGCGGGGGTAACCCTAGGGATAGCGCCACAGAGAACAGACCGCCTTCTATATGGAGGTAAGGGTGAAACGGTGAGGTAAGAGCTCACCGCGGATGTGGCAACACAGACGGCACGGCAAGCCCCACTGGGAGCAATGCCAAATAGGGGCTTCGTGTGGGCAACCACAGGGACGCTTGAACCCGAGAAGCCCGGGTTGGCAGCTAGAGGCCAGTTGGTAACAGCTGGTCCAGATGAATGATCATCTCGGGGCGGCAACGCCCTAGACAGAATCCGGCTTACAGATCACCCGCGCATTTTGGGTATTGGGAAATAGGGAGTGATTATGAAAGCGGCTTTCGAAACCAAATATTATATGTGTCAACCGAATGGACTGTTGATGATATTGTTGGTGCTCATCGGTGCTGTCGGTGCAATTGTTTTTATTTATGTTGCCTTTACGGGCGGGGACGTTTCGCTTTTGAGAGGTGCGTTCGAGCTTACTGGGGGAGCAGCCTTGTTCGTGGCATCTTTATTTAGCGTATTGTTCCTAGGCGTGGCCGCTTTGGGTATCGCGGGGACTGCCAACAGTTTTGGTGCGCCCATGCAAGTGATATTGGGATCTCAAAGCATTCTTGCGCCGAAATCCATGTTCAGCAGTAAAATCACTGAAATTCTTTATGTGAATGTCACAGGGCTTTCGCAACAAAGAGTGAAGGGCGGTCATATCTTGATGATTGTTCAAGGCCGTGATGCCAAGGTTGCTATTAACAAATCAACGATGGTGGATAAGGCGCAGTTTAACGAGCTTTTCGCCGAATTGGAACGGCGTTGCGCATAAAGCGGCGATTGGTGCGCGAAATCTGCGCTTTGCGGTTGACTCGCGGCGGGGCAGTTGTAAAAGGCACCAGATACATGAATTTTGCGTTGTGCCGATGATGGCCCGCACTCCAGGAGATTAGAGATATGGCGAAGCCAACCACAATCAAAATCCGCCTGAACTCCACCGCGGGTACTGGCCATTTTTACGTCACGAAAAAGAACGCACGTACGATGACTGAGAAGATGACAGTCAACAAGTACGACCCAGTTGTGCGCAAGCACGTTGAATACAAGGAAGGCAAAATCAAGTAATTGATCGCCACTTGGAAGAAACGGGGGCTGCGCAGAGATGCGCAGCCCTTTTTCGTTTTGGGACCATTGTTATGTTTATTCGCCCCTCGACCCTTGCTGATAAGGCCGCCATCGGCGAGATGGCCTTTGCTTGCTATAGCGCAACGCTTGCCAAGCATTACGCAGCCGATGTTCTAAAGCTCGCGCTGCCGCATTTGTCGCATGTGCCCGATGGGCTGGTGCAGTGTGGCACTTATTTTGTTGCCGTTGAGGGCGATGTGATTGTCGGCGCTTGTGGTTGGACGGATGGCCCGCGTGGTGCGGAGGTCCGCAAGCTGGCTGTGCATCCTGACCATCTGCGCAAAGGCATTGCTCGCGGACTGCTGGCGCATGTGCATGCCTCTGCCAATAACGCGGGCCACGAGCGGATGAGCTGTGCTGCAAGCCTGAACGCGGTGCCGTTTTATCGTGCGCTGGGCTATACGGCGACGGGTTGGGTCACAATCGACACAGGGCACGCAGACGCGCCGTTTGATGCCGCGACTATGGCGTTGGATCTACAGGCTTTGCACCCTTCTTATTGCGCCGCGTAGAGTAGGGGCTGTCGGCGGGCGTGCCGTCGTGGTGCGTCCAGCGCCGTGTCCGCTCAGTGCCCTTGCGTTCAAAGTGGCCGATGCGGTCGTTGTCGGGGTAGGTGACTGTGTCGCCTGACGATCTTGTGCCGATGACGAGGTAGCGAGCCTCTGTGTCGCTGGCGTTCTCGATGCAGTGGCCTGCGGCGACACTTGCTTTGAAGGTGGCTGCTTGGCCTACGTGAAGAGGTGTGATGGTGTCGCCTTCGTGCAGCAGGACCTCGCCCGAGAGCATATAGACCATTTCATCTTCGCCTTTGTGCCAGTGTTTGACGGAGGAGCGTGAACCGGGTGGCAGGATTTCGACGAAAGCGCCGAACTGCGTGAGCCCGCCTGTGTCGCTGTAAAGCTCGGCGGCGTATGGGCCGCAGGGGTCATCTACGCCGTCGCCGCTGTCTTTTTGGACGGTGTCTGAGGTGATGATGGGCATGGGTGCCTCCTGCGCAAAAGAAAAGGGCCAGTGTTTCCACTGGCCCGATCTTAGCAGAATTTCTGCGTTTGTCTTATTCGCGGTTACCTAAGAACGAGAGCAAGAACATGAACATGTTGATGAAGTCGAGGTAGAGGTTCAGCGCGCCCATGATGGCCGCTTTGCCGAGCCATTCGCTATCGCCATGTGCAGCGTGTGCAACGTAGTCATTCTTGATCTTTTGTGTGTCGTAGGCTGTGAGGCCCGCGAAGATCAGAACACCAACTGCGGAGACTGCGAAGTGTAGCGCCGAGGATTGCAGCCAGATGTTCACGATGCTTGCCACGATCAGGCCGATCACGCCCATGATGAGGAACGAGCCCCATGCGGAGATGTCTTTCTTTGTGGTGTAGCCGTAAAGCGACAAGCCTGCGAAGGCGATGGATGTCACGAGGAATGTCTGTGCGACGGAAACACCTGTGTACATTGCGAAGATGTAGGAGATCGAGATGCCCATGACGGCGGAGAAGGCGTAGAAGAACAGCTGTGCGCCAGCGGCGGACAGTTTGTTAATCATTGCGCCGAAGGCGAAAACCATAATCAGCGGTGCAAACATCACGATATAACGGGTGAACCCTGTGAAGAGAGACTGCATCATCGCCGCGTTATTGCCCACGGCCCAAGCGGCCGCGAATGTCAAAAGCAAGCCCACGGACATTGTGCCGTAGACCTTGTTCATATGGGCGCGCAGGCCCTCGTCAATCTCAGCGGTGCGCACGGCACCGGATGTGCGGATGGTATCAAATTGAGCCATTACGGACCTCCAAAAAAACTCTGTGGCGCCTTGAATGGCACCTTGGGTTGAATATTGGCAGAGGGGCGCGAGAAATCAAGGCCGCAAGGCGTTAGAATTGTATGAATATGAGCAGGATTGTCGGATTTAGCTGCGCCAATGGGTTGGCACATCCCAAAATGCCCGATTTGCCTCTTTTTTGGCCTCTTGGGTGCTGATGCCGATGTCGTCGCGTTGTGCGTCGGAGAGGGAGGCCAAGGCGCGGCGCTGGCGGGCGAGGGCGATCCATGTGATCAGGATTGCTGATAGGGTGCGTGGCTTGCGGTGGGGGATGCAGTTGGTTTGCGCGAGTGTCATGATATAGTTCCTTTTGTGATGCTTTATCTCGTTATCATTCCGATGCTTGATGTATGGGGGAGGTTGTGGCATAAGTAAAATGAATGATTGGCGGTTGACGTATCAAGGAATGTGATATGGCTCGAAATTTGGATATGACCGCGCTCCGGTCCTTTGTGGCTGTTGCTGATAGTGGCGGCGTGACCAAGGCGGCTGGGTTTTTAAACCTGACCCAATCTGCAGTGTCGATGCAGTTGAAGCGGTTGGAAGAGAGCCTGAACGTCGCGCTTTTGGATCGTTCGGCCCGCACGATTGGCTTGACCCCCGCGGGCGAGCAATTGGTGTCTTATGCGCGACGTATGCTGGCGCTCAATGACGAGGCTTACGGAAAACTCACGGCAGTGGAATATGAGGGCGAGATCACCTTGGGCGTGCCGCATGACATTATTTACCCCGTGATCCCTGGTGTTTTGCAACGCTTTGCCGCCGCTTACCCGCGCGTAAAGGTGCATCTGGTGTCGTCGTTCACCAACGGCTTGCTGGACGAATTTTCGCGCGGCCAGATGGATTTGATCCTGACGACAGAGGACGGCGTGCAAAAGGGCGGCGAGACGATGGCGAGTATCCCGCTTTTGTGGGTTGGTGCGCCGAACGGGCAGGCGTGGAAACGTCGGCCGCTACGGTTGGCTCACGAGCACCGCTGCGCGTTTCGTCAATTCGCGCAGCGCCGTTTGGATGAGGCGGGAATACCGTGGGAGATGGCCGTCGAGACCGATAACTCGCGGGCTGTTGAGGCGACCGTGAGCGCGGATTTGGCCGTACATACGATGCTAGAGGGCACAGAGCCGCGCTATGTCGAGCCGATCGACCATGGCGGCGCATTGCCCAGTTTACTTGCGATGAACGTGAATCTTTATATGTCAGATCAATCGGTTGGCCCTGTGCTGCCCGACCTCGCCGAAATGATCCGTAGTGCCTATCGCAAGGCGCCTGCGACGGTTATGGCGTGACGACCACTTTACCTGTCGATTTGCGGGTCGCGAGCAGGTCGAGCGCGTCGGCGGCTTGGTCGAGGGAGAGGGTGTGGCTGATGTGCGGGTGCAGTTTGCCTGCTGCGTGCATGTCCATCAATTCGCGGATGCTTTTCATCACCAGATCGGACCTGAATTTCAGGTAGCCGCCCCAGTAGAACCCCAGCACGTCGATGTTTTTCACAAGGATGATGTTGGCGGGGATGGGAGGCACGTCGCCGCTCGCAAAACCGATGACGATGATGCGGCCTTTGCGGTTGGTGGCGCGCATGGCGGCGGTGAAACCTGCACCACCCACGGGATCATAAACGACGTCGGCGCCACCTAGCGCTTTGACGGCATCTGTGATGTCGGCCGTTTCGCTATCGATCAGGTGGTCGGCACCTGCGGCCTTTGCAATACCGAGCTTTTCGGGGCCACGTGCGACAGCAATGACAGTGGCGCCCATGGCCTTTCCGATCTCAACGGCGGTGAGGCCAACGCCACCAGCGGCCCCAAGGACGAGGAGGGTTTCGCCTGGCTGAAGGCGCGCGCGATCGCTCAGTGCGAGGTGGGATGTGCCGTAGGCCACGAAGAACCCTGCGGCGACCTCAGACGACATGGTTTCAGGCACAACGACACAGTTTTCGGCAGGGAAAACACCGTATTCGGCTAAGCCGCCATCGCCGCCAAAGACCGCGACCCGCTCTCCTTTAGCGGGTGACCTAACGTCATCGTTAGCGTTAACAACGGTGCCGCAAACCTCCATCCCCAGAGTGAAGGGGGGCGTCGGCGTGTCTTGATATGTGCCCTTTGCCATCAGCAAATCTGCAAAATTTAGACCGCAAGCATGAATCTTTAACAACACTTCGCCTGTCGCAGGGACGGGAGTCGCGATATCTTTGAGGGTTGGTTTGCAATCGAAATCAGTGACTTGGAAGGCGTGCATATTGATTCTTTCTACTGATTTAGCCGCATTTATGCCGCAGAAGTTGGTGTTTTCTAGTAGGCCAATTTGGGCAATGTCACCCCAAAAATGGTTTCGTGAGCGAGTTTTTAACGATTTGACCTGTCTTTAAGGGTAGGTCTGTGACTGCAACCGTTGCGTGTTTCTAGCGGCTAGTGCGAAAGACATCGGGTGATTGGGCGAGTGCCGTTCAATTGGCACGTCTTGCTGATTGAGCACAGTCCAACCAGAGTAAATATTTTAGGTAAGGAAGCCGAATGAAACATCTTGTGGACGTCCATGTTGGTAAACGTATCCGTCAGCGCCGTTGGATGAATGGCACGACTCAACAGCAATTGGCCGAAGCGGTTGGAATTAAATTTCAGCAGATTCAAAAATACGAAACAGGCATGAACCGCGTCAGCGCGTCTCGCCTTTGGGATATTGCGCATGTGTTGAACGTGCCTGTGTCTTTTTTCTTTGAGGGCTTGGATGCCGCTGAAGCGGGCGAAGCACTACACGGCAATGTGCCGGGTGATGTTTTGACAGACAAAGAGGCGCTCGACTTGCTGCGCTCTTATTACGCGATCCCTGAAAACCAGCGTCGTCGCTTGTTTGATTTGGCACGCGTGTTAAGCGAAGCAGCCTAACAGCTTGACGATGTAGCGTGCCCCGCGTTACCGAATAAGAAACCAAAATAAACGGGGCGATACAATGTCAGTAGATGCAGCAACCCAATCCGAATTGATCAGAGTTGCGCATCTGCTCGCAGATGCGGCCCGCGTAGAAACGCTTCGTTTGTTCCGCGTTCCAGGCCTTGTCGCAGATGATAAATCTGCCCAAGACGCCTTGTTTGACCCGGTGACCGAGGCGGATCGCGCTGCAGAAAAGGCGATGCGTGCCATTTTGGCAGTGGAGCGCCCTGGCGATGGCATCTTGGGCGAGGAGTTCGGCACAAAGGCTGGTACCTCTGGTTTAACATGGGTATTAGACCCAATCGACGGAACCCGTGGCTATATCAGCGGCACCCCGACTTGGGGTATTTTGATCGCTATTTCCGATGCGACTGGACCCGTTTTTGGCATTATTGACCAGCCCTATATTGGCGAGCGATTTGTCGGTGGGTTTGGAGTGGCCGAGGTGACCGGACCGACAGGCGTCACCCCATTGGCCACAAGAAAGCGTACAAGTTTTGCGACGGCGACGTTGCTTTCGACATTTCCAGAAGTTGGCAGCAAATTGGAGCGCCGCGCATTTGAGGCCGTTTCTAGTGCTGTCAAATTGACCCGTTATGGGATGGATTGCTATGGCTACGCATTGCTTGCAGCGGGCCAAGTTGATCTGGTGATCGAGGCAGGGTTACAGCCTTACGATGTGCACGCGCCGATTGCCGTGATCAAGGCGGCTGGTGGTGTTGTATCAAATTGGCAGGGTGGTGCGGCGCATCATGGCGGCCGCGTGATTGCGGCGGCCAATGCGGATATTCACGCGGTGGCCTTAGCGGTACTTCAGGATGTGATTGATGGTTGATACGGTTCTACGAGGGGCTGAGGTTGTCCTGACGATGGACGATGAGCGATCCCGTTTAACGGGAGTTGATGTGCATATCGCTGGCGGCGTGATCGCGGCGATTGGGCCTGATTTGCAGGTCGCTGGCGCTGAGAGTGTGAATGTCGCTGGCTGTGTTCTGACCCCTGGATTGGTGAATACCCATCACCACCTTTACCAGACGCTTACACGTGCGGTTCCAGGCGGGCAGGATGCCTTGCTGTTTGGCTGGTTGCAGACGCTCTATCCAATTTGGTCGCGGTTTGGTCCCGAAGAGATGTTTGTTTCGGCCCAAGTCGGGTTGGTGGAGTTGGCACTTTCGGGCTGCACGATGACATCGGATCATTTGTATCTTTATCCCAACGGATCGCGGTTGGATGATACGATCGCAGCAGCGGCGGATGTTGGTCTGCGGTTCCATCCGACGCGCGGTGCGATGAGCATTGGCGAGAGCGACGGCGGGTTGCCGCCTGACGCTTTGGTCGAGAAAGAGGCCGCGATATTAGAGGACTGTATCCGCGTGATCGACGCGTTCCATGATGCACGTGCGGGCGCGATGGTGCGCGTCGGTGTGGCCCCCTGTTCGCCGTTCTCCGTCAGCCGTGACCTGATGCGCGATGCTGCGATTTTGGCGCGTGATAAGGGCGTGATGCTGCATACGCATTTGGCCGAGAATGACGAGGATATCGCTTATTCACTTGAGAAATTCGGCTGCCGTCCGGGGCAATATGCCGAGGACTTGGGCTGGACGGGCGACGATGTTTGGCATGCGCATTGCGTAAAGCTGGACGGTCAAGAGATTGATCTGTTTGCGAAATCTGGCACAGGCGTTGCCCATTGCCCTTGCTCGAACTGCCGTCTCGGTTCCGGGATCGCGCCAGTGCGCCAGATGCGCGATGCGGGTGTGAAGGTCGGTCTTGGTGTTGACGGATCGGCCAGCAATGACATCGGTAATCTGATGGGCGAAGCGCGTCAGACCATGCTGTTGCAGCGGGTGCAAAATGGCGCGGACGCGATGTCTGCGGATGAGGCCTTGTGGATCGCGACGCGTGGTGGCGCGCAGGTCTTGGGCCGTGATGATTGCGGTGAGATTGCGGTTGGCAAACGCGCGGATATTGCAGTTTGGGATGCAA
>Ga0102893_1000491_pt1 | contig 14616 bp, 13 predicted proteins | sample Colrivmet1553A02_FD_81593 | JGI IMG/M metagenome (GOLD analysis project Ga0102893, IMG submission 81593) | Estuarine microbial communities from the Columbia River estuary - metaG 1553A-02 | ecosystem: Environmental > Aquatic > Marine > Intertidal zone > Estuary | place: USA: Columbia River...
AGACAAATAAAAAGGATCATCACAACCGTCGTGGTTTGTTATTGATGGTCGGTAAGCGTCGTCGGATTTTGCAGTACCTCGCCAAGACAGATATTGAGCGCTATAGAGCGATTATCGAAAAGCTCGATCTTCGCCGTTAAATAACAATCAGCAAAAAACTTTATTAGTTAAGAGTTTTGGTCCTCGGTAGTGGTTTCCGGAAAAGGATTTTCCGTGAACTTCGATCGAAGATCCATTCTCTTTATGTAAAGTGTTGAGAAATGGAGTGACCCATGGAGGGTCAAGATGTGCAATCAGCCGTTGCCAAAATAGACAACGGTAAATTTGGAAAGCGGGAGATCCGCTTTGAAACTGGCCGATTAGCTCGGCAAGCAGCAGGAACCGCTGTTGTTTATTTAGATGATGACAGCATGTTGCTATCTGCAACTACTGCATCAAAAAATCCGAAGGATCAATTTGATTTCTTCCCACTAACTGTAGATGTGGAAGAGCGGATGTATGCCGCTGGCAAAATTCCTGGATCATTCTTTCGTAGAGAAGGGCGTCCTTCAGAGGATGCAATCCTTACCTGTCGCTTAATCGATCGTCCACTACGTCCATCCTTTATTAAGGGATTACGTAATGAGATTCAAATCGTTGTGACTGTAATGGCATTAAATCCAGATCATATGTATGACGTAATTGCGATTAATGCTGCATCTATGTCTACTCAATTAGCAGGCTTGCCATTCTCTGGCCCAATCGGTGGTGTGCGGGTTGCACTAATCGAAGGTCAATGGGTTGCTTTCCCAAATCACTCTGATTTGGAAAAAGCAGTTTTTGATATGGTAGTTGCTGGTCGCATTTCAGATGGTGATGTTGCGATCATGATGGTCGAAGCAGAGGCAACTATTAAAACAATTGATCTAATTAAGGCTGGCGCAACTGTGCCAACTGAGGAGATTGTTGGCCAAGGACTTGAGGCTGCAAAGCCATTTATTAAAATCCTTTGCGAGGCGCAATTAGCATTAGCTAAATTAGCCGCTAAGCCAACTGGTGAGTTCCCAGTATTCCTTGATTACCAAGATGATATTTATGCAGTTGTTGAAAAGGCTGCTAAAGATGATCTAACAAAGGCGTTAACAATTGCTGGTAAGCAAGAGCGTGAGACAAAGCTTGATGAGATTAATAAGGCAGTTTCTGAGAAGATCACAGTTGATTTTCCAGAGCGTGCTAAAGAGATCTCTGGCGCACTTCGCTCAGTTACTAAGAAATTAGTACGCCAGCGAGTATTACGGGAGAAGATCCGTATTGATGGTCGCGGTCTTCGAGATATTCGCGCATTAACTGCTGAGGTTGAGGTAATTCCTCGTGTTCACGGCTCTGCAATATTTGAAAGAGGTGAGACTCAGATTTTGGGTATTACAACTTTAAATATGCTTAAGATGGAGCAACAGCTAGATACTCTTTCACCGAAAGATCACAAGCGTTACATGCATAACTACAACTTCCCGCCGTACTCTGTTGGCGAAACTGGAAGAGTTGGTTCACCTAAGCGACGAGAAATTGGACATGGCGCACTAGCAGAACGCGCATTGCTGCCAGTACTTCCAACTCGCGAAGAGTTTCCATATGCAATTCGTCAGGTTTCAGAGGCACTTGGTTCAAATGGATCAACATCCATGGGATCTGTTTGTGCTTCAACTATGTCATTACTAAATGCAGGTGTGCCACTTAAGGCATCTGTTGCTGGTATTGCGATGGGACTTATCTCTGATGAGGTAGATGGCAAAACTGAGTATGTAGCACTTACCGATATCTTGGGTGCAGAGGATGCATTTGGAGATATGGACTTTAAAGTTGCTGGTACAAAAGAGTTTGTTACCGCTCTTCAATTAGATACAAAGCTTGATGGAATTCCTGCCTCCGTTCTTTCAGCAGCATTGCTGCAAGCAAAGGAAGCTCGTCTTGCCATCCTTGATGTTATGAACCAAGCAATCTCATCCCCTGATGAGATGTCATTACTTGCTCCTCGAATTATTTCGATCAAGGTGCCAGTTGACATGATTGGTGCAGTTATCGGGCCTAAGGGCAAGATGATTAATCAGATTCAAGATGAGACCGGTGCAGATATCACTATCGAAGATGATGGAACTATCTATATTGGCGCAACTGAGGGATCTGCTGCTGAGGCTGCAAAGGCGCAAATTAATGCGATTGCAAATCCAGTACAACTATCAGTTGGGGATAAATTCAATGGCGCAGTTGTAAAACTTGCTGCCTTTGGTGCTTTTATTAACTTAGCTCCAGGTAAAGATGGTTTGCTACATATCTCGCAAATTCGCAAGATGCATGGTGGCAAGCGTATTGAAAACCTTGAAGAGGTTATGAAGGTTGGCGAGAAGATTGAAGTTGTAATCAATGAGGTTGATCCAAAGGGTAAATACTCATTAGTTCCAGCAAATCTTCCAGAAGAAGCAAAGAGCGAGTAATTTGGCTAGAACGGTCTTACCTAGTGGCTTACGAATAGTCACTGAAGAGGAAAGATCTGTTCGCTCTGCAGCTTTTGGTATTTGGGTCAATGTTGGCTCCCGCGATGAGACAGTTTCAACTGCGGGAGCTTCACACTTTCTAGAGCACTTATTATTTAAAGGAACAAAGCGAAGATCATCCCTTGAAATCTCCTCCGCAATTGAAGCAGTCGGTGGGGAAACAAATGCCTTTACCTCCAAGGAGTACACCTGTTTTTATGCGCGGGTAATTGATAAAGACCTACCCCTTGCAGTTGATGTGATTATTGATTTGATCACTTCATCAGTAGTTAAGCCAGATGATGTCGATGCTGAGCGCAAGGTTGTATTGGAAGAGATTGCAATGCGTGATGATGATCCAAGTGATTTAATCCATGATCTTTTTTTAGAGAGGTACTACGGAGATACACCATTAGGACGGCCAATTTTAGGAACTGTTGAATCAATTAAAGGCATGAGCCGGAGTACCGTTTTTAATTACTATCAAAATAGATATAAACCAGAGGATTTAGTTGTTTCAGTTGCTGGAAATATTAAGCATAAAAAAGTAGTTGAATTGGTTGAAGATGCACTTTCAAAAGATGATTTTCTAAATCAACCTAAAACAGATTTTAAAGTGAGAAAATCACCTGCAATAAAGGTTCCTGGCAAAGGTGAAGTGACGCTGCTTGATCGCAAAACTGAACAGGCACATATTGTTTATGGTGTACCAGGTGTTGCTAGGGATGATAAGCGCAGATTTGCATTGAGCATTTTGTCTTCAGCTTTAGGTGGCGGAATGTCTTCAAGATTGTTTCAAGAGATTAGAGAAAAGCGTGGCCTTGCCTATTCAACCTATGCATATGGTCAGCAATTTGCCGGTAGTGGAGTTTTATCTTTTTATGTTGGCTGTAAGCCAGATAAGGCAGAAGAATCAATTAAAATTATCCAATCAATATTGCATGATGTGGCAGAGAATGGTTTAACGGCGGAGGAGATTAATCGGGCAAAGGGAGCAGTTTCTGGATCACTGGTATTAAGCCAAGAGGACACTGGTTCTAGAATGACCAGAATTGGCAAAAGTGAGTTGGTTTACGGCCAGGTTCTAAGCTTTGATGAAATTTTGCGCGAGATTTCTAATGTAACACATGAGCAAATTAAGGAAATTGCCCGCCAAATCCTGCCGACATCTCCTACCCTTGCGGTAGTGGGACCATTTAGGTCAAGTAGTAAATTTGAAAGGTTAATCTCATGAAGGTCGCAGTACTAGGTGCCAAAGGAAGAATGGGCACAGAAGCTGTTGCAGCAATTAATGCAGCAAGTGATTTAACTCTAAGTGCGGCATTAGATCTTGGTGATTCACTCGATAAGTTAACCCAAACCGGCACTGAGATAGTAGTTGATTTCACTCATCCTGATTCAGTAATGAAAAATCTTGAGTTTGCCATAAGTAATGGAATTCATCTTGTAGTTGGAACTACTGGTTTTGATGAGAAAAAACTATCGCAATTAAAAGATTTGCTAAGTAAGCAGCCAAAAGTTGGCGCACTTATTGCTCCTAACTTTGGACTTGGCGCAGTTTTAATGATGCAATTTTCCCAAACTGCAGCAAAGTATTTTGAAAGTGCTGAAATAATTGAGTTACATCATGCCAATAAGGTGGATGCACCATCTGGGACTGCTACTAGAACAGCTGAGATGATTACTGATGCAAGAAAGGCAAGTAAAAAAGGTGTGATGCCAGATGCCACCAAGAGTTCACTCCCTGGGGCACGTGGTGCAAAGGTTGGAGATGTTCCAATTCACTCAGTTAGATCACATGGTTATGTTGCTCATCAAGAGGTGATCTTCGGTGATGCGGGCGAGACTTTAACAATTAGACATGATTCAATTGATCGGGCAGGCTTTATGCCAGGAGTTTTAATTGGCATTAGAAATGTGGCAAAGTATCCAGGGCTAACTATTGGTCTTGAGAATTATATGGAGGGAATGTAATGAGTGATATAACTATGTATGGTGCTGAATGGTGCGGTGATTGTCGTCGTTCTAAGAGATTTCTAGATACTAATAACATTAAATACAATTATATTGATATCGAAACTGATCCGGCAGCCAGTGATAAGGTAATTGAGATTAATGGTGGAATGCGTTCAATTCCAGTAATTATTTTCTCAGATGGAACGCATTTAACTGAGCCATCAGATATTGCTCTTAAAGCGAAGTTGGAAGAGTTAAAAGTTCTTTAAAATATCTGATAGACAACAGCAGAGGTAATTGCTGCTGAAATAACTACAACTGGAAATGGCGCTTTAAACTTAAGCGCAAGTAGTGCCACACCAACACCAGCTAATCGTTGATCTACTACTAACTCTTTCTTATCAGCAAATGTCTGCACCCCTACCAATGCACTAAGTAAAACAATGGGAACTAGAGTATTTATTTGCTTAACTTTTGGTCGATCAAGCCATTTCTCTGGAACACTATGACCGATATATTTATTTAAAAATGCGGTAACACTAGCACCGATTACTGCAATCCAGATTGGACTCATTTTTTCCACCCAAAAATAACTGCAAGTAAGACGGTAGTAATAATTGGGACGCCAGCTGGTGCAATTGGGGTTAGTAAAAGTGCTAAACCAATTGCAGATCCTGAGATTATAAATTGTCGCTTATTTTTAAGACGTGGCCAAACTAAACCACAAAATGCTGCTGGAACTGCTGCATCTAATCCCCAAACTGAAGGATTGCCGATCTTACTTGCACCGAGTGCACCAAGAAATGTAAAAAAGTTCCAAAATATATAAACACCAATGCCGGTTAGATAGAAGCCTCGTTTTCTATCTACATCATTATCTTGCAGGGTAGAAACAGCGGTTGACTCATCAATTGTAATTTGGGCAGCGAGAATTCTTTTAATTCCAGTAACTTTTAAAATTGGCGCCATCTGCACTCCATATAACGCATTACGAAATCCAAGTAAGGTGGCAGTTGCAATTGCACTTATCGCCGCCCCACCTGCGCCCATAATTCCAACAACAGCAAATTGTGATGCACCGGAGAAAAGTAGGAGTGATAGAAGACAGGTTTGCAGGACAGAGAAGTCAGCGGTTACTCCAGCTGCGCCAAAGGCTGCGCCATAGAGGCCGACAGTGAAGGCGACGCTGAGAGCGGTGCGATCTACTGCACTTGTCTTAGGATTAATTGACACGCCGACACCTTAATCCAGCCAATCACCAATCACCAAAGATAGGGTCGCGGACATGAGTGATGAGATCATTTTTCGTGATGATGTGTCGGTGGAGTTGGTTAAATCCAGTGCCAGTGATGCCGATGTTGTTTGGGCGGCTCGGGTTTCTACCGCTGGAGATAAATCACTTGAGGATGTTGGAGCTGATGCCTCCAAATCAGAGGGACTTATTAATTATTTAGCTAGAGAGCGTCATGGCTCACCATTTGAACATACCTCAATGACTTTTTTTATTTCCGCTCCTATTTTTGTTTTTAGAGAGTTTATGCGCCACCGAATTGCTTCTTATAACGAGGAGAGTGGGCGCTACCGAGAATTAAAACCAGTTTTTTATGTGCCAAGCAAGGAACGGAAATTAGTGCAGATTGGTAAAGCTGGTTCATACACATTTGTTGATGGCACAGTTGAGCAGTATGAAATTACGGTATCGGCAATTAAAGAAACTTGTATCTTGGCATATGATAATTATCAAAAGATGTTAGCGGCTGGGGTAGCGCGTGAGGTTGCTCGGGCGGTATTGCCAGTTACCTTGTACTCATCAATGTATGTAACTATGAATGCTCGGGCATTAATGAACTTTTTATCACTTAGAACAGCACGTGAAGGTTCACACTTTCCCTCCTACCCGCAACGAGAGATCGAGATGGTGGCGGAGAAGATGGAAGCCGAGTTTGCCAAATTAATGCCGATTACCTACGGAGCATTTGAAAAATCTGGCCGCATAGCGCCATAAATAAGAGGTAGCCTTAAGCCATGCAAATCACCCCACCATTTGGTCGATTACTTACCGCCATGGTCACACCTTTCACTAAATCAGGTGAGATTGATTGGGCAGGGGTAGAGAAGATTGCCGCCCACCTGGTTGCAACCGGTCATGATGGAATTGCTGTAAATGGCACAACTGGTGAGGCACCAACTACCTCTGATGATGAGAAGGATCAAATTGTTAAAGCGGTTAGAAAAGTTGTTGGCGATAAGATAAAAATTGTGGCAGGAGCTGGTAATAATGAAACCTCACACTCAGTTGAGCAAGCACAACGTGCTGCAAAAGCTGGAGCTGATGGTTTATTAGTTGTCTCTCCTTACTACAACAAACCACCACAAGCAGGAATCCAAGCCCACTTCAAAGCGATGGCAGATGCAACCGATCTACCAGTAATGATCTATGACATTCCAGGCAGAACTGGAGTTGAGATTGAGTCAGATACGATTGTTAAATTAGCTGAGCATAAAAATATTGCCGCCCTTAAGGATGCCAAAGGAAATCCCGCCGCTACTTCATGGGTAATTAAAAGGTGTGCAATCCCAGTTTATTCAGGTGATGATATTTTAAATCTGCCCTTGTTATCTGTTGGCGCAGTTGGTTTTGTTTCAGTCTGCGGACATACAGTTGGCGCTGATCTTAAGGCGATGTTAGATGCATGGTTTTCTGGAAATTCAAATAAAGCGCTGGAGATTCATCAAAAATTATTACCGGTATTTACTGGAACATTTCGCACACAAGGTGCGATTCTTACTAAGGCAGCATTAAATTTAATGGGCCTACCTGGTGGATTTACTAGATTGCCACTTGTTGATGCAACTGATGCGCAGATTGCGCAATTAAAGGTTGATCTACAAGCAGGCGGCGTTAAATTAAAATAAATAGATGAATCATCCCCATCCTGGCCTGCCATACCCTGCTAAGTTAGCTAAAAAAACTCTGCGCATTGTCGCACTCGGTGGCCTAGGTGAGATTGGTCGGAATATGACCGTCTTTGAGTATGAGGGCAGATTATTAATTGTTGATTGTGGTGTTTTATTTCCAGGTGATGATCAGCCAGGTATTGATTTAATCCTGCCAGATTTCTCATATTTAAGAGATCGTATGGATGATATTGAGGCGATCTTTTTAACCCATGGACATGAGGATCATATTGGCGCAGTTCCTTACCTTCTTCGCGAACGAAGTGATATTCGAATTATTGGATCTCAATTGACCCTGGCATTTGTAGCGCCAAAATTAAAAGAACGCAGAATTACTGCGCCAATGACTCAGGTTAAGGCTGGTCAAATAGAAAAGGTTGGCCCATTCACACTTGAGTTTGTAACAGTTAATCACTCAATTCCAGATTCACTTGCAGTTGCTATTAAAACACCAGCCGGAGTTATTTTACATACTGGAGATTTTAAGATGGACAAGATGCCATTAGATGGAAAGGTCACTGATCTAGAGACCTTTGAAAGATTAGGAAAAGAGGGGGTTGATCTATTTTTAGTTGACTCTACTAATGCTGATGTACCAGGGTTAACGGTGGCAGAGAAAGATATTTATCCAGCGCTTAAAGAGGCGATTGCTAAAACTCCCCGCCGAGTAGTTGTCACCTCATTTGCCTCTCATGTGCACCGAATTCAACAGGTATTAACCGCTGCCAATGAAGCAAACCGAAAGGTTGCATATGTTGGAAGATCAATGATTAGAAATATGAAGTTAGCTCAAGATCTTGGATATTTAAAGGTACCAAATGGTTTGGTTGTAGATTACAAAGATATTGATAGTTATGGCGACAAGATTGTTTTAATCTGCACCGGCTCTCAAGGGGAGCCACTGGCAGCCCTTTCTCGAATTGCAAATGGTGATCATGAGATTCAAGTGGGTAAGGGTGACACTGTAGTTTTGGCATCATCATTGATCCCAGGAAATGAAAAATCTGTGTACCGAGTAATTAATGAGCTAACAAGATTTGGCGCTCATGTTGTACATAAAGGCAATGCGATGGTGCATGTTTCTGGACACGCCTCCGCTGGTGAGTTATTACATTGTTACCAGATAGTAAAACCAAAAAATGTTTTGCCAGTACACGGTGAATGGCGACATATGAGGGCAAATGCTGATTTAGCGATGCAATCAGGGGTTGCCGAACACAATGTAGTAATTGCTGAGAATGGAATTACCATTGATGTGGCAGATGGGCACGCTGATATCTCTGGCTCTATTCCTTGTGGCTATGTTTATGTAGATGGTCAAAGTGTTGGTGAGATAACTGAGAGCTCACTTAAGGATCGAAGAATTTTAGGAGATGAGGGTTTTATCTCAGTAGTTGTGGTTATTGATTCACAAAGCGGAAAGATAGTAGCTGGCCCTGATATTCATGCTAGAGGATTTACTGAAGACAAAACTTTATTTGATGATGTTAAAGGTGATATTGAAAAAGCACTTAGCAAAGCAGTTGCTGGAGGTTTTAATGGCACACACCAACTATCCCAAGTTGTTCGTCGCACAATCGGCAGCTGGGTTGGGGAGGAGCATCGTCGCAAACCGATGATCATTCCATTAGTAGTTGAGGTTTAGTTACACCTTTTTACTTAAGTTTTAAGGCAAAGTGCGCGCCGATATCACCAAGTAATTAACTTATTCTTTAGGCTTGTCTTCTTATGGCAAAGAAAAAAAATACCGCAAAAAGATCCCGTTTTCTAACGGCATTTCTTTTATCAATTGGTTGGATATGGCGATTTCTGGCAAAAACCTTAGGGAGTGCAACTCGTTTTGTTTTTCGATCATCTAGGGAGTTAGACCCAGCACACCAGCGAGATGGAATTGCATTTTTTTTATTTATTTTGGCATTAATATCTACTGCTGGAATTTGGTTTCGGTTTGAAAACTTACTAAGTAGAGCTACCTACTCATTCTTACTTGGCGCAGTTGGCCGACTTGCTTATTTAATTCCATTTATCTTTATCTACTTTGCCTATCGATTATTTAGAGCACCTGATGAGGCTGGGGCTACTGGGCGAATAACAATTGGCACATTAATGTTGCTAATTAGCACTACCTCACTTACTCATATTATTAATGGTTCAGTTGGCACTGGTGCAACTGCAATCCGCCAAGGTGGTGGTTGGATCGGTTACGGGGTCTCATCCTCATTAATTGCATTAGTTACCGAAGTATTAGCTACGCCAATTCTGATTATCTTTCTTATTTTTGGCTTATTAGTTACCACTAAAACTCCATTCTCAAAGGTATTTTCCCAAATCGGTAAGGTATTTAAGTTTGGTAGAGCTGGTATTAGCAATGTTAAAGCGCGCCGAGCTGAGCGATTAGTGGATGAGGATTTTGAAATAAGTGAGAACCCACCATTTGAAACTCCATTAGTTAAAGATTTAGTGCAGGAGTTTGAGCCACAGCAATTAGATTATGAGGTTGAGTTAGATGATTTTGATTCAGTAACTCAGCCATTACCTAGGATGAGTAAGCCGGTGAAATCTGAGAGCGCCCGCCCTCAGCAATTACTCCTATCTTCAGATAGTAAGTATGAATTGCCACCAATGGATCTACTTAGATCAGGACCTGCTGCAAAGGGAAAATCAAAGGTTAATGAGACGGTAGTTGCTGCCCTTAAGCAGGTATTTGAACAATTTGATGTTGATGCACAGGTAACAGGCTTTATGCGCGGGCCAACTGTCACAAGGTATGAGGTTGAGTTAGGTAATGGCGTGAAGGTAGAGGCGATTGCTGCGCTCTCTAAAAATATTGCCTACGCCGTTGCCAGTGGTGATATCAGAATTCTCTCGCCAATCCCAGGTAAGTCAGCGGTTGGTATTGAGATACCAAATACTGATCGAGAGATTGTGGCATTAGGTGATGTGCTGCGCTCACCAGTATCTGGAAATGATACCCATCCAATGTTGATTGCCTTAGGTAAAGATGTTGAGGGATTATTTCTTTGTGCCAACTTAGCCAAGATGCCACACCTACTTGTTGCAGGTGCTACCGGCGCTGGTAAATCCTCAATGATTAACTCATTAGTTGTCTCAATCTTAATGAGGGCAACTCCAGATGAGGTTCGCTTGGTAATGATTGATCCTAAGCGAGTTGAGTTAACAAATTATGAGGGTGTTCCACATTTAATTGCGCCAATTATTACCAACCCAAAAAAAGCAGCAGATGTCCTTGCGTGGGTAGTGCGAGAGATGGAGATGCGTTATGACGACCTGGCAGTCTTTGGCTTTAGGCATATTGATGACTTTAATAAGGCGGTAAAAGCTGGCAAGGTGACACCACCTGCTGGCAGTGAGCGAACTCTTGAGCCGTATCCATATTTATTAGTAATTGTTGATGAGTTAGCAGATTTAATGATGGTGGCAGCACGTGAGGTTGAAGAATCTATTGTTCGAATAACTCAATTAGCTAGAGCTGCTGGTATTCACCTAGTGCTTGCAACACAGCGCCCAAGTGTTGACATTGTTACTGGGTTAATTAAGGCAAATGTGCCATCTAGATTGTCTTTTGCCACCAGCAGTTTGGCTGATTCAAGAGTTATTTTAGATACCCCAGGTGCTGAGAAATTAGTTGGGCAAGGCGATGGCCTATTCCTGCCAATGGGTGCAAGTAAAGCGGTCCGCATTCAAGGAGCATATGTTTCAGAGCGGGAGATTGAGGCGGTGGTAAATCATGTTAAAGGACAATTACAACCGGTTTATCAAATTGATTTAAATGCACCAGTAAAATCTAATTTAGTAAGTGATGATGTCGGTGATGATCTTGATTTATTACTACAAGCAGTGCAATTAGTTGTGTCAACTCAATTTGGTTCAACCTCAATGTTGCAACGCAAACTTCGAGTTGGTTTTGCAAAAGCTGGCAGATTAATGGATCTAATGGAGAGCCGGGGAATTGTCGGTCCCACCGAGGGGTCAAAGGCTAGGGTGGTTTTGATTAACGCTGAGCAAATGCCAGATGTCTTGGAGTCTATTCGAGGCAGTAATTAGCCAAATTCAACTTTAGTGGGGGGGTGCCCCATCATTGCCTTTTCTGCTCAATCTATTTTAAAAATTATTGTCTAAATTGTTAAAGTGTTTTACTATTAGTCTCCCCAATCAAGACAGGTAAACAGATGAGTGAAATATCCTCTCTACAGCAAGCCCGTGATGCTGCTGGATTATCTGTAGAACAGATTTCATCCCTTACAAGTATTAGAAGCGCAGTTATTAAAGATTTAGAATCTAATTCAGTTAATTTATCTGGCGGTATTGCATACGCCCGCGGTCACATCCGCACAATAGCTAGAGTATTAAATGCTAAGACTGGCAAAGCTGTAAATATAGATGCCGACCTTTTAGTGAAAGAGATGGAAGCTGGACAAAATTTAGATCAACGAACAATGATGCAACAACTGGCTGAAAACAATGTTTTAGAGGTACCAAGAGAGAGAGTGCGAATTAAGTTCTCAACACTTGCCACTGCATCAATCTCAATACTAAGCATTGGTTTTGTAGCACAGATTGCAATTAATAATGTTTCGGTAACAAATACGGTAGTTGCACCCAAACCAGTAGCAGTAAAAGCACCAGCAGTAGAAGCACCAGCAGTAGAAGCAAAGACCACAACAGATACTTTGCCAGCTGGGGTTAACTTGGTATTAATTGGTGTCAGTGGCCGTAGCTGGGTTGGCTTAACAAATGCTAATGGCGAGCAAGTTTTTGATGGTCAGATTATGGCTGGTCAGATCCAAAGTTTTAGTGATCCACAGGTATTAAAGGCGGTAATTGGCAATGCTGGCGCAGTTAGCATAAAAGTTAATGGTAAGGATTTAGGTGTTGCAGGTAGTGATGGGCAGGTTGTTCGCCTAGATTTTGATGCAAATAAACTGCTTTAAGGGCAATAAGAATTAATTAAATTTTTACCCGCTATCCTTAGCGCATAGTGGCTACTGAAATTAAAACTAAATCACCACCTCGCACCGTTGCGTTGGTGACTTTAGGATGCGCCCGAAATGAGACCGACTCAGAGGAGTTGGCTGCCAGATTAGCCGCCGATGGTTGGATTTTGATAGCAGATCCAGCTAAGGCTGAGATAGCTGTAATTAATACCTGCGGCTTTATCGAAAGTGCTAAGAAAGATTCAGTAGATGCACTCTTGCAGGCTCACTCACTAAAGGGTAATGGCATAACTAAAGCAGTAGTTGCAGTTGGTTGCATGGCAGAGCGGTATGGAAATGAGTTGGCAACTGCCTTGCCTGAGGCGGATGCAATCTTAGGCTTTGATGATTATCAAGATATTTCAACCAGACTTTCAACCATTATTGATGGCGGAAAGATCACCGCTCATACACCAAAGGATCGCCGGGCATTGCTGCCAATTGCACCTAGTGATCGGGCAGATAAACGAGATTCTGATAAGAGTAAAGATATTTCACCAATTGGCACCGTACTTCGCAAACGGCTAGATAATGCCCCGATCGCTCCACTTAAGATTGCCAGCGGCTGTGATCGCAGATGCTCCTTCTGCGCAATTCCATACTTTCGTGGCTCATTTATCTCACGCCGGCCAACTGAGATTATTGATGAGGCAAAGTGGTTAGCTGATAGTGGGGTAAGTGAGCTCTATTTAGGCAGTGAGAACACCACCTCATATGGCAAAGATTTTGGGGATTTAAAGTTAATGGAGAAGCTTTTGCCAGATCTTTCTAAGATTGATGGCATTAAACGGATAAGACTTTCTTATTTGCAACCAGCTGAGGTACGTCCCTCGTTGCTGCAGGCGATGGTTTCGGTGGATAAGGTAGTTCCATACTTTGATCTCTCATTCCAACATGCAAATGGTGATCTGCTACGCAGCATGCGCAGATTTGGAGATGGCGAGAAGTTCTTGCATCTAATTACCCAGATTAGAGCGCTTAATCCGCAATCAGGAATTAGATCAAACTTTATAGTTGGCTTTCCAGGTGAGACTGATGGGCAGTTTATGGATTTAATTGAATTTTTAAGCCAGGCCCAGTTAGATGCAATTGGCATCTTTGGCTACTCAGATGAGGATAAAACTGAGGGTAAGAGTTTAAGTAATAAGGTAGCGCCAGAGTTAATTACCGAGCGAGTAAATGAGCTCTCCACATTAGTTGATGAGTTAATTACCCAACGCGCTGAATCTAGAATTGGTGAGAAAATATCAGTTTTAATTGAGGATGAAGCAGAGCAGGAGGGGCGAGCAGAGCATCAAGGACCTGATGTGGATGGCTCAACATTTGTTAAATCTCGAAATAAGTACCGGGTGGGCGAGTATGTTGATGCGGTGGTAAGTGATGTGGCAGGTGTTGATTTAATTGCGCAGGTAATATGAAAAAAATAAGTAGGCCAAATCTGCCAAACTCATTAACTATCTTTCGCATTATCGCCCTACCATTTTGCGCATACGCTCTCTTTAAAAATGGCGGTAATGATAATAATTGGCGGATAATCGCTTTTACACTTTTCTTTATTGTCGGTTTAAGTGATGTATTAGATGGCAAGTTAGCCAGATCTCGCAATCAGATTACTGAGTTTGGTAAGTTATTAGATCCAATTGCTGATAAGGCGATGCTGGCAACTGCAGCTATTGGCACCTCAATGATAGGACTCCTATCCTGGTGGGTAACTGCGATATTTTTAATTCGAGAGATTGCGGTAACAATTCTGCGCTTTGCAGTAATTAAGCAAGGAGTTATTGCTGCTAGTAAGGGGGCAAAGCTAAAAACCTTCTTGCAAAACTTTGGAGTCGGTTTTTATATTCTGCCATTACCCACCTTTTTGCACCTGCCGCGAGATATCTTTATGGCGGCGGCAATACTCTTAACAATTACTACTGGCTTTGATTACTTTAGAAAGGTATTAAAAAAGTGAGTAATCAGGAAGTGGCAAAATCTGTTATTAAAGCATTAATTAAGCGCAAGCAGGATTTGGCTGTGGCCGAATCTATAACTGGCGGCGGCTTAGCTGCTGCGTTAACTGATATAGCAGGTGCATCAGAGGTATTTGTGGGCGGAGTTGTTGCATATAGTGATCAGATTAAGGTGAGTGAGTTGGGGGTAAGTAAATCTGATTTAAAAAAGTATGGCCCAGTATCTGAGGAGATTGTTCGACA
>Ga0102893_1000508_pt1 | contig 14252 bp, 10 predicted proteins | sample Colrivmet1553A02_FD_81593 | JGI IMG/M metagenome (GOLD analysis project Ga0102893, IMG submission 81593) | Estuarine microbial communities from the Columbia River estuary - metaG 1553A-02 | ecosystem: Environmental > Aquatic > Marine > Intertidal zone > Estuary | place: USA: Columbia River...
AGCTTCCCAGTACTCATAGGCACGTCTCAGGTGTGGCACAACGATGGTACCTCCCACCAGCGTAGCAATACCCAAAGTCTCCATGATTTCCTCGTGTTGAGCTCCTGCATTTTTGGCGTGTTCTAGGTGGTATTTCACACAATCGTCACAGCGCAATACCGCTGAAGCCACCAGCCCCAAAAGTTCTTTGGTCTTCACGTCCAGGGCACCTTCACTATACGCATTGGTGTCCAAGTTAAAAATTCGCTTGATCAGTTTGCTCTGTGGGTCACCCAACAGCTTTTCGTTCATTTTGGAACGATACTCATTAAATGATTCAACTGGATTTTCCATTTTTTGCTGCTTTTTTTCGTTCGCCCCGAAGAACAAATCGGGATATATGAATACTGACCTCGTAGAGTATTAAGATGGGGATTGAAACAATGATTTGACTGGCTACATCTGGCGGTGTAATTACAGCAGAGACTATTAAGACCAATACAGAAGCCACTTTTCGGTATTTTTTTAAAAATTCTGGAGTAACTAAACCTATTCTGGTTAGGAAGTAAATCAGAATGGGTAATTCAAAAATAAGTCCACAAGCAATTACAGAAGATCGAACAATGGCTATGTAGGAGGATAAATCGATTTGATTGGTTACTTCTTCACTGACGGTGTAGCTGCCCAAGAAATTAATGGAAAGCGGAGCAACTATGTAATAGCCAAACAAGACGCCTAGAAAGAATAAGAAGGAAGCGATAAAAATAAATCCTCGCGCATTTTTACGCTCATTGTCGTAAAGTCCTGGTCCGATAAATCGCCAAATTTCCCATAGCACATAGGGGAATCCAATGATAAATCCAGCCCAAATGGATGTCCAGATGTGCGCTGAGAACTGCCCGGCCATTTCACGACTCTGCAGGATGAACAATGGCTCAGTACTGCAAAATGCGCCCTCAAAACCTAATTTTTGAGATAAAAAGCAGAAAAAACGATAGGTCGGAAAGTCTGGTTGCTTTGGACCAAATAACAAGGTGTTAAAAATGAAATCCTTCATTAAAAAAGCGGCAAATCCCAAAATAACAACGGCTGCAGTAGCGCGAATTAAGTGCCACCTTAACTCTTCTAAATGATCCAAGAAGGACATTTCATTCACATCTTTTTTTTGCTTCATGAGGTGATTCCTTCCTGAATTAGGTTGTGTAAGTGAACAATTCCCTGATAGCTACCCGATTTATCCACAGCAATCAGCTGTGTGATGCTGTTGGCTTGCATCAATGACATAGCATCGACAGCCAAATATTCCACATCTATGGTTTTCGGATTTTTTGACATAATGTCTTGTGCGGTTAAACCGCCAATATTGTCATGTACAGCTAGCATTCTTCGAATGTCACCATCGGTGATTACCCCGACCAATTGATCTCCGTCCATAACTGCCGTAACACCCAACATTTTTTGAGATATCTCCACAATGGCGTCTTTGACTTTACTGTGAATTTGAACCTCTGGTCGTTGATTTTGCGCTGTAATGTCTTTGACGCTGAGGTATAGTTTTTTTCCCAAAGCACCACCGGGATGAAATTTGGCAAAGTCCTCGGAGTTAAATCCCTTTTGTTCGAGCAAACAGACGGCTAATGCATCCCCCATCGCCAATTGTGCTGTTGTACTTGTAGTAGGGGCCAAATTGTTTGGACACGCTTCTTTAGGCACATAAGTATTGAGTACAAAATCTGCTTGTTGCCCCAGAAAGGAATCAGGGTTGCCCGTTATGGCAATTAACTTATTTTCTCCTCGTTTTAATAAGGGGACCAATACTTTGATTTCTGGTGTATCCCCGCTTTTGGAAATACAGATGATGCTGTCACCATCTTGAATAGATCCTAAATCTCCGTGTATGGCATCGGCGGCATGCATGAATAACGCCGGCGTACCCGTTGAATTCATCGTGGCTACAATTTTGTTTCCAATAACGGCACTTTTTCCAATTCCAGTGACGACCACCCTTGATTTTGAACGGTGAATGTGTTGTACAGCCAGAGCAAATTCATCGCCTAACAGAGGGATGAGCCCGAGTAAAGCATGGCTTTCTAATTCAAGTGTTCTTCGGGCACTGTTCAATATGGCTTGAAAATCGCTCAATTTCGCATTGATTTTGGTTGGATGCCCAAAAAAACAGATGTATTTTTGGGTCACACAAAATTAATCAAATAAAACAAACCTCCTTTTTTCCGTGTTTTATTTTAAAAGGAGGGGATCATTGCAGTAAAATGCTTAATTTAAGGGAAGTTTGACCACCCAACCAGATCAAGTAACCCATATGACTACCAAGGAGGAATTAAGTGCGCAATTGCAGAAGTATTTTGGTTTTGCTCATTTCAAAGGAAGACAAGAGGAGGTAATTCTTCATTTACTAGAAAAAAAGAATGCGTTTGTGATCATGCCTACCGGTGGAGGTAAATCTTTATGCTATCAACTGCCCGCATTAATGCTCCCAGGAACGGCCATTGTCGTATCGCCTTTAATTGCTTTGATGAAAAATCAGGTAGATGCTATACGCGGTGTTTCAGATAACGATGGAGTCGCACATGTGCTCAACTCATCGCTGACTAAGTCAGAGATCAAAAAAGTCATGGATGATGTTGTTCAAGGAATAACCAAACTGCTTTATGTCGCTCCAGAGTCGTTAACCAAAGACGAATATGTGCAGTTTCTCCAATCAGTTCCACTTTCTTTCATCGCTATTGATGAGGCGCATTGTATCTCAGAGTGGGGGCATGATTTTAGACCGGAATATCGAAATTTAAAGTCGATCATAGACCGCTTGGACTCAAGCATTCCTGTTATTGGATTAACGGCTACTGCCACACCTAAGGTTCAGGAAGACATCATGAAAAACTTAGGTATGTCTGACGCTAAAGTATTCAAGTCGTCATTCAATAGACCCAATCTTTTTTATGAAGTAAGGCCAAAAACTCAACAAGTGGAGGCAGATGTGATTCGATTTATCAAACAACATCCAGCTCAATCAGGTATTGTTTATTGCTTAAGTAGAAAAAGGGTAGAAGAGCTGGCTCAAGTACTTCAGGTCAACGGAGTAAACGCTGTACCCTATCACGCTGGTTTTGATGCGAAAACTAGGTCTAAGTATCAGGATATGTTCTTGATGGAAGAGGCTGAGGTGGTCGTTGCTACTATTGCCTTCGGTATGGGTATTGACAAACCAGATGTGAGGTATGTCATTCATTACGACATGCCCAAAAGTATTGAAAGTTATTACCAAGAAACTGGTCGTGCGGGTAGAGATGGAGGAAAAGGTCATTGTTTGGCGTTTTATTCGCCCAAAGACATGGAAAAACTGGAGAAGTTTTTGTCGGGTAAGCCAGTAGCCGAACAAGAAATTGGGATGGCATTGCTTCAGGAGGTTATCGCTTACGCTGAAACTTCTATGTCGAGAAGAAAATTCATGCTTCACTATTTTGGAGAAATCTTTGACGAGATAGATGGACCTGGAGCCGATATGGATGACAATGCGACTAATCCTAAACCCAAGGTAGAGGCTAAAGATTCTGTGCTTAGGCTTTTGGATATTGTGGTTCAAACGGCTGAAAAATTCAAATCAAAAGAGTTGGTTAAAGTGTTGATGGGAAAACCTAATGCGCTCATCGTCGCTCATAAAATTCATTTAAAACCATTTTTCGGGGCTGGATCTGATCAATCCAAAGAATACTGGATGGCCTTGTTAAGACAAACAATCGTATCTGGTTTATTGCACAAAGAAATTGAACAATACGGGGTAGTTCATTTAACTGACCTGGGTAGGGAATTTATTAAGTCACCCAAATCATTTATGATGACTGTTGATCACAGTTATTTGGAAAATGATTCAGAATTAGTGGAACGATTGAATCAAGGGACTGCGGCGGCTGATGAGCAATTATTTTCTATGTTGCAGGATCTGAGGAAAAAAGAGGCCAAAAAACACGGGGTACCTACCTATGTTATTTTTCAAGATCCCTCTTTAGAGGATATGGCGTTAAAATATCCGATGACCCTGAAAGAGTTATCTCAGGTTTATGGGGTAGGCGAGGGAAAAGCTAAAAAATTTGGGGGTCCATTCATCACCATGATAGCAGAATATGTCAAAGAAAATGACATTACACGGCCAGATGATTTGATCGTCAAAAGTACGGGTGCAAAATCTGCACTCAAGTTATTTATCATTCAAGGAGTTGATCGAAAATTGTCCTTAGATGATATTGCTCGATCAAAAGGAATAACCATGGATGAGCTGCTCAAAGAAATGGAGCAAATTGTATTTAGTGGAACCCGATTAAATATCGATTATTGGTTAGAGGATTTATTGGACGAAGATCAGCAGTCGGAGTTGCACGACTATTTTATTGAGGCGCAGACCGATGACATAAGCCTCGCCAGCAATCATTTTAATGGAGATTACGAGGATGAAGAACTCAGGTTGTACCGCATAAAGTTCATCAGTGAAGTAGCCAATTAAATGGTCATGTCATCAAGACCAGATATTCTCCTCCAAGTACAGTTGACCTTTTTGTGCATCGAATGTTACTTCTGCTCCAATGGGTAGCGTCATGTTCCAAGGAGTATGTCCAAAAGACATTCCATAACAACAAGGAATTTCGGTAGGCATCAATCGGTCCTTTAGTACTTCATATAGGCTAAAACCATCTCTACTACCCGCTGGTTGATCACAATCAACCCACACTCCGAGTGCATAACCTTGAGCCTTTTTAAAAGTCTCTGTCATCAATAACTGAGTCAACATGCGGTCTATCCGATATGGTTTTTCACCAACTTCTTCAATGAGGACGATTTTATCTGTAAAGTCAATTTCATACTCCGTGCCAATTAACGATGTAATCAGTGTTAAACTACCCCCTACTAATTTTCCGCGACCAAGACCTGGAGTAATCGTAATTCTTTGATATTCATTGCTTTTTTGGTCCTTAATTTCATCCTGATCCACAGAATCCATCAAAAATCCTGATCCAGAATGTTTCCATAAATTCAACCACATGGCTTTTGAATATGATTTTTCTAAAGCACTGCCCACAGGGCCATGAAATCCAATTAACCCGGTTTTTATGTATATGGCTTGTAACAAGGCGGTTATGTCGCTGAACCCAATAAGGGGTTTGGGATTCTTGGCAATTGCCGCGTAATCCAATAGATCTAAGATCCTTGTTGTTCCATATCCTCCACGAACACAAACTATGGCCTCAATAGTTTTATCTTTAAATGCGTCCATTAGGTCTTGAGCCCTTAGCTGATCTGTTTGACTGAAGTAGCCATATCGGTCTCCCAGATATTTACTGGGAACAACCTGAAACCCCATTTCAGTTAAATCCTTTACAGCGCGATCTATTTTCTCTGAAGAGGTGTTAAATGCAGGAGCAATTAATGCTATTCGAGCACCATTTTTTGGTTTTTTGGGCTTGATGGTTGGTGAATTTAAACCAGGTATTTTGGTTTGACTCAATAGTGTTGACGACCAAAGACCAGTCAGGGAAAATGCGACTAAATTTCCCAAGAAGTTTCTTCGTTTACTCATTTTGTGGTGTTTTTCGCTCCCATCGGTTTAATTGTCTGATGATGCGTTCAATAGCTTCTTCAATGGATTGGTCAGGCTCAATAACGGTGTATTCGCCCCAGAAGTCAGGATTTCCAAATCCTTTGGTCGATTCACTTAAAACAACAGAAGGTTTAATCACGTCTGTGTTGTCCATAGTATTGGTTGATGATGGGTTTTTTTGATCGGTTACGGCCATTTCTGCCCATATTTGGTATTGAGTATTGAACAATTTATTTTTCCAATTGGCGGTAAAATTCATCTCCATTTTACTGTATTGGAAGGTCCAGCTTTCCCCTTGGGGGCTATAGTCTACCTGATAGTTTACTGACGTAGGCCATAATTTTACGCGTGCTGGTTTTTTTCTGACAAACAAGGAAGCAGCAGCTTCTCTATTGGTAACATTCATCTCAAATATGGCTTTAGCTAAATGGTTGCCCTGAGTGGTGATGTACAATTCGCCCCTGTAGAGTGGTGTGATGACATTTTGTTTTTGTTCAAAATGAACAATGTGCACTAGTTTTTGGTCAATTTGCGTAAATCCAGCATGGGTAAATCGATAAGCTTGAAGCGCTTGAGGATCAAATACGATATCTGGGTATTTAGCTATATCGATAAACAAAGTGTTGTAGGGGCCGCCTTGAAGTTTAACAGCTAGCGTATCGTTGGGCTTATAATTGGTGCTTTTTCTGAATTGAATCAAGCGAGCTACATCATTTTTATCGGAGCTATTGGGTTGTTTATCTACCTCAATAATGGCCTCGGCTAATGATAGGTTTTTAGATTTTTTCCGTACCGCCTCTCTGAAAAAAGTAATGACTTGACTTTTTTGTTGCGTGCCTTGTTGTTGCCTGTTTTTCAGCATCTCTAACACGAGAACACCTGGGTCTTGTGGCACACTCACCGTCACCTCTTTAAGTAATGTGGTGCTTGGTATTAAAGAGATCAGTAGTGGATCTGGTTGGGTATTGATGGCCAATCGAGCCGATTCATAACCCATAAACGAGATCAGTAATTCTTGACCAGGATTATCTACAGGTATTTTGATGCTAAATCGTCCATCTTTGTTGGTTACCGTGGCACCTTGGTCATCGGATAACCTAACAGAGGCCAGCGCTAAGGGTTCTTTTGTTCTCTGGTCAATAACTCTACCAGTTATTTCTTTGACCGAGTTTGTTTGTGCATGAGTGGAGAAGCACAAGAAAAACATCAACCCGTAAAGAGCTATTTTTAGGGACTGTGAATTCCAAAACTTGAGTGATTTCTTCATTGAACAATGGATGAGGTTCCTCTACATCAGAGTGCCATAAAGTTACGATTTGACAGGGATAATACGTTTTGATTAATGTTAAAAAGTCCTCAAGTTTTCGTCAAAATTAAATCCAACAAAAAGAGTTCGCGTATATTTACCAAGCAATTATTCTTATGGGTTTCCAACAAGTTCGCATTCCGCTCTCCAATATGTATGCACCGGGTACTCTGGTCAGGGATTATTTAGAAAAAAAACCCTCCATAGAACCGTTTGTTGGACCTTGGCCTTCAATGGTCGGTCTAGGACAACAAATATCTTTTCGACAAGACTTTTCATCGGCTACCCGCCAACTAGTTCAAGCGCATCTCAAGGCACAGTATGCGGATCTTCCCTTCAGCGCATCGGTCCAACAAAATATAGACTGTTGGGTTAATTCTACTTGTTTTACAGTAACGACGGGACATCAATTAAATCTATTTACTGGACCATTATATGTGGTTTATAAGTTGATATCAACGATCAAACTAGCTGAAAAATTGAGGGAGGAATTTCCAGAACATCAATTTGTTCCGGTCTATTGGATGGCTACGGAAGACCATGATTTTGCTGAGATCAATCACTTTTATCTAGGGGATCAAAAATTAGTTTGGGAACCCAATACCCCACTTGATGGTCCAGTTGGGCATTTAAAAACGGATGGGATTGATGCTGTTTATGAGGTATTAGCCAGCTTGTTGGGTACATCGCAAAGAGCTGAATGGTTGAAGGAGCAGTTCGAGTTGGCTTACCTGCAATCCGATAACCTGGCAAAAGCAACACAGAGGTTGGCAGACGCTTTATTTGGAGATCGCGGATTGGTCGTCATCGATGCAGATCACCCAGAGTTAAAAAGACTGCTCAAGCCCTTATTTGTTCGTGAATTGATGGAGGATGTAACCAGAACAAAGGTCAGCGAATCTATTGAACGAATAAAAGTGGTTTATCCAGATTATGAGCCACAAGTCTCTCCGAGAGATTTAAATTTCTTTTATATAGATCGAGGTAGAAGGGGGCGTATGGAACGAGATGAACAGGGAGCTCATGTGGTGGGTAGTGACATCAAATACACGACAGCTCAGTGGATCGAATTATACGACCAGTTTCCTGAACGTTTTTCCCCTAATGTTTTGACTCGACCGTTATATCAAGAGACGATATTGCCCAATCTCGCCTACATTGGAGGTGGTGGTGAACTTTCCTATTGGTTTGAGCTAAAAAGTCTTTTTGATGCGGTAGAGGTGCCTTTTCCTGTGCTTATTCACAGGGATGCAGCGGTGTTGATGACTGAGAAACAGTGGAAGAAAATAGCCGCTTTTGGTTTGGAGCCAAATCAACTTTTTTTGAGTAAAGATCAATTGATCAATAAAAAAATCAGATCAATTTCTAATATTGAGCTTGATTTAGGATTTCTCAAGGAACAGCTCGAAGCGCAGTTTGCCCATTTGTACACTTTGGCTGAATCGACAGACCCTTCATTTATTGGAGCGGTACATGCGCAAAAAGCTAAACAAATGCAGGGCATAGATCTATTGGAAAAAAGGTTGCTCAATGCGCAAAAACGCCAACTCAAAGATCAAGTGGCTCGATTGAGTGAATGGCACAATGAATTGTTCCCCCAGGGCGGATACCAAGAACGCAAAAGAAATTTTGCCCCCTTTTACCTGACTTATGGAACATTGTTTTTTGATGCTTTGTATGAAACATTTGATCCGTTAGATCAAGCCTGTAGCCTAATTATATTTCCTTAAGCATGCACAAGATTGATATAGATGTAGTAGACATGACCCTAGACGTCATGAAGTATGTGATTGGTCGGATTACCAAAACACACCCAGAGTTAGGTATTCCTATTTCAGAGCAAGAATTGCGTGAACGCATTGGCCAGACAATCTCTGCCAAGGGTATTGGTGGTCAAAAGGCCTTTGAATTGTTTCGAGAGGTATTGGTTAAACACACAGTGCCTATTGACCACCCTAGAAACCTGGCCTTTGTTCCTGCAGCACCAACAAGGGCGGCCATAATGTTTGATCTGGTGACTTCAGCATCAAGTATTCACGGTGCCTATTGGATGGAGGGAGCTGGCGGGATTTATTGTGAAAATGAAGCGATGCAGTGGTTGGTTTCCTTGACTGGATTGCCTCAAGGTGCTTTCGGCGTTTTTACCTCCGGAGGAACCGCAGCCAATCTCTCTGCTTTGGTCGCGGCCAGACATGATTGGCGCACACGATCAAAAGAAAGAATGTCACAAAGAGGTTTAATGGTTTGTAGCAATCATGCGCATGCATCGGTAAAAGCGATGGCTCAAGTCATCGATGCGGATGTGCTGTCCATAGATTGTTATGGAGCTATGTCCCCCCATCAAGTGATCGAGGCAGTCAATCGATTAAGTGCTGAAGATCAGGACCGCATTTTTGCCTTAGTGGTCACTGCTGGAACAACCAATGCGGGCATCATTGATGATTTAAGGGGTTGTGGAGAACTATGCGCCGAAAAGAGTTGGTGGATGCACGTAGATGGTGCCTATGGTGGCGCTGCATTGGCGGCACCCTCTGTCCGCCATTTGTTTGAGGGCATTGAATGGGCCGATAGCATAACCATTGATCCTCATAAATGGTTGTTTGCACCCTATGATTGCGGTGCCGTTTTATACAAAGACCCTCAAAAAGCAAAGGCGGCCCATACCCAAGAAGGAAATTATTTGGCTATTTTCAATGAACCTCAGTTTACGGGCTTTAATCCAGCGGATTATCAAATCCAATTAACCCGAAGAGTTAGGGGACTTCCGCTTTGGTTTTCTTTGGCTATGCATGGTACGGATCGATATAGTCAGGCCATTGAACAAGGTATTGCTTTAGCAGGAATGGCTGTATCAGCCATTGAAAAACGCCCCTACCTGAGAGTAACTAGACCATCGAGCTTGTCCGTTGTTCTTTTCGAACGTATCGGTTGGAGTGATCAACAGTATTCTCAGTGGACCTACGAGCAGTTAGCTCGTGGCTTTGCGCTGGTGGCGCCTACTAAAGATTTGGTCGACGGGGCGTGGAAAACGGTGGCTCGTTTTTGCTTTATCAACATTGATACCACGATTGAGGATATCGAATCCATTCTCGACACCCTAGAATAATTAATGCCTGACATTTGTTTCCAGGCTCAAATGTTTATTTTTGCTCATGCAAAACAATGTACTTATCCTTGATTTCGGTTCTCAATACACTCAATTGATTGCCAGAAGGGTCCGTGAACTCAATATTTTTTGTGAGATCAAACCCTACAACCTGCTTCCACAAGATTTGTCCCCATACAAAGCGGTTATCCTATCAGGCTCTCCGCATTCGGTTAGGGGAGATGATGCTCCACATCCAGATCTAACAGGAATTAGAGGAAAAAAGCCATTGCTCGCGGTTTGTTATGGGGCCCAATACCTAGCACACTTTTCAGGAGGTGAAGTAGCACCTTCCAATACTCGAGAATACGGAAGAGCGCATCTTGATTTTATGGCAGCCGACGAACCATTCTTTGCTGGAGTGAGTCCTCAGAGCCAAGTTTGGATGAGTCATTCAGACACGATTAAAACGCTTCCCACGGGGGGTGTATTGATTGGGAGCACACACGATGTAACCAATGCGGCCTATAAAATCGAGGGAGAAACCACGTACGCTATACAATTTCATCCTGAAGTATATCACTCTAAGGATGGAAAACAAATGCTCGCCAACTTTTTAGTGGATATTGCGGGTGTAGCTCAAGATTGGACGCCGGACTCTTTTGTTCACGAGACCATTACCAGTTTAAAAAATCAAATTGGTCAAGATCGCGTGATTTTGGGATTGTCTGGTGGAGTTGATTCTACAGTGGCTGCTGTGTTATTGCACCAAGCTATCGGAACCCAACTACACTGCATTTTTGTCAACAATGGCTTGTTGCGCAAAAATGAATTTGACCAAGTGCTGGATCAATACAAGCACATGGGACTCAATGTTAAAGGTGTGGATGCCTCAGATCGTTTTTTACAGGCGCTTAGTGGTCTTACGGACCCAGAAGCCAAGCGTAAAGCGATTGGAAAAGTTTTTGTCGATGTTTTTGACGATGAGTCGCATCAAGTAGTCGATGCTAAATGGCTAGCTCAGGGCACTATCTACCCAGATGTCATTGAATCACTTTCAGCTACTGGTGGTCCTTCAGCAACGATTAAAAGTCACCACAATGTAGGTGGTTTGCCCGATTACATGAAGTTGAAGGTAGTGGAACCCTTGCGTTTGTTGTTTAAAGATGAGGTGAGAAGGGTAGGCGCTAGCTTAGGTATTAGTTCTGTGTTGTTAGGAAGACACCCGTTCCCAGGACCAGGATTAGCTATCAGGGTGCTCGGTGAGGTAACTCCTGAAAAAGTGCGTATTTTACAGGAAGTTGATGCCATTTTTATCGATGGTTTAAGGTCTTGGAACCTATATGATCAGGTGTGGCAAGCTGGGGCAATTTTATTGCCTGTTCAAAGTGTGGGTGTGATGGGGGATGAGCGAACTTATGAGCAGTGTGTTGCTTTGCGGGCCGTGGAAAGCACCGATGGAATGACTGCTGACTGGGTGGATTTGCCTTATGCCTTTTTACAAAAAACATCCAACGACATCATCAACAAAGTCAAGGGAGTCAATCGCGTGGTCTACGACATCAGTTCAAAACCACCGGCAACTATAGAATGGGAATAAACGGATGAAATTAAAACAGTTATTTTGCGTCTTAGCGTTAGTGAGTATGTTCACCCTTCAGGGACAGAGCGTACCGGCACCCCAAATTAAAGGCTCTTGGGGAATCGCCTTTGCTTTGCCGTTTAGGACTGATAAAATGGATTTTATCGATCCAGCTTTGGGACAAAAGATTTTAGAAGCTAGAAATGACACCAAATCCAGTCTTTCCTTTTACAGCGGAGCGCTTTTGGCGATTAGGCGATTGGACTCTCTGGGAGTTAAGGTTAATCCTTACCCAGTGGACACTCAGCTCAACGGATCTTTGGCTCAATCTGAATTGGAGGCATTGTACGCCGAACATAACATCGACTTTTTGATAGGGCCATTGTCAGATCGCGTTCTTCCAGCTTTATCCAACTGGTCTGTCCAGCGCAAGATCCCAATTTTTTTGCCGAGCATACCAGATGCGCAACAGGTAAATAGTCTTATGATTCAAGGGGTCTCAAAAAACGAGACCTTGCGCAAACAATTATTGGATTACGCTAAAAGAGAATGGAAGGGTCAGAGAGTAACCATCATTCACGATAGTGAGGAATTAAATCAAGCGCAGAGCATTGCGCAGCGATTTCCCAATGCACAAAAAGTAGATGCTACAGTCAATAGCAATCGCTTGCTTGAAGTGTTGACTCAAAAAATGGATACCGTAAACAGCAATTGGGTATTTGTAGAATCCGCTAATCTAAAAACGGCCTCATCAGTTGCCTCAATTCTTAGTTCTCAACTCAGATTTTCTGGACATATTAGGCTGTGGAGTCCCCTGTTTACTAATGCATTTGACAATGATGTCATCGACTTCAAACAATTATCTGATTTAAATTATACGACTTCTGCAGTTCAAGAGCCATTGACTTTTGTCTCCTGGGGGAGTCAATATTTTGCTGAATGGGCAAAATATCCGGATAAAATTGCCGTGCGGGGCTATGATTCAGTCATGTTTGCTGTTTTGCAGCTCAGCGGTTTATCGATCACCTCCCCGGAAGGTCGAAAATTCTTCGAATGGGCGGGTGTAACGCATCCATTTAATATGGTTCAAGATTCCAGAGGACACCAAGTCAACCAAGGGTTTGTGCTGATCGCACTCAAAGATATGGAGTGGGAAGTGATTGGCCGTTAAACGTCACAGCGTTTGATCGATTCATAGAGCACTTGCATTCTAGGCTCACGCCTTGGGATGTATTCTTGAGCGACATAGCCTTGATATCCAGTTTGGAGAATTTCATGCATAATCGCCGGATAATTCAGTTCTTGGGTTTCATCGATCTCGTGCCTACCAGGTACTCCCGCTGTGTGATAATGCCCAAAATAGCGGTGATTTTCCCTGATTCTTCTGATGATGTCACCTTCTTGAATTTGCATGTGATAAATGTCAAAGAGGAGTTTAAAATGCTCAGATCCTAAGGCCACACAAAGATCAATGCCCCAATCTGAATGATCGCACATATAATCAGGGTGATCTTGTTGGTTAAATAGTTCCATCTGAATTACTACACCGTGTTTTTCGGCAAGCGGAAGGATTTTTTTTAGTCCAGTAACACAATGGGCCAATCCCTTAGTGTCCGACATACCATCTCTGTTTCCGCTGAAGCAAATTAAATTTGTATACCCGGCCTCAGCGACCAGTGGGATCATTTTGGTGTAATTTTCAATCAGCTGCTTGTGGTAGGTAGGATTATTCCATCCCTTGGTGAGACTTATCTCAGCTCCGTTACACATAGAGCAATGTATGTTGTATTTTTTCAAGAGAGGCCAGTGTTCTGGACCGACTAAATCGATGGCACCAACACCCATTTCAACCAATGAAGTCAACAATTCTTCCCAGGGCAAATCCCCAAAACACCACTGACAAACAGAGTGGTGGATTCGATTTTTTAAGGGTTCTCTTTGATTTATTTCAGGGGAAGAAGCCCATGATTTTGTGGAGATTAATGACGTGGCACCTAGAGCTGACAGTGCGGTTGATTGAAGGAAATTTCTTCTTTTCATAGGGGCTAAATTACCTTGAAAATACAAATTAATTCAGGGTTAATCAAGGTTTAATTCGTATTTTTGCTCGCGTTGATCCTATTGCTTCACGCTTCATGCCACAAACAAAATACATCTTTGTCACCGGAGGAGTTACCTCCTCATTGGGAAAAGGAATTATTGCAGCCTCACTTGCTAAATTATTGCAAGCAAGAGGCTACAGAACGACTATACAAAAACTCGACCCCTATATCAATGTCGATCCAGGTACCCTGAATCCCTATGAGCACGGTGAATGTTATGTGACGGATGACGGAGCAGAAACGGACCTTGACCTGGGACACTACGAGAGATTTTTGAACGTCCCCACCTCTCAAGCCAATAATGTAACCACAGGCCGCATCTATCAATCCGTGATTGAAAAGGAGCGTAAAGGGGCTTTTTTAGGCAAAACAGTCCAGGTAATTCCCCACATCACCAACGAAATAAAGCACCGCATTCAGTTGTTGGGCCAAAGCGGTGATTTTGATGTAGTGATCACAGAAATAGGAGGTACAGTGGGTGATATCGAGTCATTGCCTTATATCGAATCTGTACGCCAATTGTTGTGGGAATTAGGTGATGACAACGCCATGGTCATCCACTTGACGTTAATCCCGTATTTGTCAGCTGC
>Ga0102893_1000534_pt1 | contig 13886 bp, 9 predicted proteins | sample Colrivmet1553A02_FD_81593 | JGI IMG/M metagenome (GOLD analysis project Ga0102893, IMG submission 81593) | Estuarine microbial communities from the Columbia River estuary - metaG 1553A-02 | ecosystem: Environmental > Aquatic > Marine > Intertidal zone > Estuary | place: USA: Columbia River...
ATATTCTTAGTCTTAAAGAAACGGTAAATGCCAGTTGGGATTTGTATAAATCAGGAGATATCGTGGCAGTTGATAAGTTTCGAATACATGTAAAACTCCTTAGAGAACTAATTTCCTACAACCCTAAAAATCATAATTTTGGGACTTCGACCTTTGCAGCGCCATGTCCTTCACCTATCGATATAAACGACTGGGAACTTGATTCTCTGCACGTAATGCAAATTGTCAATGGTCGAGAAACGGAATTGGATTCTATTGTTATGAGTACTAATTATTATCACGAAGAACTAGCCTTAGATTGGAGTGAACCAATTAACGGTATTATGCTCAACAACCTGTTGTGGTCAGATGAATACGTTACGTTTAGCATTCTAAAGGCACCCAATGAAGTTCAAGTGCAATCCTATCGTATATCTTTTTACCTTACAGACGGACGAATTTTTGATACAACCACAGCACCCATTCTAGTAAAACCATAAATTATGAAACGAAATGTACTTATCCTATTCTTCATAATCGGACTTACAGCGTTAGAGTATGGATGTAAACACGAACCCCTATCTACGGATAAGTGTGATCGAAAAACCCATATGTCGGTTACAGGGATTTTACAAGATGCCAGCCTTTTGCAAGTAGACAATGGCGTTCTTTTAGAAGTAGATTCTGGAGGAGAAGTGAATTATTCAAAACTGGTTATTCGTTTTTATGGGAAGCCAGAACTGATTTCAAACAACAGTACCTATACTAATTTTAGCGCGTATGCTATAGCTGCTGCTTCTTTTCCTGTTTGTTGGGATTTGAGGAGAATACGTGTTGAGGGTGTTTCGGCTAATGGAACACAAGATTTAACGTCTCTATTTAGCTTGTGTGACAATTACGTAGGGATTGGTTCCATTCCTATAACGAATGATGAAGCGTTTAGGAATGCGGTACTGCAAATGGTGGTTGGGACGCCTGTTGTTTTACATCTAACTATGCATCAAGCACCAGAGGTGCAGCAAGAAATGACTATTCGCGTAAAATTTGAGAATACCGATGGCCGATTTTTTGAATTAACTACCGCTGCTTTTACCATTACACCGTAAATTTCACTCAATGAGTTGTACTAAACTCTGCCGTTAAGTCACACTTTCTATTTGGCTTGCTTTTAGCTTTTATGGGGCAATGAGTAAGAAAAAAGTGTCGCTCAAGTGGGCGTTTAATGAATATATATGGCCACGCAGAAAAATCCTTTCGTTGGGTCTGGTTCTAATCGTTATTCGAAGTTTATCCGGATTAGTGCTTCCGTATGAGACTAAAAATTTACTAGATGAAGTAGTGCCTTCTGGCATTAAAAGTGATTTGTGGAATGTATTGGCTTTTGTGGGAGGTGCCATTTTAATACAATCCGTTACATCATTTGCACTTACGCAGATACTAAGTGTGGAAGCACAGCGTCTAATCTCAATTCTCAGAGCTCAAGTACAACGTAAATTACTAACCCTACCGATCAGCTTTTTTGACAATAATAAGTCTGGGGCTTTGGTAAGCAGAGTGATGAATGACGTAGAAGGTGTACGTAATTTGGTAGGAACAGGATTGGTGCAACTTATTGGTGGAAGTATAACGGCAATCGTTGCGTTGGTTTTCTTATTAAAAATAAATGCCTTGATGACCTTGTTTGTTTTTTTGCCTGTTGGCCTTTTTGGATTCATAGCGTTGAAAGCATTTGGCTATATCAGACCTATTTTTAGAGACCGCGGAAAGATAAGCGCAGATGTCACTGGAAGACTTACCGAAACACTAAATGGTGTACGTGTTATCAAAGGTTTTAATGCTGAAGAGCAAGAGAATAAAACATTTGAGGAAGGCGTCGAACGTCTGTTTCTTAATGTGAAGAAGAGCTTGACAGCTACCTCGCTTATGACCAGCTCATCTACTTTTTTATTAGGACTTGCATCTGCAGGTATCATGGGTATGGGAGGTTATTTTATGATGCAAAATACCATGACTAATGGTGATTTTGTTTCTTTCACGCTCTTTTTAGGATTTATGATAGCACCTATTGTTCAAATGAGCAATATTGGCAGTCAACTTACAGAAGCACTGGCAGGTTTAGATCGTACGCAAGAGCTTATGAATATGACGGAAGAAGATGATCCTGAGGTGCGTAACGTGGTGTTGGGTCCAATCAAAGGCGATATTATTTTTGATAACGTGAGTTTTAGCTATGAAGAAGATAAAGATGTCTTGCACGATATTTCGTTTAACGCAAATGCAGGAAGTGTAACCGCACTTGTAGGGTCAAGCGGCAGTGGTAAATCTACTATTGCGGGACTAGCAGCCACCTTCTTAAATCCTGTAAGTGGTCACGTAACGTTAGATGGACAAGATTTAGCTCATGTTAATTTAAGCAGTTACAGACGGAACCTAGGAGTGGTCCTTCAAGATGATTTTTTATATGAAGGTACGATTAGAGAAAATATACTTTTCCCAAGACCAAATGCGACAGAAGAACAGCTTTTAGCGGCGGTAAAAGGAGCTTATGTAGACGAGTTTACGGATAGATTTGATAATGGATTAGATACGGTAATAGGAGAGAGGGGTGTAAAATTAAGTGGCGGTCAGCGCCAGCGTATTTCTATTGCACGCGCGTTACTTGCCGATCCTAAAATCATTATTCTGGATGAGGCAACTTCAAACCTAGATACGCAAAGCGAAAGCTATATTCAGAAGAGTTTAAATATCTTAATGAAGGATAGAACTACGTTTGTAATAGCCCACAGGCTAAGCACGATTCAGCAAGCGGACCAAATCTTAGTTATCGAAAATGGACATATTGCGGAACGCGGAAAACACCAAGAGTTGCTGGATAAGAAAGGCAGATACTACGAATTGTATACCTACCAAAGTAGAATATAATTAAGTAATCATTCGTAGACTTAGGAGCAGTCTACGAATGATGTTAATACTTTTAACCAACTTAATTGGTTAACAAACCACCGGCAAGTCTAGCGGTTGTGTAGTACACTTTTACTAGATTTATTTTAGCTTGATTTAAGTTGTTTTGAGCCAATAATATATTGAGCTGCGCGATACGCAAATCGTTAAAGGTAATAGAGCCATTGCTATAGCTCAATTGAGCGCGCTCTAAAGCTGTTTTCGCCAGTTCGATATTCTGCGCTTGAGCAGTTATGGTTTGAGACATCAATTCGATATCTAATTCTGCACTTCTAAGCTGGTTTTGAATGGATAGTTTTGCTTTTTTAAGCTCTATCTCTTTATTGGCTTGGTTTAGTTCTGCATTTTTTAAGGCAGTGGTCAACTGGAAACCGTTAAAAATGGGCATAGTAACAGTTAATCCGCTGCTAAATCCCAGGGTTTTTTGTGATAAGACAACACCAGCACCATTTTGGGCATTATTGTAGCCGTAATTGCCTGTCATATTCACCGTGGGTAGTCTACGTGATTCGGTAATAGCTGTTTGGTGCATAGCTAACTCCTCGGCAACTTGAGCTAACAATAAAGTTGCATTGTTTTGTAATGCTTGCTCGCGCAATACAGTCATAGATTGCTGAGCTGGAACCGGAATAAGTTCAGCTACTTTAATAGCCGTATAAGGATCTCTTCCCATTAAGGTATTTAGCGAGGCAAGTTGTTTTTGGATAGCAGTTTGGAGAGATAGAATAGAAAGGCTATCGTTGTTTAAATCTACTTGAGCACTAAGGACGTCGAGTTTGTTTCTACTGCCATTTTCATTGCCAATAGTCACGCGTTTTAGTCGATCTTGGGATATTTTAATATTGTTTAAAGCGGCATCTAGATTTAGATTAGCTTGCTGAATATCAAGGTAACGGGTCACGATATCTAAAACCAAATTTTCTGAAATTATCTTAGATTGCAATGATGTAAGTTGCTGTGTATTCATCAAGCTTTGATAGGTGTGAACCCTTCCAAAACCATTAAATACAAGGTAGTTAAATCCGACTCCGACATTATATGAAGTGTTTTCAACACCATCTTTTTCGATATCAGGAACAACACCACCAAAGGTTAAATTGGTGTTGTTTCTACTGTAATTTAAACCGCTATTCAGGTTTAAATTTGGTAGGTATCCTGCTTGTGCTTTCGTAGCGTTATTGTTCGCTGACGAAATATTATTGGTGGCAATTGCTACATCGTAATTGCTCTGCAAAGCCAATGCAATGATTTGTTCTAGCGACAAAGCGCTTTGGCTGAAACCTGAATATGTTGCACAAAGCAGTGCCAATAGTATACTAATTTTCTTCATTGTATTTTTCTGCTTCTAATTCTTTAATAGCTGGTTCTACAGATTCTGCTGAAGGCATTATACCGCCATCCCAAGCCCAACCAAATGCACGTTTCGTATTGTTCCATGCGGATAAAAATACAGGCAATAAAATAAGGGTGAGTAAGGTAGCAACGCCTATACCGTAAGCCACGGCTATAGCCATTGGAATGAGGAATTGCGCTTGAAAACTTTTTTCCAAGATTAGTGGTGCAAGTCCTGCGATAGTGGTCATACTGGTTAAGAAAATTGCTCTAAAACGAACATAGCCTGCTTCATAAATGGCTTCATCGAACGACATACCTTCTTTGAGAAATCCATTCATTTTCTCTACGAGAACCAAACTGTCGTTTACGATAATACCTATCAACGCGACGATACCCAAGAAACTCAGAATACTTAATTGTTGTCCGTGAATGTAATGTCCCCATGCCACACCTATTATACTAAAAGGTACTAGTAATAGTAGAATTATGATAGCTTGACTCAGCGATCTAAAGGTAAGGGTAATGATGATAATGATACAAAAAAGTACAAATGGCAGGGCAAATTTGGCTGATTTCTGTGTTTTTTCAGCTTCTCTATTTTGCCCTTCAAACAAGGGAGAAACTCCTTGATGTTTGGCTAAAATACCTGGAATAATATCTTGCTTGATTTGCTCAATCATTTCTGGAGCAGAAATATCTTTACTACTCAGTTCGCACTCTATGGTTACTTGTTTTTGACCATCCAAGTGGTTAATTCCAGAGACTCCACGCACGGTGGTAAAGGTTGCTAATTTTCTAAGTGGCACCTCTTTTCCATCGGCCAGACGAATTCTGGTCTCTTCCAAGTCATACAAGGAAGATCGTTGTTCGTCATTAAATCGGACCCAAACCTTAACTTCATCTTTGCCACGTTGCAGTCTTTGTGCTTCATACCCAAAATAACCTTGACGCACTTGATTCAGAATTTGCGCTTCATTAAAACCTAGAATATAAGCTTCATCTGTGAGTTTAATATTGATTTCACGGTTTCCCTCTTGTACACTTTCCACCACATCCTTTAGTTGTGGTAATTCTTTCATAGCGGCTTTTAACTCATCTTTAGCAGCATCTAATTCTTTTTGGTTTTCACCTAAGAACGTAACCGATACGGGCTTACCAAAAGCACTTGCGTTACCGTAAGTTAGCTTATCAGCATCATCCATAGCACCTACTTCTTCTCTGAAACGATCGGCTAATTCCATGCTACTGGTAGTTCGTTGTTCGCTACCTACTAAAATAGCGCTTATACTGCCTTCATGTGATCCAGGGCCCACCTTACGTTCAATATTAGCTACTATGCTTAGGTCGTTACCGGTCTCTTTTTTAATGGCATCATTCACTCTCCAAATTGCAGCTTCAATTTTTTCAAGTCGCTCATTGGTAATTGCCTCCCGCGTACCAGCTGGCATGCTTAAGTTAATGGGTACGTCATTGCGTTCTATTATAGGGAAAAATGTGAATTTAATAAGGCCACCTTTAATACCACCTATAGTAATAATGGCTAAAGACACAGCAATAAGAAACGTGAATATTTTATGATTCAGCGCAAAACGAAATACGGGTGCATAGAGCTTGTCTCGCAACACATACATCATTTTGTCTGTGAGTAATTCCATTTTATTCTTTTGTTGACCTTTCTTTAGTGCCTTACTATGCGCTAAGTGAGAAGGCAGTATTATAAGGGCTTCTATCAATGAAATAAACAGAGTAGCTATAACGACAAATGCCAGCTCGCTAAAGAAATCACCAGCTCGTCCATCTACCATGAAGAAGAAGCTAAATGCTACCATAGTAGTAAGGACCGCACTAATTACAGATGGGAGTACCTCCATAGTGCCATCTACAGCTGCTTGAATGGGATTTTTACCGCGTTCAAAATGACTATATACGTTTTCACTTATAACAATGCCATCGTCCACTAAGATGCCTATGACCACTATCATCCCAAAAAGAGAAATGACATTTATAGTAACCCCAGCATAAAGAGCAATAATGAACATACCCAGAAATGAAATGGGTAAGCCAACAGCAACCCAAAATGCAATTCTGATATTTAGAAATAGGGAGAGTAGCAGCAGTACTAATAGCATACCCAACACCCCGTTCTCTATTAATAATTCTTTCCGTTCTTGTAAGGTTTCTGATTGGTCCTTAATAAGTGTGGCCGAAAGTTTAGGATTGAGTTCTGCAAATTTCTTGAAGTAGTTTCTTACATATTCGGCATTTTTGAGTAAGTCTTCTTCATCTGTACTGCTTACCAGCACTTCTATACCTGGGTTCCCATTGATATAGATTCTATTGGGGTCGTCGGCCCATTTATCAGCAACTTTAGCTACATCTTTTAGCCGTACAATAGCGCCATCAGAAGTTGTTTTTATGACCGAATTTTCAAGCTGAGCAGCATAATACTCCTTATTTCTGCTTCTTATCAGGAGTTCTTCATTCTTGGTTTTAATGGAGCCTCCTGTTATGTCAAGATTTGCTCCTCGGATAAGAGATCCAGCTTGCTCTATACTTATTCCGTATTTACGGAGGGCATCGTCATCTAAAGCAACTTCTATTTCTTCGTTAGGGAAACCCGCCAATTCTACTTTTGAAATCCCGTCAAAAGCAAGTAGGTCTTTTTCTATACGTTGCCCATATTGTTTGAGTGATTTAAGTGAAATATTTTCACCAGTAACAGCATAATTTATGGTAAAGTTTATGTTTTCTCGGAGTGCTACTATGGGTTTTTCTAGCCCGCCAGGAAAACTATTAATAGCATTTACGGCATTTTTTACATCTTCAAGAGCTACCTTGGTGTCGTAGCCTTTTTCTACCTCAATGATTACAGCTGCTGCATTTTCATTGCTGGTTGAGGTGATGCGCTCTATACCTGTAACGCCTTCTAGTTTCTCCTCTATTCGGGCTACTACGCCTTGTTCTATCTCATTGGGCGCCGCTCCGGGATAAATCAATTGTATATTGATTATTCTATTTTCAACAAGCGGGAAAAAACTCGCCGTCATGTTGGAATATGCCAAATACCCAAATATAACCACTACGGCCATTAAGGTATTAGTTGAAATAGGATACTTTATGAAATAAGCTATGATTTTTTTCATTCCTATTGAACAGATGGTTCTACTTTCAAGCCTTCAAAAGCGCCACTAATTGCTTTATTTGGAATTAACATCCCATTTGTAATTCCTTTTATAATAGCCTTTTCGTCTGAAAAGCTAATTACTTCAATGGGGGTGAGCACCAAGGTAGAATCTGCATTGATAGTATAAATCGCTTTCCCATCTTCTATCATATTCCTGTCAACGATGAGTGCGTTTTGCTCTACGCCTCCATTTATTACGGCTTTTAAGTAAAGTCCTTCGCGGAGTTCTGCGCCACTTACTTTTAAGAAAATACTCACCATTTGGGTAGTTGGATTTATAATACTGTTGATACGACTAACAGTTCCATAAAATTCTTTATCTAAATCAGTAGAATTAAGCTTTACAGTACTTCCCACTTTGAGGTGTTTTAAATCGTTGCGCGAGACAGGAGCTTCCAATTCATAGGTTCCTAATTGTACAAAAGTGCCTATTTTTTGACCAGTTCTCACAAGTGTTCCAGGATCTATAGTTGCTTCGCTCAGCACTCCGCCGTAGGGAGCTGCTATTTTATGTTTATTGAGTCTAACTTCTTGACTTTGAATATTGTAATACGTGGTAAGTATATTTCTGCCACTTATAAATTGTTTTAACTGTGTATTGTCTAACTTGGGTAAAACAGGAAGAGGTTGGCTTGGTTTAATGCTTTGCACAAAACTTTTCCAAGCAGATGCCTCAGCAGGATAGTCAAGTGATATATCTGCTAATGCTTGATTTACGATAGTCATAAAACTACTTCGTTGAGCCGTGAGTGCCGAACGAATTTCAGCGTCGTCTATGGATGCAATAATTTGTCCTGATGTAAATTGTTGCCCTTCTCTAAAGTTAGTGGTGAGTAAAACTCCTGTCACCTCTGAGTATAGTTCTAGTCTATTGGTGGCTTGCAATCTACCACTAACAGTTATGTTAAGTGGAATAGAAGTAAGCTCTGCCGGAGATGCGGCCACTACTTTTGATCGAAATGAAATCTTAGGCTCGTTGGCTTCCTCAGATTTGCCAAGTTGCTTAGAAATGAAAACGCCAACTAAGACAGCGGCAATACCTAAGATTATAGATCTGCCTAGATTTTTATTAAATATGGGTTCACTCATTAGTGTGTTGTTTTTTCGATGCGAATTTAGTTTTTATGATGTGTTGAATTAAAAGTATTCACTGTTTTTTAGATGATATGTTTTAGTCTCCTTGAACCAGTTAAATGTGAGTAGTTCAGGTACATTAAAAATCAAACCAACTTCTGCGTCTGTTTAGTTTCAGGTCTTTCAAAGTACTTGATTTTACGCTGATGCCAAAGTCAAACATCTGACGCTGAATAGGGTACCATTTAAAGGTCATTTGCCAACAATGTAAGTCCCTGAAAAAATCAAGAGAAGTAAAGGATATGTCTTTTTTAGTAATGTCATACCCACTGCTTACTCCAATTTTCCAATTTTCTGTGAGTTTAATATCTCCTTGGAAAGTTATGCTTTGACTTACCGTTTTTTCTCTTAATACTGGAGTACGGGAATTTAGATTGTAATTTAAATTAAGGCTCCAAGGGAGGTTGAAGTCTACATAGTTTTGTAAGTTATTGTTGATGTACTCTAGTTCATCCTCATTCACCTTGTCGGTCTCTTTCTTTTTAAACGCTTGCGGATTAAGGTTAGTGGAAATGGATACAGCACTTTGGACGAAATGCCCTAGCTTTTTCATGTCATTGATGGCAAATTGATTGTAGCGGGTAGCAACCTCATTAGGGCCAACTAATGTGTAACTGTAAGGGTCGAACGAAGTGCTAAAATTCATCCTAATCTTATTCAAGATAGTTGTATTCCCAGAGATATTTAACGTTGCTAGATTAAATGAATCCGCCAAGAAGTTATAGCCACTTCTAATGTTCAAACTTTCAATTATTTTTACCTTTTTGATACCTCCATTGGCTGTATCTTTACTTGAGCGAACTTTAATCTCTAGGTTGTTACCAAATCCAAAATTTAAGGATGCTTGTGGCCCAGCAGTAGGTCGTCCTATTATCCCATTTTCGTATACAGAATAAGATTTTACCATCATTTGAGAATCAATGTACGATTTGTAGCCATTTTGAGCGCCACTTTGAAAATCAGGATTCCAAACAGCTTCTAGGTTGGGTCGCACAACGTGTCGTATTGCCACTATTTTTTTATCTGTAAAAGCTTTCGTTCCATATAAAATAGTGCTAAATCCTATGGAAGTATTATACGACATAGCTCTTGAAAAGCCCGCGATATCGTTATTGACAATAACGGAATCTCCTACAGCATCCCAAGTTTTTTCGGTTGTTTTAAAATACCAGTATTCACTAAAACTAAAACTCGGAGAAACGGTCACCCATTTTAATGCTTTAAAAGATGTATTGATGGGTACAACATGACTTGCACCGTTTCTAAAGTCATCTCTAAGTCGAGGAGTATTAAGGCTAGCTTTCACACCAAAAGTCTCACTCACTGCGGCTACTAAAATGGTATCTGCCGTTTTAAGTTCATTTTTAAATGTACCTTGGTACGAAATACCGAGATTTCGCATAAAACTTTTTGCCGTTTCGTTCTTGGAATAGAAGTTTTTAAAAGGCATTTGCCTACTTAAATTAGCGGTAAACTGAGGCAAAGTCATATTCAACTCACCGGTCGAAAGATTTTGTATCATATTTGAGTTTATGCTCACATTTACCTTTTTATCCAATATTGCTCTAGAGTATGAAACACTTGAGTTTGAGTTGGTACTAATAATATCTTGATAATTGGTTGTGTTGTTTTTAGAGAAATTTCGGGTTAAGAAATTTACGCTTGCGCCGAAACGAGATCCAGGTTTAGCTTTAGCATCTCGGTTATAGGTCCATCCAATTTTGTAATCTTTCCGAACGGAGTAGGTTGGCGACTCGGGTTCCCCAATTTTGAAACTTGATGTTTCAAAATTTAAATTACCCTGGTACTTATAACGTTTATTATACCTGGAGCTTACCGATGCTCTCCAACTACCTCTGAAATAAATATCTCCCATGACTTGAACATCCAGAAAGTCATTTACAGGCACGTAGTAACCTAGATTTCGTATATTAAAACCGTAGGCCTGAGACTCACCAAAGGTGGGGAATAAGATGCCTTGTTTTCGTTTGTCAGGAACAGGAAAAAAACCAAACGGAACAAAAAGAGGTGTATTAATATCTGCAATTACAAGATTAGCAGGACCCGTAATAATCTGTTTTTTAGGAATTACTTTAATCTTGTCGGCTTTAATATAAAAATGAGGTTCGGGTAAATCGCACGTAGTAAACTTGGCATTTTTTACATAAATATTTTCTTGGCTATCCCTTAGCACGCGCTCGCCATGTATAAGTCCATCGCTTTCAGTTGTTAGTACGCCAAAGGAAATGCCTTTTTTAGACTGGAAGTTGTAGCGCATGGTATCTGCTTCATACTTTTTCCCATTGTCTTCTAAGCTCGGTCTACCTAGGTAATCTCCGGTGCTATCGTTTACAATTCCACGAGCCATAACATCCTTAGAATCCAGGTCGATTTCGATATAATTTGCTACGATAATGATTTCTTGGTAGCTTATTTTGGCGTTGCCATATAAATAGGCCTTTCTAGACGGCATGTCTAGTATTATTGAGTCATCTGCTTCATAATCTAATGAAGCATCTAGGTCAGACACGTGTTGATCTATTGAGAATTCTAAACTGTCGTGACCGATACTGTCGAGTTGGTATATAGAATCAACAAATTTGCCTGTGGAATCAGGTTGCTGAGCTTGACAAAAAAAAGGTGTATAAAATAGAAAACACAACAAGGCTATACGTTGATACAAAAGCGCCTGATTTTTAAGGTGTTGGCGATATGTTTTCTTAAAATTGTACAAAAGAAATAATCAGCTTGTTAAAGTAGGTTTAAATACGCGTGCAAATGAACAACTTATATGCCACAAAGAAAGTCTTCCATTCAAGAATATCATTATTTCTAATGTCGCTTTCGATGGTAATAAGTTCTTATGCTTTGAACAGTATAAAATTATCGATAAAGTTAAGTGCTAAGATGTAAATGTATAGACAGAAAAAAATCATTAACATCGTCTGGATAGATAAGTATGTGATTGGCGATTGCTTTGGTGTTATTCATAGCGCATTAAAAAAAAGAGATGACTCTGGTCAATGAAAAGATTTAGTAATGAATTGCTTCTGATATATTTGAAGCCTTATTCAATTGTAAGAAAAAAAACATAGTCCTAAAATCAATAGTATAAAATAGAAATGAAGATAACAAAGGAAACAAAAGTGGGAATTCTAACGGCAACAGCAATTGCCATATTAGCTTTTGGATACAATTTCATGAAGGGGCAGGACATGTTCACCACTTCAAATGAGTACTTTGGAAAGTATGATAGAATAGAAGGATTATTTAAAAGTAACCCTGTGCTGATAAACGGTTACAAAGTAGGGAGTGTTACTTCTATCACCATGGATAGAAATGATAGTTTTAGGTTAACCGTTGGAATTACGCTGCCAGATGACATTAAAATGCCTAAGAATTCTATCATGAAAATCGTAAATAACGATATGATAGGAAGTAAAGCCATTGAAATTATTTTTGGAAACAGCACTGAATTTGCGAGTACAGGCGATTTTTTGTTGGCAGAACAAGATCAAGGTATTGCACAAGCGGTGAGTGGCGTTCTTGAACCGCTTACCAAAAGTGTAAATTCTGTTTTGGGGAATATTGATACGGCAATCTCGGGTGCAGACTTAGAGGGTACTTTAAAAGACGCATCATTAGCCTTGAAGTCGTTTAAAGAAACTGCCGATAAGTTGAATAAGCTATTAGATGGTAAAGACAGAGATATAACCGCCATATTGAGTAATGTACAAGCAACAACTGCAGGATTAAAGGGATTAACTCCAAAGATTGATGGAATATTGACCGAAATAGACGCTACTACGAAAGAAATCAGTGCCATTGAGTTTAATGCTTTGGCTACCCAAGTTAAAAGTTTAAGTGAGGAATTGGAGAAAACTACTAAGGCGATAAATGGCAAGGACGGAACGCTGGGTATGTTGGTTAATGATAAGGAAATTTACCTTAAACTTGATTCCACCGTCGGCAAGTTAAAGTCACTACTTGACGATATAGAGAAATATCCGCGCAGGTACACTGGTGTAACCGAACGTCAGCGTAAGAAGGGCGATAAAGAGAAAGAAGGAGAAAAATAAGCGAAGACTTTTTGATTCTCTGTAAAAGGCAGCTATAGGTTTCCTAACTCTTTTACCAAACCTGGCCCTGTATATATAAATCCAGTATAAATTTCAATAAGATCAGCGCCAGCATCTAGTTTGGATTGTCCGCTGGCAGCATCTTCAATACCTCCTACACCTATAATGGTCATGTCTGATTTAGAACGTATATGCTTTACAAATGAGTTTGAAACGGCTAAAACTGGCGCGCCACTTATACCTCCATCGCCTATTTCTAGGACAAGTTTTTTGCTAGATTTAGTAAGTAGTGTGCGATCGATACTGGTATTGGTAGCCACTATTCCTTCAAAAGCAATTTCTTGTTGTAGTTCCACTATCTCGTCTAGCATACCAAAGGTCAAGTCTGGCGCTATTTTCAGGTACATTGGTTTCCAGTTATCTTTTGTTTTTCGAATGTCAAGTAATGCTGATATTATTTTCTTTAGTTCTTCTTTGTTTTGAAGTTCTCTTAGATTAGGCGTGTTTGGAGAGCTTACATTAACAATAAAAAAATCGGCGAGGTGATAGAGCTCGTCATAGCATTTAACATAGTCATTTACGGCATTTTCATTGGGTGTTGTTTTATTCTTGCCAATGTTTATACCAATTTGCATATCACAATTTGGATGAGTTTTTCGGAATGTCTCTAAGCGTTTTCTTAGTGCTTTTAGCCCCTCGTTATTAAATCCCATTCGATTGATTATCGCTCTGTCTTTTTTTAGCCTAAACAAACGCGGTTTCGGATTGCCGCTTTGGGGCTTTGGGGTTACTGTTCCTACTTCTATAAAACCAAAGTTAAGTGTATATAATTCGTTTAGAAATTTACCATCTTTATCAAATCCAGCTGCAAGACCTACTTTGTTTTTATAATTAAGTCCGTCTACAGAAACAGGGTTGTCCGCAAACTGAAAGGTGTTTCTAACGAAAGAAAACTTGCTTACTACCTTAAATAATCTCATTGTGGTATAATGTGCTTTTTCCGGGGATAGCAGAAAAAACAGACTTCGAAGTACAGAATACATGAGTGCAAATGTGGGAGCTTTTTGGGCTAAAAAAAAGATAACTTTATTCTTAGGAGTAAATGTGAATTAATATTTAAAAATGCCAGTCTAACAATTAGTTTTAAGAAGGAAACTATCTTGGACAATTTCCAACTGCTGGATGATGTATGAGTTTTTTGCTCGTATTTACAA
>Ga0102893_1000552_pt1 | contig 13678 bp, 9 predicted proteins | sample Colrivmet1553A02_FD_81593 | JGI IMG/M metagenome (GOLD analysis project Ga0102893, IMG submission 81593) | Estuarine microbial communities from the Columbia River estuary - metaG 1553A-02 | ecosystem: Environmental > Aquatic > Marine > Intertidal zone > Estuary | place: USA: Columbia River...
CAACGAGCAAAACTTTGGCATAAGAATGATATTCCTCCTCATGTTTTAGTGATGACGGCTACACCCATACCCAGAACATTGGCCATGAGTCTGTATGGTGATCTGGATATTTCTGTAATTGACGAGCTTCCACCTGGCCGTCAAGAAATTAAGACAGTTTGGCGCACTGATGCTCATCGATTGAAGGTATTTGGTTTTATTAAAGAACAAATAGCATTGGGTCGACAGGTTTATATTGTCTATCCGCTAATCAATGAGTCCCAAGCCATGGATTATAAAGACCTCATGGATGGATATGAGTCGATTACCCGGGAATTTCCCATGCCAAATTACCAAGTTTCCATAGTACATGGTCAAATGAAATCTGATGACAAAGCGATTGAAATGGATCGTTTTGTCCGAGGAATTTCACAGATTATGGTGGCTACTACAGTTATAGAAGTAGGTGTCAATGTCCCTAATGCTTCAGTCATGGTGATTGAAAGTGCTGAGCGATTTGGGCTTTCACAGTTACACCAACTCAGGGGACGAGTTGGAAGGGGAGCCGAACAAAGCTACTGCATATTGATGTCCGCGGACCAAATCAGTGAAGATGCCAAGCTGAGACTTCATACTATGACACAAACTAACGACGGATTTACTTTGTCAGAAGTTGATTTGAAACTAAGGGGCCCAGGGGATTTAATGGGTACCCAACAAAGTGGTGTCCTTCAATTAAAAATAGCCGACTTAACTCAAGATCAGGAATTGTTGAGTTTGGCCAGAAAAGAAGCCATGAGTATTTTACATGCAGACCCCACTTTATCACAAACAGAACACAGCGTGTTAAAAAAAGCTTTTGAAGCGGTACTTAGACACAAAAATATCTGGAATTACATCAGTTGAACGTCGTAATTTTTAGGCGTTTGAGACTTTAATTGATCAATCATTTTTTACTTTTACACACGTTGGATGTGCACTTATTTTTACATCCATCAAATCAATTTTACTCACAGATTATGGCTAAAACACTTTTTGATAAAGTATGGGACGCTCATGTAGTCCACTCCATAGAAAATGGTCCAGATGTTTTGTTTATCGACAGACATATGGTGCATGAAGTAACCAGCCCGGTAGCTTTTCTGGGCCTGAAACAGCGAGGAATTCGCGTCAAATTTCCTGAGCGTACTTTTGCCACGGCTGACCACAACACCCCTACTATCAATCAACATTTACCTGTTGAAGATCCACTTTCAGCCAACCAATTGGCGATGTTGGAACAAAATGCCCGTGAACACGGAATCAGTTATTGGGGGTTGGGTCACCAGAAAAATGGAATTGTCCATGTGGTTGGACCTGAATACGGGATTACATTACCTGGGGCCACTATAGTTTGTGGTGATTCACATACTTCCACCCATGGTGCTTTTGGAGCGATTGCTTTTGGAATCGGAACTTCTGAGGTTGAAATGGTCTTGTCCACACAATGTATCATGCAGCCGAAACCCAAAAGTATGCGTATAAACATTACTGGGTCTTTGCAAAAAGGAGTTACTCCTAAAGATGTGGCTTTATATATAATCAGTCAATTATCCACCTCTGGAGCCACTGGTTATTTTGTTGAATATGCTGGGCCTGTTTTTTCTGAAATGAGTATGGAGGGCCGGATGACTGTGTGCAATTTAAGTATTGAGATGGGGGCCCGTGGAGGGATGATTGCCCCAGATCAAAAGACTTTTGATTATGTTGCTGGTAGAGAATTTGCCCCTAAAGGTCAAGACTTTGATAAGGCTATGAATTATTGGTCAACATTGTATTCCGATGATCAGGCTTCGTTTGATAAAGAGTACACCTTTGATGGCGATAAAATAGAACCGATGATCACTTATGGAACCAATCCAGGAATGGGATTGGGTATCAGTCAAAATATTCCAATGGCTCAGAGTCTAGATGGCGGTGTAGCCACCTACAAAAAATCACTAGGATATATGGATTTTAGTGAAGGTGATGCCATGTTGGGTAAAAAAGTAGACTACGTATTTATCGGCAGCTGTACCAATGGTCGTATTGAAGATTTCAGGGCATTTGCCAGCATTGTTCGCGGCAGAAAGAAAGCGGACCATGTAACTGCCTGGTTGGTACCTGGTTCTCACCTAGTGGCCCAATCGATCAAAGAAGAAGGTTTGTTGTCGGTTTTTGAAGATGCCGGTTTTACACTTCGCGAACCTGGTTGTTCCGCTTGTTTGGCGATGAATGACGATAAAATTCCTGCGGGTAAATACGCTGTGAGCACATCAAACAGAAATTTTGAGGGAAGACAAGGACCGGGAGCTCGTACCCTACTCGCCTCTCCATTAGTCGCTGCTGCAGCTGCTGTAACAGGACACGTAACTGATCCACGTACTTTATTATAATTGATTGCTATGGCATACGAACCTTTCAATACCTTAACTTCAAGTGCAGTTCCTCTGCCTATTGAAAATGTAGATACGGATCAAATCATTCCTGCACGTTTTTTAAAAGCTACGGAACGAACAGGTTTTGGCGATAATCTATTTAGAGATTGGCGCTACAACAACGACAATACCCCTAAGACTGATTTTGTGCTCAACAACCCAATTTATCAGGGTAAAATCCTCGTTGGTGGTAAAAATTTTGGTTCTGGATCTTCACGTGAACACGCTGCTTGGGCAGTGTATGACTACGGATTTAGGTGTGTAGTATCCAGCTTTTTTGCTGATATTTTTAAAAACAACTGTTTGAATATCGGTGTACTACCCGTTCAGGTCACTCCAGAATTTTTAGTCGAAATATTTGCCGCTGTAGAATCTGATCCCCAAGCCACGTTTACTGTAGACCTACCTGCGCAAAAAATTTCAATTGACTCCACTGGTTCCGCGTGTAGCTTCGATATCAATGGGTACAAAAAAAACAACATGCTGAACGGGTTTGATGATATTGACTTTTTAATCAGTCAATCTCAACAAATAGATGCATTTGCTGCACAATCTCCCTTGTAATGTCCCCTAGTAAAAAAAGAACGATTGAGATTATGGACACCACCCTCAGGGATGGTGAACAAACTTCTGGAGTGTCTTTTTCTGTATCTGAAAAAAGTACTTTAGCTCAACTCTTGATCGAAGAACTAGGTGTAGATAGAATTGAAGTAGCCTCTGCCCGTGTATCCGAAGGTGAGCTTGCCGCAGTCCAAGAGATCACCTCCTGGGCACAACTACAAAACCACCTACACAGAATTGAGGTACTTACTTTTGTTGATGGTGGAGTGTCTTTGGATTGGATGGATAAAGCGGGAGCTAAAGTTCAAAATTTATTGACCAAAGGCTCCTTAAACCACCTGACCCATCAGCTGAAGAAAACACCTCAGGAACATTTTTCGGACATACAATGGACGATAGAACAAGCCCAATTCAGGGGAATACAAACCAATATATACCTGGAAGATTGGAGTAATGGAATGCGCCACAGCGAGTCTTATGTATGGGACTACCTAAATTTCTTGTCCACACAACCCATCCAAAGGGTTCTATTACCAGATACCTTGGGCGTACTAACACATCGAGAAACGTTTAGTTTTTTAGATAAAATTATCCAGAAGTACCCAGAACTTCATTTTGATTTTCATGGACACAATGATTATGACTTGAGCGTAGCCAATGTGATGGAAGCGATCCATGCAGGAATTCACGGACTGCACCTCACAGTAAATGGAATGGGTGAACGCGCTGGAAATGCCCCACTGGCCAGTGTAATTGCGTGTTTAAATGATTTCTTTCCCCAGGTAAAAACCAATATTTACGAAAAGAACCTATTTAAGGTGAGTAAATTGGTTTCCGCTTTTACGGGTATTCCCATTCCGGCCAATAAACCTATTGTCGGCGATAATGTATTCACCCAAACAGCCGGTATTCATGCGGATGGTGACGAAAAAAACAACCTCTATTTCAATGATTTATTACCAGAGCGCTTCGGACGAAAACGAAAGTATGCCCTGGGTAAAACATCCGGGAAGGCCAATATTCTCAAGAATGTACAAGAACTTGGTTTGACCCTGAACGATGAAGCGCTCAGAAAAGTAACGGCTCGTATTATTGAACTGGGCGACAAAAAAGAAAAAGTCACTCAAGACGACTTGCCTTACATTATCTCTGATGTTTTGGACCAAGTGACGGAACAAAAAAGAGTAAAAATTGAGTCGTACGTATTAACCCATGCAAAAGGATTAAATCCTACAGCCACTATATTGTTGCGCATAGATGATCAGACCTTTGAATCAAGCGCCTCTGGAGATGGACAATACGATGCCTTTATCAATGCGTTAAGAGCGGTCTACAAAAAAGAGAAAAAGGCACTCCCTTTGTTGGTGGATTACGCTGTGCGCATACCGCCAGGAAGTCATTCAGATGCCTTGTGCGAAACACATATTACTTGGCTTTTTGCCGATAAAGAATTTACTACACGCGGCTTGGATTCCGACCAAACGGTATCGGCGATTAAAGCCACTGAAAAAATGCTCAATATAATTTAACTATGAATCTAAAAATTGCCTTATTGGCTGGAGATGGTATTGGTCCCGAAGTAATTGACCAAGCAGTAAAAGTATCTGATGCAGTGGCCCGTAAATACGGCCATCAAATCACTTGGATGCCTGCCCTCACAGGTGCAGCAGCCATCGATGACTGTGGAGAGCCTTACCCTTTGTCTACCCACGAAGTGTGTCTTCAAGCGGACGCCGTGTTATTCGGAGCTATTGGACATCCAAAATACGACAATGATCCATCTGCCAAAGTGAGACCTGAACAAGGGTTGCTAAAAATGCGTAAACAATTGGGCTTATTTGCCAACGTACGCCCGACCTTTACATTCCCCTCCCTCATCGATAAATCACCCCTTAAAAGAGAGCGAATTGAAGGAACAGATCTTGTTTTTTTAAGAGAATTAACTGGGGGAATTTATTTTGGAGATAAAGGACGTACAGACGGAGGAAACACTGCATATGATCACTGTGTGTATACGCGCGAAGAAGTGCAAAGACTCGCCAAAAAAGGGTTTGAACTAGCCATGCAACGCTCTAAAAAGTTGTGTTGTGTAGATAAAGCCAATGTGCTTGAAACCTCTAGACTTTGGAGGGAAACCGTTCAAGCGATGGAAAAAGATTATCCCGAGGTAACAGTGAGCTATGAATTTGTGGATGCTGTGGCCATGAGATTAGTGCAGTGGCCTAACAGCTATGATGTATTGATTACAGAAAACCTCTTCGGTGATATTTTAACGGATGAAGCATCAGTAATATCAGGTTCTATGGGGCTCATGCCTTCCGCCTCTATTGGGTTAAAAACATCTTTATTTGAACCAATTCACGGATCATATCCTCAAGCGGCAGGAAAAGACATCGCTAACCCACTGGCTACTGTATTGTCAGCTGCTATGATGTTTGAGGATGCCTTCCAGCTGAAAACTGAAGCTCAAGCCATTAGAGATGTGGTGAATAAGTCATTGGCGGAAGGTATCGTCACCGAAGATCTTTCCGATGGGGGGAAAAGCTATAAAACCTCTGAGGTAGGAGATTGGCTGGCAGCTCATGTATAAACGAATAAAAAAACGGCCCTGTTAAGGGCCGTTTTTTTTTATAATAAGTAGTCGGTGTGAAGAAAGTTTGACCCCCTTTCGTCCAAAATAGACTTTAAGATTTGATTGTTGTATTCATTGTCTTTGGAGGCTACAAAAGTCCGGATTGAGAAAGAGCGCAAAGCATCATGCACACTTAAGGTAGCTACCGCAGAGTCTTTACGACCTGTAAATGGATACATATCAGGTCCTCTTTGGCAGGAGGAATTAAGATTAACCCGGCAGACTAAATTGACTAACACATCTACTAGTGGGCTTAATGTTTGGGGATCTTGACCAAAAACACTGACTTGTTGGCCGTAAGGTGACTCAGCCATATCATCTAATGGGGTATGAATATCCGTAAAGGGTACGATGGGTACTACTGGACCAAATTGCTCATCATGAAATACCCGCATTCGGTGATCTACAGGAAACAGTACTGCCGGCCAAATAAAATTAGAAGTTCGTTCTCCCCCTTTCACATTGAGAATCTTCGCTCCATGGGAAACAGCATCCTCAATAAGCCCATGAATATAATCTGGTTTATCCACTTCAGGGAGCGGGGTTAAAAACACCTTTGGATCCCAGGGATTACCAAAAATTAATTCATCAACTTTTTTAGAAAATTTTTGATTGAATTCTTCCGCAATATCTTCGTGTACATAGATAATTTTCAACGCTGTGCAACGCTGTCCATTAAATGATAGACTTCCGGCTACACATTCGGATACGGCTAAATCTAAATCGGCATCGGGTAAAATAATGGCTGGATTTTTGGCTTCAAGTCCTAAAACCAAACGCAATCTATTCTTCTTGGGATGAATTTCTTGGAGCGCATTGGCCGAAGTACTGTTTCCGATTAAAGCCAATACATCAACTAGACCAGACTTCATCATAGGTGATGCCAATGTTCGTCCCCTGCCAAAAACAATGTTAACTACACCTGGAGGAAAACAACTAGCAAAGGCTGCTAATAATGGAGCCATGAGTAATACCCCGTATTTAGCTGGTTTAAAGATCACCGTATTACCCATCATAAGCGCAGGGATCAGTAAAGCAAATGCCTCATTTAAGGGATAATTATAAGGCCCTAAACAGAGAATAACTCCTAAAGGACCTCTTCGGATTTGCGCATAAACTCCTTCATGTCTGTGGAAACGAGCCGCATCACGATCCATGTTTTTGTATTCCTCGATGGTATCATGGATGTAAACTATGGTTCGGTCAAATTCTTTTTGAGCGTCGGGAAGTGATTTCCCAATTTCCCACATCAGTAATTTCACAATTTCTTCCCTTTGTTGAAGCATTAAATCGGTGAATTTCTTCATCGCTTTAATGCGCTTCAAAGGTCTCATGGTGGGCCACAAACCTTTGCCTAAATCATAGGCTGCCCGGGCTGCATGAAGCGCCTCCATTCCAGCCTTTTCATCGATATCAGGGATGCTTCCCAAATAGGTTTTATCCCCCTCTTGGGTTGACGAAATAGTTGAGTTTACTTCAATAACAGGGCCATTCCACGTTTTGATTTCACCGCCGACTAAATATTGATTTAGTTCTAAGGGGTGATGGATACGAAATGGTTCTGGAATGAATTGACTCATAGTTTAAATTTAGACGATTGGTTTCATCGCAGTCATGGAGGCACGCAACCTGGCTCCTACCTGCTCAACCGGGTGTTGACGAATTACCGCATTAATGGCCACTAATTTTTGATTAGGAACACTATTGTCGCGCTCTTTACCAAAGGTAGCACCAATTACATCAACATCAATTTTTTGCATGAAATTTTTGAGTAATGGCTTACACGCGTGATCAAAAAGATAACATCCGTATTCAGCTGTGTCTGAGATTACGCGATTCATTTCAAACAACTTCTTACGCGCGATTGTGTTGGCGATTAAAGGTGTTTCATGTAGTGACTCATAATAAGCAGATTCAGCAATAATTCCAGAATCAGTCATAGCTTCAAAGGCTAACTCTACTCCAGCGCGAACCATAGCTACCATCAATACACCTTGATCATAAAATGTTTGTTCACTGATGTGTTCTGATGTAGCTGGTGTTTTCTCAAAAGCAGTTTCCGCAGTTTGGGCCCTCCAGGTGAGCAGATTTTTATCTTCAGCAGCCCAATCTTCCATCATTGTTTTGGAAAAATGACCACTGATGATATCATCCATATGCTTTTGAAACAATGGACGCATAATTTCTTTTAATTCTTCAGATAGTTCAAAAGCCTTGATCTTAGCAGGATTGGACAAACGATCCATCATGTGGGTGATTCCCCCATATTTGAGTCCCTCTGTGATGGTCTCCCAACCGTATTGGATCAATTTGGATGCATAGCCGGGATCAATGCCTTTTTCCACCATCTTGTCAAAACAAAGGATGGATCCAGTTTGAAGCAAGCCGCATAAAATAGTTTGCTCTCCCATTAAATCAGATTTCACCTCAGCGACAAAGGAAGATTGTAACACACCGGCTTTGTGACCGCCTGTGGCCACTGCATAGGCTTTTGCTTGAGCCAAACCTTTGCCTTCAGGATCATTTTCTGGGTGGACAGCAATAAGGGTAGGAACACCAAAACCTCGTTTATATTCCTCTCTTACCTCCGAACCAGGTGATTTGGGGGCAACCATAATTACGGTAAGGTCTTTTCGGATCTGAGTACCTTCTTCGACGATATTAAAACCATGAGAGTACGATAAAGTAGCCCCTTTTTTCATCAAGGGCATCACGGCCGATACAACCGCCGTATGTTGTTTATCAGGAGTAAGGTTGATCACCAAATCCGCTTGAGGAATTAAGGTTTCATAGTTCCCTACGGTAAATCCGTTTTCACTTGCTTGAACAAATGAAGCACGTTTTTGAGCAATTGCCTCATCTCTCAATGTATAGGAAATATCCAGACCACTGTCACGCATGTTTAATCCTTGATTTAAACCTTGTGCTCCACAGCCAATAATGACGATTTTTAACCCTTTTAAAGCTTCTACCCCATCGGTAAACTCAGAGGTGTCCATAAATCTGCATTGTCCTAACTGGGCCAATTGTTCTCTTAGCGAAAGTGTATTAAAGTAATTGCTCATTTTATTTTTTTTGGTTGATGGTGTTTAATATAGTACTGATCGGCATGGCTTCTTTGGAAACAGCTATGCGTCCTGAACGGACAAACTGCCTGATGCCAAACGGCGTTAGTGATTCGTGAAGTTCATCAATTTCATGACGTCTTCCTGTTTTTGATATCACAAAAAACTCTCTAGAAACCGTCACTATTTGCGCGTTGCTTTCCTTGATGATGTTTTGGATTTGTCGTTCGTCAAACAACAAATTTGAAGAAATTTTAAATAAGGCAGACTCTTGGTAAATGATCTCCTCATCTTGGTGACTAAATACTTTAATCACTTCTACTTGCTTTTCTATTTGCCCTACGATGTTTTCAACCCATTTTTGGGTAGTATTTACCACAATCGTAAACTTAGACACCTGAGGAATTTCGGATGGTGAAACATTCAAGCTCTCTATGTTAATGTGCCTTTTAAGAAAGATTCCCGAAATTCGGTTTAACATTCCTACCTGATTTTCCGAATATACGGAGATGGTGTACCACTTGTTTTCCATAATCTTTAACTAGCTTAAACGAATATCTGAAACAGAACTTCCCGAGGGAATCATCGGGAATACATTTTCCTCATTCTCCACTTTTATCTCCAGAAAATAAGGTGTTTTGGCAGCAACCATTTCCTCGATAGCCGCTTTCAAATCTGCTCGTTGGTCTACACGCTTGCCGGGTATATAGTACCCTTTAGCGATGGTTACAAAGTCTGGATTGGTCATGACCGTCGAGGCATACCTTGAATCAAAAAATAATTCTTGCCATTGACGCACCATGCCTAGGTGTTCATTGTTGAGCACTACTATTTTAACCGCTGCTTGGGTTTGATAGATAGTTCCTAGCTCTTGAATATTCATTTGAAAACCACCATCACCAATCACTGTGATTACCTCTCGTTCAGGGGCGCCCATCTTGGCTCCAATGGCACTGGGTAAAGCAAATCCCATAGTTCCTAATCCACCTGAAGTTATAGTGCTCTTGGGCAATTTTTCTTGAGCGTAGCGACAAGCGATCATCTGGTGTTGGCCCACATCCGTAACAACAATGGCTTGGGATTGGGTAGCTACATTAATTTGTTCAATAACTTCAGCCATACTGATTCCAGGACCAGTTGGGTTCATTTCTTTATCAATAACTTCCTTAAACTCAACTTCATATAATTGATCAAAGGAAGATTGCCATTGACTGTGGTTGTTTTCCTTTACTAGTGGAAGTAAGGCCGCTAGAGTTTGTTTGCAATTGCCCAAAACACCCACATCCACCTTCACATTCTTATTGATTTCGGCTTTATCAATATCAAAATGAATGATTTTCGCTTGTTTGGCATAGGTATTCAAATCTCCCGTAACCCGGTCATCAAAGCGCATACCAATGGCGATGAGCACATCACACTCGTTGGTCAATACATTGTGAGCATACTGACCGTGCATACCCACCATACCTTCATTGTGTCTGTGCGCGGTGGGCAATGCGCTTTTTCCCAGTATCGTCCAGGCTGCGGGTATCGTAGTTTTCTCGATAAATGTTTTAAGTTCTTGCTCAGCATTTCCCAACACAACACCTTGTCCGTAGACAATCATCGGTTTTTTGGCTTCATTAATCAAAGACGCAGCTTGATGGATACACTCCATGTCTATCTGAGGCTCAGGCAAATAAGAACGAACATGATCACAGGGTGTATATTCAAAGTCAAAAAGCTCAAATTGCGCATTTTTGGTTATGTCCACCAAAACTGGTCCGGGTCTACCTGAACGCGCTATATAAAAGGCTTTTGCTAAAATATAGGGGATTTCAGCAGCTTTAGTGATTTGATAATTCCATTTGGTTATCGGCGTAGATATACCGATGATATCTGTCTCTTGAAAGGCATCTGATCCCAAAAGGTGTCTACCTACTTGTCCCGTAATGCATACCAATGGAGTTGAATCGATTTGGGCATCAGCAATTCCGGTAACCAAGTTTGTAGCGCCAGGCCCAGATGTAGCCACGGCTACACCTACCTTACCTGTCGCTCGAGCATATCCTTGGGCGGCATGTGCAGCCCCTTGTTCGTGACGTACCAATACATGCCTCAATCGATCTTGAAATTTATACAGTTCGTCATAAAAGGGCATAATAGCGCCCCCTGGATATCCGTAAATCAGGTTGACACCTTCTGCCAACAAACAATGAACAATAGCTTCAGCTCCTGATATTTGATTGGGTAATTTTGTTGTCATGATCCTAAAATTGGTCAGTGGTGCATCCTTTTGAGGCGGATGAAACTGTTTTGGCGTATTTATACATACTTCCTTTGGATATTTTTAATGCAGGTGCTACCCATTTGGCTCGTCGTTCAGCCAATTCTTGTTCGGAAACATCCACAGTAATTGTGTTTGTTTTTGCATCGATGGTGATCCGGTCACCATCTTGTACCAAGGCTATGTTGCCTCCGCACTGAGCTTCAGGGGCCACGTGTCCTACGACAAATCCATGAGTACCTCCTGAGAATCTACCGTCGGTGATGAGCGCAACTGATTTGCCCAGTCCCGCTCCCATAATAGCTGCAGTAGGTTTAAGCATCTCAGGCATTCCAGGACCTCCTTGAGGACCTTCGTAGCGTATAACTACCACATCACCCGCTTGGACTTTTCCTTGTTGAATACCATCATTAGCGGCATACTCTCCCTCAAATACGCGGGCAGGACCTTGAAAATAGAGGCCTTCTTTGCCTGTGATTTTGGCTACAGCACCCTCTTGTGCTAGATTACCGAATAAAATCCTGATGTGACCGCTTTCCTTGATCGGTTGATCTAGGGGATAGATTACTTTTTGACCGGGTGTTAAAGAGGGAACTTCTGCTAGATTTTCAGCGATCGTCTTTCCAGTGACCGTCATGCAGTCACCATGAAGCATATTATTTTCCAACATAAACTTCATCACAGCAGGTACACCACCCACAGCGTGAAGATCTTCCATTAAGTATTGGCCACTAGGTTTTAAATCGGCTAAAAAGGGTGTGTTGTCTGATATTTTTTGAAAATCTTTCAGCGTCCAGGGTATATCTGCTGCATGGGCTATAGCCAACATATGCAATACGGCATTGGTTGAACCACCTAAAACAGTGATGACCTTAAATGCGTTTTCCAATGATTTTTTGGTAACAATATCTTTGGGTTTTAAGTCCTTTTCGATCAATAAGCGCAAAGCTTGCCCAGCGCTTTCTGCATCAGTGATCTTTAGGTCATCGTTGGCCGGATTTGACGCATTGTATGGCAATGCCATCCCCATTGCTTCAATGGCTGAGGCCATAGTGTTGGCAGTATACATGCCTCCACAGGCACCTGGGCCAGGGCAAGCATTGAGAATAACTCCTTGATAATCTTCATCGGTAATGGTTCCGGCGACTTTTTCGCCCCAAGCTTCAAAGGCAGAGACAACATCTAATTTTTTTCCATGGTAACAGCCAGATGCAATGGTCCCTCCATAAACTAAGATCGAAGGTCGATTGAGTCGCAACATGGCCATTAATGCTCCAGGCATGTTTTTATCACAACCAACAACTGGAATCAGTCCGTCGTAGCTCATCGCTTGTACGACTGTCTCCATAGAGTCCGCAATAATATCTCTGGAAGGAAGCGAATAACGCATACCCGAAGTACCCATCGATATACCATCACTTACGCCAATAGTGTGAAAAATAAGTCCGATCATCTCTGTGTCTTGAACCCCCTTTTTTATTGATTTGGCTAAATCATTGAGGTGCATATTACACGGATTCCCTTCGTATCCGGTACTGGCAATACCTATAAAAGGTTTTTTTAAATCTTCAACACTTAATCCCAAAGCGTGCAACATAGCTTGAGCAGCGGGTTGTGTTGGATCTTGAGTTACGTTTTTGCTATACTTGTTGAGTTCCATAGTTAAATTTCAAGGACTGTGTCATCAAAAATCAAAGGTATAAGATTGAGGAAACCCAGGAAGACAAACTTAAAATTTACGCTATTTTCAAAGCCCTTTTAAGACATGTATCATATTGAAAATCAAATAAATGAATTGATTTTTTTCACATATTCAGAATTTAATTTCTCCGTGAATTTTATTCAAAATATTCATCGAGCGATCTGTATTGTAACGCTTCGTAAATATGATCTAGGTTCACGCGTTCTTGTTGTTCCAGATCAGCAATGGTTCTTGACACCTCATATAACATCGCCTGAGTGCGTATGGAGTACTTTTTCTGAGTCATATAGTGTACCCAAAAAGATTTAATTTCTCGATTGTTTTCCACGTGTTGCCACCAGGTGTTTGGCTGGTTACCCACTTGAGCCAAACGCATTTTGCGAAACTGACAACTTTTTTCAATGCGTTCATACACTAGAGAAGAGCTAGGTCCAATGGGTGCCTCAAGTAAATCTTCCTGAGGCAGTTTGGGGATGTCAATTTGAAGGGGTATTCGGTCCAATAGTGGTTTTGAGATCTTATTTCTATAGGATTTATCCCGATGCTCATCCCTATTTACTTGTTTGTTGGATTCTGTTTCCCCAATGGATCTGAAAGGACTTGGATTCATGCTAGCTATCAAGGTAAATGAAGCTGGTAGCTCTATATGATACGACCCTCGGGCCAATATAATTTTTTGCGATTCCAGTGGCTGTCGCAATCCCTCCAAGACACTTTTCTTGAATTCCGGTAACTCATCTAAATACAAAACACCTCGATGTGCTAGGGAAGCTTCGCCAGGTATCATGGGGTTGCCACCACCTAACATTCCAGCGTTGGTACAGTGATGGTGTGGTTGTCTAAATGGTCTTTGATGGTTAAGAATTCCAAAAACTTGATTTAGTCTGGAGGAATACACTTGGGTTACTTCTTGGATTTCTTGGTCACTCATTTTAGGAAGAATACCTGTAACTGATTTAGCGAGTAATGTTTTTCCCACACCAGGAGGACCCATCATCAACAGGTGATGATTTCCCA
>Ga0102893_1000553_pt1 | contig 13667 bp, 10 predicted proteins | sample Colrivmet1553A02_FD_81593 | JGI IMG/M metagenome (GOLD analysis project Ga0102893, IMG submission 81593) | Estuarine microbial communities from the Columbia River estuary - metaG 1553A-02 | ecosystem: Environmental > Aquatic > Marine > Intertidal zone > Estuary | place: USA: Columbia River...
CATCCTGACATTTTTGCGATGTACAAACGAGAAGGTCAGAAAATGGGATTTGACTATATAGAAAGTGGACCACTAGTTCGTTCTAGTTACCACGCCGAAAAGCATCTTTCTAAGTAAGGATTACTCTTATTTTAACGTAGAGATGCGTTTGAAGCGAAGACTTATTACACCAAACAGTGCCTCACGAATAATTCCGCCCGTCATTTTAGATTCTCCGGCAGTTCTATCGGTAAAAATAATGGGGATTTCTTTGATTGTTTTACCCAAGGAATGTGCAGTATATTTCATTTCTATTTGAAATGCGTAACCTCTAAATTTAATCCTAGACATGTCTATACTACTCAGTAATTCATTGGTATATCCGACAAAACCAGCAGTGGCGTCTGCTAATTTCATTTGAGTAAAAAATCGCACATAAGCGGAAGCAAAATAGCTTAATAAAACTCGACTCATAGGCCAGTTTACCACATTTACTACATTACCCACATAGCGAGACCCTACCACCATATCGTTGCCTAGCTTCTGCAATTCATCATGTAACCGGATCAAATCGTCAGGGTTATGTGAAAAATCACAATCCATCTCAAAGATATATTCATAATTTCGCTCCAAACACCACTTAAATCCTGCGATATAGGCTGTTCCTAGTCCATTTTTATTCCCGTTTTCTAGGAGGTTTATTCTGGATTCGTTTGCCATTCGCTCTTTAACCATTTGAGCAGTGCCGTCCGGAGAATTATCATCAACTACGAGCACATCAAAAACCGTTAATAAAGACATTACTTTATCTAACATAGCGAGAATATTTTCCTTCTCGTTGTAGGTCGGTATGATAACTATAGGGTTCAAATTAATATGATTAGATTAAATAAGTTCTCTCCTAAAAAACTATAAGTCATGTGAGGTAACGAAACAATACTGATGTTAATATATTAAATCGGCAAAATATTTATCTAAACAAGTGTAATCGTCTTCTACAGAAACATTAACTATTGGCTTTATTGTGATCTGCCAGAAACTGTGCTAATCCAATATCAGTTAATGGGTGCTTTGCTAGACCTATAATTGCACTAAGTGGGCATGTACATACATCTGCTCCAGCTTCTGCCGCTCTTACTATATGCAATGGATTACGAATGGATGCCGCTAGAATTTCTGTTGGGAAACCTTGAATACTATATATATCTGCGATTTGAGCTATCAGCTCAATACCATCCCATGTCATGTCATCTACTCGACCAATAAATGGAGAAATATAAGTAGCTCCCGCTTTTGCCGCAAGAATGGCTTGACCTGCAGAGAATACAAGTGTGCAATTTGTTTTTATATCATTATCACTAAACCATCGGATAGCTTTGATCCCATCTATGGTCATAGGCACTTTTACTACGATATTGGGATGCAGATCTGCCAATTCTTGACCTTCTTTGATCATGCCATCATAATCAGTGGCAATAACTTCTGCGCTAATATCGCCGTCTACCAACTCACAAATAGTTCTGTAGTGTGACATTACATTATCGTAACCCACAATACCTTCTTTAGCCATAAGTGACGGATTAGTAGTAACACCATCTAGTATTCCGAGTGCTTGAGCTTCTTTTATTTGCTCCAAGTTAGCAGTATCAACAAAAAATTTCATTAGGGCGAAGATATAGTTTTGGTTGGGGAGTTCTCTATTTTACCACTATAAATTTAAAAACCGAAATGACCATAACACCTCACGTTAGATGCTAAATAATAGAAGGATAATAAAATTGAAGTGTAATTTGAGTTTAAAAAAATGGCTGACATCGCACCGCTACAACCTTTTACCCTTGCTGCATTCCTGCCCTGGGGGAGTTCAAAGGGAGCTGGTCGTGTCAGCCGGCACAAATGTAAGCAGAGATTTAGGTTCAGCAATACATTTATAGTAAATTTTTGAGAGTATTAGCTTAAAAGTGCTCGAACGAAAATAATAGTTGAGTAATTGAATTTTGGCAAAGGCACGTAACGTGCATTACATTTCTAGTGCTAGATACTTTGCGGTATGACCTATGTCACTTTTTATCACATCTTCTGGTGTCCCAGTTACCAGTATTTGACCTCCCGCATTTCCTCCTTCAGGGCCTATGTCAATAATCCAATCTGCTACTTTCACTACGTCCAGATTATGCTCTATAACCAGTACGGTATTACCTAAGTCTACTAAATTTTGAAGAACACCTATTAATTGTTTTATGTCTTCAAAATGAAGTCCCGTAGTAGGTTCGTCCAAAATATAGAATGTTTGTCCTGTACTTATCTTACTTAATTCTGTTGCCAGTTTAACCCGTTGGGCCTCTCCTCCAGAAATCGTAGTACTGCTTTGACCAAGAGTTATATAGCCAAGACCAACATCATTAAGTGCTTTTACTTTTCTATATATGCTTGGTACCGCTTCAAAGAAACCGACAGCTTCTTCTACGGTCATATCGAGCACATCACTAATACTCTTGTTTTTGTACCGTATTTCGAGTGTTTCTCTGTTATATCTTTTCCCTTGACATGTCTCACATTCTACCAGCACATCAGGAAGAAAATTCATTTCTATCACTTTTTGTCCGCCGCCACCGCAGGTTTCACATCTCCCGCCTTTTACATTAAAGCTAAAGCGTCCAGGCTTATAGCCCCTTATTTTTGCCTCACCTATTTCCGAATAAAGTGTTCTAACATCAGAGAAAAACCCAACATAGGTAGCAGGATTACTTCTAGGCGTTCTGCCAATAGGCGACTGATCGATGGTAATTACTTTATCTAAATATTCTAAACCTTTTACTTTATCGTATGGCAAGGGTTTTTTGTTGGAATTGTAAACGTACTCAGAAAGTATAGGATGGAGCGTTTCATTAATCAAACTACTTTTACCGCTGCCTGAAACGCCGGTTACGGCGATCAATTTACCTAAAGGAAACTCTGCTGTTACATTTTTTAAATTATTACCGGTACAACCGCTTAGCACCAACTTCTTCCCTGTCCCCTTTCTCCTTTCAGTGGGGATTTCTATTTTTCGATGCCCTCCTAAATAATCTGATGTCACGGTCCCATTATTTTTGATGTCTTCCCACTTGCCTGCTGCTACAATCTCTCCGCCGTTTTTACCTGCTCCTGGACCAATGTCTACCACAAAGTCACTTTCTAAGATCATATCTCTATCGTGTTCCACTACGATTACAGAATTGCCTATATCTCTTAATTCCTTAAGAGAATTTATAAGTCGCTTATTATCTCGTTGATGTAAACCAATACTGGGTTCATCTAATATATAAAGTACTTCCTCTAGTTGAGATCCTATTTGTGTTGCCAGTCGTATTCGTTGTGCTTCCCCTCCACTTAGTGTTTTTGAAGAATTATTTAATGACAAATAAGAAAGACCTACATCTAATAAAAACTTAACGCGTTCGCGTATTTCTTTTAAAACTTCAGCGCCTATGATGAGTTGTCTTTCACTCATAGTAGCTTCTACGGTTGTAAGCCATTCGTAAAGCTCACTTATACTCATATTACTTAGGTTGGCAATATTCAGCTCTCCGATTTTATATGACAGCGCTTCTTTATTTAGTCTTCCTCCATGGCAAGTGTGACAAGGCACTACGGTCATAAACTCATCCGCCCATCTACTAAGTGTCCCAAAATCTTTTTCAAAATACGCCTCCATAAGCGAAGGGACTATTCCTTTCCATTGGGTTTCATAAACCTGTTTATAACCCGAGCTCCCTTTATATTCAACCTCAAATTTTTCTTCAGAACCGTGAAGAATAATATCTAACACCTCTCTCTCAATCTCAGCTATTGGTTTAGACATATTGAATTTCAACTTTTTGCTCATCGCTTTTAGTTGCGTAAAGGTCCAATTATCTTTAATCTCTCCCAAAGGAGCTAATCCCCCTTTGTTAATACTTAATTTCGGGTTTGGTATAAGATCCTTTTCGAGTACATCAGAAGATGTACCTAATCCGTCGCATGCATTACAGGCGCCGTAGGGTGAGTTAAAAGAAAAAAGATTAGGCTGGGCTTCATTGTAGGAAAGACCTGTTTCCACATCCATCAAATATTTACTAAAGTGGGTAAGTTCTTTGGTCTCAGGATTTAAAATACTAACAACTCCTTTACCCATTTTTATAGCTGATCTCACGGAGTCTGTAACTCTTAGACTGCCTACATCCTCTGGAGAAATACGATCTATTACTAAGTCAATGTCATGGATCTTATATCGATCTAGCTGCATGCCCGGTTCTATATCCATGAGCTCGCCATCCACCCAAACTTTTGTGTAACCTCTTTTTCGATACTGCTCAAAAATTTCTCTGTAATGTCCTTTTCTGCCTTTGATTAAAGGTGCTAGAATCATCATTTTTTGAAGTGCAAACTTCTCATTTACAGCATTAATAATTTCTTGCTCCGTGAAGCTTTTCATCTTATTCCCACTAAGGTAAGAATATGCTTCTCCCGCTCGGGCAAAAAGTAATCTCAAGAAATCGTATACCTCTGTAATAGTCCCCACGGTACTTCGCGGATTTTTGCTTACTGTTTTTTGCTCTATAGCTATGACAGGACTTAACCCTTCGATTTTATCTACATCGGGACGTTTCATATCTCCAACGAATTGACGTGCATAAGCTGAAAAAGTATCCATATACCTACGCTGCCCTTCAGCAAAAATAGTATCGAATGCAAGACTAGACTTGCCGCTACCACTGAGTCCAGTGAAAACTACTAGTTTGTGACGCGGTATCTGTAAATCTATATTCTTAAGATTGTGCTCGCGTGCACCTATTATTTTTATGGAATCTTGCTCGTTGATGATCGTATTTTTTAGAAGTCTGCGAAGGTACTTATTCTTCCGGTATGACGATTAAAGGATTATAAAATAGTTGTGGCATGTATTCAGGCCGAAAACGAATCACCTGTTGAGATGATATTTACTTAAATAAAAGTAGCTTTTTGAACAGTAACGTCACGGATGATAGACTTACATCACCACATTTACTATTCTTCCTGGCACCACAATTATCTTCTTGGGTGTTTGACCATCTAACCATTTTTGTACGGTTTCGTCTGCTAATACATTTTTCTCTATTTCTTCTTTGCTCATATCCAGCGGAAACTCCAAGTTGGTTCTTGTTTTACCGTTTATAGAAATGGGGTAAAGCTTGGTGCTTTCCACCAACTTGCTCGCATCATATACCGGCCACTTGGCATCTGCTATAAATCCTTCGTTGCCCAATGCTGACCAAAGCTCTTCCGTGATATGCGGTGCAAAAGGAGCTAATAAAACCAAAATTTGATCCAGTATTTCTTTGCTGCGACAGTTCTGTGCACCTAATTCATTAATGCAAATCATAAACTGAGCCACCGAGGTGTTGAACGAGAAGTTATCGATATCATCGCTGATCTTCTTTATGGTTTTATGCAATATTTTAACAGACTCTGCGCTTGGCGCTTCATTGTGCCAAATTACATTTCCATCTAGATCAAAGAATAAGGCCCACAGTTTTTTCAAAAATCGGTACGTGCCATCTATTCCTTTGGTACTCCATGGCTTACTATCTTCCAGTGGACCAAGAAACATTTCATATAATCTAAGTGTATCTGCACCGTATTCTTCGCATACATCATCGGGGTTTACTACGTTAAACTTAGACTTAGACATTTTTTCAACTTGTGTTTTAAGATGAATAATATTGTCTTTACTTGCTACTATCGAAAAATCTATCTTCTCAAATCGATTATCCAAGGTTTGAAGCTCTATAAATTTATCCTGAGATAGTGTAGCATCCTTACTTGCTAAATTTACGGGCACATGCAATTCCACGCCATTAGCTTCTAAAATCATGCTTTCTCCTTGTATCATCCCTTGATTTACCAATTTCTTAAACGGCTCGTCAAATGATATAAATCCTTTATCGAACAAGAATTTTGTCCAAAATCTACTATAGAGTAAATGGCCAGTTGCATGCTCTGTTCCTCCGATATATAAGTCTACTTGATTCCAGTATTCCAAACTTTCTTTCCCGGCAAATTCTGTATTGTTATTGGGATCCATATAGCGAAGAAAATACCAGCTACTACCCGCGTATCCTGGCATGGTATCCGTTTCTCTTCTGCCATTTGCGGTATTAACCCAAGCTTCGTTATTGGCGAGTGGACTCTCTCCTGTTCCTTTTGCTTCATAACTGTCTACAGGAGGCAGCTCCACAGGTAGCTCATTAATTACCGTAGGCAAACCATCTCGATGTATAATGGGGAATGGTTCACCCCAATAACGTTGACGACTGTAACCTGCATCACGCAGCTTATAATTTATTTTTTGAGTACCAAAACCACGCTCTTCCGCCAGCTGTATAATTGCACGTATCCCTTCCTTTACAGTAAGTCGGTCAAAGTTGTCACTGTTCATTAATCGCCCTTCTTTGGCATCGTATGGAAGTTGGATATCGTCATTAGGAACAGAATTAATTGATTCTACAACTTGTATTATTTCCAAATCAAATTTTTGAGCGAAGGCATAATCTCGTTCATCATGAGCAGGAACTGCCATGATTGCACCTGTCCCGTATCCGCTCAAGACATACTCAGAAATATAAATAGGAAGTTTTTTGTGTGTAAATGGGTGAATAGCAAAAGCTCCTGTAAAAACACCACTTACCGTTTTATCCTTTTTACGCTCTAACTCCGATTTATTATTGGCAATCGCCGCATACGCTTCTATATCTGATCTCTGTGCCGCAGTTTTTATCTTTTGAACTAGCTCGTGGTCTGGCGCAAGGACCATAAACGTACAGCCGAAGATTGTATCTGGTCGTGTAGTAAATACCTCAATAGCTTGCGATGTATTCTGATTTGCTCCTTCTGCCTGTTCACTAAAAACCTTAAACTCTATAGATGCACCCTCACTTCGGCCTATCCAATTACGTTGTGTTTCTTTTATACTATCACTCCAGTCTATGCTATTTAGTCCTTCGAGCAATCGGTCTGCATATGCCGTAATTCGGAGGTACCATTGCTTCATTATCTTTTGAGTCACTGGATATCCTCCTCGTTCAGAAAGACCATTTTTAACCTCATCATTAGCCAATACCGTTCCTAGCTCTTCGCACCAATTAACCGTAGTTTCTTTTTGAAATGCTAACCTGTAGCATTGTAAAACGACCTCTTTTTCTTGCTTTGTTTTGTCTTCCCACTCTTCTGCTGTAAAATTTGCTAATTCATCTCCTGCATGTTGAACGTTTACATTACCTTCATTTTCAAAAATGGTAATAAGCGCATTTATACTTTCTGCTTTATCGGTTTTGGCATTGTACCAAGACTCAAAAAGTTGTATAAAAATCCATTGAGTCCATTTATAATAAGAAGGATCTGTAGTTCTTACTTCTCTGTCCCAATCATAGCAAAATCCTATTCTATTTAACTGCTCTTTGTAGCGCGCCAAATTTTCTTCTGTGGTAATTGCTGGATGTTGGCCCGTTTGAATAGCGTACTGCTCAGCCGGCAAGCCAAATGCATCAAAACCCATCGGGTGAAGTACATTAAACCCATTCAATCTCTTATAACGAGCAACGATATCAGACGCTATATATCCTAGTGGATGCCCAACGTGCAGTCCGGCTCCGCTTGGATACGGAAACATATCTAAAGCATAATATTTAGGTTTACTATGGTCTAAAGTCGTTTTATAAATTTGCTTAGCCGACCATTCTGCTTGCCACTTAGCTTCTAATGATTTAAAATCGTATGAACTCATTAATTTCTATTGAAGAGTGGGCAAATGTAGCAGAACCGAAACTATTTCACGGATATCTTATTGATTTTTGAAATCAATAAAAGCTTTTACCGTATTGAGCATAAACACCTAAACACTATCTGTATTTTTCACAGTAAAACTAGAATGATACCACTTCCAAGGATATTCAGCATTTCTTTTTGTTGTTCAAATACATCTTTAGTTTGCCTTACAATAAGTTTCTATCGCCCTCAATATGAGAACTATAGCACAACATTAAACAGAAAAGTAGTTACAAAACATTTTGATGTTATTTTTGCCCTTGATAGCTAAGGCAGCTTTCTTATTACTCGCAACGCCAGTATAGGCAGCAAAACATAATTATTTAATAAAAACACAATGGCAAAAACAAAAAATACATCCACAGAAACAAGCAATACATCAAAAGGACAATTCGTGTTTGGCAAACAAAACTATCAATTATTGCTCGCTTCATTAGCCGTAGTGATCGTTGGATTTGTAATTATGTATGGCAAAGACGGCGATATTTACGACTTTAGAAGAACAACACTTGCTCCTATAGTGGTAATTAGCGGTTTTATACTAGGCATTTTTTCTATTTTCAAGAAAAGCTAAATAATGACTTTAATAGAGTCATTATTGCTGGGTGTCATTCAAGGACTTACCGAATTTTTACCCGTAAGCAGCAGCGGACATATAGAAATAGGCCAGGCAATATTAGGTACTGAAAGCTTAAAAGACCAAGAAGAATTACTAAGTGTTGTATTACATGCGGCTACGGCTTTAGCCACTATTTTTGTTTTTCGTAAAGACATTCTCGCTATCATAATAGGCTTGTTCAGCAAGGATGCTACAGAATCTAGAAAATTCGCTCTTTTTGTATTAGCCTCTATGGTTCCTGCAGCCTTTGTTGGCATTTTTTTCGATGATTTATTGCACCAACTATTTGAAGGTCAACTGATCTTAGTTTGCGCAATGCTATTACTCACTGGGGCATTATTACTCTTTGCAGACAAAGCAAAAACAGAACATACTCAAGAACTTACTTTAGGGAAAGCCATCATAATTGGCATAGCTCAAGCCATTGCCATCTTGCCTGGCATATCGCGCTCAGGAGCTACTATTTCTACCTCTATTTTACTCAACATCGACAAAGCACAAGCAGCACGTTTTTCTTTTTTAATGGTAATCCCACTAATACTAGGAAAAATGGCAAAGGATATTTTAGATGGGAAACTTCATTTAACGGAAGAGTTAGTAATGCCGTTTAGTGTGGGATTTATCGCCGCGCTAATCTCTGGAATATTTGCATGCCAATGGATGATTGCCATTGTTAAAAGAAGCAAACTTTCTTATTTTGCCTATTACTGCTGGGCAGTTGGCATCATAGGCTTGGTTTACGCTTTAGTTTAAAACAAACTTCGGCAGCAGAACCATAGCGGGCACATCTACCTCAAACTCCTCTCTACTTTGTAGTTCACAAAAGGTAAAAAAGCCATTCATGGTACCATAGTCACCACTTAACGGACACCAAGATTCATATTCAAATTTTTCACCTGGCTTTAATTTAGGTTGTTGACCAATTACTCCTTCACCTTCTACCTCTCGCTCTCCAAATAACCCATCTGTGATGTACCAATGTCTTCTCAATAGTTGTACCGCATGCGCAGATCTATTTACAATGGTAATATGATAACTAAAAACATAAGACGCACCGCTGAGACGTTGATTAGTTTCGTGCTTGGGAATTGCGATAATTTCAACCGTTTTGGCTATTTCGTTTAAGATACTCACTATTTGATACCTGCAAGTAAACTACAAGCAAAGGAGAAAAACTATTTTTAGCGTGTTAAATATGGTCAAAAAATAAAACATGTAGATCGCACACTATTTATTAGTCCGCTATAATTCGAAAGTAAAAAAAAAACCGTTGCTTTGTTCTGCATTTATGAGCACCTCTTCTAATCTTATAAACAAAGCCGTTGAGCAATTATCTCGTTTCCCGGGAATTGGTCAAAAAAGTGCGTTGCGTATGGCGTTGTATTTACTGAAAAGACCCGATACTGAGGCAATGGAGCTTAGTCAAGCGATTTTGAAAATGCGTACCGAGATTAAATTTTGTGTTAAATGTTATAACATTAGCGATGCTGACATTTGCAATGTTTGTGCTTCTCCTAGTAAAGATTCAAGTATTGTTTGTGTGGTAAAAGATTTTCAAGATGTACTTGCTATTGAAAATACCGGACAATACAACGGACATTTTCATGTTTTAGGTGGCTTAATATCACCCGTAGATGGCATCGGTCCCAGTGATGTGCGAATACCCGAATTATTACAAAGAGCAACAACAGGAGAAATTAAAGAAGCTATTTTAGCACTAAGTAGCACATTAGAAGGAGACACCACCGAATATTATATTGCAAAAAAATTAGGAGAAATCGGGGTAAAAGTGACTACGTTAAGCAAAGGAATTGCCGTAGGCGGAGAGCTAGAGTATGCTGATGAAATGACACTTGCGCGCTCCATCAGAAATAGAGTAAGCTTAGAATCATAGTACACTACTATTTTTTTTAATAATTCTACCCTTATTACCATAAAATCTATAATTATTATAATGTTATTTGCAACGCAAATAGTTATAGTACAAAATTGAAAAACAAATACTCTGATCTAATAGATCAAACTTTTCACTTTCCTACGGAAGAGTTTAAGACTACTGAGGAAGGAGAGCTTCTTTATAGAGACATTCCTTTGATGGATTTAGCCAAAAAATATGGTACTCCTTTCCGATTTAGCTACTTACCTAAGATATCAGAGAATATTCAAAAAGTCAAGTTTTGGTTTGCAGATGCATTTGCAGAGCACAACTATAATGGCTCCTATAACTATTGCTATTGCACCAAAAGTTCACATTACAAATATGTGATAGAAGAAGGTCTTAAAAATGATATTCATTTGGAAACCTCTTCCGCTTTTGACCTGGATCTTATTAAAAAACTTCACAATGAAGGTTTGCTGGGATTAGACCGATTTATTGTTTGTAACGGTTTCAAAACGGACCTGTATATTGATAAAATTATAGAACTTATTGAGATGGGTTTTGAAAACTTACATGTAGTATTAGACAACACACGTGAGTTTCATTTATTAAAAGGAAGAACCGAAAAGAAGATAAAATTGGGCATTCGAATAGCCGCGGAAGAAGAACCTAAATTTGAGTTTTATACCTCAAGATTAGGAATAGGCTATCGGTATATCGTACCCTTTTATGAGGACCTAATTAAGAACGAACCAAACATGGAACTTAAAATGCTCCACTTCTTTATTAATACTGGCATTAGAGATACAGCCTACTATTGGAATGAGCTTCGTAAATGTCTAAATGTATATGCCAAGTTAAAAGCAGTATGCGACACTATAGACTCCCTTAATATAGGTGGAGGATTCCCCATAAAAAGAAACCTAAACTTTAACTATGATTATGCCTATATGATCAAAGAGATTGTAGGACAAATAAAGCAAGAGTGCGGCGATAAAAATGTAAAAGAGCCCCATTTATTCACGGAATTTGGAAGTTATACGGTTGGCGAAAGCGGCGGCACTGTTTATAAAATATTACACCAAAAAAGACAGAACGATAGAGAGCGTTGGAATATGATAGACGGCTCATTTATGACCACATTGCCCGATGCATGGGCCATAAGCGAGCGATTTATTTTACTGCCACTTAATAAATGGAATGAAAGCTACGAGCGCGTTTTATTAGGTGGGTTAACTTGCGATAGTGATGATTACTACAATAGCGAGCAGCACGTAAATGCTATTTATCTCCCAACGGTATACGACGATGACGAGGTTCCTTTGTACATTGGGTTTTTCAACACCGGAGCGTACCAAGAAAGCTTAAGCGGCCAAGGAGGGATTAAACATTGTCTAATCCCCAGCCCTAAAAAAATACTTTTATATAAAGATGCAGATGGCAATATCGTGGACGAACTTTTTGCCGAAGAACAAAATGTAGAAAGTATGATGAAGATTTTGGGTTACTAGTTGCCCCAAAATCGATAATAAGTAACTAACTCCATGTCTCCAAAGAGCAAATCAAAAAGTAACAATTTAACAGACCATTAATGAGCAAACCAATATCCGATTTTATAGATAAGTATTTCCTACACTTTAATGCAGCTGCGCTTGTAGACGCAGCGGATGAGTATAATGCACAACTTGCCAAAGGGAATAAAATGATGGTAACTATAGCTGGAGCTATGAGTACTGCCGAAATGGGAAAAATGCTAGCGGAGATGATTCGTCAAGACAAGATCCATATTATTAGCTGCACCGGCGCAAACTTGGAAGAAGATGTGATGAATCTTGTAGCACACGACCACTATGAGCGTATTCCAAACTACAGAGATTTGACGCCGCAGCAAGAGCAAGAATTACTTGACCGACATCTAAATAGAGTAACAGACACTTGTATTCCTGAAGAAGAAGCATTTAGAAGATTACAAGGTAACATAGAGCGGTTTTGGGGTGAAGCAGAGGCTAAAGGGGAACGCTACCTTCCACATGAATATATGTACCAGATGTTATTAGACGGTTGTCTAAAAGAACATTACCAAATAGATCCAAAAGATAGCTGGGTACTTGCTGCCGCTGAAAAGAACTTACCGATGGTAGTTCCAGGATGGGAAGATAGTACCATGGGTAATATTTTTGCGGGGAATTGTATACAGGGAAACCTAAAGCCAAGTACCATGAAAAGTGGTATTGAATACATGACATTTTTAGCCGATTGGTATACTGACTTTACAAAAGACAAAGGACTTGGATTTTTCCAAATAGGTGGAGGCATTGCAGGGGATTTCCCTATATGCGTAGTGCCTATGCTAGAGCAAGACCTTGAAAGAAGTACACCGCTATGGAGCTACTTCTGCCAAATTAGCGACAGCACCACCAGCTACGGCTCTTATTCTGGTGCAGTCCCTAATGAAAAAATAACATGGGGAAAGTTAGCCGCAGATACACCAAAATTCATCGTAGAAAGCGATGCTACCATTGTAGCTCCTCTAATGTTTGCGAAAGTATTAGGCTGGTAACATTAGACATCCTAATAACTAGCCAAGGTTACTGGTAATTTACAATGCTGGTTTATTATCGCATTAATAAAAATCAATCCCTAAATTTGAACTTTAAAAAGATAAAATGAACACTTGGATTCACATACCTCAAAACTCTGATTTTAGCATACATAATCTTCCTTACGGTATGTTTATGCGTGACAACATACCTAGACCTGGGGTTGCCATAGGCGACAGTATTATTGACCTACATGCCTGCTGTAAGCTTGGACTGTTTGCAGAGTTAGGTTTTGATACCAGTGTTTTTGAGTCTACTGTTCTCAACGAATTTATAGACTGTGGGAAAGATGTATGGAGCCGTTTACGTGAATATCTTACTGTTCAATTGTCTTCAGAGGGAGCTCTTTACGAATTTCGTGAAAAAGCAATTATCACACGTCTAAATACACAAATGTGCATGCCCGTAAAAATCGGAGATTATACCGATTTTTACAGTAGTATAGAACATGCTACTAATTTAGGAAAGCTTTTTAGACCTGATAGTGAACCGCTTTTACCTAACTGGAGACACATTCCCGTGGGATATCATGGCAGAGCAAGTAGTATTGTGATAAGCGGGACTCCCATTACAAGACCAAGTGGCCAAAGTAAGGCTCCTACTGCAGATGCACCGTCTTTCGGAAAAAGTAAACGCCTAGATATTGAACTTGAAATGGCCTACATTATTGGCAAATCAACTCAATTAGGAAAACCTATTAGCATAGAAAATGCCGAAGATCATATATTTGGTAAGGTAATTTTTAACGATTGGAGTGCTCGAGACA